>Ga0126381_100000489_pt1 | contig 43578 bp, 32 predicted proteins | sample PanSoiMetPlot_28_FD_96465 | JGI IMG/M metagenome (GOLD analysis project Ga0126381, IMG submission 96465) | Tropical forest soil microbial communities from Panama - MetaG Plot_28 | ecosystem: Environmental > Terrestrial > Soil > Tropical forest > Bulk soil | place: Panama | collected 2016-02-17 | reverse complement strand
TTCCCGGCGCCGCCATGATTCCCCCGCCCGGATGCGTCGCCGATCCGCACATGTACAACCCATGAATCGGCGTCTTGTAGTATGCCCAGCCCGGCACGGGCCGCAAAAAGAACAGCTGTTCCAGCGAGAGTTCACCTTGAAAAATATTTCCCTGCGTTAGCCCGAACTCGCGTTCCAGGTCCAGCGGCGTCAGGACCTGCCGCCCGATGATAATGCTCTTCAAGTTCGGAATATGCTCGCTCAGTGTTTCGATCACATTGTCGCCAAACGCTTCGCGCTGGTCGTCCCACGTTCCTTCCGCCAATTTGTACGGCGCGTATTGCACGAAGCACGACATCACGTGCTTCCCCGGCGGCGCCACCGACGGATCGGTCAAACTTGGAATCACCATGTCCACATACGGCCGCCGCGAAAATCTTCCGTACTTCGCGTCGTCGTAAGCGCGTTCCATATACTCCACGCTCGGCGAAATCGACAACGCCCCGCGCAAATGCGCGCCATCGCCCGGGAAGCACCTGAATTCGGGCAGCGCGTCCAGGGCCACATTTACTTTTCCCGACGATCCGCGATATTTATAGCGCTTCACATCTTCCAAAAACTCACCGGGCAGTTCGCTGGCATCCAAAAATTTCTCAAACGTCAGATGCGGATCGACACTAGACGAAACCACTTTCGCGGTAAGCTCTTCGCCGCTTTGCAGTGCCACGCCGCACGCCCGCCCATTCTTCACAATGATTTTCGCTACACCGGCCCTGGTGCGAATCTCCACACCCGCTTCCCGCGCTGCCGCCGCGATTGCGTTCGAAATCGCACCCGTCCCGCCCCGGCTGAATCCCCATGACCGGAACGCCCCGTCAATCTCGCCCATGTAGTGATGCAGCAACACGTAAGCTGTCCCGGGCGAACGTATCCCCAAGAACGTGCCGATAATTCCGGAAGCCGACATGGTCGCCTTCAACACGTCCGTCTCAAACCACTGATCCAGAAAATCCGCCGCCGACATGGTCATCAGCTGTATCAGCGTGTACCGCTCATCGCTCGATAGCGCGCGGAATCGCTGCATCAGAAAATTCAGCTGCATCAAGTCCTTCGGTCTCAGTGTGGTCGGGTCCGGTGGGATCATGCTCAAAATCGGCTTCACGAACCGGCACATCGGCGTCATCATCTTGGAAAATTCTTCGTAGGCCTCCGCGTCCACCCGCGAGTGTCTTCGAATCTCGCGCACCGTGCGCCCGTGATCATTCATCCGCCATAAATAATCGCCATTCAACATGGGCGTGAAGGTCCCATCCAGCGGCAAAATTTCTAGCCCGTGTCGTGGTAAATCCAAATCGCGAATAATCTCCGGCCGCAGCAGCGACACCACATACGAACATTCGCTGAACAAAAATCCCGGGATAATCTCTTCCGTCACCGCGGCGCCGCCCAGCACGTGCCGCCGCTCCAACACCAGCACCTTTTTCCCGGCCTTCGCCAGGTACGCGGCATTGGTCAGGCCATTGTGCCCGCCGCCGATCACAATCACGTCATAGTGCTGCGTCATGCGTAAAACCCCGTCGGCAAAAAGCTGGTTGCTGTTCTTGTGTTGACTCTACTAGTGAAATATCGCCCCGTTAAAGTCCGCTAATTCTACCCGCGCCCCTCAACAGCGCACAAGTCGCTACATCCGGTGCAAATTTCCGCCTGTCCTCGCAAGATTTTCTCCCCCGCCCGGCCAGTTCCCCTCAATTGTCCTTTCGGCCAGTAGCCCGAACGTCTCCCGCGTCGTAGGCTCGTCATTTCCAGACTGCAATCCCTCTTCTCAGCGGGGGAAACCAAAATGTATTGCGAACATTGCGCACTGCAAATCTTCCCCAAGCACCCGGTGTGTACTCGCTGCGGTGAGACTCCCACGCTGCAACTGTTTCAATTGGCCAGCCTGTTGATCCTCTTTCTTACTTTTCTCTGCAATTCTCTGGTCGCTTGGCTGCTCTTGCCGCGGCTCACCTCTGCTCATCATGCAGCCATCTATTTCCGCACGTGGCTCTGGCTGACCGACAAGACTGCCATCTACGGTTGGGCGCCCCTGGCTGTAGGCTTGCTGGCATGGAACTATTTCGTCCGTCGCAAAAACCGCCAAAAAATCAAAGGCTGGCTCACGCGAAAACTTCTCAGCTTCGTGCTCGTTGCTGGTGTCACTCCCATTCTTCCCTGGTGGGTACCTGCAGGCCAGCCTCCGCAAAATTTCATGTCCCTGATTGGCCGCTATCCCGGTCTACCCTCGGGCTTGGCTTGGGCGGCCATCACGCTGGTCATCGTCCTGCTCTGCTCCAACAGCGAGTCTCGCCTGGCTCTCCTCGGCCGCGGCCGCGTCCTCAGCGCGGTCAGCGTCTCTTCGCTCTTTCTGCTCCTCACCCTAACCATCGTCGGCTGGTCCCTCGCTTCCTGAACGCCGGCGCAGGCCATTCCCTGCGAAACGCGTGACGGGACTCCGTCATTCCGAGCGCCTGCCGGCCGGCAGGACGTGAGGAATTTCTCTTCGGTTTTCTTCCGCCTTTTGCGGGACCTATTCAGAGCGGCGTCCCCTCCACAATCTCGCGAACAATCTCCTTGGCCCGCTCCTCATCTTCCGGCAACACATAGAGCTTCGCCCTTGCTCCCTGACTTTCCCAGCGCATTCCAATTTCGTTTTCCCGCAGCGACAGTTCGATCATTTCTCGGGCTTCCGCAGGCTCTCCGCTCCATACTTGGGAACTCGCATCCTCGGAATGCCATTTCGCCTCGTCCACCGGTACACGCTGCGGCATTTCGTCGAACAGCACCTCTTCGCTTTGCTGCCCGGGCTTTTGCCATAACAGCAATTCCAGCAAACCCGGCCGGCCCTCTTCTTCGCGCTCAGGTAATTTTTCTTTTATCGACAAATCGACCAGCTCCATGAAGCTCTCGCTACTTTTCTCTGTGAGGAGGAGCGGATTCTCGCCTTCTTCGCTTCCAAACGTGTCCTTAATCGCAAGTTCCGCCTTCTCATACAAAGACGCGGGTACACCCACCTCGTACGGTACTTGATTGTTCCAATTAAACAAATGATCCTGACGCCGGATCGTCTTGTGCGGAATGCCCGCCTCATCGAGCACCGCGCAAATCTCGGTGCAAATCCGCAGATCCGTCCCTTTCCAAAACGAACAAAACGGATCCCGGTTGGGATCTCCCGGCTCAGCCGCAGTTTCCGCGTCGCCGTTGGCCTCATCCGGATCGGCCCTCGAATCTGAACCTGCCTCTGCTCGCTGCCTCGCTGCTGGCAGGTGGTTCACCAGCAGCACATGACAATCCGCGCACGACGTATATCCCTGCCGATACTCGGCTTTGCATTTCGGACAAATCATAATTCGCCCACTCTATACTCCTTCCGACTCGCCGTAAAAGCTCGCCTTTTCTGTGCCATACCCTGGGTGCGCCAAGGTCTTCGCTCGTCAGTGGCACCGCCACTCTTGGCTGTGCAGCCAAACGATGACACTTTAGGTTCCCACGCCGACCGTATGCTTGGTCGTCACATTCGCGATCTCACCTCACCTTCCTTACTGCCAAGGCCCTGCTCATCGGTTACCCCTTTTTGGCCGCCCCCGGATCTAAGAATCGCTTTCGTAAGTCTTTTATTTGCCACATTTGCAAAAAGGAGTGGGCTGGAACTCCATTGCCCGCCGCACGCCCTACAAGACCCTCCGGCTTCCCGTAGCCCTGGTCCTGCGTCTTTTTCGCCGCATCACCCGTATATAGGCTGAAATGAGCACCCTCGTCCAATTCTGGCGTGTCGCCTCGCCCACCTCCAGCGCCACTTCCGGGGTATGCTTCTCCACCTTGATGACCGATGACGCCAAGTCCCTTGCGCGCGCTTTGAAGCAGCGCGATCCCGAGCTCCTCGACCGGCTAATCGAGCAGTACCAATTCCGGCTTTTCCGCTATCTGCTGCATCTCACCGCCAACCGCGAGCGCGCGGAAGATTTTTTCCAGGAAACCTGGCTGCGTGTGCTCGAACGCGGCCACCAGTACGACGGCAATTGGAAATTCGAAGCCTGGCTTTTCGCCATCGCTCGCAACCTGGTGCTCGACTGGCATCGCCGCAAAAAGCCGCAAAGCGTCGATTCGCTCGCTGGCCCCGAAGAAGGCGCAACCTTCGACCTGCAGGACGAACGCAGCGAATCGCCGCTTGAACAGGTGTTGCAGGCCGAACGGGTATCCGGCGTCCAGCGATCGCTCGAACAAGTCCCCGCAATCTATCGCGAAGTCCTGGTCCTGCGTTTTCAGGAAGAATTGCAGCTTGATGAGATTGCCGGAATCACCGGCGCGCCCATCTCCACCGTGAAATCGCGCCTCTACCGCGGTCTCGAAGCGCTGAAATCTGTTATGGAGGGAAGCGCTATATGAATTCCGACCTCCATAATCAGGCAAAGGAATTTATCGCACGGCGTCGCATCGAAGGACTCCCGGCTGCGGACCAGCGCTGGCTCGAATCGCATCTCGCGGAATGCCCGTCTTGCGCTATTGAAAATCAGCGCATGAATGAGGCGCTTTCCGCGTTCCGCGCCATGAACATCGACTTGCCACGCAGTCTGGGCAGCCGCACACAACTCCGCGTGCGCATGCGCGCCGAGGAGCTTCGCGAACACGGCCCCGCAAACCGTTTGATTTGGGCCGTCGCTGTCGTCTCCTGGATTTTCGGTCTAGCCACCGCTCCGTTTATCTGGCGCGGCTTTGCATGGCTCGGCGGCGAACTGCATGTACCCAAACTGGTATGGATTGCTGCTGTGGCGCTGTGGTGGCTGGTGCCGGGTCTGGTGGCCGCCAGCATGGTGGTCCTACAGAAGCGCAGAGTGGCGCGAGAGGCCGAATAAATTCCAAGGCATTTAGGGAGCGATGATGGTTGAAAAGGCGGAAGGCGTAAGCGGCGCGTGGAATGAACGGATGCGGCTCATCAGGTTGCGGCGTAAAAAAGAGCGGCCGCGCTTCTGGAAAGAGATGGCTATTGTTCCGAAGTGGCTGATCTGGAGCCTGGCCACGCTCTTTCTTCTGGCTCAGGCGATCGGGCTGCTGGTGAATCTTTCCGGCGCGGTGAATAACGGCAAGCTCTTTCCCGATGAATTGGCCGACCATCCAGTCGTCGCTTCACTGGCTCTGGCGGGAATCATCACCGCCATTTCGCTTGTCATTTCGGCCGTTTTCTTGATGCTTGGCTACGTCTATCGCGACGCCAAGCGGCGGGATATGAATCCGGTGCTATGGACGTTGCTGGTGGCAGTGCTTACACCTTCTTCCGTGCTGATCGGATTTGTGATTTATCTGCTGGTACGCGATCCGTTGCCTTATCCGTGTCCGCGTTGTGCGACCCCGGTGGGTCCGCGCTTCAATTTCTGCGCCAACTGCAAATACGATTTGCGCCCCAGCTGCCCGAATTGCAAGCGCGAAACTGTCGAAACCGACAAGTTCTGCCCCCACTGCGGCCAGGACCTCAACCCAAAGGCTGCTCTTGAATCTTCGAATGCGCCGATCGAAAGTCGGCAATAATTTGTGGAGTTGGCGAAACTCAGAAGCGTTCGACGGCCAGGGCTACGGCGTTGCCGCCGCCGAGGCACAGAGCGGCGATACCGCGCTTCAGGTTGCGGCGCTGCAATTCGTAGAGCAGGGTCACTAAAATACGCGCGCCGCTGGCGCCGATTGGATGGCCAATAGCAACCGCGCCGCCGTTGACATTTACCTTTTCGGGATTGAGTTTCAGCTGCCGGGTCACGGCGATCGCGGCTACCGCAAACGCTTCGTTCAATTCGACGAGATCCACATCTTTGTCGCGGTTCCAGCCAGTTTTTTTCAAGAGTTTTTCGACCGCTTCCACCGGAGCCATCATCACCCACTTGGGCTCGACGCCACTCACCGCTTGCGCCACGATGCGAGCGATCGGCTGCTTGCCAAGATTCGCGGCGTTGCGTTCGCTGCTCACGATCAGAGCGGCCGCGCCGTCGTTGGTTCCTGGCGCATTTCCCGCAGTAACCGTGCCACCCCTTTTGAAGGCCGGCTTTAATTTTGCCAGCGCTTCAAGTGAAGTATCTTCCCGCGGCGATTCATCGTATTTCATCACCAGCGGATCGCCTTTTTTTTGCGGCACTTCAATCGGCAAAATCTGCGCTTCAAAAAAACAGGATTTGCGCGCGCGCACCGCCTTCTGGTGGCTCTCCAGCGCGAATTTATCCTGCTCTTCGCGCGTGATGCCGTATTTTTCCGCCACCAGCTCTCCGGTCATGCCCATGTGGAAGTTTTCGTACGCATCCCACAGTCCGTCGTGCACCATCGAGTCCACCACCACGCCGTCGCCGATGCGGTAGCCACTGCGTGCTTGCGGCAAAAGGTAAGGACAGTTGGACATCGATTCCATTCCGCCGGCTACCACAATTTCGCTTTCGCCGAGCATTACCGCCTGCGCTGCGAGCGCCACCGACTTCAGTCCGGAGCCGCAAACCTTGTTGATGGTCAAGGCGGCAACACGTGGATCGCAGCCACCTTTGAGTGCGGCCTGGCGCGCTGGATTCTGTCCGAGCCCGGCCTGCACCACGTTGCCAAGAATTGCTTCGTCAACTTGCTGGGGGTCGAGTCCTGCGCGGAGCGCCGCTTCGGCGACGACTTTGCCACCCAGTTCCGGCGCGGGGAAGCTGGCCAATCCGCCCTGGAATTTGCCCACCGGCGTGCGCACGGCGGAAAGAATAACCGGAGTTTCCATGGAAAGCCTCCAAAGCTTGACTCTCCATTATAGCGAGTTGCGAATTTCGTTGCTGTTGACGCTATTGTTCGTCGGCAGAAGGGCCGTACAGGCCGGGCACCGGGACGTTGAGTAACCGCAGATAGACCGTGAGCTGCGCGCGATGATGGATCATGTGATTCATCACCATGCCGCGCAGGCACGCGATGCGGGGCAGGGTGAAAATCTCCTTGCCGCCGGCGAGCAGGGTCCAGTTCTTCTGGAAGTCGCCGTCGGATGCCTTCGAGAGCGCAGCGCGGGCCTCCGCGGATTCCTTGTCGAAGGCAGCGAGCAGTTGCCGAGTGTTCTCGATCTTCGGAGGCGTGTAGCTGGGACCATCCACAGGCGCGTAATCGAGATTCTCGGTCTGCAACGTCATGGTGTACCAGCCGGGAACCGTGCCGACGTGAGCGGCAAGCCAGCCGAGCGTGCCGGACTTATCGTGAGGCTTCCAGTTCCACTTGCCGTCTGGAACGCGCTCCAGCACTTTGCGGGTGTTGGCCATTTCCTGGTCGAATTCGGGAAGCAAGGATTGTGCAATAGACATACGGCCTCCAAAAGGTTGGGCTTAGCGGAAAGGACTATAGGCGAATAAAAGGCGAATTGTCAAGAGGCTATTTTCGATCGATCCGCGCCCCGTGCCGTGCCTTCCCCGGCTCACGTACCTTTCCGAATCCACAAAAAGCGCGAGCGGGCCTCCCGCACTCCAAAGTAGAATGCATTTATGGCACACGAACGGACCGACTCCTACTTGAAAGATTCGCTGGCGTTGTTTCGCTATTACAAGAAGCTTGGCGAGAGTGCGATCGCGCAATGCCCGGACGCGGGATTGGTCGCGGAGCTGGACGCACAATCGAATTCCATCTCCACCATCGTCAAGCATATGCATGGAAACATGCTTTCGCGCTGGACGGATTTTTTGACCACGGACGGCGAGAAGCCAACGCGCGATCGTGACGGCGAATTCGAAAAGCCGCCAAAAACTCGCTCGGAAATCCTCGATTTGTGGGATGCTGGTTGGAAATGTTTTTTGAATGCGCTGGACAGCTTGAGTGACGCGGACATGACCAAGACAGTGACGATTCGCGGCGAACAACATTCGGTGATGCAGGCAATCACCCGGCAGGTGGCGCACTACTCCTATCACATTGGGCAGATCGCCTATCTGGCCAGACATTTTGCCGGCGAAAACTGGAAGTCGCTCACGGTACCAAAAAACAAATCCAAGGAATTTAACGCCGATGTGGCCGCGGGGAAAAAATCGCAACGGTGAAAGCGAAGCGCCGTGAGATTCGTAGAGAAAAGCCAAATGTTTCCTGTTAGGAAGAAAATTGGTTACCCTGCATAGGTTATGAGATCGCTGTTTGAGCCGGAACGCGTTCCAGAATCCCTACAAATTGAATTGAACGAAGCGCAGCGGCGTGCGATTGAGCACGGCGACGGGCCGCTGTTAGTGATTGCGGGCGCGGGCACGGGAAAGACGCGGGTGATCACGGAGCGGATTCGCAGCCTGTTTGAACGGGACGATTCCCTGCTGGGCGAAAACGTTCTGGCGCTGACCTACACCATCAAAGCCGCCGGCGAAATGAGGCGCCGGGTACAAAAGGCGTGCGGGGTGCGCGCGGACGGAATCACTGTGAATACCTTTCACGGATTCTGCGAAGCGATCCTGAAGGCAGGCGCGCCACACCGCAAACCGATTCAGCCAGTGGATCACTGGATCCTGTTGCGGCGGAACATGCGCCGGCTGCAACTAGAGAAATACCGCCGGCTGGCCGAACCCGGACAGTTTCTGAACGACTTTATCCAGTTTTTTTCGCGATGCCAGGACGAGCTGGTTTCGAGCGCGCAGTTTCAGGAGTACGCGAACGCGCAGGCTGCAAAGCTCGAAGCCGAACGCCACCAGATTGACGACGCGACCTACAAGGAGCGCCTTGAGGACGTGCAGAAACAGCTGGAGATTGCGCGCGCCTACCGCGCGAGCGAAGAGCTGCTGCGGGAAAAGGATGTGGTGGCCCTGAACGGTTTGATCGTGGAGGCGGTGAAGTTGCTGGAGAGGGATCGGGAACTGCGCGAGCGCCTGCAGAAGCGGTTCCGGCACATGCTGGTGGACGAATTTCAGGATACGAATATTGCGCAACTGCAGCTGCTGGAATTGCTGACAGCGTGGCCGCGGAATATTGTGGCGGTGGGCGACAACGACCAGGCGATTTACCGATTTCGCGGCGCGTCTTTCGGAAGTTTCAAGTTATTCCTGGAACGGTTTGCGGGCTGGAGAGAGGGCCAGGATTCCACGCCATTTCGCGTGCTGTTGAAGGAGAACTACCGTTCGACGCCGAATATCCTGCGGGTGGCGACGCAGGTCATCGCGCAGAACGAGAGCAGCGCGGATTTTCCCAACAAGGTGCTGGAGCCGAGCAAACCGGAAGGCGAACGGGTGCGGATCGCGGAGCTGGCGACGGCAGAAGAGGAAGCGCTATGGGTGGCCAGTCAAATTGAGCGTGCGCGCAAAGCAGGAAAAAAATGGTCGGAATTTGCGGTGTTGTACCGGCAACACGCGCATCGCGATTTGCTGGTGGCCGAATTAGCACGACGAAAAATTCCTTTCGTCATCAGCAGGTTGTCGATTCTGGATCATCCGCTGGTGAAGGATGTGCTGGCTTATTCGCGGCTGATTGCGCGGCCGTACGACGACGTGTCTTGTGCCAGGGCCCTGGCCGCGCCGGCATGGGGAATGGACCCAACAGACCTGGTGCGGCTGGCCGAGCGTGCACGAAAGGAGGGAAAGCACAAGGCGATTTATGACCTGTTGCAACTGCCGCAGGGACAGCTGGCGTTCGATACGCGCCATGCAGCACTGGGCGAGCTTGTGAAATTTCTGAATGATCAGCGCAAGGCGATGCGGCAAAGGACCGCGCGGGAAATCTTGAGCGATTTGATCGAGTGGCTGGAGATTCCGGCGCGGGCGAGCGCGCAGGACCAGAAGTACGTGAAGCGGCTGACGGAATTTGCGAAGGAATGGGAAGCGAAGAGCGAAACACGGAAACTGCCGGAGTTTCTGGAGTACCTGGATTATTTTCAGCAAGCCAATGAGACGATCGCGCTGGAGGACGATGCGCCGGGCGACGCGGTGCAGCTGATGACCGTGCATGGGGCAAAGGGGCTGGAGTTCAAGCAGGTATTTGTCCTGCGAGTGAACAACCGGGCGTTTCCGGCAAGTGAGCGGTCGCCGCTGTTTACATTCCCGCTGGCGCTGATGAAGGAAGAGTTGCCGCAGGGAGATTTTCATACCCAGGAAGAGCGGCGGCTGTTTTACGTGGCGCTCACCCGGGCGGAGGAGAAGCTGACGCTTACGACGCTGACGGAAAAGCGTGGAAGGGTGCCGACGTTTATCGAAGACATTTTGATGGAGCCGAAGCTGAAGCGGCGGGACGTTTTGCAGATTGCGCCGAAGGTTCTAGCGCCGGCGGAGGAAGCGGGATCGGCGGCGGGCGAGGGGAGGCAGCGGTTGCTGTTTGCGACGCACGGACCGGCCAAGATTTTTTCCCGGATCGCCGAGTGGGCGGAGACGTTTCATCCCGCGGCGCCGGAACCCTTGACGCTAAGCCCGTCGGCAGTGATGGGTTATCGCGCGTGTCCGCAACAGTTTTTGTTCGAGAAGATGTGGTCGATTGAAGGCGAGGCCAAAGCGACCTGGACGTTCGGCCGGGTGATTCATTCGACGATCCGGCGGGCTGTCGCAGAATTGAAGAAGGGACGGAAGCTGCCGTTTGAGGAAATGCGCCGGATTTACGAGACCGAGTGGTCGGCGATCGGGTACCAGGACGATTATCAGGAGCAGGAATACAAGAAGGACGGGCTCGAACAATTGCGGGCGTTCTACGCGACGTTACTGCAGGAGTTGCCAGAAATTCTGGAGCAGGAGAAAACGTTCGAGTTGGATCTGGAGAACAACGTGATTGTGAAAGGTCGGATCGACCAGATCAATTTGCTGGGCGGGTCCGAGGGGCGCAAGGACGTCGAGATCGTGGATTACAAGACCGGAAAGGCGAAGAAGGATTCCGAAGCAAACCAGGATCTGCAACTGAGCATTTATGCGATTGCGACCAAGGAGATTTTTGAACTGAATCCGGTCCGTCTGGTTTTTCATTATCTGCAGGACAATAAGCGGCAAGCGACGACCAGGAGCGCAAAGCACCTGGATGAAGCACAGAAAATTGTGCAGCAGGTCGCGGCGGAGATTCGCGCAGGCGCGTTCGTGGCCAAGCAGGCATTTCAGTGCCGCAGTTGCGCGTACCGGCCGATTTGCCCGGCGCATGAACAAGCCTTAGCACAGCGCACCTAGGAGCAAAAGAAAAAGGCGGCGAAGAGGCTGAGAGCCGCGCCGCCCTGAATTTCAAATTCGTTGCTGCGAGTTATTTGCCCTTCTTGGGGGCCTTCTTGTCGTCCTTCTTGGCCTTTTTCTTCATGAGTGACTCCTTTTGCGGATGATCGCGCGGGCTGGCGGCGCCGGCCACGTGCTGTTGAGACACGATATAAAGCGGGCGCGGACGAGAGTCAAGAACAATTGCGGGTAAAGGGAAAAAAGCAGGTGACGGAACCGCCGCTACCGGTCAGCGCGGACCAGTGGCGGAGTAGTAGCCTTCGCGAGTGCGGACGTCCAGACCTTCGCGGCGGACGCGGACTTCCACGGTGTGGTAATCCTTGGTGCGGTCGTTGCCGTGCGGATTGTAGCCGAGGGTGTACTGGTTGCGGGCCTGCTCGGTGACGCGAGAGTAGAGCGCTTCGAGAGCGTTGCGCTTGGCAGCGTAAAAGACGTCGCCACCGGAATCGTGGGCGTAGGACTGCAAACGGGAGAATTTGCGTTCGTAGAAGCCGCCACCAACTCCCAGGCTATAAACGGAAATGCCATAGCGGAGCAGTTCCTTGACGGTGTTGCCGTAGGTGTTCTGATTGGTCTTGCCATTTTCGCCGTCGGAGATTAGGAAAATGATTTTGCGGCGGTCGCGGCCACGGTCCTTCAGCAGCTGCGCTGCTTCGTAAACGGCGTCGTCGAGAGCTTTGCTTGATTTTTGGCCGATAATCGCGGTGGAGGGGAAAGGAGGGGGAGCGCCGGGGCTGGTGGCAGACTGGCCGTTGATGGTGGGACCACTATATGGACCGCCGGCGGCCGGAGGCGGGGCGTCAGGGCGGTCGGTGCTCAAGCGAGTGCGGTGCAGTTCGGTAAGCAGCTTGTCCTGATCGCGGGTGAAGCCCTTGCCGGGGTGAAAATTGGAGTCGAACCGGCACACAAAGGCTTCGTCGTTTCCGCTGAGACCAGCAATGATGGAAGAAAGGCTGGATTCGACTTGCTCGGCGTCCTTGGCCTTGAGGTCGTTGTCGAGGAGGACGACCACCGAGAGCGGGAAGGCTTCGGCGGAGAAGAATTCGAGACGCTGCTCGACGTCGTCGTCGAGAATCCGAAATTCGTTGCGGGTCAAGTCGGCCACCAGGTGGCCAGCGCCGTCCTTCACGGTGACGGGGAGAAAGACGTAGTTGACGTTGAATTTCAGTGTCGTTTGGCTGTCGGAAGGAGCCTGCTGCTGATTTACGGGAGGCTGAGCTTGCGGGGGCTTTGCTTGTGGCGGCCGAGGCACGGGATCCTGGGCGACTTTCGGAACGGGGGCGGGCGGGGGGTCCTGAGCGAGGGAAACCGCGGGCCAAGCGAGAACAGCAAGCGCGACAGAAACCAAAGCGCCGCGAAGCAAAGCTATTTTTCGTGGACTTTTCATGTTCTCCCAGCCAGACTTTGTGCGTCGGGAAAGCGCAAGCCGCCAACGCGGCGGCTAACGCATCCTTCCTGATGCTTCCTTGCATCGTAACCCTAGATGCATAAGCCACCCTGCTCGGTTGCGAGACCATCCGAGACCATCGCGGACTATGGCACCGCTGCCTGGTAAATTCCGCTCCTGGGCGGGCGACAGTCAATGAGGAAATTATACATGCCTTCTCTGACGAATATATTCAAGCTGCCGCTAATTCTGACGGTGGCGGCAAGTCTGGCGGGACCGGCGCTTCCCCAAGAACCGTCGCAAGGACCGGCACTGAAAAAGACGGTGAACCTGGTCAATTTGTTCGCTACGGTGCGCGACAAGAGCAAGAGGGTTGTGGGCGAGCTGAAGCAGGAAGACTTCAAGGTGTTTGAGGACAACGAAGAGCAGAAGATTGCGTTTTTCTCGAAGGAAGTGACGCTGCCGATTACCCTGGGATTGCTGATTGACACGAGCGGAAGCGAGCAAAACCGGCTGGGCGCGGAACAGGAAGCGGCTTCGCGGTTCCTGGAACGGGTGATGCGCAAGGGCGACGAGGCAATGGTGATCAGCTTCGACCTGGACGTGGATTTGCTCGCGGATTTTACAGATGACCGCGGGCAGATTGAACGAGCGATCAGTAAGGCGCGGATCGGAGCGGTGAGCGGGGGCGTGGTAACGCCGGGGACGATTCCGACGGGGGCCAACAGCGGCGGGACGCATTTTTATGACGCGGTATATCTGGCGTGCAACGACAAGCTGGTGACGGAGGCGGGGCGCAAGGCGCTGGTAATTATCACCGACGCGCAGGACGAAGGCAGCAGGCTGCGGCTGGAAGAAGCGATTGAGGCAGCGCAGCGAACCGACACCGTGGTGCACGTACTACTGGTACATGATCCGGGATATTCCTGGCGGCCGGATGTGGCGCGAAAATTGAGCGACGAAACGGGCGGGCGGACCATTGAAGTATCGTCGGAGAAAAGATTGAATGAAGCGTTCGATCAAATTTCGGAAGAGCTGCGCAGCCAGTACACCGTTGGCTACTATCCGACCAACACAGCGAAGGATGGGAGGTTCCGCAAAGTGAAGGTGGAGACGCCAGGCAAGGACTACAAAATATTGACGCGCAAGGGCTACTACGCGCCGAAAAGTTAAAAATTGGGTATTATTTTTTTGAAAAAACATGAGTGGAAATTCTTGGCGTGGTTTCCTGACGCGCTATAATTAATGGCGCAGTGTAATCCTCTAAGCAAGAAAAAACAGACCCCAGGCCGGAAAGTGAAGCAGGAGTGTTTTCAGTTTCCCAATCTAGAATCCTAATAAAAACAGGAAGGATCGCGTTGCTTGCGGCGACGGTTGCCGCGCTCGCGCCACGGAGCGAATGTGCGGACGCAGCGGTATTTGATTTGATCGGGCCGCGCGTGGAGATGAAGGTATCCCGTGACGGCAAATCGCTGCCCATTTCAGAGGTTGCGAACTTTCAGCCGGGCGACCGAATCTGGATCCATCCCGATTTTCCCGAATCGCAGTCGGTGCGCTATTTGCTGATTGTGGCGTTTCTGCGCGGCTCGACCAACCCTCCGCCGGAAAAATGGTTCACCCAGGCGGAAACCTGGAACAAAAAAGTCAAGCAGGAAGGAATTTTTGTGACGGTGCCGCAGGATGCCCAGCAGGTGCTGGTGTTTCTAGCTCCGGATACCGGCGGGGGATTTTCGACCTTGAGCCGGGCAGTGCGCGCGGTGCCGGGCGTGTTTGTGCGAGCTTCGCAGGACCTGAACCAGGCCGGGCTGTACCGGTCGCGGCTGGAAAAATATTTAAGCGTGGTCAAAGAGACCTCGGACAACGATCCGAAAGAGCTGCATGACGTGTCGGTAAAAATGGCCAAGACGCTAGGCATTCGGATCGACCAGCAATGTTTTGACAAACCAGTGGAACAGCAAGGGAGTTGTTTGACACAAAATTCGGACCGGCTGGTGCTGGATGACGGGCACAGCCAATCGGTGGTGACGGCGCTAACGACCGGGCCGTCGTCGGATCTGATTGGCGCGATCAGCACCACACCGGTAGCGGGCGGCGGATTCTACAGCGCATACGTGGGAGCGGTGGTCGATTTGGCGCGGCTACTGGGGAATATCCACACTGCGGAGTTTCAATATATTCCGGCGCTGGCGCTGCCGAAGGGCGAGCAGATGAATCTGCATTTGAACAATCCGCCGTCGTTTCGCAATCCCAAGTCGGTAATCGTGGTGGGACTCCCGGCGGTGGAAGCGCCGCAGTTGCCCCCACTGCGAAATCCGGGAGTAGACGAGTTGTTCTGTTTGCAGAATCCGTCGCTGGTGCTGCCGGTCGAGGGAGCGCCGCTGGTTTTCTCGACCGACCTGGGACACGACTTTGTGCTGAGCGTACCGACGAAAAAAGGCGCAACCATCGACTTAGCAGTGAAGGCGGACGCGGCGCGCGGCGGATTTGTGGCGGACACCAAGAAACTGACGGCGAGCGACCTGGATACGCAACTGGTGGCAACGCTGAGAGGAAGCTGGGGATTCGATACCTTCGCGGGGCCGACCTTTCATTTGCGTAACGTGCAACCCGACGGCTGGACGGTGGCCGCGGCGGATCAGGGCGCGCTGATCGTCGGACGTGACGACACGCTGCGCTTGAAATCCATTTGCGCGGTGTGCGCGGAAAAAATTTCTCTGACTTTGCCCGGCGGAAAAGAGCTGAAGCCGACCTGGAAGCTGAGCGGGACGAACGAAGTGGAAGTGCATGTGCCGTTGAAAGAGGCGGAAACCGGACCGGTCACGGTCTCGGTAAAACAATTCGGACAGCCCAAGCCCGACGAACTGAAGTTGAATGCCTATTCGGAAGCGGCCAAGCTGGACGACTTCTCGATCAGCGCAGGCGACAAACAGGGAGTACTGGAAGGGACGCGCCTGGATCAGGTGAACGGGTTCGAGCTGAATGGGATCCATTTTGCCCCGGCGAAGCTGATGCGGGCCGAGCGCAAGGACTTGCTGTATCTGGCAGCGCCAGACGCGACGGCGACGGCAAGATTTGAAACCAACCAGCCTCTGACCGCGCGCGTGGCGTTGAAGGACGGACGCGTGCTGGACTTGCAGACGAAAGTTCAGCCGCCGCGGCCGCGGGTTACGCTGGTGAGCAAGTCCATACAAACGGGAGCGAGCGCGTCAGGGATTCGCCTGGGCGACCAGGACTTGCTGCCGCAAGACGGCAAGATCAGTTTTTTTGTGAAGTCCGATTTACCGGAGAAGTTTCCCCGCGACGAAAAAATTGAAGTCGGTACGGAAGACGAGTCCTTCCGGTCAACGCTGGGCGTGGCGGAAGGAAACCTGGTGATGCAAGACGCCGAGACGGTGATGGCGGTGTTCGAGCCGCTGAAAGGATTTGGAGCGTCGGCATTTGGTCCGCTGCGGTTCCGGGCGATCTCCGAAGACGGGCGGCGCGGCGATTGGATTCCGCTGGCGAAACTGGTGCGGCTGCCTGCACTGAAAGAGGTGCGGTGTCCGGACAGTCCCGATCAGCAGTGCCGGCTGAGTGGAAGCAGCCTGTTTCTGGTGGAGTCGGTTGGGTCGGACCAACAGTTCACGCGCAATGTATCGGTACCGGCGGGATTCGCAGATGGTTCGCTGGGCGTGCCGCGGCCGAATGGGACGCTACTGTACTTGAAGCTACGCGATGATCCTGGCTCGGCGGTGATGGCGGTGTTGCCGGTTTTGCCGGACGGACACTGAGAGCTGGGCCGTTACCGTTACGATTTGGAGTAGTCAGGAGTGTCTTTCGGACATCCACCGCACCAACCTGCGCTTCGCATGGCGAATTGACCGGCCTACCGCCAGCCGCTAACATTTCCCTTCCACAATGGACGGCGAGCTCATTGGACATTACCGAATTCTGCGCAAGCTGGGGCGCGGAGGCATGGGCGTGGTGTATGAAGCCGAAGATACCAAGCTCGGCCGCAAGGTTGCGCTGAAATTCCTGCCGGAAGATAAACACCTCGATCCGCAAGTGCTGGAGCGATTTTTGCGCGAAGCGCGCTCGGCTTCCTCGCTAAACCATCCGGGAATCTGCACCATACACGCGATTGAAGAGCATCAGCGCAAGACTTTCCTGGCGATGGAACTGCTTGAAGGACAGTCGCTGGACACCATGCTGACGAGCGCGCCCATCGCCTTCGGGCGCACGCTGGAAATCGCGATTCAACTGGCGGATGCGCTGGATGCCGCGCACAAAAAAGGCATCGTGCATCGCGACATCAAGCCGGCGAACATTTTTATAACTGAGCGCGGGCAAGCAAAGATTCTGGATTTTGGGCTGGCCAAGCTCGTCCGCAATGAATCTGCAATGACCACCGAGGGCGCAACGATCGGTGACGATGAAACGCATTTGACCAGTCCGGGGACGGCAGTAGGAACGATCGCTTATATGTCGCCGGAACAAGCGCGCGGCCAAGAATTGGACGCGCGGACCGACCTGTTTTCGTTGGGAGCGGTGTTCTATCAGATGGTGACAGGACGAAGCCCTTTTCCCGGATCGACCAGCGCGGTGATCTTCGACAACATCCTGCACAATACGCCGATCGCGCCGGTCACGCTGAATCCCAGCCTGCCCGCAGAGTTCGAACGGATTCTAAACAAGGCGTTGGAGAAAGACCGCGACGTGCGCTATCAGGTGGCGGCCGAACTGCGCGCGGACTTGAAGCGGCTGCAGCGCGAGAGCGATTCGGGACGGACACCCGCGACGGCGAGTTCGTCGGCGCAAGTGGCAAACGCGGCAAACTCATCGGCTGCCGGGAATGCGGCGCCGACAGGCGCCGTTAAGTCCAGCGGTTCGGTGATTGTTGCCGCTGCGAAACAAAACAAGCTGGGCACCATGCTAGTTGGAGCGGTTTTGATCACGCTGCTGGCAGCGGCGGGATTTGGAATTTACACGCTTCTGCAAAAATCGAAACACTTGCCTTTTGAACATTTTGAAATTACCAATTTGACCAACAACGGCCATGTTTCGGGCGCCGCCATTTCTCCGGACGGGAAGTACCTTCTTCAGGTGCATTCAGAAAACGGCCTTCAATCACTCTGGCTGCGGCACATCGCCACAGGAAGCAACGCGCAAGTGGTGGCTCCCGCGCCGACACGGTATCAGGCGCTGACCTTTTCCCCGGATGGAAGCTATCTTTACTTTTTGCGGCGCGACGAAGAGGAGCACATTATCGGCATCTTGTACGCGGCGCCGGTGCTAGGCGGAACACCGCACGTGGTGGCGAAAGACGTGGATACTCATATTACGTTTTCACCGGACGGGCAGCGATTTGCGTTCCTGCGCGAGAAACATGACTCTCCGTATTGGGATTTAATTGTGATGAAGAGCGACGGCAGTGGCGAGCAGCAGCTACTTAAAGATCAAACCCTGCTGAGCGACAGCCTGACGCCGGCATGGTCGCCAGACGGGAAGACTATCCTGGTTCCGATTGTGCAGCCTACGAAGGACGCGCTGGGCGGATTGCTCGCCGTGGATGCGACCACCGGAAAGATGACCAATTTTGCGGTCACGCCGAGGAGAATCTTCTACGAGCCGGTGTGGATGCCGGATGGGCAAGGGCTAATTATTCCTTCCATGGATTTAAGTTCAGGGTCCACACAATCGCAGCTGGGGTACCTGACCTATCCGGGGGGCGAATACCGCATACTGACGCACGACACGAATAATTACCGAGACCCGAGCATTGCCGCAGACGGCAAGACCCTGGTGGCCAGCCAAACGAAGCAGACTTTCGAGCTAGGGATTGCGCCTTCCGCTTCACCCTCGCAACTGAAGCCGGTGCCACTCAGCTCACACGAGGATCTGTGGCGCTGGGGATGGAGCGCCAACGGAATGCTAATTTTGCCGCAAGCCGGGCAGATCAAGTTTGTCTCCCCTAATGGCGAAGAAACGATGCTGCTCACCGATAGCAGCCATATTTCGGATCAAACCAGCGGCTGCGGAGATGGGCGGTACATTGCTTTCCGGCGCTTGAACCGGACCGGCAGCGCGGCAGTGAATTTGTGGCGCATGGACGCGAACGGCAGTAACGTAACGCAATTAACGACCGGGCAAAACGATCGCGAACCGCTATGTTCGCCTGACGGAAAGTGGGTGTACTACACCGACCAGGCGGATCGTCAGACCGTAAAACGGGTGTCTATTGCAGGCGGAGCTCCGCAAACCGTTGTCAACGATGCCCTGGGCCAATTCGATTTATCGCCAGATGGAAGGTGGATCGCGTCTATCGAGGTAGCCGAAGAGGATCACAAAATGAAGATACGGTTGGATCCGACGCAGGGGGGAAAGCCCACGTATGTCGATGCGGATTCGCGGATGGTTTCCTCGCCGTTGTTTGCGCCTGACGGCAAATCCATCGTATACATCGTGCGGGAAAAAGGCGTACACAATTTGTGGATGCAGGCGCTTGATGGCACAAACCGGAAGCAACTGACAGCGTTTGATAAGGATTTGATCTTCCGCTACGCCTATTCGCCGGACGGCAAGCAGATTGCGATCGAGCGCGGGAATATCGACGCAGACGCGTTCTTGTTTCACGACACTGCGAAGTAGAGCCCCTCGAGCGGAGTTGCAAAATATGCCCGTGAAAGAAAAGAGCGCCGGGATAACCTTGCTAGGCTAACAGCCGGCGGTTAGGGCTTGGGGACCGATGGAGATTGACCGGCCGGAGCGGGGGGCGCGGGATTCTGACCAGGCTTTGCAGCAGAAGTGCGCGACTTGGCAAAATAACCGCGGCGCGCGCGGACTTGATATCCGTTGTGATTCGGAACCTCAATCTTTATGCGGTGATATCTGCCATTAGCCACGAAGTTCGAGGGACTGTAGGTGATGGTGTATTGATTGCGCAGTTCGTCGCCGATATCCTGGAATGACTGGTTGAGATCGTCGATGTGGTAGGGGAAAAAGGCGCGGCCGCCGGTTTGTTCGGCGAGATCTTTCAGGATTTCGTCGCCTTCGGTGAGATGCATTTTGCGGTTGGCCAACTTGTTCGGATCGGTCTGTGAAAGCTGGATCCACTGAGTGCTAGTGCTGATGGTGTAGATAACCACGTTGGTGCGCTGGGCCATTTCGATGGCATCGCCGCGAGTGCGGTTGGAAAGATTGTCGTCGCCATCGCTGATCAGAACCATCACTCGGCGCACCACGTCGGGCTGATCGCCGGGCGGACGGGGCGGGTTGCTCAACTGCTTTTCGCAGGCGTCATAAATGGCGTCATAGACCGCGGTGCCGCCGCCGGCGCGGGTCTTGTTGATTTCGTCGCGCAACAAGCCGCCATCGCCGGTGAACGGCTGAATGATCTGCGGCTCGTCATCGAAGGTCATGGCGAAGGCCTGATCTTTTCCGCGGCGTAAAACACTGTAAAGAAAATCCACGGCGGCTTCCTGCTCAAACTTGATGCGGTCGCGAATGCTGTTGGAGGTGTCCAGGAGCATTCCGATACGCAGTGGAAGGTCGGATTGTTTGCTAAAGAAGCGAATTTCCTGTTGCGCGTTGTCGTCGCTAACTTTGAAATCGCCCTTTTCGAGATCGGGGACCAGTTTGTTGCGGCGGTCGAGGACGGTGGCCAAGACGTCCACCAAGTTGACTTCCCGAATGAACGTGGGGGGTTGCTGCGCGGCAGAAGGGGCCTGAGGAGCAGGGGACGTAGGTTCCTGAGCAGATTCAGAAAGAGGAAAGACGAGCAGAGCCAAGCCGGCAATCAACGCGATCAGTGGACTTTTCATGATGAGAAAGTATAGGGAGGTTCTGACGGCAGCGTCAATTTGACGGCCACATAAGCCATGACGGCGCTACAAATATTTCTCTGCCAATTGGAAATTGGTCTGCGTCGCGGTGGCAAGAGCGGCGAGATAGTTTCGCAAGTCCGGTGCAAGAGGAGCGCGCGCTTCGACCCACTGGCCGGAGCGCGGATGCGGGAATGCAAGCTTAGCGGCGTGGAGAAACTGCCTCCCGAGTTGAGGAAGATCGGTCTTTCCGACACGAAGACGTGACGAAGCGCCATATAAGGTGTCTCCGACTAGGGGATGCATGGTAGCAGAGAGATGTACACGGATTTGATGCGTTCTGCCGGTATAGAGTTGGACTTCGAGCAACGTTGCAATGGCCAAATCGGCTAGTCTGTGCCATTCGGTGAGCGCTTCGCGAGTCACTCCCGGTCGAGAACGACCGGCGGATTTTGCGTTTGAAAATGCTTTCATGCGGGTGCGATGAACTGGATCGCGTCCAATTGGAAAGGCGATCTTGCCGGAGGCCTTTTCCAGCAAGCCTTCGACCAGGGCAAGATAGGTCTTTTTTACCGTTCGGGTACGGAAGGCCTCCGCGAGTTTTCGGTGAGCGGAATCAGTTTTGGCGATGACGATCAAGCCGGAAGTCCCTTTGTCCAGGCGGTGCACGATTCCGGGGCGCAGCGCTCCCTGGCCGTCAGCGGATTCGCCGCCCTTCGAGAGGGGTTGGCCGCGTCCGAGCAGGGCGTTGACCAGCGTGCCGCGCGAATGGCCTGCTCCGGCGTGTACGCTCATTCCAGCGGGCTTGTTGACGATCAGGATGTCATCGTCCTCGTAAGCGATTTCCAGCGGAATAAACTCGGCTTCGGCACGAAGAGGCGGACGCGGGCGGGCATCGACGAGCACTCGTTCGCCGCCGCGAAGTTTTTGGGAGGCCTTTGCGGGCGCATCATTTACCAAGACCAGTCGGGCTTCGATTAGTTGCTGCAAGCGGGCCCGGGAAAGCTGCGGGCACTGCGTGGCGAGCCAGCGATCCAGGCGAGATCCCCGGTCCTGAGTCTGAACGACCAACTGCTCGAGTTCATTGCTGGCCGTCATTTCGCGGTAGACTCCGCTTTTTGGTCCGAGGCCCAGGCGCTCGCGAGCGCGTCCGCGGCAACGCATGCTTCATGCCGTGCCGTTACGACCGCCCAAGGCTATCGCTTGGTGAGTTGCAGGGTCCAATCATACCCGCGGGTAACCGGGTTGACCGGGATTCTTATCTGCGTGCCCGGCGGCGCTTTTTCGAACTCCTGAGCAAGCGCTTTGAACTGCAGATCGACCAATGGGCGGTATTGAAAATCCATGAAGATTCCTACTGGGAGACAAAGCAACAGGGCCGCGGCAAAACCACGCGTAACCTTCGGGAGTGAATTTGAACCGTAGGCCCACACGAGAGAAGCGATCAGCGCGATCATCGGATAAAAATAGTAGCGATTACCGACACCGGGAATTTGCAGCAAGTCCCACTGATAATAGTAGGTCTCCATACTGGCCAGGGGGTTGCGCAGCGCCGCAAAAAACTCTAGACCGGCAAAAAGCAGGAATAGCTTCAGTCTGGTCGGAGCGTGACGGGCACAGACCACCACCACCGCCAGACCAACCAGCATGGAGACAGTTTCTACAGGGAACAAGTATCTCGCATCCGAGAAGAAATATAACCTGATCAATGACCGAAGCCCTGTCAGCGAGGAAAAAAACACCTGGCCGCCCACAATGCTAGTGAACCTGACGAGCGTTGCTCCGTTCGGCGCGATCCTTCTGGTGTTTGAGAAAAGCGCTACCAACACCTGAATGAGCGAGCCCGGGATCAACAGCCAGACCGACCACAGGCTGCGCCGGTCTCGGCGTAGCCACCATTGCAGCGCCGCGATGGGAATCAGAAACAATCCCAATGGACTGTCCAGGGCCGTCAATGCGATCACAGAGCAATCGAATATTCGCAGCCGGGCCCCTCCGCTAGCCTCGGAGTCCGCAAGCAAGATCAGGCACGACGTCAACGCCAGATGCCACTGAATGTTGGTGGCGGTGGCATGAATCTCAAACGAATTGGGAAGGACCAGATAAAGCAAGGTGCCAAAGAGTCTGGTGCTATAGGGAATCGATTCATAACGATCGGAGAGAAAAACGGGAATAGGTAACGCTTCGGCTAAAAGTCCGCAAAGATTCATCACCAGCGGTGCATAGGCGAGCGGAGTCAGCAGAGACAAACAAGCAGCCAGTCTGGGTAGAATGTGCAGATAGCCCGCCACCGGTATCAGCAACGACCGCAAGCCATATTGATACGCATCGGCGTACCAGAATTTTCCGTCTTCCGCCCAGAATTGAGCATTCAGCACGGCATCCGGACGGCGCATGAATAAAATCACGCCTGCTACGGCAGCGATCAGGCCGTAAAGCAAGAGCCGTTTGGCCTTGGGCTCGGTTTGCACGGAGTCTTGAATCATGGCTTGGATTTGCTCACATTAATCTCGATTACTCTGGCGCGTTGGCGCGAGAGGTGCATCAGGTTCGGTCCGACCGCGAATCACTTTTTCACCAATTCCATCCGCCAATCCGTGGGATTCTGCCGGATGGCGATCCTGGTTCCGGGCGCTGCGCGCTCAAACTGGGCGGCAGTTTCGCGGAAATTGCTTTCCGGATAAGGCGGGTAGCGCCAGTCCCGGCAGATACCCACCGGCAACAACAGCACCATGGCGGTCGCTAGGTAACGAGCAATACGCAGGGTTGGTTTAGCTTCGCGCAAAATCCAGAATAGGCACGAGAGAAAAGCGATCATCGGGAGAAAGTAGTAGCGGTTAGCGATGCCTGGTAGTTGCATAATGTCCCACTCCTGGCGAAGGCCTTCCATCATCGTGAACGGTCGAATCAGCGACAAGGCGAACACAGCGTACGCGAACAGATTAAAGAGCTGCAATTCAAGGGGGCCATAACGCAGTGCATAGAGCACCACGAGGAGTCCAACCAGGATAGCCGCGGCTTCCATCACCGCCAGCAAGGACGAATGCGATGAATAGAGCTGGGCAAAGGTTCGCTGTCCCAGCAGCGATGAAAGGAAGAGTTGCCCCCCCAAAATGCCGTTGAAACGGGCAAGTGTCACGCCAAGTGTACCGGGCGGCCGGGATCCGGAAAATACGATCACCAACGCTTGCAAAGCGGTTACCGGCAGAAGCCAGACCAGCAGTCTGCGGGAACGTACATCCTTTCGCTGCCAACATAAAGCCAAGAGCACCGGCATCAGCAGCATGCCCAGGGGACCGTCAAGTATCGAGAGCGCGAGAAGCGAGGCATCAGTGACGAGCGATAGCGTCCCTACTCCCGGTCGCGCAAGCAGAACCAAGCAAGCCGCCAGAGCCAGATGCCACTGTATGTTGGTAGTGTTGGCGTGAATCTCCATCGAATTCGGTAGGGCCAGGTACAGAACGCTCCCCAGTAGACGCATGCGAATGGGGATTCCAGCAAACCGCGAGGAGAGAAACAGATTCACTGGAAGAATCTGAAATGCCAGTGCGCATAGATTCATCACCAGGGGAGCAAAAGCTAAGGGAACCAGCAGGGATAGCATAGCCACCAGACGCGAAATACTTTGCAGATAACCCCATTGTGGAAGGAACAGGCAAGCCCAGCCAAAGTGATAGGCTTCGGCATACCAGTACTTGCCATCTTCGGCGTAGAACTGAGCATTCAGAACAGCGTCGGGGCGGCGCAAAAAGAGCACCAAGAATGCCAGAAAAAAAATCGCCAGGTGCAAGACGACTTTGTGATCTCGAATGCGGCTCAGGCTGCGGTCGATGGTAGAAACCGAGGCAAAATCAGAGAAAGTCCCCTGGACACCCATAATTCAAGTTATCGACGGCCAAGCCACGGGTCAAACGGAAATGCTGCAGAGTTGCTCACAAAGAAATACCCTGTGGGGACTGCGTCGCCCCAGACGCTGCAAGCCGGAATCCGGTGCTTGGCGCGCCCTAATCGGCATACAATTGGATTTCAGAGCGCAGATTCGCGTCTTCAGCAAGAATCTTGGCGGAGCATTTTTCAAACGGGAGTTGACAAATGGGTGGACAAGGAATTGACCGGCGGGAGGCGCTGCGTTTTATCGGGATGGCCTCCGCGGCGGCGGCATTCCCAGGGTTCAGTCAATGGGTATTTGCATGTTCGCACCAGTCGCATGAGTTGTCGCGTACCGGTATGGCTGCGGTACCGACGCCCTACAAGGCACTTTTCTTTTCCCCAGAGCAATTCCGCCTGATCGAACATATCGCGGGGATGATCATTCCAGCGGACGATACACCTGGAGCCAAGGAAGCGGGAGTGGCGGAGTTTATCGATTTCATGGCGGCCAATCGCGTACCGGTCAACACCCGGTCCGAAATTCGCTCAACGGATGATGCCATTCGCCAAGGCCAAGCGGCGCAAGTGAGATTTATTTCCGGCATTGAGTGGATCAACGCGCACAGCAAGTCCGAATTCGGACATTTATTTATGGACAGTAGCGCGGAACAACAGAAGAGTCTGTTGGAGGAGCTCGCGTACAAAGCCAAGTTCAGACCGACGACGGAGCCCGGGCGCGAATTTTTTCAGATGATGCGCGATTACACGGTGGTCGGCTACTACACGACCAAGATCGGACTGCAGAGTCTTGGCTATCCGGGTTTGCGCACGGCGTGGCCCAAAATGCCGGGGTGCACGCACCCAGACGATCCGGAACACGTGCGCCTGACGAAACCGGGCGAAGCAGCCGCAACCGCATTCAAGATTGCGAATTAGAGGAGAGTCCTTCGTGCCGACAAAAGTTTACGACGCCATCGTGGTGGGAACGGGAGCCGGCGGCGGAACAGCCATGAAGTTGTTGTGTGAAGCCGGGCTGAGCGTGTTGGCTCTAAATTCCGGACCGCGCATGGAGCCTGCCAAGCACTATCGGCTTCACCGTCAGCCTTACGATCTGAAGTTTCGCGGACTGGGTGATCCGATGGTTCTCGCGGGCAGAGCACATCAGGAACTTTATTCGGTGGAAGAGTCCGAATACAACGAAGGCCCGGAGCTTTTCGAGCATGACGTAGCGTATTCGAATGCGCCCGGCACCGACTGGTATTGGAAGCGTTGCAAGGCGACAGGAGGCAAAGCGAATTTCTGGGGGCGTTCTTCGGCGCGGTTTGGAGATATCGATTTCAAGGCGGCAGACCTGGACGGATTTGGCGAGAACTGGCCGGTCGATTACGCAGAAATTGCTCCGTGGTTTTCCAAAGCGGAACGGTACATGGGTGTAGCCAGCACGATTCAAAATCGGCCGAGCAATCCGGACGGCGAATACCTGCCGCAAATTCCTTTTCGCTGCATTGATTACATTATCCAGAAAGCGAGCGAAAAAATTGGCGTGCCGTATTTGCCGGATCGCTGCGCGCAGCTTACCGTGGCACACAACGGTCATCCGGCCTGCCACTACTGCGGAAATTGCACCCGCGGCTGCGATGTTGGAGCATTCTTTTCGCCGACTTGGTTTACCATCCCGGATGCGGAACATACAAAGAATCTGACCCTGCTCACGGACGCCTTAGTTCGCGCGGTATTGGTGGATGAGAACGGACATGCCAAAGGCGTAGCGTACGTCGATCGCCGCAACAAAACAGAAGTCGAGGTTTACGCCAAAGTGGTCGTGTTGGCTGCGTCTTGCGTCGAGACTGCTCACATCATGCTGAACTCAAAATCCCGGCACTGGCCGGCAGGAATTGCAAACTCCAGCGGACAGGTGGGCCGCAATTTGTGCGAGCATTTGTATGGCTGCCCGGGTTACGGATATCTTCCCAATCTGGTGGGGCAGCCTCCGACCCCGGATAACATCGCGGACTCTACGGTGGGCTGGATGCCGCGCTGGCAAAACCTGAAAAATCCCCGTGAGGAAAAATTTATCCGTGGCTATGCGGTTTATGTGGGAGGCGGTTGCGGCGAATTCCCCGGTCACTACACACAGCTCGAAGGATTTGGCGCCGAGTACAAGCGCAATATCAAGCGCTACTACCCGTCCACGATTGGCTCGTATATTCAAGCGCCTACCCTGCCCAATCCCAACAACTACGTGGACATCGATCCGGAGAAGAGAGACATTTTTGGCATCCCGCAACTGCGCTTCCATTTCGAGTGGGGTGAAAACGAACTGCTGATGTGGGAACATTCGAAAAAGATGATGATCGATTTCTTCAGGGCGGCGGGCGGCGAAATGTGGGGCGCCGATACGGAACCAAACCGCCCCGGCACCAGCCTGCATGAAGTGGGCGTATGCCGCATGGGTAGCGATCGAAAGACCTCGGTCACCAACAAATGGGCGCAGACGCATGACGTTGCGAATCTATACATCTGCGACGCGAGCATTTTCCCGACGCAGACGGACAAGACGACCACCATGCCCATCGTCGCCTTCACCATGCGCACCTGCGATCGTATACTGGAAAATTTCCGCGAAGGCCAGCACCAGCGCGCCTAACGTCCGTGCGACCCGACGCATCTGACTACCGGAGGGGCGTTTGAGACAAATCTTAGCCCTAACACTTTTCTGTGCCCCGCTTGCGGCCCAGACAAATTCTCCGGAGCGCCAAGTCGCAGGCAACGTCATCACCTCACAGCATGATCCGAATGCGCGAATAGAACTGCCGACATCGGTACGGTATGTTGGCGCGGACCGCTGGCCGCTATATGACATTGCAGATTGTGAACTCCACGCTTTCGTCGAAGCCGACGCGCAAAAGAACGTTCAGCGGCTATATTGGGTGCAGTTTGAAGGCTATCTTCCCAGCCAACCGACCTTGAAACACGACTACGATTCCTCCCGCCACACCTCACTGAGCGGGGTCGATTTTTATCTGGACACCTGGGTTCGCGTCAGGGATGCGCGGACGCAAAAAGGTTCGGACCGCGAGCATGTGGAAGCGCTCATTCGCGCGAAGGGCTACACCATGCCGGCGGGCTTGATGTACGTACGACTGGTTCGTTTGCTGGACCAAGAGAAACGCAAGGAATTGATGATTATTTATGGAGAAGACCTGGCTCCAGCGGGATACACAGCTGCCGACCTCAGCGAGGGTGGAAAATCGTTCAATCAGTGGCCGGGTATAGAAAAGGGGTTGCTGGAGAGAGCAAAACAAAAAGTCGCTCTGGGGTCAGCGAGCCTGGCAAGTCCCTGATGGGGGTCGCTCATTCCGACCACCTTGGCATTCGAACGGTCGGTCCGGTTCAGCTGGTTATCCTTTCTGGGACCATTTCTCATTTACTCTGGCAACGGCGGGCAGCCCGGCCACTCGCTGCGGGTGACGTTTCCGATGTATTCGAGATCGGCGATTCCGATCTTGCTGGTGTAATAGCCATCACAGGTCATCTTCCTGAGAAACGCAAAGAACGCCACACCCTGGCTTAAGGAATGATCTTTCCTGGCATTTCTGCGGAAAGCGATCAAATCGAGAGTCTCTTTGCGCTGTTCGGGTGCGCATTCCATAAATGTTTTTTGGTATTGGTCAACGCAGTAGTTGTCCAGCCACATGAGCCCGCCGCCCAGCGCTAGTTGAAACTTCTCGTTTTCGCTGGTCAGCAGATCGATGAATTCCGGCGCGCCAGCTTCGACAGCTCCGCCGGATTTTTCGTCCTTGGGGACGATGGCATCGCAGAGCCAGGTAAGCATCTCGAATTGCCTGGCGCTGAAGTACTTGGGTGCATACTTCGTCGTGGGCGCCGCAGCCCTCTCTTTGTGCACCATCTGGTGCGCCAACTCCGCGGCCTCCAGCGGGATCACCTGCAACACGCTGCCACCCGCCGCGCTCATCGCCAAGGTTCTCAGCACGTCGCGTCGTGAAATTCCGGTGATTGCCATTTCATTTTTCCCTCGCTCTGCTCTACTCGCAGGCCCTGCGCAATCTCTGAGGTGTATTACAAACTTCCTTTCTTGGCTTCTTCCAGCAGATACTCCGAAGCTCGCCACGAAAGCGCCATGATGGTCAAAGTCGGATTCTTGTCCGGGTTGCTGACCAGTGGGGCGCCGTCGGTTACGAAGACATTTTTCACATCGTGGGACTGACAATATGCGTTGAGCACGCTGGTTTTCGGGTCGCCGCCCATTCGCGCGGTTCCCACTTCGTGAATGATCTTTCCGCCTTCCAGGATTCCGAACGGATATTGACCGTCGATCCGCGTTTTTGTCCGGTAGGTTCCGCCCATCATTTCAATGATGGCTTTGAAGGTTTCCTGCATGTCGCGGGCTTGCCGCAATTCGTATTCGCTCCACTTGAAGTGGAAACGCAACACAGGAATTCCCCACTGATCGACTTTGTTCGGATCGAGTTCGCAATAAGTATCGGGGTTGGGAATCATTTCGCCGCGGCCAGCAAAGCCAACGGTATTGCCATAAACCTGGCGAGCCCGGCGCTTCAGTGACGCCCCATAGCCTTCTTCGTCGTCGCACAAATCGTCAAACATGCCCACGCCAGGCAGTTCTCTGCCCCCGCCCATTTCGATGTGGTAGCCGCGCGGGAAATCATTCCGCCGATCGAATTTCCACCACGGGATGTAGTAATGCATGCCGCCGGTCCCATCGTGGTTGTGCGGCGGCATCTTTTCGAGCGCGGGAACTTCACCCCAGCCGTCGCTGCCAACCGAATCCGTCAGATACTTGCCGACATTGCCGGTAGAGTTGCCCAGGCCATCGGGAAACAGCGTGGATTTGGAGTTCAAAAGCAGCCGCGCCGACTCGCACGCGCTGGCCGCAACTACCATGGCCTTCGCGTACACGCGTTTCTCGGTGCGCGTGGCTTTGTCGATGTAAGAAACCGCTTCCGCTTTACCGTCCTTGTTCAAAACGATTTCGCGGGCCATCGCTCCGGTGATGAGTGTGAGTTTGCCGGTAGCCATCGCCGGCGGCAACAACACCTGACTGGAGCTGAAATTGGAAGCAGTGGTGCAGCCCCGGCCGCACTGTCCGCAATAGTGGCACGGCAGACGGCCGTTGTGGGCTTTGGTCAAGATCGCGAGGCGCGCGGGAATGCAGGCGATGTTGAGTTTATCGCAGGCCTTTTTGATCAGGATTTCCGTACAGCGCGGTTTGGGAGGGGGAAGGAAAACGCCGTCGGGCGCGCTGGGAACATTTTCTTTGGTGCCGAAAACGCCGATGTACGATTCGACTTTGTCGTAGTAGGGCGCGAGGTCGTCGTAGGTTATGGGCCAGTCATCGCCCAGGCCATCGCGAGTTTTGGATTGAAAATCAACCGGCGCAAAACGCAAGGCGATGCGGCCCCAGTGATTGGTGCGTCCGCCGACGATGCGCGAACGGAACCATTGAAAATTCGCGCCCGCAGCGGAAGTGTACGGCTCGCCTTCGATTTGCCACGCACCGTTGGGAGCCAGAAATTCACCGAAGTTTTCCGACGCGTGGCCGCCGACGCCGGCGCCGCGATGCGGCAATTCGTACGGCCACATCAGCATCTTATAGTCCTTTTCCGGATAGACTTGCGGGCCGGCCTCCAACATTACGACGTTTAGCCCGCCCTCGGTGAGAACCTTCGCCGCCATGCCGCCGCCCGCCCCCGAACCGATGACGCAAACATCGTAAGTCTTCGGCGAACGATTGATTTGAAACATGCCTGTCCTTCCTGTACGAATCTCGTTCCAGCGCGGCGCCAGCGGCTATAGTTCGTTCTTCTTCATTTGCGAAACAGCGTAATCGCAGGCCCGCGCGGTCAACGCCATGTAGGTAAGCGACGGATTCACGCACGCGGCAGAAGTCATGCACGAGCCGTCGGTCATGAACAGATTTTTCACGTCGTGCGTCTGATTGTGTTCGTTGAGCACGCTGGTTTTAGGATCGCGTCCCATGCGCGCGGTGCCCATTTCGTGGATGCCGAGACCAGGTCGCGAGATTTCCTGGAATATGTTCACGTCGCCGGCGCCGGCTGCGGCAAGCATTTCCCCCGCTTGAATGGCGATATCGCGAGACATGGCATGTTCGTTGTCGCCCCAATCGCAGTGAATCTTCAGAGTGGGAATGCCCCAGGCGTCCGGCTTGTCCTTGTCTACTTCCACCCAGTTGGTGTGGTAGGGCAGGCATTCGCCGAACCCCGCAAGAGTCATGCGCCACGGACCCGGCTTGCGCAGCATGTGTTTAAAATCGACTCCGATGCCGGCCATTTCGATGCCGCGACCCCAGCCTTCGCGGCTGCCGCCGCCCTGATAACCGTAGCCGCGCATGAAATCCTTCTGTTTGGTTTTCACGTTGCGGAAGCGCGGAACGTAAATGCCATTCGGACGATGGCCGAACGGCATCTGGTCTTGGTGGCCGGGCATGATGGCGGATGCGCCGGCGCCCATGTGGTGGTCCATGAGGTTGTGGCCCAGTTCGCCGCTGCTGTTGGCCAGACCGTTGGGAAATTCCGCAGTAGCCGAGTTCAGCAGGATACGAGTCGATTCCAGCGTCGCCGCGCAGAGGAAAACGATGCGGCCCTTGAATTCGAGAGCGTTTTTCGTTTGCCCGTCGATGACCTTCACACTGGTGATTTTGCGCGAGGCGGGATCGAAGCTCAGGCTGTGAACGACGCTGTAGGGACGAATGGTGAGCTTGCCGGTTTTCATGGCGGCGGGAAGCGTGGAGTTGAGGCTGCTGAAGTAGGATTGCGTGATGCAGCCGCGGTGGCAGACGCCGCAATAATGGCAGGCGGCGCGGCCCTTATGGACGCGAGTCAAAACCGCGGAGCGGCCGATGGTCATAATGCGATCGTCAAAATGTTTGCTGAGCGAATCGCGGAGGTCCTGCTCGACGCAGGTCATCTCCATGGGCGGCAGAAATTTTCCGTCAGGAAGTTGCGGCAGCCCTTCGGCTTGTCCGCTGATTCCGGCGAACTCCTCGACATAGTCGTACCACGGAGCGATGTCGGCGTAGCGAATCGGCCAGTCAACCGCGATGCCATCCTTCAAATTGGCTTCAAAATCCAAATCGCTCCAGCGGTAGCTCTGGCGGCCCCAGGTTATGGATTTGCCGCCCACCTGGCGGCCGCGAATCCAGGAAAAATGTTTGCCGGGATCGCTGGTGTAGGGATTTTCGGAGTCCTTGACGAAGAATCTGTTCGAGTATTCGTCGCATGCGTAGTAGCACTCGCGCTGAACATATTGCGTCTTGGCGCGCTCTTCGCGGTTGTCCCAATTGCGATATTTCAATTCCCATACCGGGACATGCTCGACGTAGTCCTTTTCCGGCGTGATGGGGCGGCCCGCTTCCAGGATGAGCGTATTCAGGCCCTTTTCGGTAAGCTCCTTTGCGGCCCAACCGCCGGTGATTCCCGAACCAACGATAATAGCGTCATAACTTGTGGTAGGCATTTTTTCTCCGAGAAGGTTAGGCGTCGCCGAGGCCAGCGGCGACCGGCGTGCAACCGTGCTGCGCACCCGGAATAATTTGCAGCCGCAATTCCTGGGAATAGCCGATTTCAGAAGTGTAGTAACCGTGAACCGTGATGCGCTTAAAGACTTCCCAGAAACTGCCTTCCAGCTGGGCGTCGGGTTTTGGCACGGTATTCCCGTGGTGCGGACGGACCGCGCGATTGCTCATGACCGCGTTGTCGACGGCGCGGAGTTGAACCAGTTGTTGCTCAGGCGTGGCCTCGGAAAAGCTTTTTCCGTAAAGCGACTGACTCTGCTTGTCGATACCGGCGAGCCCCTCAAGGAAATTCTTGCGCTCTTCAGGAGTGGCCCAGTCGGTGAGAATGACGTCGATGAATTCGTTGACCCGAGCACCCTTGGCGCCGGGAGTGTCGGTTGCTGGAATGATCTGGTCGATCATCGCAACCACGGTGTCATTCAGATGAGCGGTAAGCGTCCGCAAGGTGTAGCCGGGTGCAGGCTGGGCTTGGCGAAAAAGCGCGAACAACTCGGGCGAAAAAGCGGGCAAGACAGCGCCCGCGGCGAACATACGTAAGACTTCACGCCGCTGCATGGACCCTCCTGGAAAATGTCAAATCAAAATACGAATGGGCGCAGGCAATGATTACACCGCTGCATACACCTGCGGGCGATCGCAAACATTCGTCTCATTCACCCAAAATCTCCTGGCGCACGTTCTTGAGGACATAGGCGGCACGCTCGACGCCAACCTCGCCGGCGAGAACGGGGTCCTCATTTTCGATGGAAAGAATCCCGTCGTAATCGATATCCATGTACGCCCGAACGACGGATTTCCACAGCGAAGCGCTGTGGCCATAACCGACAGCGCGGAAGGTATCGGATGCGGTTGGCAGATCGCGGGCTTGCGACGCAAAATTCAAGACGCCGTACTTGGCGGCGTTTTCAGGAAAGATGACGGTGTCCTTCATATGGGCGTGAAAAATTGCGCCCTGCTTGCCGAGAAAATGAATGACTTCGACCGGGTCGCAGCCTTGCCAAAAAAGATGGCTCAAGTCGCAGTTGGCGCCAATTTCTTCGCCGGCCGCTTCGCGCAGCTTCATCAAGGTAAGCGGATTGTACACCACAAAATTTGGGTGCATTTCCAGCGCCAAGCGCTGGATGCCGTGCGACCGCGCGTATTTTGCGGCTTCCTTCCAGTACGGAACGATTCTCTCTTTCCACTGCCACTCCAGCATCTGGCTGTATTCGGGCGGCCAGCGATAGGTAATCCAGTTGGGCTGGGTGTCGGCGGGCGTTCCGCCGGGGCATCCCGAAAAACCGACAATCACTTGGACATCGAGCATTTCGGCGAGCAGCACAGTCTTCCGGAACGTATCGATGTCTTTTTGCGCGTGCTGTGCATTCGGATGAACCGGATTACCGTGACAACTCAGGGTCGCGACGCGAATTCCCTTGTCTGCAAATTTCTTCTGCCAGGCTTTGGCTTTAGTTTTGTCCTGAATCAAGTCGTCGAGCGGGCAGTGGCGATTGTCGGGATAGCCACCGGTTCCGATTTCCATGGCTTCGAGGCCAAGCGCGCTGACTTTATCGAGCATTGCATCGAGCGAAAGATGATCGTAAACCGGGTCAAAAACGCCAATGGGAATTTTCTTTTTCGAGCCAGCCGCGGGAAGCGAGCCGCGACCAGCGATTGCCGATTCAACCGTGCTCTGCGGGGCGGTAACTGCCCCCAGCCCTCCTGCAGCCGGTAGTGCCGCTGCCGCAGCCAAGCCGACTCCCGTTCTTGTAAGGAACTCGCGGCGATCAAAGAATTCCCTGCGCCAGCGGGGATTCATTTAAGTGTGGCCCTCGACCAGGAATATTTTCGCTGCAGGCGTGGGAATTATACGCCTACGGACAATAGGAGCAAGCGCAGATATGCCTTTAGAAAAAGGATTTAGTAACTGCGGCAGGGAAGAAAAAATGATTGCTAGGCGCGTCGTGGCTTCAATTCTGCAAGAGGAGGGATGGAAGACGGTGGGGTAAGCGCGCGCTCTGGCGGTTCCTGGCCTCGTACGAGAGCTTGCACAATCATTTCGATGGCCTGCCCGGAGTTTGCGGGCGCAAAAACGGTTGCCGCCAGTTCGCCGCTGGCCACCCAGGCCGCGCCGGTCTTGGGCAAACCGTCACATCCGGTAAACGGCAACTTCAGCCAGCGATCGCGTTCGGACTCGCTGCCAATCTCCTGGAAGGCATGGCGCGCACCCATGGCCATCGAATCATCCTGCGCACCAATCAAGTCAATGATGGCCTTTTGCGACGTGGAGAGTTTCAGCCAGGACCGAACCGACCGAACCGCGCTCACCTCGGTCCACTGCGCCTTTAGAGTGGTTACCTGGATGTTCGCGGGCTTGGCGCTCAACATACCCTGCGCGCGTTCCTTGGCGGCGGAATTTTCCGAAGGCCCTTGAATGTAGAGGACGTTACCGCCTTTAGGAAGCAGCGCGGCAAATTGCCGGGCCTGAATGCGCCCAATTTCGGTGTGGTCGTTACTCACGCAGAATATGGGCGCTTTTGACGACCGTCGCAATTCAGAGATGTAATTGGCATCACGATTCAGCACCGCCCAGCCGATATTTGCAGCGGCGGCAGCCTTGGCGACTTGCGGCAATGCGGTGCCGCCTACTGGCTCGAACACGATGGCGTCGGGACGGTCTTGCGGCGCAGCCTGGATGGCGCGAAGAATCTGGGTGCTCTGGGTGATGGCGTCGTTATCAGCGTAAACTATCTGCAGGTCCAAGCCCAGGCGGCGACCGGCGTCTTCTGCGGATTTCGCCTGTTCGATCTGATAGTCATTGTCGTTCGTGGTCAATGAGACCAGGATGCGAAGTTTTTTCATAGGCACCGCCAAGGGCTTGTATCTTCAGTCTTTACGATAAACTGACCGGCAGCATCTCGAGTCAAAAATTAAGCAGCCTGTGCCCGAACATCAAGCACCTTCATAAACGTGCACGTTGCGCCGAGTGACTATGCGACAGAGAAGCGCAGACCAGTGACGAGCAGCCAAAACACGGAGATGGAAGTACGCGGCAAACTTAAGGCTGCGCGCCGCGTCGTCATTAAGCTGGGGACGAGCACGGTGACGGACCTGCAGGGCGGAGTTTGCGCCGAACGAGTCGGACCCATTGTGTGCGCTATCGCCCAGCTGATAGTGGAAGGACGGCAAGTGGTGCTGGTGTCTTCCGGCGCTGTGGGACTGGGACGAAGCTTATTGGGGCTGCATCCATCGCGGCTAAAAGATATGGCAGTGAAACAGGCATGCGCCGCTGCGGGACAGAGCCTGCTCATGGAATCATACAAGGGGCTGTTTGACGCGCTGGACCGCAAAGTCGCGCAGGTTTTGCTGACCGAAGAGGATTTCAGCAATTGGAGCCGGTATTCCAACCTGCGGCGTACCATGGAGAAGCTGTTGGGATTTGGTGTGCTACCGATCGTGAACGAAAATGACACGGTTTCGACGGCCGAATTGGAACGTGTGGATGGCGGAAGGCAAGCGGCGTTCAGCGACAACGACCGGCTGGCGGCGTTGGTAATGAGCGGGATGGAAGCCGACGCGCTGGTGCTGCTCACGAATGTTGATGGTCTTCTTCGGACGAAGAGCGGAGGGAAGACGCCGGAGTTGGAATTCTTTGTTGGGCGTGTCACCCCGGAGATTCGGGCCGCGGCGGCTGGTCCTTCGCAAAACGGGCGAGGCGGAATGACCACCAAGATCCAGGCCGCGGAAATCGCAATGAATTGCGGAGGCGTGGCGCTGGTTGCGAACGGAGCGAATCCCAAAGCCTTGCAATGTGCTTTCGCTGGCGAGCGCATCGGCACACTGTTTGCTCCGGCATCCCGCATGCGCGGCAAGCGGCGTTGGCTGGCATATGCGGCCGGAGTTCGCGGAACAGTAGTGGTGGATGCGGGCGCGCAGCACGCTATCACCAGTGGCAAGGCCAGTCTGCTGAATTCGGGAGTGGTGCGCGTGGAGCGCGAATTTGCAGCTTTGGACGTAGTGAGCATTCGCGATCTTGAAGGGCGCGAGTTTGCGCGTGGGATCGCAGCGTATTCAAGTGCGGAGCGGGCACAGGAAAGCAAGCGGGTGTTGTTTACGCGTGAAAATATTGTGGTGCTTGAGGCGGCGGGGTGAGCGGCAAAATAGCGGAGAAATCGGCGAAAAGTCCGGCGGCATGGAGCGCTTCCGAAGCCGCCAAGCGGGCGCGCGCCGCTTCGCGGAAGCTGGCGGTGCTGAGCGAGACCACGCGCAATGCTATTCTGGAGATCGCAGCTCGACGGTTGCAAGAAAACGCCACGCGGGTTGTGGTCGCGAACGAGGAAGATGTTCGCGGTGGCGAGGAATTGGTGCGCTTGGGGAAAATGTCCCGGGCGATGCTGGCGAGGCTGGGTATTACACAAAAAGGCGTTGCTGAGATGGCGGAGAAGGTGCTCGGAGTGGCGAAACTCCCCGATCCCTTGGGACGGCGGCTGGCCGTCACGGAGCTGGATGAAGGATTGATCCTCACCAAGGAAACCTGCCCGCTGGGAGTGGTCGCGGTGGTGTTCGAATCGCGGCCGGACGTGGTGCCGCAAGTCGCGTCGCTGGCTTTGAAATCAGGCAACGCAATTCTTCTGAAGGGCGGCTCGGAAGCTGCCCGAACTAACCAAGTGCTGGTGGAGATTTGGCAGCGCGCGCTGGCGGAGTCGCGCGAGGCGCCCGAGGGATCAGTACAGCTGCTGCACTCGCGAGCTGATGTGAGGGAGCTGTTGGATCTGCAGCGTGACGTAGATCTGTTGATTCCACGGGGCGGAAAGGAATTTGTCGAAAGCATCTCAAGGCGGAGCCGGATTCCGGTGCTCGGACACGGCGAGGGGATCTGCCACGTGTATGTACATGCGGCAGCAGATTTGGCCAAGGCGCAACGCATTGTGATGGATGCGAAGGTCGATTATCCGGCAGCCTGCAATTCGGTTGAGACGTTGCTGGTGGACGCCTCGGTCGCAGCGGAATTTCTGCCGAAAACTCTTGCTTCGCTGCATGCAGCGGGCGTCGAAGTGCGAGGCTGCCAACGAACGTGCGCCGTTGTGGATTCGGCCCAGGTGAAGCCCGCTTCAGATCGGGATTGGGCAACGGAATACGGCGAGCTCATCCTTTCCGTGAAGGTGGTGGAGGATCTGAACGCCGCTATCGCGCACATTCACGAATTTGGCAGCAATCATACGGAAGCCATCATCACCGAAGATGCGGAGGCCGCGGAAAGATTCTTGAGTGAGGTGGATGCCGCAGGCGTTTTTCATAACGCTTCGACCCGATTTGCCGATGGCTACCGCTACGGCCTTGGCGCCGAAGTCGGCATCAGCAATGCCAAACTTCACGCCCGCGGACCGATGGGCTTGGAAGGGCTGACTACCTACAAATATAAGTTGCGCGGTAACGGGCAAACCGCGGGCCAGTACAGGAGCGAAAAGAAATTCACGCACCGTTCAATTTGCGGCCCGGATTCCACTAGACCGCAGGAAAAATAGCCGAAAATTGCGGCAAATCCGCTAGATTTTGCCGAGGGCCTAGGTTCACAACCAAGGGCAAATGGGCACAGTCTTGGGGTGCAAATCAGAATTCGCGGGAGGCAGGGTTTCCGGTATATACTTTGCCGACCTAGTAGCGGAGAGGGGCCCATGAGCCCAGAAAGCCTGCAAAAAGTTTGGATTCCGGTGTGCTGCAACCGGGTGATGCGTTTCAACCGATTTTTGAAGCAAGACGGGGAAGCGTATGGCTCCATGGTATGCACAATCTGCAACAAAAACATCGTTCTGGAGCAGGAAAACGCTCCCGCCACCGACGCCTACGGCGAAGGAACGCGGATGTTAACTGTGGTGGGGACGCCGAAGCCGCCGAAGACTGACCGGCGGAGAGCCAGCGACGCATTCAGCGGAATGAATTCGGACGATCAAACCCTTTAGAGTGTGGCTTTTGAAAGCGCTCTGCCTCGATGATTGGCCAAACTTTCTCTCATTATCGAGTCCTCGAGAAGCTGGGCACCGGCGGCATGGGCATCGTGTACAAAGCGCAGGATCTGCGCCTTGAACGCTACGTCGCGCTGAAATTTCTTCCCGACAATCTGATGCACGACAAGCAAGCTCTGGAGCGGTTCCGGCGCGAGGCGCTGGCGGCTTCGGCGCTGAACCATGCCAATATCTGCACCGTTCATGACATTGGCGAGCAGGAAGGACGCCCTTTCCTGGCGATGGAATTTATCGACGGCGAAACATTGCGACGCCATGTGAACGGCAAGCCGGTCCCCATCGAGGAAATCCTAAGTCTGGGTATTCAGATCGCCGATGCTTTAGACGCGGCGCATGCTGAAGGAATCATTCATCGCGATATCAAGCCGGCGAATATTTTCGTCACCAAACGCGGGCAGGCCAAGGTCCTGGATTTTGGACTGGCCAAGTTGATCAGCAAGCGCAATGGAGATACCGAGACTAACGACTCTTCGCACCCCGGACTGGAAAATCCAATCTCCATCGTCGGCGTGATTAGCGGTACGCCCTCATACATGTCGCCAGAACAAATTCGCGGCGACGACCTGGACACTCGCGCCGACGTGTTTTCGCTGGGGCTGTTGTTGTACGAGATGGCTACCGGACAGAAGGCCTTTCCAGGGAGCACCGGCGGCCTGATCATTGAAGCGATTCTGAGCCGGACGCCGGTGCCGGTCAGGACACTGAACCCGGATATTCCCATCGAACTCGAGGCCATCATCAACAAGGCCATCGAGAAAGGCAAAGAACAGCGCTACCAGAGCGCCGCGGAGCTGCGCTCCGACTTGCAAGTGCTGAAGCGCGGGTTCGAGTCGGGGCACACCCAGAGCTCGTTGCTCTTGGCGACTGCCGGAATGAAGCGCGCACCATGGTCCAAGCGCAAGAAATGGGCAGTTCCGGCGATCGCTGCAGCGATTATCGTGCTCCTGGCGTTGGGCGGCTGGCTGAACGACACGCGGCGAGCGCATGCGCTCAGTGAAACCGACACTGTGGTACTGGCCGATTTCACTAACAAAACAGGCGATGTAGTTTTTGACGACGCACTGCGGCAAGGCTTGGCTGTGCAGCTTGAACAATCGCCTTTTCTGAGTCTGGTATCCGACCAGCAGGCCCGGCAAACACTGCAATTAATGGGCAAGCCGCAAGATGCCAAGCTGACTCCGGAAATTGCGCGCGAACTTTGCGAACGAATGGCCAGCAAAGCTTATATCGGCGGCACCATTTCAAATCTCGGCACGCAATACGTTTTGGGCATCAATGCCGTCAATTGCCAGAACGGCGACATGCTGGCACAAGAACAGGCTACTGCGGACAGCAAAGAACACGTTTTGACCGCGCTGGGCGAAGCGTCTACCAAGCTGCGTGCCAAGCTCGGTGAATCGCTGAAGACGGTGCACAAACTTGCGACTCCGATCGAGCAGGCGACTACTCCATCGATCGAAGCCTTGCAGGCCTATTCGGTGGGGCGTAATACCTTGCTGGTGCAAGGAAACTATGCAGCGGCGGTGACATTTTTTCAGCGCGCGATTCAACTGGATCCCAACCTGGCCATGGCCTATGCATCTCTCGGAACCACCTACCACAATCTCGGGGAAAAGGAGCTAGCCGCGGAAAATACCCGGCGAGCCTTCGAATTGCGCGCTAAGGTCAGCGAGCGCGAAAAATTTTATATTGAATCGCACTACTATGACTTTGTGACCGGAGATCTCGGAAAAGCCAGGCAGACTTACGAACTCTGGGCGCAAACCTACCCGCGCGATTCGGTGCCTCCTAACAATCTCGGAAATTTGTATCAGAATGTCGGACAGTACGAAAAAGCTTTGTCGGAATACAAAACTACGCAGCGCCTCGCTCCGAATGATGCCGTTACGTACTCGAATCTCATCATGGTCCTGGTCAACCTGAATCGCGTCAAAGAAGCTCGCGCGGCGGTTGCGGATACTGAAGCAAGGAAGATCGATTCGGCGGGAATACGGTTTGCGATGTATCAGCTGGCTTTTCTACAGAGTGACGATGCGGCGATGGCCCAGCAGGCAAGTTGGGCAGCCGACCGGCCAGGCGACGACGCGGTGATGTTGTACTACCAGGCAGACACCGCGGCCTATTTTGGCCGATTGAACAAGGCGCGAGACCTTTCCAAACAAGCAATCACGGCAGCAGAGCGCGCCGGACGAAGAGAGCGGGCAGCGGGCTGCGAAGCGGCAGCTGGCCTGCGCGAAGCGCTTTTCGGCAACGGAGCCGAGGCAAGACAATACGCAACCAACGCGCTCAAGGCTTCTAATGGAAAGGATGTGCAATTCATAGCATCGCTTGCTTTGGCGATGGTAGGCGACCGCGACCGGGCCATCGAGTTTACCGATTCGCTCAAGAGCCGTTTCCCGGACGACAGCATCGTAAAGTTCAATTACTTGCCAACGATTTATGCGCAAATTGCGCTGAACGATGGCAATCCATCGCGTGCAATCGAGTTTTTGAATGTAGCGTCGCCGTACGAATTGGGGCTGGCAGCAACCACCAATTACTCGACCGCCATGTATCCCGTTTATATCCGCGGACAAGCGTTGCTGGCCACACATGATGCCGTCGCGGCAGCCGGGGAATTTCAGAAAATTTTGAACTGGCAAGGCGTCGCGTGCAACGAGCCGATTGGCGCGCTGGCGGTGTTAGGCCTTGCGCGAGCCCGTGCCATGAGCGGAGACATAGCCGAAGCGCGCTCCGCCTACAAGACTTTTCTGTCGTTATGGAAGAATGCTGACGCTGGTCCGCTGCTGTCCGCGGTGCAAGCGGAAGCGCCGAAATAGAAGCCGCAATATTTGAAGGCCGGGGACGTTGCTGAACCTCGCATGTAGCGGAATTTGTGGCCTCGATTGTGCCGCCAGCGCAACGGAAAAACGCCGGTGAGAAATGGCCGGGGCGAGGGGACGATCTGGGCTTCACATTCGACGGATTGGGAGAGTAATCGGCCACTCGGAAATTGCCGTTCGCTGCCACCTGGATGAATAGACGGGAGAGCGGACATCGGAATCGCATCCTTTGCGGCGGCTTCAATTCAGCGGATAGCGCAGGTTGCCGCTATCCCGGATCACTCCCAGCGAAACACCTTCGCTGAGAGCGCCGTGCAAATGACAAAGACTACTACCAGTGCGGCTACGTCGCCCAGATGCGCGGACCACGGATCGCCGTTCCAGATGCCTTGCAGTAGAGACACCGCGTAGGTAAGCGGTAGCGCTCGAGCCACCGCGTGCATCGCGGGGGGCAGCGAATCGACCGGCAGAAACAGCCCCGAGATACCAATCATCGGATAGAGAATGACAGCTCCGATTGGCTGCGCAAAGCGCGCGGTGGGAACGATGCTGGCGATCAGAAAGCCGATCGACAGGATGCTCCAGGTGCTGATGAGCAGAGCAAGCGTAAACGAGAAGAAAGGCACACGAACGCCAATCGGGTAATAGCGTTTGCCCGCCAAGACCATCAACGCCAGCGTGGCTGCGGTGAGGATGAGCTTGACGAGCACGTGGGCGGTGAGGATGGTCTGCGGGCGCAGCGGCGTTGCGCGGAGCCGCTTCAGGATGCCGCCCTCGCGGTAAATAGAAACGATTGTGACCAGGGACAGCACTGCACTGATAGTGATCAGAACTGAAGCCAGGACCGGAAGACCCACGCGGATAAAACTGCTCGTCGCGAGTGCACTCGGCGGGAGCCCGCGGCCAATGAGCCGACCAGTTACAAGGAAAACCAGAACCGGGACGCCAATACTGCCGAACGCACCGAGCGGTTCGCGCAGGAATATCTTGATCTCGATCCAAGTAAGTTTCCAGAGCCCGCGTAGCGTCATTTTGCAGCTTACTCCCGGATCGAGTGACCTGTAAGTTTGAGGAAAACGTCCTCAAGGTTGGGGAGAATCGTTCGGAAATCCGTCACCCGGATTCGATTCTCGGACAGACAATGAATCACTTCCGTCACCAGGTCGTCGCCTCGGCCACGAACGGTGAAGCGCGAGTCCGAGCGGGTCACGTGCTCAACCCCCTGGATCGCCCGAAAAAGCTCTTCCGCGCTCGGGTCACTGGTCGATAGAACGACGGTCCGTTCAGGACAATGCCGCGCTACTAGCTTTTCTGGACTATCTATTTCAATGATGCGTCCGTGTTCGATGATTGCCACCCGGTCGCACAATCGTTCGGCCTCTTCCATCAAATGAGTGGTTAAAAAGACAGTCTTGCCGCGTTCGCGGATGCCGCGCACCAGATCCCAGATTGCCCGCCGCGCCTGCGGGTCCAGGCCCGTGGTCAGTTCGTCGAGAAACACCACCTCCGGATCATTGATCAGCGCAAGAGCAATAAACAGCCTTTGCTTCTGGCCTCCGGAGAGGTTCATGAACCATGCGTTCCGCTTATCGGTGAGGCCGAGCTGCCCGAGCAAATGTTCGGCGTCAGTGGCTTTTTTCCCATAAAGTGACGCCCAAAGATCTACGGCTTCCCAAACCTTAATTCGCTTCTGAAGTTGCGCCTGCTGGAGCTGAACCCCGATGCGGTCCTGCAACTCATAGACTTCGCGAAACGGATCGAGACCCAGGACGGAGATGCTGCCACAGTCGGGTGTCCGTAGACCTTCGATACACTCCATGGTGGTGGTCTTTCCCGCCCCGTTAGGACCAATTAACCCGAATATCTCACCATTGTTAACCTCGAACGACACCTCGTCGACAGCTACCGTTGGACCATAGGTCTTGCGCACTCCGGAAACTTGAATGACGGAACGCATCGTCGTCTGCGAAATTGTGGGTTCTTTGAGCCTGGCTGAAAGTGTATATCACATACGTAAACTCCAGCTGATCATCAGGCTCCGACACGAACTCGTCCGGTTAGAGTCTTTCGTCCAGGTAGCGTTACGTGACCCGCAAAATGGGCTCGTGGTGGCCCACTTGGTGGATGACGGCAGCAGTTTTGATTACGTTAAAATCGTCATCTGACCGTTGCGGGCATCGATGAACAAAGGCTGCACGAAATCGCCATCGGAAATTTGGGTAAGAGAGTCAGGTCAGGGGGAGTTAGCGTACACTGATGTTCTGTAAACGAGAAGTATTTAATAACCGGCCGCAAGTCGTAATGCGTAACGACTCAAATTCGCAACGGTTTTCACAGACCGTTGCTGAGAGCGTCTGATAGAACGACAACGGTCTTTTCAACCGTTGTTGAGGCCATGAATCGACGCAAAACAAATTGCTGCCCACGGAGATTTAGCGCCCGTCCGCGATAACTTGCCGACAATCCGCCGACACACTGCAAGCTCTGGAGGTTGTTAATGGCGATCTATCAACTTTTGACGAAGTCGGCCGGGTCGACAGTGATTCGGAATTTTCTCTCATCCATCTGTACACACCCCTCCGTACCCTCGTTGCAGCGTTCGGCCTTGTCTGCGCCAAGCTGCTGACGGTATTAAATCTCCAACCTTGGAACTTTACCCGGCTGAAACAGAATTGGATGCCCGGAAGACCGCGTCCCCTTTCCTGCCAGATTATGTATGTGAAGCACGAATCTAGGCCGTCGCGCTCTTCTTTTGTTCGATCGTGCCGAGCTGCGTGAACAGGGCAAGAAGATCGGCCTGATTACGGGTCTCTGTGATCTTCCCGTCGCGGAGCCGATACAGGCTGATTCCGCGGACCGTTGCCTTCTTTTGTGTCGGTGAAAGCCCCGCAAACGGCCCGGTATGAGTCGCGTGCAGGGTCCAGCGAACGACGACCCGATCGTCCGACCCGAACATTTCATCGATATCGAAGCGGGCATCC
>Ga0126381_100000488_pt1 | contig 43684 bp, 35 predicted proteins | sample PanSoiMetPlot_28_FD_96465 | JGI IMG/M metagenome (GOLD analysis project Ga0126381, IMG submission 96465) | Tropical forest soil microbial communities from Panama - MetaG Plot_28 | ecosystem: Environmental > Terrestrial > Soil > Tropical forest > Bulk soil | place: Panama | collected 2016-02-17 | reverse complement strand
TCAAGCGCCATGCCCTTTCGTGCCGGGGCCAAAGTCGGTCCTTACGAAATCCTCGCGCCCCTCGGTGCGGGAGGGATGGGAGAGGTGCACCGCGCGCGCGATACCAGGCTGAAGCGCGACGTGGCGCTCAAGGTGCTGCCGGAAGCGTTCGCGCGCGATCCAGAGCGCATGGCGCGCTTCCAGCGCGAGGCCGAAGTGCTGGCCTCGCTGAATCATCCCAACATTGCTCAGATCTACGGGGTTGAGGGTGGAGCGCTGGTGATGGAGCTGGTCGAGGGCGAGCCGCTCCGGGCTCCTCAATCCCGCGAAACGGCGCTTGACTACGCACGCCAGATCGCGGATGCGCTGGAGGCGGCGCACGAGAAGGGTATAACCCATCGCGATCTGAAGCCGGCGAACATCATGGTCACGCCGCAGGGCGTGGTGAAGGTGCTCGATTTCGGACTGGCGGCGGTGGCGCAGAGTTCGAGCGGCGATCCTTCGACTTCGCCCACGCTCACGATCTCGCCGACTCATGCGGGAATGATTCTGGGCACGGCGGCGTATATGTCGCCGGAACAGGCGCGCGGCAAGAACGTCGACAAGCGCGCAGACATCTGGGCGTTCGGCTGCGTGCTGTATGAAATGCTCACGGGCAAGCAGGCATTTCCGGGCGAGACGACGTCGGACATTTTGGCGGCGGTGCTGGCCAAAGATCGGGACCTAGGTGAACTACCCGTGAGTGTGCGTCCGGTCGTGGAGAAGTGCCTGCGCAAGGATCCGCGGAAGCGCTGGCGCGATATCGGCGACGTGCGGACCGCGCTCGAAGAAGGCGCGCCAGCGCCGTCGGTGGCGCCTCGCCGGGTGTCTTGGCTTCCCTGGGCAATTGCTGGCGCGCTTGCCGCCGCTTTGCTCGCAGCCGCCTTACGGCGAGAGGCGCCACCTCTCCCACTCCCCGTGTCGCGGTGGACGACGATGCTGTCAGCCGCCGACGCGGTGGGCATCGAATTGTCACGCGACGGCACGCGCATCGTTTACGGGTCGGGAGGCCCCGGCTTGATGCTGCGAATGCTGGATCGAGCGGAAGCAAAGCGCCTTGCCGGCGTGCAGGGGTCGGGACCAACTTTCTCTCCCGACGGGCAATGGATTGTCTATTACGCAGCAAACGAAAAGCTCATGAAGATTCCGGTAAACGGGGGCGCTCCGATCGCCATTTGCGAAGCGCCCCGGCAGCGCGGAAGGACCTGGGGGGACGATGACACGATTGTTTACGGCACGATCGACGGCGGTTTAATGCGAGTTTCCGCCACTGGCGGCGTTCCGGCCGCCCTGACCACTCCCGACCGGCAGAAGGGAGAGATCGCACACCAGTGGCCACACTATCTGCCAGGCGCCGGAGCCATCGTTTTTACGATCAACACTGGCGGAACCTACGAGAACGCCCGCATCGGCGTGCTCGACGTCAAGCGTCGATCCTATCGCGCGGTCGTCGATGGGGCGTCGAACGGCAATTACGTCCCGACCGGCCATCTTGTATACGCTCGTTCCGGAACGCTATTCGCCGCGCCCTTCGACGCCAAGCGCCTGGTGTTGACCGGACCGGAGGCGCCGGTCATCGAGGACCTTCGCATAGGGGCTCTCGGTATCCCGCAATATGGATTCTCCGATTCCGGCCTGTTGGTGTACCTGGGTAGCGGCGGCCGGCCGCTGAACGATCGGACCGTCGAGTGGGTGGACCGCCACGGCGCCCAACACGCGTCCGCTCTGCCTCCTCGGCTATACACCGGGATACGCCTGTCGCCAGATGGACAGCGCGTGGCGGCGACGATCGAGAGCGGCGGGGCAGAATCGGGGGACATCTGGATCGGCGAGCTCCAGCGCGGCACGATGATCCGCCTTACTTCCGACGAAGTCAACTACTCAGCAGTCTGGACGCCGGATGGGCGGCTTGTCACCTTTGCCACATCACAGGGGGGCAGGCAGCGCTTGTACCAGGCCGCGGCGGATGGGAGTACAAAACCTCAACTGCTGCTCGAGGTCAATAGCAGGGCGTATCCGATGTCCTGGACACCAGACGGCGGCCAGTTATTGTTCTTGACACTTGGGGGGACATGGCTGTTGCCCGTTCGCGAGGGTGTGGCCGGAGGCGAACCGCGCAGCCTGGATCCCGGCAGAACTCGTCGCGACGCGCAAGTGTCGCCGGATGGACGGTGGATCGCCTATGAGTCGAACGAGTCCTCCAGGTCTGAAATCTATGTACAACCGTTCCCCGGCGTCGGGGCGAAGGCGCCCGTTTCGACCGAAGGCGGCGAGACACCGCGCTGGCCGAGGAGCGGGCGGGAGCTTTTCTACCTGGATCGGGCCAGGAACCAAATAATGGCCGTAGATGTTCAGACCGGTCCCGATTTTCACGCCGGTCATCCACGTTCGCTGTTTTCCTTGCATCCCATGTTCGGCAGGGTATTCGAGTCGAAACAGACTTGGGACGTCACTCCGGATGGAGAGCGCTTCCTGGTCATCAACGCGCCAGATAACGAGGAGACCAGCGTGAAGATGCAAGTGGTGGTGAACTGGTTCGAAGAGCTGAGGCGGCGCGTGCCGGTGGAGCGCCAATGACACCCCAGCAGACCACGCGCATTATCGCGACCGCGAAGCTCGGCGAGGGCGGCACGGGCGTGGTGTGACGCTGTCTCTGGTCGGATCGTCGGCCATTCGGAAGTTGGACCAGATTAGGACCGGTAAGCCGGCTTACGTCGACCCACGCAGCTACCTGCTTGCAGTTGTCTCCTTTCCGCAAATTACCCCTCCGTCCGGTACGCTGGGAGCATGCAGTGGTATGAGCCTGAGGTACAGACGCTTGAGCGTGAGGTTGTCAGCCGCCAAAATGGCGACCGGCCGCCGGTGTTCTACGGAAGTTCTTCGCTCCGCTTGTGGGACACCCTAGCCGAGGACTTCGATCCTCGCGTACTCAACCTTGGATTTGGGGGTTCCACCCTCGAAGCCTGCAATTATTTTTTTGCACGCCTGGTGCTGCCGGTGCACCCAAGGTCGCTGCTGCTCTACGCAGGGGACAACGATCTGGGCGATGGTCTAGCCGCAGAAGGGGTTTTCGCCTTGTTCCGCTCGCTCGCCGACAATGTGCTAGCCTGCCTGGGCGCTATCCCGTTCGGTTTCATATCTGTCAAGCCGAGCCCTGCGCGCTCTGCGATCGACGACCGCATCCGATGCTTCAACGACCTGGTCCGTGAGGAAATCGAGTCCCGGCCGTCGGGCTACTACGTCGACGTGTCTTCAGCCATGATGGACGAGTCGGGCAAACCCCGAACTGAGCTTTTCCTTGCGGACGGCCTGCACTTAAATCGGGAAGGCTACCGCCTCTGGGGCCGGCTGCTGGAACCATATCGCCACCAAATCTTAACCGAGTAATCGCAATTCTGGAATACATTGCTTCTACTCTCTAAAGGTAGGGTGGAGCGCCAGTATCACAAATGGTTTAGCCACCGCCTGGGCCGTGACATGGAACTCCTTGTATTCGGACACGCGGGAGCCAAGGTCCTCGTCTTCCCCACTCGGGAAGGACGCTTCTACGATTACGAGAACTGGGGGCTTGTGGATGCCCTCCGACACTCAATAGACGGCGGCTACATCCGGCTCTACTGTGTCGATGGCGTGGATTCTGAGAGCCTTTATTGCCGATCGGCGCCGCCACCGGTCCGGACCAACCGCCATCTCCAGTATGAATCCTACATTCTCCATGAGGTGATCCCTTTTATGCTTTCGGAGAACGGCGTTCCTTCGCTAATCGTACATGGCTGCAGCATCGGCGCCTACCATGCAATAAACCTCGCGCTTCGGCATCCATCGCTGTTCTGCAAAGTTGTGGCGCTCAGCGGGCGGTACGATCTTACCCGTCCCGTGGGACCGTTCGAAGATCTGTTCAGCGGCTACTACGACCAGGATATCTACTTCATTACACCCAATCACTTCCTGCCGAATCTGAACGACTCCAACCTGCTCGATCAGATGCGCCGCATGGACATTACGCTCGCGGTTGGCGACCAAGACCCTTTTCATGAGAGCAACCGCGTGTTGAGCCGTGCGCTCACCGACAAAGGCATTCCCCATCGGCTGGTTTTCTGGTCTGGAGAGGCCCATCGTGCCCGCCACTGGCGGGAGATGGCGCCTCATTACCTATAGCACTCGCTCAGACCTGTGGTGAGTTCAGCCGGGCGTACCGGTGGACTCTTAGATCGTGCTGCGGGTTGGCGGCGGGCGGTGCCTCCAGGTGGGTTTTAAGGCCAGCACTTCGGCAGGCCGCGGCGCAGAGTTCGACCAGCGGCCAAGTGTGTACTCACGATGGTACGCTGCGGAGCGATTCCAGATCTTAACCTTGACGATGCCGCTGGCATCGCAGGAATACTCCTCTTCCGTATCGTAGCCCGAACCTCCATCCATGCGCTTCACATCAACCATCGTCAGGTTTTCGGCGGCGCGCAGAACTGGGTCGAAGGGAAACTGGATGTCGTCCCAAATCGTAAGGTCTCCCGACGGCTGGCCGTCCCCGGTGATGTGGGCAGCCTCGACGTAACGGAAGTGGCCAATGTTGTGGACGGGGCGGTAGGACCGCACGACACGTAGCGGCGGTGAGCCGCGCCGTGGCAACTCCAGACCGAGCGGGAAAAGCACATCGAACGCCACTGAGCGGCCATGATCGGACTCGCGCCACACCCCGAAGTGGCGCGTAAAGCGGTCACGCAACACATAACCCGGTCTATCATCGGCACTGATGGCGAGGCCGATGGCAGTGGCGGAGCGCATGTAGGCAGAGCGTCGCGTAGCTCGCCCGAATGTCTCCTTGATCACACGCGTAACGGATGGGAGTTCGGATCCACCGCCGGTTACATAGAGCGTTTCAATTGATCGGTCGGGGTGCGCTGCAAGCATTCCCTTCACGACCTCCAAAGTGCGTTCCGTCAGCGACCGGCAGCGCTCGTAGAAGGGCACCACGCCGATCGAAACCTCGCCCCAGCCCTCGCGAACGCGCTCCAAGTCGACGACAATGCGGCGGGTGTTCGGATTGAGCGACTCCTTGCGTTCACGGCACTCCTCCAGCAGATGGAAGGACTCGGCATCGGAGAGCGATTGACGTTCGCCGGCGCGGCCTGCGGTCTCCAGCGCCAAGTTGGCCAGGATTTCGTCGAAGTCGTCGCCGCCGAGGTCTGCGAGGCCTACGCTGGCGATCACAGTGTGGGTGTCGTCTTCCATTTCGACGAGCGAAGCATCGAAGGTGCCACCACCGAGGTCATATACCAGCAAGCGGCGCTGCCCTTTGCGATGGGTCCGTTCGCCATGGCCGAACTCCACGCTCGCCGCGGAAGGCTCGTTGACCAGACCCAGCACATGAAAACCGGCTGCGCGGAAAGCTTCCGCCGTCAGATACCTCTGATTGCTGTTAGCGTTGGCGGGTACGCCGATCATGACCTCGATCGGCTCGACACGATCGAGCGACAACGTGGAAGCCTCGCGCAGGTGGTGGCGAAAGGTCGACAGCAACTCGGTTATCACCTCGATCACCGGCGCCTTGCAGCCGCCGAGATCCAACAGGGTAGTGGGACCGGCGCGTTTCAGCAGCCGTTTAAGCGAGCGCAACACGGTCCATTCGCGACGGCCCTGCACCGCCCAGGCAGCCCAGCCGAAACGCCGTTCGTTACCGCGTATGGCCACCAGCGATGGGAACCACTCACGCATCTGTCCGTCATATGACTCAACAGCGACGAGGGGGTAGTTCCCGCGATCCGCCGCCGCGGCCACAATTCGAGTAGTGCCGAAATCGATTCCCAGTTTCATCGGCTTGCCAACATAAGCATCTTAGCGTATGGCGGTTGGACACCCGGTGGCGCGGGCATCGGTGCCATCGGCGTATCCCCCGTCCTGAAACAGCGTTCGAGGAAGTTTAGCCGGGTTAGGAATGAGAAGTCGGCTTGCGACAGCCCAACTTCCGGGTCACTCGGGAGCAATCGGGACGGAGCACTTCTACGAAATGGTGACTACAAGTCAACCGACGCTCACTGCGCACCTATTGCTTCATGAGCCCAGTCCAATTGAGAACAACGGTGAGTTCGTCGAGATCGGTCTTGACGACCGGCAATTCCACCAGAAATCTCTGGTGGTCCCGTGCAGGATCGATGAAACTGCCTGGGGTGGCGGACAGCGCCATAAATCTTCGGGGCAATTGGAATAACGGCTTGGGTGTTCCCGCCGAAAAGTTGGGCCCGGTGGTCACTGCAGCGCTCATAATCGTGCCATCACGCGCGAGAAAGATCAACTCTTTGCCATCCTTCCTCCAGCGCGCCATTCCTGGGGATCCATTCTTGGAAATCTTCCAGTTGCCGCCCGGAACACCTTGATCTCGCGCTGAGGGGCGGAATGCTTGAACATGTATTTCACTCTGGCCGGATTGATTGGAACGATATGCGATCCAACGCCCGTCCTCGGAAACCTCTCCGGCAATTTCGTTTGCTTCCGTCTCAATCACAGCCACCGCGGGACCTCCGCCGACCGGCATAGCCCATATGTCGCGTTGCTGCTTTCCTTCAGGGCCGAACGACAGGACATAACGGCCGTCGCTAGTCCAATCGGTCAGCAGGGTAGGGAATTTAGTCGCTTCCGGCGCGATCAGCCTTTCTTCCGGGCCAGACCCGTCGGCCCTCCGCACGAAAATGCCCGTCCCTCCCTTTCCGGCCCTGCCCCAGGCGACACGCAGGCCGTCCGGGGACCAGATGGGATTGGAGTCAACACCGAGATCTGTTGTCAACCGCGTAACGGAACCGTTTCCCAGATCCATCACAAAAATATTCTCGCTGCCCCTGATGACATCCAGGTGACCGAAGGCGACTCGCCTCCCATCCGGAGAGAGCTTCAAGGTCTCGTAAGTTCCCGGCTCCCCGGCCGTTCCGGTCACGTTTCCCTGGCGATCGAGCCAGGTAAACTGGCGGTTGAGCGATGCTCCGCCCGTGCGGTAGACCAGAACTCCCTCATTCGACACCGACCAATAATCCAGGCGCTCACCTCGATCGACCTGATCTACCACCGGAACGGGGTCGCCCGAAAGCACCAATCGCCGGGGATCGAAGGATTGCGCCAGCACCGTTCCAGACCGGTAGAACAGAAGCTTCCCACCGCCTGCCGCAACGTACCGGGCACGTGATGTGCCCGGCAGCAAAAGCGTCAGATCCTGCTGATCGGGCTTGCTGTCAATTAACCCGACATAGATTCCGCTGAGCTCCTCGATCGCAGAACGGCGCGTGTAGAGAAAGTGGCGGTGATCCGGCAAAAGCATGGGGTCGGTATGGGCAAATTCTCGGCGGGCGGGATCCACCGATGTGATTGCCGTGGCCGTGTCAGCCGGATCGACGCGGAAGATTCCAGCACTATTTCCCCACAGCGTAGTTCCATCCGGGGCCCAGTCGCCACCCCAGGCTGCGCCGGGGGGAGTGGCGATAAACCGTGGCGGCGCTCCGTTCATATCGAGTTTCCTAAGAACGAAATTCGAATCCTCCATCGCGATACTGCGGCTATCCGGCGACCAGAAAACCGATGAGTACCTGGCATCATGGGTGGATCCTGCAAGCGGGGTGGCCACCACCGAGTCCAGGGTGCGCAGCCAGAACCGGGCCACGTTATCTTCCCCGACCGCGGAGAACACTAACTTCTTCCCGTCAGGAGAAACAGCAAATCCGCCGGAAGAGCTGAAGGCGGTATCCTGCGGCAGGGGGATTTGAAGCCGGATCGGCTGCGGGGCGGGCCCCGCCGTCCACAAGTAAGAAAAAGTGAGCAGTGCGACGACGCAGGCTGAGGCCGCGGCCGCGGCCGGAAGCCCATACCACCGCAAGTGGGGCGGCGTCCTGGGACGACTCCCTGCGCCGGCTTCTGAAAAATCGGCTGTGCGATCGATCGCCGTCACCGTCCGACCGGCCAAAGGCGAGGGAGAAGTCCGACCCGCCAAGAGCGACTCCAGATTTCCGATGAACCGATATCCCCGGCCGGACACAGTCTCGATGTAACGAGGATTGTCAGCCGAATCGTTTAAGGCACGACGCAGCTTGTTGACAGCCGCATTGAGACCGTGTTCAAAATCGACGAACGTTCCTTCCGCCCAGATTTGTTCGCGCAACTGTTCGCGTGTAACCAACTCGCCGGGAGTTTTGAGCAGCAGAAGCAGAATCGCGAAAGGTTGAGCTGGTAGTCGAACGCGAGTGCCGCCTTTCGACAGCTCACCAGTGGAGGTGTTCACTTGGAACGGCCCAAACGTAAGCAGTAACGGCAGGTGATTTGGAGACGCCATGTTCCATCCCGGGGGGAAATCAGTCTATCACAAGCCCCAATTCCAGATGAGGTCGGAAATATCTCTTTCGTGATCAGTAGGTTGGCTGGTGATGCGAAATTGATCCCAAGAATGAGCGCTCAGTCATGGATACGAGGGGATACCTGACTGTACCGTTTGCGAAGGAGGCCAGACCAATGCAACAAGAATCAAACTCAACCAGAGTTCCTATAAAACACTTCCGGACCGCGGCACTGCTCAGTTTCGCTGTCGCAACCGCCTACGCGCAGCCGGGTCCCGTACAAATGACGCTGTCGGGCACTGCCGCTGCCAGCACGATCAGTCTGCGGCCGGGCGCACCTACTTCTGAATATCAACTCGCCGGAAGCGGGACGCTCGGCAAATTCGATCTTCGCGTGGTAAGCGTGAGCATTCCGTCTCCGCAACCGCCCAGCACTTGCTCGGGCCCAACCAAAGTCTACGGTGCGGCCGTAGGCGGCGGGGGCGTGTTCCGCTTCGACAACGGGGATCTCCTGCAGGTCAATCTCACCGGGGGAAGCGATTGCATCGATTTCGCGGTGGGGAGAGCGCTCTGTATCAGAGTTTTTCAGATCACCGGTGGAACCGGCCGATTCGACACGGCATCCGGCAACATAACGTTGACCATGGTAGTGACGCCAGCCGTGGGGGACGCCTCGAACACCCCAGTCTTGTTCACCGTCACGGCAAATATTGCGGGCGACGTGCCCAGAGCAGGATCTCAACAGGGACAGCAATAAACGCCCGATCCGAGCCCTGCTCTCTCTACCGAAGTGCGAACATCCCGATCCGGGCACTCGGCGGAACGTATCGAACACGTATACACAGATGCGGCGAGGGTCAGCCTTTATGAGTGCAGTCCTTATGAAGGGGCCCCGCGCCGCTCCTGGTGTGAGCCCTCGCTCTGCGCCACTTTTCTAGGACATAACCTTCAGGTGGACGGAAAGACGCCATGTTGGACAAGTGGTCGGGAAACGCGCAAACCACCGAAGTGCCTCGACCGATTGTTGGTGGCTCATCGGCAAACAGGTAGCAATCGGGTCCGCTGATCAGTTCCAGTTGCGCGTCATCCAAGCACAACACGGCCCTTGATCTGATAGCGGTCCGGCTGCAAGGTCGCTTTGCCTCGACCCAGTTTCATCATCTGTAAAGTCGCGCGCAACCCAGAATCCCGGCGGCCCCGGACTCCTGTGTGGCCAATTTCAACGCCCGGCCAGGCGCTAGATGCGCCGCGAGAGGGCTTGCGTCCTCGGGCGACTTACCGCGGCGACGCCGTCTGCGCTCACTGGAATGCGCTACGGGCATGGCGATCCTGCCGCGCGCAAGAACCACTCTTATCAGCAACTGCACTACCGCTCGCGCGGTCTTGGCACTAATCGCCATTTTGAGTTAACCGCTTTGCCTTCCCAGCGGAAACGACGCCGGAGTCAGTTTGAACGAAAGTAATCGTTTTGCCGTCAGGGGTGATCACGAAATTAAAGTTGAACGGACCAACGGTCTTCGAACCAGAACAGTCAGGATTCACCTTGAATGTTGCCGGTGCCCCGACGATCGGGATGAGAGTTCCGCCACGCATTTCCGTGGCCGTAACGGAACCACCTCCGTGGCCATTATAGGTGGCCTCTCCGACGATGGCGAAAGGGGTGCCGTTTTGCGTGCCCGTTTGGCTTAACACATACGCGCCTTTCATGGTGGCATCAGAGCACAACGACTGTGCTCTCGACGCTGGTGTTATCAGAATCGCCGCCAGGATAGGCCCCAGGACCACGGCGTGGCGGGTTGTTGTTCTTGTGATCATAATCGTCTCCTTTCGACTTGACCAAGCAGCCAGGGGGGAGTAGAATCCGCCATGTGCTTGGCTTTCCGGTTATTTCTCAGTACTTTAGCCCACGAGCAGTCCGGAAGTCCTCTGCGAGCGCTCACATAAATCTCAGAGACTTCTCACACGGAGTGAGATATAACGTTGAACAAGAAGATACGTCGGACTAGCTCTGAGACGATTGGCGATTCGGCCTCCATTTTGAAAGAGACGCCGGGTCAGGCGACACCTTTGCTCTATGGATTTGGCCCCTTCCGCCTCGATCCTGTCGAGCGTAAGTTGCTGCGCGGAAAAAAGATTGTGGGGCTAACCCCGAAAGTTTTTGATACCCTGCACCTGTTGGTACGAAACAGTGGACATCTGTTGGAGAAGGACGACCTGATCAGAATGCTTTGGCCCGGCACATTTGTCGAAGAGGGCAGCCTTTCCAACAACATCTTTCTCCTTCGAAAGGCGTTGGGGAAGGCCCCAGGGTACATTCAAACTGTTTCCCGGCGAGGTTACCGCTTCGTGGGTGCCGTGCGGCAATTCTCGCGTATTCCTCCTGCTCAACTAGAGAAGCGACACGAGGTGGGGGCCGTTAATGTTCCATCGATTGCTGTGTTGCCTTTCATCTTCTTGACCGAAGTCGAAGGACGCAAAGCCCTTTCGTTGGGATTCGCTGACTCATTGATTACCATGCTCGGCACGCTATCGGACGTTGTTGTGAAGCCGACCTCGGATATCCTGGGCTACGCTCCTGGTGTGGATCCTTCTCAAGTATGCCGTGATCTGGGAACCCGTTACGTCCTGCAGGGTAATGTGCAACGGTCGAGGATTCAGTGGCGTGTCTCAATAAACCTCTTCGATGCGGCATCGCAAAAAATCGCGTTTTCCGAGAAACATGACTTCGCGCTGGAAAACGTCTTCGAGGTCCAGGATGAAATCGGCCGCCGGGTCGTGGAATCGCTCCAGATTCGCTTCCCACTGGCAGTGCCAAAGTCTCGCAGCCGATACAGCAACGAGCCGGAGGCCTACGACGAGTTCATGTCTGGTCTCCGCGAGAGCTACGCTACCCGCCCGGAAATACTAGAGAAGGCCATCCAACACCTGTCGCGGGCCGTCGCCCTTGACCCCGAGTTTGCTCTAGCGCATGCCACCCTGTCCTATGTCTCGATGAACCTGCACTTCGAGTTCGATCCGCAGCACTTGTGGCTGGAGAAGGTGGAACACCATTGCCGCCGCGCCTTGGAACTCGACCCAACGTTACCTGAAGGCCACTTTGCGCGAGCATGGATCCTGTGGAGCCCCGTGAAGAATTTCCAGCATGCCGAGTCTATTGCGGCGCTGGAGCAGGTCCTAGCAATACAACCTAATAATGAGCGGGCTCACAACCGAATGGCCACGATTTGCTTGCACATTGGCCGGCTCAAAGAGGCGCGTATCGCCCACGAACAGGCGCAAAGGTCGAATCCAAAGACTCGAAGTCTTAACCTCTTTATGCTCCACCTTTATGGTGGAGATTTCGGGCGCTTGACCGAGGCTGCGGAAACCTACGTAAAAGAAGGGCCGGGGCCTGCGTACGCGCTGTCAGTTCGCGGACAAGCTCTCCTGTATAGCGGCGATCTAGATTTAGCCGAGAAGCATTTGGCGACCGCCCTGGAGGAACTGCCGGAAGAGCCCCTGGTTGTCAGCCTGCAAGGTATGTTGCACGCCCGCCGCAACGAAGGTGACCTCGCGCTCGCGTGTGTCCGCCGCGCTCTCGATTCGCCACGATCCTTCGGCCATACACATCACACTTACTATCAGATCGCTTGCACTTTTTCGGTATTGGGAGAAATTCAAAAAGCAATGGCGTGGCTAGAACGGACGGCGGGCACAGGTTTCCCTTGCTGGCCATTTTTCAAGCTGGACCCACACCTCGAAAACCTGCGTAGGATGCCTGCGTTTGAGAAGCTCGTCACCGATCTAGAGTACGAATGCGGTGCAATCAGGATTCGGAAGCTGTAAAGGTCCTTGCGAAAGCGAGATCTGGACAAGCCCCGAAAGGAGACGGTACAACCCCCAAATCTGGTACCCGGATTATTAGTCGGCGGCATCGAGAGAATTTACGCCGCCCTTTCACCGAGGTGATGTCGGCTTGAGTACCCGGTGGAGGAGACGACAGCAGCCGCTACTACGAGTGGCTCGCCGAGACCATGCGCAGTCTGAGGCCCAAGCTGCTTACGCTGGGCATCCTTGAGCCGGATACGATCGACCTCGACCAACTCTGAGAAAAGCTGCGACGCGAGTCTGTCAACACGCGATCGGTTGGACCTATGGGCGGAGCATTCGTTCGCACGCTCCTACAGCCTGAAACGAAAAGCGCTCCCAAGCTAAACAATTGGCGATGCTAAGCGCCACGGACCTTGGAGCCGCGCCGGAGCCGTGTCTTTCGGGGTCCAGAAACCGCATTCGGGGAAGTTTGGCCGGATTACTCCCGGGAAGTCGGCTTGTCGCCGGTGATCGCTCTTGCTCGGCCGAGTGACGCGCTATCCGGACAGAGCAGCGTAACGTCAAAAATCGGTAGCTCTTCCGGAGGCTCCTCGCAAAGACGGCGCTTGAAGGCTTGCAGAGGCAGAGAAGGAGGAACATATTGGTGGCGCGGTACGATGTAACGTAGATGCGTTCCTGCTTACCCGTCGCCGTTCTTGCCGCCGCCACCCTCTCGGCTGCACAGGACATCGATCCAGGCAAACTCGTCTTCGGATCACGCTGCGCCCGGTGTCACGGTGCCGATGGTTCCGGCGGCGAAATGGGACCGGATATTCGCAGCCGCGCTGTCTCCCGCAACGACGAGCAACTGGCGAAGATCTTCCACGAAGGCTCCGGCGCTATGCCACCCGTGGCCGTCACGGAGTCGGAACTGGCGCCGCTGATCCGTTTCCTTAGGTCTATCGAGCCAAGGCACCATCCACTTCAGCGCATCAACGCCCGCACTCTTGACGGCAGGATCCTGGAGGGCGAACTTCTCAACCAGGGCTTCGACGATCTTCAGTTGCGCTCCGACGACGGTCGCATCCACCTCTTACGCCGCGTTGGTGACCGCTTCCGGGAAGCCTCTGGAGGCGTTGATTGGGTCGGCTACAACGGCGATCCCGGCGGCAACCGCTACTCCACTCTAACGCAGATCACCAAGGACAACCTCGGCCGCCTCGCGCCGCGCTGGATCTTCACGCTGCAAGGCACTGGACTGCTGCAGGCCACGCCCGTGGTGGTGGGCGGCATCATGTACATGCCCGCGTCGAACGAATGCTACGCCCTGGATGCAGGTACCGGGCGCGAGCTGTGGCATTACCGCGCCCCCGGCGAAAAGACCGGCGGCACGAACCGGGGCGTCGCGGTGGCCGGCGATCGCGTTTTCATGGAGACCGAGAAGGCTCACATCATCGCCCTGAATCGAATGACCGGCGAGCGGATCTGGGATACCGAGATGGCCGACTGGCGCCAGAGCTATTTTGCGACGTCGGCTCCCCTGGTCGCCGCCGGCCTCGTCGTGGCGGGCGTCGGCGGCGGCGAACATGGCACTCGCGGTTTTCTCGCCGCCTACGATCAACGGACGGGCAAAGAGGTGTGGCGCTTCTGGACTGTTCCGCTGCCTGGCGAACCAAAATCGGAGACGTGGCAGGGGAGAGGAATCGAGCACGGCGGTGCGCCCACGTGGTTTACCGGGACTTATGACCGCGAACTCGATGTCGTCTATTGGCCAACCGGCAACCCTGCGGCGGAATACTACGGGGACGACCGCAGCGGCGACAACCTCTACTCTGATTACATCCTTGCACTGGATGCCAAGACTGGAAGACTGAAGTGGTATTACCAGGGCACGCCGCACGATCTCTGGGATTGGGATGCGACCGAAACACCCGTCGTCATCGATGCAGTCTGGGAGAATCGCCCGCGCAAGCTACTGCTGCATGCCAACCGCAACGGCTTTTTTTATGTCTTCGATCGCACCGATGGCAAGTTGCTCCTCGCGAAGCGATTCATCAGCAAGCTGACTTGGGCCAACGGGATCGGCGCCGATGGCCGGCCCCTCAAGCTGCCCAACCAGGAACCCACTCCTTCCGGGACCCTCGTCTGCCCGTCGCAGGACGGAGCAACGAACTGGTATTCGCCTTCGTTCAATCCCGCCACCGGACTCTATTACGTGCAAACGTTCGAGAAATGCAGCGTCTACACGAAATCTACGCCCGGGACTTGGCAGCCTGGCCGCGAGTACCTCGGCGGATCGCAGCGCACGTTAGACGACCCGACGCCGGAACGCATCCTTAGAGCGATCGACATCCGTACCGGCAAAATCGTTTGGGAACTGCCACAGCCGGGCCTCGCCGATTCATGGGGTGGCACGTTAACCACTGCCACGGGCCTGTTGTTCGTCGCCGCTGAAGGAGGGTCGTTGCTCGCGGTGGATGCCACGACCGGCAAGGTCCTCTGGAGCTTTCCGACCAATCAGCTCTGGAAAGCCTCGCCGATGACCTACTCGATGGATGGCCGCCAGTTCATCGCGATCGCATCAGGGCCTAATGTGATCGCGTTCGGGGTCAGGTAAGTGTCCTGATGATGCGGACCGTCCGGAAATCAGCGGACAGCCGCCAAGCCAAAAGTACCAATCCAGCGGTTCTGTCCGGATGGCCGCGTAAACCGACCAGAGGGGCTGGGTTTACGGCGGCCGCGGCGTGCACCGGTATAACGATCTTGCCCGCGACGCGTTAAGGCAAGGCTCTCGCCATTGGTGTCTCTACGACACCCCTGCACAAGTGGAGACGTTTCCGGGGTTCGGGATTGCGCCTTTCGACTCTGAAAATAAAGTGGAGCGGCCTCTCGCCGCGTAACCCCGGATTGCCGAGTTGTTAGACTATGATCTACCGATTGCGCGCACGTCCTATGAGCCCTAAGTTATGGCGGGAGATTGAGAGGCACTATCTGGCGCTCCAGGGCCGCCCAGCGACAGAGCGTCAGCAATACCTTGCCCAGTGCGCTCCCGAGGTTCGCGACCACGTCGAAAAGATGCTCGACCAACCCTCAGGCGATTCGCTTCTACCCCATCTCCCGGACGATGCGGCCGCTACCACCACTATTTCTTCCGTCCTGAAGTCCGGTTTCCAATTCGGCCCCTACCGCGTTGACGGCTTGCTCGGAACCGGCGGCATGGGCGCCGTGTATCGCGGCGTCGACACCCGGCTCGACCGCCCCGTGGCCATCAAGGTCTCCAAGGAAGAGTTCTCCCGCCGTTTCGAGCGCGAGGCCAAAGCCATTGCCGCTCTCAACCATCCCAATATCTGTACGCTCTTCGACATCGGCCCGAACTACCTGGTTATGGAGCTGATCGAAGGCAAATCGCTCGCAGAAACGCTCGCGGGTGCGCCGCTGCCCCGAGAGGCCGTCATCCGCTATGGAAGTCAACTGGCCAACGCTCTCTCGGCCGCGCACGCAAAAGGCATCATCCATCGCGATCTCAAGCCTCAAAACATCATGCTGGCCGACGGCGGCGGCGCGCCGGTCGCGAAGTTGCTAGACTTCGGCATCGCCAAAGCCGCCGAAGCCGCGCCCGCGGATCAGTTTGTCACCGGGACCGCCGTCCGCATCGGAACTCCCGCCTACATGGCCCCGGAACAACTCGAAGCCGGCCCCGTCGATGCCCGAACCGATCTCTACGCCCTCGGTCTCGTGCTGCAGGAGATGATCCGCGGCCGCAACACCGGAACCAGCAGGCCCGTCGATGTTCCTCTCTCGGCCATCATCGAAAAGTGCCTGCGTCGCAATCCCGCAGAGCGTTATCAATCCGCCTCAGAGGTTCAGGCTGCTCTAAACCATGCGGTCGCGATAGCTGCTCCGCAAGCCACTCCCGTGACTCGCAGAAACGCGCTCTGGCTTCCGCTCGGCGCGGCAGCTTCGGTTCTGGGCGGGGGAGCTTTCTGGTGGAACCGCAGATCCGCCGGCGGCGGCGCCTCCGCCGCGCCTATCCACGCGTTCATCCCCCTTCCGCGCAATGCCGCCGGCGCCGATCCCGGCCGCTTGCAAGGTCCGCCAGTCATCGCGCCCGACGGCAGTTCCGTGGCTGTCTCTCTAGTCAACGAGTCGGGAAACGCCATCTACCGCCGCCCGCTCGATTCCGATCAGTTGACGCTCGTCGAAGGCACCAGTGGCGGAACGTATCCCTTTTGGTCTCCTGACAGCCGCGAGATCGCTTTCTTTGCAGACGATAAACTCAAACGGGTTTCCGCCGTCGGCGGAAGCGTCATAACCCTCTGCAAGGCGATAGACCCCCGCGGCGGCGCCTGGAGTTCGAGCGGCGTCATCATCTTCGGTTTGAATGGAAAGGGCCTATTCCGCGTCGGCGCCGCCGGCGGCGAGGTCCGGCCCTTGACCCAACTCGATCCGTCCACCGGCGAAAACTCGCACCGCTATCCCGTCTTTCTCGAAGGCCGGGGTGGCGAACGCCGCTTCTTCTACTTCGCACGCGCCGATCGCTTAGAGAACCGCGCCATCTTCGTCTCTTCCCTCGATCGCCCCGCCGAACGGCACCGCGTCGCGCTCGCCGACGGCCAGTTCGCCGTGGCCCGCGATCGCCCGGACGGAACCTTGTACTTGCTGACCCAGCAGTCCACCAAGACCGTCATCCAGCCACTCGATGCCGCTTCGCTCACCGTCACCGGAAGCCCATCCGTTCTACTCCAGCACGCGGGCCAAGTCAGCGTGTCAGACTCCGGCGTGCTGGCCATCCGTGCGCAATCCGACGATCGATCCCGTCTGGTCTGGCGCGATCGCGACGGCAAAGAGGCCGGCTCCATCGGCAAGCCCGAAGACTACTGGGAGCTTGCGTTATCGCCCGACGACCGCTATGCCGCCGTCGTCAAGCACAACGTCCTCTCCGGCGAGTTCAGGGTTTGGCTGGCCAGTCTGCCGGCGGCCCTGCTAGAACCGTTCACCGAGGAGACTCACGTCGGCGAAATCGCCTGGATGCGGAACGGCACCGTTTTGTTCGGTTTCGATTCTCGGAGCCAGCAACTGCTCCGGCTGGGAGTGAGCCCTCGCGGCGATCGTTTTGAAAGGAAGGTCGAGCCCGCCGGCATCCAGCTGAGCGGCCTCAGCGTAGCGCCCGACGGAAAGACCCTCTTGGCCGGCCTCATCTCCGACGGTCCTTCGCCGTTTCTCGCCTGGACCACCGTGGACCAAGGGCGCTGGAATAAGATCGGCTCCCCCGCGATCGAAGGCGGCGAACCGAGCTTCTCACCCGACGGGAAATGGGTGGCGTTCGAATCGAAAGCAACCGGACATTCCGAAATCGATATCGTGGACTTCCCCGACGCCGGCCGGCGCTATCGCGTCTCGCGCGAAGGCGGTTCACACCCCAGATGGCGGGGTGATGGCCGCGAGCTCTACTTCATCGGCGGCGGCGCCATGATGTCGGTTCCTATCTCCGCATCCGGCGAGCCCTCCACATCCCCGCCGGAGAAACGGTTTGAAGCCATTTTTCGGAGAGACAAGGCTGGCCGGATCTACGACGTGTCCAAAGATGGAAACCGGTTTCTCGTCAGCGAAGATGCGAACGCCTCGTCCCAAAGCAACATCGAACTGATCTTTAATTGGTCCGGATTATTGGCTCGCCATGGGTGATCCCTCCGAAACTACCCAGCTCCTCGTCGCTTGGGCCGGTGGCGACCATGAGGCGCTTGCCCACCTCACCGAACGCGTGTATCACCAGCTTCGCCGCCTGGCCCGCGGATTGTTGCGCGATGAAAGGGCCGCCGGCACGCACCTGCAGAGCGCCGAATTGGTCCACGAAGCGTTCGTTCGCATGGTCGAAGTGAAATCGGTCGATTCCCGCCAGAAAGCCCAGTTCTTCGCCCTTGCCGCCACGATGATGCGCCGCATCCTCACCGATCGCGCGCGCCGCAGGCTCGCCTCGAAGCGTGGAGGCCGCCCTGCCGTGCTCGACCTCGCTTCCGTCAACGTTGCGGCGCCCACGCGCGACCGCGAACTGATCGCGCTCGATGACGCTCTCACCCACCTTGCCGCGGGCGATCCGCGTAAAGCGCGTGTGGTCGAGTTGCGTTTCTTCGCCGGTCTCAGCGTCGAGGAGACCGCCCGAGCCATCGAGGTCTCACCCGAAACCGTGATGCGCGATTGGAAGCTGGCGCGCGCCTGGTTGCTCAAGGAACTGGGCGCCGCTTCCGCCGGCCAGCAACTTCCTCGATAAAGTTTTTCCGGCGGCTTACAGTTTTTTCTTTGCAAATGCGCCCTCATGGTTGCCGGGGACGAAAAGCTCGCCGGCAGAAAAGGAAATCGAACCATGAAAACTCTTTTTGCTATGGCCATGGCAACCGGTGCCAGCTTGTTGTTCTCCAGCGCCGCGCAAGCTGGCTGCGGCGATGTTTCCAGTTTGCAGGCTCCCTTCCAGATCGTCGGCCTGTCGCCCCAGTCTTCCGCGGAACTCCGCGCCCAAGTCGCCGGACAACTCCAGGCTGAATCACGCACCGCGCCTTCTGTCGTTGGGATGTGGAGCTTCCAGTTCATTTTTCGCAGGGCAACACCGGCCACAACCCCTCCATCCCGGACGGAGCGCAGATCGATTTTGGCTATAACCAATGGCATTCTGACGGCACCGAAATCACGAACTCCGGGACCCGCCCCCCCGCCACCGCGAACTTCTGCCTGGGCGTATGGACCGAAACCGGCTTCGCCACGTATCAACTCAACCACCTCGCACTGGGCTATGACGCGATGACTGGAAACCTCACGAGCAAATCCAGAATCTTCATGACCGTCACGGTAAGCGCCGACGGCAACTCCTATTCGGGCACCTTCACCATCACGGTCTTCGATCCGAACGGCAACCAGATTGACCAGGTGCATGGCCGGGTAGAGGCGACGCGCGTGACCATAGATACCCTAAAACCCTGAGAGGAACCTGCAGATGCGGCGGGACGTTTCCGTCCCGCCTATTCGCCCTCGCCGCGCCGGCAGCCGCGTGTCTGCCGGCCCCCGGCACAGATCGCTCCTATCGAGCGAATCGTCGGCCACTCGTACAAAGGGATGCGCCCGTTAACCAGATAGGTCCCCATAAGTCGGCATCGCAGTCGCAATTGTCTCGGGCAAGGGGGCTTTCGCCGATCGGCTTCTGATCGAATTCTGGGGAGCGGCGCTCCGCTATGGCCAACCCACCAGTGATAGTATTTTGGTGCTGGCGCATCGGCAGACTTCAAACGCGACAAGCTCACATGGCAGACACATCTAATCCCAAGCAGTCAGCTCGTATCGCCATTGTTGAGCAACACATTCGCTTTGAGAACGACCACGATCTCGAGGGCGTTCTCCGCACGTTCGGTGAAAATGCCCGCTACGATGATGAGCCGTGGGGCGAACACTATACCGGCCGGAACGGGGTCCGTCAGTTCTACCAACAGCTAATGAAGGCTCTGCCGGACCTCGAGATCACGGTGCAGCGCCGGCATCTCGCGGAGGACGCCATTGTCGTTGAAGTCGTTATTCGCGGCACACACCTCGGTGGCTGGCGTGGCCTCCCGGCGACGGGGCGACGAGTCGAGTTTCCGCTCTGCGGCGTGTACACGTTTGATGCGGATGACCGTCTCGCCGGTGAAAGAATATACTATGACCGCGGGTCGGTCCTGAGGCAACTCGGCGTATTCCACGAACCTCGAAGTGTCTTAGGACAAATCAGTATCGTGGCTACTCATCCGATCACGATCGCCAGGGCTTTCGGAAGAAAGCTCCGGGGTAACTAACTTCGTCCCTAGGTCGAAAGCCAGGCCGCCGACGCGATTCTGTCGTTGCCGACGCGCTTATAAGCACGTCCGTGCGAGGGGCCGCGATACGTGCCATGTTCCAGATCGGCACTGCTCAAGGTCGGAGTGAAACTGGAGCCGAGCAGGGGCCCGCCGAATTCCTCGCGATCGATCACGTAGAGAGGCCGACCGAAAACTGCGCTGATCGGGTGCGCCGAAGACGGGCTGGTGCCATCGGAGCAGACCCTCGTAGCGGGCCTGTTTGAGTTGTGGAACTCCGGTTTTCCCATAGGCGGTCTTGAAGTGAGCTGGCCTTACAAGTGGAGGCCAGGTTGACTTTGGCAGGGTACTCCACTGTGGGCCATTGCTCGTGCAACGGGCGCGCCTCGGGATCTTCGCGGTGATACACTGGCCGCCATGACTCGTCGAAATCTATTGCAGACCGCTCTCGCCGGAGCACCTGGCGCGTTGTTGGCCGACACACAAGCCTCCGACCGACCTTGCGGATGGAAACCGATGAAGATTACGAAGATGGAAGCTATCCAACTGGAAAAGCCGCTTAAGGAGCGCTTCTGGATGGCTAACTCCCCGATCGGCGGCTATCAGCCCAAAGCCACGCGTTTGATCGTCACACTCCACACAGACGCCGGAATCTCCGGCTATGGTGAAGGCACGGGCGGCGCGAATGTTCTGCGCAAGGGCTTTGCCGATCTGGTTATCGGTGAGGATCCGTTCATGGTGGGCAAAATCTGGGAGAAAATGTTCGCGGTCACTTATGGCCGGGAACCCTCCTCACGTGGTTGGGCACAGACCGAAGTGATTGCCGCCATGGCGCCGATCGATGCTGCAATCTACGACATCATGGCCAAATCGGCGGGGCTGCCGGTGTACAAGTTTCTGGGAGGCTATCGCGATACAGTCCCAGTTTACGTGACTGGCGGTTATTACCGGGAGGGAAAAGGCATCCCCGAGCTGATTCAAGAGGTCCGCGGCTATGTCGATCAAGGTTACAATGCCATCAAACTCAAAGTGGGTGGCATCAGCGGCGGCTATACCATCGAAGATGATTACGAGCGAGCCAAGGCAGTCCGCCAGGCGGTCGGGGCAGGGGTCAAGTTGATGCTCGATGCTAACCAGGGATGGGACGTTGCCACGGCCATTCGGGCTTCGAACAAAATGTATGACTTGGACATCACCTGGTTGGAAGAGCCGTTGCGCTGGTATGACGACGTTGAACCCTTAAAGCAGCTCAAGCTCAACACGCGGATTCCGCTGGCGTCAGGAGAGCACGAACTGACGCGCTGGGGCGCGCGGCGGCTGATGGAAACCGGCGCCATCGACGTGATGCAGTTTGATTGCAACGCTCACTCGGGAATTACAGAATGGCGGAAAATCGCCGGTATGGCGAGCATGTCCCATATCCAGATGGCGCCGCATCATGAGCCGGTGCTGCACGGGCATCTCCTGGCATCGATTCCCAATGGCTACATTTTGGAATCGTTCGCCAATCCCGATCGCGATCCCTTCTGGTTTGAACTGTACGATCGCAAGCCGCGCGTCGAGAAGAGCATTCTGTACCTCGACAACACGCCTGGCTTCGGGGTGGAATTCAACCAGAAAGCGATTCAACAGTACGGAACCAAGGTTCTGTAGGATGCCACTTTGCGTTACTGACTAACAGTATGCGAGACTTGCCGTGCTGTAATGCAGGCTGCCTTTTGAGCAAGCGGTTAGAACGTTCGAGCCACGGGTCACAGACTGGACACCGTCATGAAGGCCAGGACGGTCGAACGGGTACAGCAGAATTCCGAAGTCGGAGCAGAAGAACGCCGGTATTCGGAGACCCCTTACCCGATGGTACAGGAGGTGATGCGGGACCGAATCTATCCCCCGCGCCGCAGCAGCCGGGTCTGCTCCCGTGATATGGCGGATACTGGCGCGAATGCGGGCGCCAATTCGGCGCACGAGTCGACGAGTGGATGTCTTGGCCAATTTGCGCTACTTCGTCGCGTATGAGCCTTGCTCCTCGAAACCATCCAGTGTTCGAGGCTGTATTCTGGTCGGATCGGAACACGCGGCCTTTGAGGCGCTATTTGGTGGCCGAATTCGGTGGCTAGCGCCTCGGGCGAATACCGGCTGGACTAGCGGCGACTAGCGCATGGCGACTCTGATCGTCTAGACGTCGTAGTCTTCCCCAGGTTGTATGTGATCGATACGAGGCGAAATCGCCCTTCGGAAACCACGTGTTCTCTAGTGCGGCGGGCAGCGTGCGCACATGCGGCCGCGGCGGCGCCCAGAAATGTTGCGCCTGTTGATCCGCCTAAATCCGCCTTACTGCCCTTCGGCCATGGACACATACTCCCGGTACATTTCCGCCAGTTGAGCCGGCGTATATTCGCCATCATAAATGACCACACCATAGCGGAAGGTGAGCGACTTGCGCTCCGGCAGCGTCCAGCTTCCATCCTGTTTCTCGTCATTGGTAAACTCGCGGGCGGCAAACGGGTTGGCTGCCAGGAGTCCGTACGCGCGGGCGTGCCAGGTGGTAGGGTGGCGGAAACTCGAGGGATGATCAAAGGCCGCCACTCCCACGGCTTTGCCCTCGACGGTGCCGGAATAGTTGACCCAATCGGCCGGCTTGCCCCAGATGGCGGGCTCGCCGGTGGCACCGCGCGAATTGAGCATGTGGTCGTGCGGCGTGCTCAAATCCGCATTGAGCCGGACGGCGAACGTGCCTTCCTTGGTGTCTCCGAAAACGATGGGGTCCGCACCGGCGGAGATGACGTACTCGCAATCAATAATGTTTCTCCGCTCATCCCCACGAAACGTGTAGGTCTGGACCTCTTCGCCGAGCACACGGCTGTTCGAATCCTCGAGCGTAAACCGCGCGCGGATGATGCCGGATTGCGGGCCGCCCTGCACCTGTTCCAACTTGACAAGGCGCATGTGGCCTCGCGTCCGGACCGCCGGATTCGTCTGGGGGGCTCCGCGGGTGGCCGCACTGGAACTGTATGCGTTGCTGAAGACCGCCTCCGACCAGAAGTCCACGCCGTTGAGATCGCCATGATCGAAATAGAGTGGGCGCTGATGCGGCTCGAAGCCCGGTAGCTTGCGATCAGCCATGGAAACGTCGTTGAAGATGGGAAACGGCCGCGAAACAATCACGCCCGAGGGTGTTCGCAAAGGCATCAGGTATGGCTTCACTACGTCGCGGTGAAAATAATAAGTGGCGAACGGTTTGCCGCCGATAACGATTTCGACCTGCTCCTCGGCTTGTTTCAATTCTACGGAGGCCGCAGCCAGCACGGCGGATCCGGCCGCCAACAGCGACGCCAGCCGGCACACACTTCCAGGTCTCTTCCGACCCAGGTCGATTTTCATCAGGAAATGACTCTCCCTCTTTCAGCAATTGTATCCGGATCCGGGATCCAGATACACCGTAACGAAGCTCCAGTCGAGAAACAAGAGCAGCCTTCCGGGACGCGCCCTCGTCGCAATCGCGTCAAGGTTTTGGGTTGAGGTAATTCTGCCGACGCCGCCCAGGTTCGTCTGGGTTCGGAACCATGTTCGACACGTTTGCGTTCTGCAGGCCAAAGCGCGCGGCGTGTTCAGGAAATTTCGAAACGGAATTGGGCTTTGAGGCGCTCCTTGAAGGCAAACCGCGGGAGACGCCGAAGCCCGCCATGACCACGGCAGGCCCCCGCAGATCGCAAATACCGGCGCTGCCGAAAGCAGCCGTGGTCGGTATGCGGAGACGCTTTACCCGTGGTACCGGAGGAAATCCCGGACGGGCCCCATCCCCCGCGCCGCAGCAGCCGGGTCTGCTCCCGCCGGTATTGCGGGTACGGGCGCGAATGCGAGCGCGAATTCAGCGGGCGCGTCAAAGACGGAACGCCTTGCTATAGCTGACGACTGGTATTAGCCTCGGCACAGTCGATCACGTGTGGTTCTGGAAGGATCGAGCGGTTCGGGCTCAGTGGAACTACGCCGGTCGCCGCCTTGCAAGACCACGCTTGGCGGCCGGTACCCTCGGCGCGCCCAGCTCCACCCATCGATAATCCGGAAGTGCTCCACCGAAACTCGCGAGGAATGTGATCGGCGCCCCGATCCGAGTCCGCCCATGTAGGTATTCTAAATTCGCTAGCACTACGTATTATCTGCGTCCGTCCCTAACGGCAGCGCGGTGACCGGGACCGGCGGTTCGTCTAACCGCTTTGCCAGATATGGTCGAAGCCTCTCGATTACGGCGGCGGCAGTCATCCCGTATTTGGCGCGAAGGCTGTCCACCTTCCCATGTTCAATGAACACGTCTGGCCAGCCGACGCGCACGACCGGCGTGCTCAGCCCCAAGCCATTCAGTTCCTCCAATACGGCGCTTCCAAACCCTCCGCGGAGAACATGGTCTTCAAGCGTCACGACCACCTCTACCGTGCGAGCAAAAAACTCCACCGTTGCAGTATCGATCGGTTTGGCAAACCTGGCGTTGATGATCGCCGTACTGATGCCTTGGCACTCCAACCTGCGACCAATCTCCTCAGCCATTGAAACGAGCGAGCCCAAAGCGAAGAGGGCAACCCTATCATTGTCGCCGTGTTGAAGCACTTCAGCCCGCCCGATCGGAATGATGCATGGAACGTCTTTCACCGGTTTTCCCGGCCCCAGGCCGCGCGGATAACGCACTGCGATTGGGCCCTTCCACTGCATCGCGGTGAAAAGCATGTCTGCCAACTCGTCTTCGTCCTTGGGAGCCATGTGGACGAGGTTCGGAATAGCGCGTAAATAGCTAACGTCGAAAAGACCATGGTGAGTAGGACCGTCGTCGGCTGAAAGCCCTCCCCGATCCATGCAAAAGACGACTGGTAGGTTCTGTAAGCAGACATCGTGCACGATCGGATCGAAGGCCCGTTGCAGGAATGTGGAGTAGATAGCGCAAAACGGCCTCAACCCCTTTGCCGCCAGGCCCGCAGCAAACAGCACCGCATGTTCTTCGGCGATGCCGACGTCAAAGTACTTGTCCGGATGGTGGACTCGAAAACGGTCGAGACCGGTTCCGTTCGGCATCGCCGCGGTAATCGCCACCAGTTTCGGATTAAACGCGGCCAGCTTTACCAAAGTATCGGCGAATACCTCGGAGTAGCTGCGGCGTCCCAGCGGCGTCGTTTCACCGGTTTCGGGATCATACGGACCTAGCCCATGAAACTTCTTCTGCTTCTCCATGGCAGGCTTGAAGCCCCTGCCCTTCTGGGTCAGCAGATGTAGGAGCACTGGGCGGTCCTGCTTCTTCAGAAACTCGAAAGTCTCGATCAGCGTGGCGATATCGTGCCCATCGAGCGGACCGAAGTACTTGAGCCCCAACTCCTCGAAAATGACACTGGGCCAGAGCATTCCCTTGGCGGCCTCTTCGGCCTTGCGCGCCATGCGCAGAGCGGCCAAGCCGCCCAACTTCTCGACTAGCCTTCCCGCGCGCTCATGCAGGTGATCAAATTGTGGGCTCGTAACGATCTTATTTAAATAGCTGGCAATAGCCCCGACATTCTTATCGATAGACCACTCGTTATCATTTAGAACTACGATTAGCCTCTTAGTATGATGGGCGATATTGTTCAGCGCCTCATACGTAATTCCGCATGTAAAAGCCGCGTCCCCGGCTACTGCGATAATGTGTTCTTTGCCCCCAGTCTTGTCGCGCGCAACCGCCATGCCGAGCGCCGCGGAAAGGGCTGTCCCTGCATGCCCAGCGCCGTAGCAGTCGTGTGGACTTTCGGAGCGAAGCATAAACCCATTTAATCCACCCGGAGTTCGTATCGTGTGGAACCGCTCCTGCCGGCCAGTAAGCATCTTATGTATGTAAGCCTGATGGCTCACGTCGAAGAGCAAGCTATCGGTTGGCGTGCTGAAGACGTAATGTAGCGCGATCGTGAGTTCCACTACGCCCAAGTTCGGACCTAAATGGCCTCCATTGGTCGAAAGGACTGAAATGAGCCGTTCTCGAATCTCGGCTGCCAGTTGCTCAAGTTCCGGAACTGATAGCGTCTTTAGCTGCTCGGGAGAATGAATGCGTTCGAGTATCGTTGCCATGCGTCTACTTGTCGTCTCAACTCGTATTAGCCCAGACGGGATTCTCCTTTACGGCGGATCCTCTGAACTGTAAACAGAACGAAATGACAGAACAACGTGGTCGCTAGCCATGAGAACAGTAGAACCACGTAATCATGCAAAGGCAATTGCCATACGCCCGGGTCCCAGAACATCTCTAACAGGGGGTTGTATCCGGGAACAGTGGGCTGGTCTGCGAGCCAGACGAGCATTCCCAACAGCGCCGCGACCACCAGTGGATTCCGCCAAACTCCCCGTTTGCTCGACGTCTTCATCTGTGACTTGTTGGATGTGTAGCTATTTTCGCACGAACCGTGCAGGCCCGCCAATCCGACCGCCGTGCGAGGTGATGTTTCTGCTCGATGCATGGACTGCGGCGGCGGGGCGGGCGGCGTTCGTGGGTGCGACGTTGGCGGAGCTCATGGGTCGGCGGCCCGGCATGTTCGCGCAACGGGCGGCGGATCACTGTGAGAGAATTTCAGGCATGAAAGACAACGGGGAGCTGTTGGCCCGAGTGCGGCGGATCTGCCTTGGGATTCCCGGAACGATGGAGAAGCTGTCGCACGGCGAGCCGACCTTCTTCACACCGAAGCGCGTTTTCGCGATGTTCTCCAACAACCACCACAACGACGGTCACATCGCGCTCTGGCTCCCGGCCGGTCCGGGGGTGCAGGAGGAGCTGATTGCGGAAGACCCGCACACGTACTACCGGCCGGCCTACGTCGGGCCGAGCGGCTGGGTGGGGGTGGAGCTAGCGCGGGTCGATGATGAGCAACTGGGCGCGCTGGTGCGCGAGGCGTTCCGGATGGCGGATGCCAAGGCGTCGACGCCGAAGCGGCGTTCAACCGCGGCGCGGAGCCGCCGATAGGCGATAGCGTCCGGGCGCTGAATCGGACTGGGGTGCCTACGCCCGTTAGCGTCGCGTTTGCCGTTGCCACGACCGCTCCCGAGGGATCAAGGCTCCGTTCCGCTCACGGTTCCGCGGCTTGTCTGCGCCGCGCTCCGGGGTTCACCATCCTTTAAGAGTCGTAGCGCCTCGCATTCGTCGGTTCCGCGAGAAGGTTGGCCAGGCGCCGTCAGGATCTGGGCCCACCCGCCGCGAGTGCGCAGAACGCTCACGCGAGCAGCTTACAGCCCGAACACATACAGCACCTGTCCCGATGCGATGGCCACAGCCTGTTGCCCGCCTATCGTGAAACTCACCGGGTTGGCGGCGATGCGGCCGCCCGTCTGAAATTCCCAAAGCGGCTTGCCCGTTCTTGCATCCAGCGCGAAGAAGTTGCCCTCGTCCGAACCCGAGAACACCACGCCACCGGCCGTCGAGAGCACTCCGGCCCAGGGCGCCGTATGCATCTTGAATTCCCAGCGTTGCTCGCCGGTCGTGGCGTCGAGCGCGCGAATCGCTCCCGCGGGCGGCGTGTCCGGCGATGGCGATTCTCCGCCGCCGGCGAAGAATGTGCCGGGCATGTACTCGGCCTTCCGCTTGTAGTAAACCGACGCGATCTCGCGCACCGCCACGTATAGCAGCCCTTCATGTGGACTGTACGACGGGCTGAACCACACGGTTGCGCCGTTCAGGTTCGGCCAGACCAGCGTCCCTGCTTCGCTCGGCTCTGTCCCCGGAATCACGATCGGCCGGCCGCGATCGTCCAGGCCCCTCGCCCATGTCTGTTTCGCATAGGCGCGCCCTGCGACGAATTCGCCCGACGATCGATCCAGAACGTAGTAGAACGCGTTGCGATTCGCCACCGCCACCAGCTTGCGGCGGCGGCCGCGCACATCCGCCTCGAACAGCACCGGCACGTGCGTCGAGTCCCAATCATGCGAATCGTTGGGTGTGAATTGGAAATGCCACTTGAGCAGGCCGGTGTCGCCATCCAGCGCCACGAGCGAGCACGTGTAAAGGTTGTCGCCGCGGCGCGAATCGGGATTCCAGTCCGGTCCCGGATTTCCCACTCCCCAGTACACGACGTTGGTCTCGGCATCGTACGAGCCGGTCACCCATGTCGAGCCGCCGCCTGTCTTCCAACTGTTCCCCGGCCATGTGTCGTTGCCCGGTTCGCCCGGCCCGGGGATGGTGTAGAAGCGCCACGCGCGCTTGCCGGTCTTCGCCTCGTATGCGTCGATGAATCCGCGAATCCCCGTCTCACCGCCGCTCACGCCCACCAGCACCTTGTCGCGGATCGCCAGCGGGGCCAGCGTCATGCTGTAACCCGGGTGGTAATCTTCCACCTTCGCCATCCACCGCTCGGCGCCGCTCTTGGCGTCCAGCGCGACCAGGTAGCAGTCCAGCGTGGCTACGAAAACCGTGCCCTCCAGGATCGCCGGCCCGCGATTCACGCGCCCGAATCCGATGTTCTTGTAGTCCTTGGGCACGGGACGACTCCAGGTCCACAGTTCCCGTCCGGTCGTGAGATCGAGCGCCGCCGCGTTGTTGGGGCCGCTCACGTACATCACCCCGTCCACCACAATCGGCGACACCTCGGCGCGTGCACCCATCTGGTACGCCCACCTCACCCGCAGTCCTGCGACGTTTGCCGGCGTGATTTCCGAAAGCGGAGAATACCGATGCCCCTGATAGTTGCCCGAGTACGTGAGCCAGTTGCCCGGTTCCTTGGCCGCGTTCACAATGCGCTCATATGGCACCTGCGCCCACGTGTTCGCGCATAATAGCAGCACCATCCACGTCCGCATCATGATTTCCCTTTCAGACTGGCCAGGTAGGCCACCAGATCTTCGAGTTCGGCGCCGCGGATCCGGCCTTGGTACGAAGGCATCGGTGTCTCTCCGTCGAGCCGCCGCAGCTCCTTCACGTCTGCCTTGCGAAAGCTATGATACCGTCCGCCGGCTTCTCGCACCTGGATCGTGAAGGAATCCTCGTTCACGCGGACGCCACGCACCGCCGTACCGGCCGCCGACGTCACCACGACATACTGAAATCCGAACGGCAGCGTCGCCGCGGGTTGCAAAATCGTCTGCCGTAAGAAGGCTGCTGCGCGCCGCGATCCCACCGCCGTCAACTCCGGACCGAATCCCTCACCTTCACCGCCGACGATGTGGCAACCCTTGCACCCGTTTGCTGCGTACACCTGCGAGCCACGCTCCGCGTCGCCCGGCAAAACCTCCGCCGGCACCGCGCCCAGCGACCGCACATAGGTCGCGACGGCCGCCACTTCGTCGGCATGCAACTGCCACGCCCCCGGCATATCGCCGAACCCGTTTACGATGAACTCGCGCAGGGCTGCGTCATCCGGCGCCCGAGCCAGTTTCGGTCTATTGAGCGCGGGACCGCGACCGCCCGCGCCGCTCTGTCCGTGGCACAACGCGCACTGCGATTCGAAAATCTTGCGCCCCGCTTCCTGCGCCCACGCGCCCCACATCAGCACCAGCCCCAGCACCACGCTCCTGTGCAGTCTCATTTCACTCTCCCAGAACCATTAAATTACGTTAGCGCAACGGCTGGCGCTAGCGTTGCGCTGCGGCCGGAACTGCGAGAAGATACGGCTGCGAGGAAGTCATGTTCACGATTCGATGCGCCGGCGTGTTGCTGATGCTAGCGGGTGCGGCGACCGCGTCGCTGCAGCGGCTCGACGGCGATATCCATCCCGTTGCCGGCCGCGCTGTTGCGGTTTACAAGAGCACGCCCCAGGGAGAGTTGAAGATCCATCTCTATTTCCCGCCCGACTGGAAGGCGGCGGACCGGCGGCCGGCGTTCGTGCTCTTCTTCGGCGGTGGATTCGTGACAGGCAGCCCGTCGCAGTTCACGACGACCGCCGAGTATTTCTCCCGCCGCGGGCTAGTGGCGGCAAGCGCGGAGTACCGGATTGGCAACGTTCACCACACGCCTCCCGCGCGCTGCGCCGAAGATGCCAGAAGCGCCATCCGCTGGCTGCGCATGAACGCGCGGCACTTGGGGATAGATGCGGGCCGCGTGCTGGCGGGGGGTGGGTCGGCGGGAGGAACGATTGCCGCCTTCGCAGCTTACAACACGGCATATGAGCCGGAGGGCGAGGACGCGTCCGTGTCTGCCAAACCGGATGCGCTGGTGCTCTACAATCCCGCTTTGGGTTTCGACGAGCTTGACCGCGTGCCGCCCGACCAGCGGAAGACGGCCGAGGGGCCGATCGGAATCTTCATCAGGAACTGGACCGTGACGAAAGGCGGTCCGCCCGCCATTCTCTTCTATGGTACCGAAGACGCGCTCGAGGCCGGCGGCCGCAGATTCGTTCGGAATCTGCTGGCCGCCGGGACTCGCGCGGAATTGTACACGGCCGCCGGCCAAGGGCACGGCTTCTTCAACGACCGTCCCGGCTCGCCGTGGCATGCCCTCGTGGTGCGGCAAAGCGACTTCTTCCTGAAATCCCTCGGCTACGTGAACGGAGAGCCCGCCGTCCAACCTCTGGACAGCTCTACGGCGGCATTAGAGAAGGCCTTACCCTAGTCTGCCGTTCAATTCTTCAACTCCACCACCACGGCTTCAAAGGGCGAGTCGTTGAGATTCTCTTCCCGATGCTTCGTGGCCCCGCCCCAACTTGCCTCGCCGGCCTTGTGCTCGACGATGTCAGCCTTGCCGTCAGGTGTAGTGACGCGCGTTTTCTGATCGGTCAGGTAGACCACGACGCGGTCGAGTTGATGTTCATGCAGCGGTACGGCGCGATGGGCCGCCATCCGGACGCGCACCACGCGCACCTGGCTGTTTTCGAATTCGACCCGATAGTCACGGGGATCGATTTTCGCCGGATCGAGAGCGGTATTGACCTTCTTGGCCGGATCGCCATCCTTCTTGATCTCCACCTCGATCATGGTGACGGGTGCGCCGCTGATCACTTCCGAAACGTGCGTGGCGCCGGCGGGGCTCCACTTCACTTCGCCGGCCTTCCATGTGAGGACGGTCGGCGCGGCACCCTCGGATGTGAAGCGCTCGCTGCCCGGCTCTAGATAAATCATCACACGGTTGACCTTGTGCTGATGCGGCGCGGAGGGAGAATGAGGCTGATCGTTGGCCTGTACTACGCGGACCTTGTCGTTTTCGAGCATCGTGGTGGACGCAGCCGTGGCCGTCAGAGCCGCACAGGCGAGGCAGGCGGGAAATCGGGAGAAACGCATGGCAGCCATCATATCGCGGAAGCCGTTCTGGTTTTGGTGGGACTACTGCTTCTTTCCGCCCAACAATCCTTTTAACAGCCCGCCCGCATCCTTCTTCAAATTCCCCTCTACCACGCCTTTCAGCTCCTCCTTGACGACGGACTTGAGATCGGGGCGAAATACCGGATCAGAGCACGTCCCCTGGACCGTGAACGGAATGGCGGTGTTGCCCGCCACCGCCAGCAGGCCCGAAGCATGCACCGTGGCGCTCATCCGGAAATCGAGATCGTTTGCCGCACTCACCGTACCGCCGCCGCTGAGATCTCCGATCGCAGGCATGATCAGCTTGATGGCTTGCGCGCTGGCACCCTCGGGTGCGACGCGGACGTCGGCGCTGAACGTCTGGATCTCGGCATCGGGTCCGCCTTTGATACCCGCCAGTTTCTCCACGGTGGCCATCCTCTTCGGCAGATCGAATCCCGCCAGCTTGCTGTTGTTGAGAGCGAGGGAGCCGGAGGTCACGAGCTTATCGGCCGGACCCTGCATCGTAAGCATCACGGTTGCCGTGCCGCCCTCCAGCCGGCTGCCGGACGGCAGCACGACTCCGAGCGCCGGCAGCATCGCCTCCAATTCGGACACCGGCATCGAAGGGCCCGAGAGAGTCATGTTCAACACCATGGATTCGCTCTGTTCCGCGTAGGTGCCTGTGAGGTGGGCCACGGCATTTCCGATGTGGATGTCGCCGCGCCGCAACCCGCCCTTGTGGCTGCGGAGATCGTGCTCGGCGGCAAAGTCGAATTCAACGGCGCGACTGGCGGGAGTCCCTTTGTGCGCCAGCTTCATCTTATCGGCCTTCAGCCTGCCGGTGGCTTGCATGGTGCGGCCGTCAGAGGTGCCGCTGCCCTCGAATGAGACCAGACCGGCCAGATCCGGCGCGAAATCGTTCATGCCGGAGCCCGCCAGGTCGAGTTGGTCGATCTTGAGCGTCGCATTCACGGGCGTCATCGCCGAATCCGTGGGGTTGATCGGGCCCGCCGTCCCGTTCAACAGAATCGTGCCGCCGCCTGCGATGCTAGCGGAAAGCGTCAGCGGAAACGCCGTAGATGCCGAAAAGTTCTGCAGGTCGAGATTCACATTGTTCAGCACCAAAGGCTTCCAGTGTCCTAGCGTGCGGCGGAGCGTCAGCTGGCCGTTGGTGATCTTGACGCGCTGCACCGAAAGATCGAGCGGCGCAGTGCCGGGAGCCGGTGCGGCGGCGGACGCTTGTGTTTTGGCGCCCAGGCTCGAAAAATTCCAGTTGCCGGACGGCGCCTGCACCAGCGCGATCTCGGGGCGATCGATTGTGAGATAAGTCACAATCAATTTCCGGGAAATCAGGAAGGGCCAGACTTGCGCCCCCACTGCCAGCGATTTCGCGCGGATGAACGCGGGTTTGCCGAAGGCTTCGTCTTCCGAAATAAAAAGGTCATCGGCAGATACTTCGCCCGCCAGCAATGAGAGCTTAAGATGACCCAGCTTCACTTGGCGGTTGAGAGCAGTCGATAGCCGCGACTCTAACATCGGCTTGAACTGCTCCACATTAATGAGGAATGGCAGACTGAGCGCAGCCACTAACAGAACCGCAAGCGCGATCCCGACCCACTTCAGGATTCGTCCCATATCGACTCCCCGTGCGTAGGCGCACCATGCGCCAAGTGCCCGCCAATGGCGCGGTTTACGGTCTTAGGCCGGGATGTCGGTAGCGAGCTTCTCGTAGTAATCGTTATCCTGCGGCCAATTTGCCGCCTGTATTGTTTTGGCCGCGTTCATCAAGTCCTGCGCCGCGGTTTCGCAATACTTGGCGATATCGTGGGGATCCATGAGAACACCCTCCGCGTTGGACATGAGATCGCTTTCGAGTCGTTGGACGCGCCGAGCCGCGGAACGGATCGCTGCTTTCACTTGCTCGGTAGCCGCAATCGCGGCCATTACCCTTTCTTTCCCAGTTGGCGCCATGATCTATCCCCCGCAACACTATATCATCGTGCGATCAGAGTCGCGACCTCCCACTACGGAACTTCCCTGATCTGATCTGTCAGCGGAGCCGCGAATGTAAGCGAGCGGGCCTGCCGATCGGCACCCAGAAACTTCACTAAAATGCATCCATGGCCACGCTGCTACGAGACTTCCTCTATGCTCTTCGGATACTGCTGCGATCCCCGGCCTTTGCCGCCATTGCCGTCCTCACGCTGGCCTTGGGGATCGGTGCGAACACGGCGCTGTTTTCCGTAGTGAACGGCGTCCTCCTCAACCCGCTGCGGTATCCGCATTCGGAGCGGCTGGTGCAGGTCTACGACAAGCGGCCAGGATTCGAACGCGGACCTGTAGTCTACCTGAACTTCCTCGATTGGCAAGCCGGAGTGCGCAGCTTCGACTCGATGGCCGTTTACCGCAACCAGGACTACAACGTCACCGGCCGGGCGGAGGCCGAACGCTGGAGCGGCTACATGATCTCGGCCGGCTTTTTCGAGACGCTGGGCGTTAATCCCGCTTTAGGCCGCCTCTTCCGGCCGGAGGACGACCAGGTGGGCGCCGCGCCGGTGGCGATTCTCGGCGGTGCGCTGTGGAGCCGCGAATTCGGGTCTGCGGCGGACGTCATCGGGAAATCGCTCGTGTTGAACGGCACCTCGTGTACCGTGGTCGGCGTGGTCCCCGCAAGCTTCAGCTTTTACGGCCACGACCGCGATGTCTACACGCCGATCGGCCAATGGGACGACCCTTCGTTTCGCGACCGCCGGATTTCCGTGAGCGCGCACGCCATCGGCCGGCTGAAGCCCGGGGTCACGCTCGCGCAGGCGCAGGCGGATGCGGACGTTGTGGCGCGCCAGCTTGCCGAAGCCTTCCCGGTGGCCGACAAGGACGCCGGTACCAACCTCGTATCGATGAAGGAAGACATCGTGGGCAACGTCGAGCCATTCCTTCTGGCGCTGCTCGGGGCGGTGGGTTTCCTGGGGCTGATCGCGTGCGCCAACGTGGCCAATCTTCTGCTGGCGCGCTCCACCGCGCGGGCGCACGAATTTGCCGTTCGCGCCGCGCTCGGCGCCGGCCAGGTGCGCATTGTTCGCCAGCTTCTGACCGAAAGCCTGGTGATCGCCGGTTTGGGCGGAGCGCTCGGGATCGTTCTGGCGCTTGCCACTACCAAGGCAGCGTTGGCATCTCTGCCGGGCACACTGCCGCGCGTCGAGGAGGTCGCTCCCGACGCGCGCGTCCTGCTCTTCAGCCTGGCGCTGTCGCTGCTCTCCGCGATTCTCTTTGGCCTCTCTCCGGCGCTGCGCAGCTCGCGCGTCGATCTGCAGGAAGTTCTCAAGGCGGGCAGCAGAGGTCTGAGCGGCCCGCGCCATCGCCTGCAAAGCCTGTTTGTCACGGTCGAAGTGGCCATGGCCGTAGTGCTGCTGATCGGTGCCGGGCTGATGCTGCGCAGCCTTGCCTCGCTGTGGCGTGTGAATCCGGGATTCAATCCGAGCCACGCCATCACGTTCAGTCTCTCGATGCCTTCGTCGTCTGCGACGACTTCAGCAGAGACGCGCGCCCGCCTACGCCAGTTCGATGCGAAGATGAGCGCCATCCCCGGTGTGACGGCCGTGTCGGTCACCCTGGGCTCGCGCCCGATGATTCACGATTCGGCGCTCCCGTTCTGGATCGAGGGACAGCCGAAGCCGGCGCACGATAACGAAATGCCCGCGGCAATGTTCTATCTGGTGGAAGCCGGTTTCCAGCAGGCCATGGGAATCACGCTCGAGCGCGGCCGCTTCGTCACCGAGCAGGACAACGAGACCGCGCCGCTCGTGATCGATATCGACGACGTCTTCGCGCGGACTTACTTCCCGCACGACGATCCGATCGGCAAGCACGTCAACCTGACGCAATTCAACGTGCAGGTTGAGATCGTCGGCGTGGTCGGCCACATCAAGCAATGGGGGCCTGGGACGGACGGCAAGGCAGCCGTGGAAGCGCAGTTCTTCTACCCGTTCATGCAGCTTCCCGAAAAGCTGATGCGCCTGGCAGCCGGCGGCGTGGCGGTAGTCCTTCGCACCTCAGGCGACTCCGCATCGGCCATGAACCAGGTCCGCGCCGCGGTTCGCCAACTCGACCGGCGCGAGGCGATCTACGCGGTCCAGACCATGGACGAGGTGTGGGCGAGCTCCACGGCCGCGCGCCGCCTCTCGATGATTCTCTTGGCCATATTTGCAGCCCTGGCGCTGGTCCTGTCCGGCATCGGCATCTACGGCGTCATCTCTTACGTCAGCGCGCAGCGCATGCACGAAATTGGCGTACGGGTAGCCCTCGGCGCGCAGCGCGGAGACCTGATGCGCCTGGTGCTCGGAGAAGGCGCCAAGATGGCTCTCATAGGTGTAGCTGCCGGCCTGACGAGCGCCTTCGCCTTGATGCGCCTGATCGAAAATCAGCTTTTCGGCATCACAGCTTACGACCCGCTCACATTTGTCGGCGTGGCATTCGTATTGACGCTGGTAGCGCTAGTCTCGTGTTACGTCCCGGCGCGCCGCGCCGCAAAGATCGACCCCGGTGTCGCTCTGCGAAGTCAGTAAGGGCCGTTGTGCGGCGGGATGGAACCCTGCGCCGCGATGGGCAATCGTCCCGAACCCATGAGAGATCGCCGCCCGCTAAGAGCTAAAAGCTTTTCTTGGCCGCCCGAAAAACTGCAAAATAATGCGTATTGCCCGCCCAGGGGAACCCGCCCAAGGACGCGCTCCAGACTCTTGCACCTGTCGTAAACGCCTTTTGGAAAGTACAGGAAATAGCGATGATCGAGAGCGCGAAATCCCTGGCGTTCCACCAGACGGCGAGCCGTAATCGGCCGCAGGAGGATCGCATCCGCGTCCACAGGCGTCCGGCTAACGATAATCCTCGTAGCGGGATTGTACGGATTGTGTTCGATCAGCGCGAACACCCCCCCGGGTTTCAGCACGCGGCGCACTTCGGCCGTCAAAGCATCCCGGTCGTGGAGCGCTACATGGTGGTAGACACACACGGCGGTAACTAAGTCGAAGCGCCTGTCTTCGAAGGGAATGTTCGTGGGCGACGTCTGCAGGCGAACCTGGACCCCGGCTTCCGCGACCCGGCCTCCCTCCAACATTTCCTGAGAAAGATCGCAACCGGCAGCCTCCGAAAAGTCATCGCGTAACAACTTTAGAAGCTCGCCCCTGCCGCAACCAATATCGAGAAGAGCCAGAGATTTTGTGTCCGTCGCGCGTCGCCGGTAGAAATCGCGAATCAGGTCGTATTTCCGGACGTGGAAAAACTGGCTGTCGGCGCCGACAAACCGTTCCCGGATAGGGTCGCGAAGGAGTTGGTCGTACTCATTGGCGAACGCGTCGAACTCGCGCTCGGTGCGACTCACGATCGGTCCCCGAACGTCTGCGCGATTCCGTGGCTCGAGCCGGCTCCACAGGGAATGTTATAGGTCTGTGAGACCAGGTACAAAGGGCGCGCCTTCGACTGCTCATAAATCTTCCCGACATATTGGCCGAGGATACCGACACTTACCAATAAAGCGCTACCCACCAATGCGGTCAGGATCACTAATGAAGTCCATCCCGGTACCACGTACCAGCCTAATGAATAAGCCAGGAGGGCGCGCACCGCCTCTTCGATTCCGAAGAGCCCGACCAGCAGTCCGAGCACCAGGCTCATCTGCAACGGCAGGATGGAAAACGAAGTGGCCGCGGTCCACGCAAAAGCCAACATCTTTCGTAGAGTGTACTTGGTCCGTCCACTTACGCGGGGCGCGCGCTCGTAAAGCACGCCACATTGCGGAAAGCCGACCCACGCCACCATGCCGCGCAGAAACCGGTGTGTTTCCTGCATTGCCCGCAGTCCTGTCAGACATTGTCGCGAGATCAGGCGGAAATCCCCGGTGTCGACGGGTAGCCGGTCGTAAACCAGCGACCGCATCAGCCGATAGAACCCCCATGCCGTCGCCCGCTTCAGCGGCGACTCGCCATGCCGCTCTTGCCTCTGGCCGTACACCACGTCATAGCCCTCGCAGTATCGGTCCACCATACGGTGAATGACGGGCAGAGGGTCCTGTAAGTCGGCATCGAGCAGGACCACTGCATCTCCGGAAGCATAGTCCAATCCCGCAGTCGCTGCCAATTGATGGCCGAAGTTCCGCGAAAGCTGAATCACCTTGACGCGCCGGTCCGCCTTCGCCCACTCCAGGGCTTTCAGCAAGGTCTGGTCTGAACTGCCGTCGTTCACCAGAATCACCTCGACCGGGCCCGGCGCTTCGGTGAGGAATATAGTTACTTCGGACCTCAGATAGCCCAGCACGGCCTCTTCGTTGTACATCGGCATCACCAGTGAGAGCAGTGCGGGGTACGGTCGCGCTTCCAACAAATGAAGCGTCGAGCCAGGTTGGCCTGCGGTCGGATTCAACGCGTCACCTCCACCGAAAGGGAAGCCATCGTGTTCTCTCCTGTCAGCGGCTTGCCGCCGCGCACGTCCTGCAGGAAAAATCGCATCCCGTTTTTCACCCACTTCTCGGTCCGCGCGTGGCTCGGCCCATCACTGGCCGCGAGCAGCGGCCCGCCGGGTGTGTCCACGTGGACCTCGACCGAAAAGCCGTTAGGAACGTTCCAATAGAACTCGGTGATACCCAAGCCGCTGCCGTCCGGTTGCACGATTCGCTGGGGGCGTGCCTCAAAACTCACGTTGACAGTGGGGGCAGCGGCCGGGCGGTTGTGGACCGCGGCGGAGAGTCTCTGGAACGTGGCATCCTCCGACGCTCCTGCCACTCGAGCTCTTCCCAGGAACTGCTCGGCGTCGCTCCACAGGCCCCAGTCTATGGCGGTTCCGGCGCCGCGCAGCCATCGTCCGTAGTCGCTCTGAAAGGCCGCCGGATTGGAGAGTAACGGCGCCACCGCGGGAACCAGCACTTCGTCGGCTGGGGCTGACGCCATCACGGTGCGGGCGTCGCGGAATGCGGCCATATTCCCGTCTGCCTGGTACGTTGCCACATAGTCGTAATTCGCCAGCCGAACTTCACTGGGTTCTGCAAAACGCACCCAGCGGCTGCTGTGCCGGAACTGGTTCGTCGGCTGCACCAGTACCGTCCAGAAAGTGTCCGATCCGAACGTGAGGCGGACGAAGTCCGTGTTTTGCCACGGCAGGGCGGCTTCGTCCAATCCGGCCACCAGGATGCGCGAAGGTCTCGGCACTCCGGACAGGAAGTAGAGCGATCTCTTGATCGCCGCGCCCTTCCGGTCCTGGTCGACCATCCATTGCAGCGTTTCTGTACTGTAGCTCGTCGTATAGCCGCCTGGACCCGCGACCGCCAGGACGGTGAGCACTGTCAACCCAACAAGCCGGACGCCAGTGGACCGCCGGCTGCCGGCAGGCTGGTCCAATAAGAGAAGTGGCGCCAACAGCAGCGGCGTGGCCGCCCAGGCATATTCCTCATACCGGTGATTCGGCAGCATGGCATGGGTGGCAAGGGCGGCGAGACCGGCCAGCATCCAGCCAATCGAAGCGATCAGCCACTCGCGGCGCTGCGCCGCAATCCAAAGCGCGGCCAAACACAGCAAAAGAAGCGCTGGATTGAACAAGTGCGTCAAATAAAACCAACCTGTCTCCACCAGCGATGACGGATGGAGGCTGACGTGGTATGGGTTTGCCGCGCCCGCCTCCATGTTCACGAACGGTCCCCCGAGATGACTGGTCCAGAGAAAACTGACGACTTCGCAGAGCGCCACCCCGGCGGCAAACGCCAAGTGCCAGTTGCGCCTCGGCCTGTCGGCAACTGCCAGCGCCAGCACCAGCAGCACGGCGGAAACGAAGTACGTTTCTTTGGCGAATGCAAACAAAACGGCAAAGATCACCGAAGCCGATAACAATGACGCACGCAGAGCGCGCGCGGACCAGATGCCCCCTGAAGGGGCCGGCCCCCGCGTCCACGCCATCCAGGCGAGCAGGCCCAGAACGAGAAACAGGTACGACAACTCGGCCGGCAGATCGTGCCGGTGTTCGAAATAGAATTCGGGATGGGCGAACAGCAGGACCAGATACGCAGCGACCGAAACCGGGCCAAGCCGCGAAGATGTGACCGTTGCCCATCCAAACAATCGGATGGTGAGTATGACGTTCGCCAGCGCAATCAGAACTCCGGCGGCCATGAGGCGGCTCAGGCCCCAGGAACCGAGAACGTGCATTGCCTCGTAAGCTGCCGGCCGGGGATAGTGGAGCAGTAATGCAAGGAAACTCTTGTAGGAAGCGCTGACGTACTCGTAGAAATCGATGTGAAAGGGAGACAGCGGCGCGAAATAGCCGGGGAAAAGAAAGCGCAGGCAGATCCAATAGATGCCCACCGTGAGTGCGGCCGCGAGGTACCAGAACACAACCGGGCGCACCGGGCCCGCTATCGCCGGCGCCGGTGGCCGCTCGATCTTATCCTTCAACGGTGTCATCGTCTCCATGCGGGCCTCGATCGTACATGCGAACTACAGCGGCGCCGCCTCTGTCTTGAATGCTTGCCGTACTCGCACGTATGCCGAGGTCTGAAAAACCAGCCTGCGCTCAAATGCGTCGGCGTGATACGCCGTACACTTATTGGTCCCGAAGAGGCGCCACGCCCATTTCGACTGTATTTCGTCTATATTGCGACGCATACACGCTCAATGGCAAATGAAATCCTGTGCGGGATATGCGACTCCGCACGATTTGACACCCTGCCCAACCTTTACAATGCCCTGCAACACCAACATTCCCAAATAGAAGCAGGTGTGTCGAGGTCCGAGCGGCGCTTCCAGCCGCGGTACCGCGATTTGGGAGAGGACGCCGCCAATGAGCGATTCCGTACCGTAATCACCCTAGGGAATAGGCTGACCTTGGGCTTACGGATCGTCCTCGTGCAGCAATCTAAATAGGACTCTATTATCTCAAATGTTTCAAACCTCGTGCCCATGTTTCTTCGTCGCGACTCCTTTATGAGCGCACACGGACGGCGGTCTAATCACTGCTTTAACGGTCGCGGCCCTTTCGCTTTTCGCTCGATGAGACCCCGCTCAACCTGCCTCGCTTGGGCCGCCGGACTGCGCGCACCTTCCCACTGTTTCCTCCTCCGCAGAAGAACCGGTCGCCGCCATCCGACTCAAGCCCCGAAACACCAGCTCCGGGCGGCATCTCGAGTCTTTCCAGGACCTCTCCGGTTCGAGGGTCGATTCGCCTCAAATCGCTCTCGTCCCCTTCCCATGTTCCGTGCCAGAGCTCTCCGTCGACCCAGGTGACCCCGGTGACAAAGCGGTTAGACTCGATCGTGCGCAGAATCGCCCCTGTTTCGGGATCGACCTGATGGATCTTTCGATCCTTATATCGCCCGACCCAGAGTGATCCTTCGGCCCACGCGAGCCCCGAGTTGCCGCCACCGCCGGGGGCAGGAATCGTCGCCAGCACCTGGCCGGTCTGCGGATCAATTTTCCGGATGCGATCCTCGCAAATCTGAAAAAGATGTTGCCCATCGAAGGCAGTGCCGGCATGCCCCGCCACGTCGATCGAACGCACAACCTCGCCGCTCGACGGATCGAGGGCGTTCAGCTTGTCTGCGCCGGCAAACCAGACGTTTCGACCGTCGTATGTGACACCATGCACGTGGTCGACACCGGGAAAAGGACCATACTCCCGGACGATTTCCGCATTTGATTGTCGCATCCTTCTACCTTAGTCAGTTAGTTTACGCCAACGACTTGCCAGCGGATGCCTGAAAAATAAAGCACTTGGTGATTCCCGAACGCACCCGGAGTGAGCCCGGGCACCCGCTTTTAAGCCCGGGTGAGCCCGGAATTCGATGCGTCATTCCGGGTGTTCTGGAGCCGCTGCCACATGGACTCGACGTGCTGCCGCTCGCGCTGCTCGTCGGTCTGCGTGTACAAAAATGTCATCGAAACCGAAGCGTGACCGGCGCACTTCTGCGCTTCGATGGGCGTGGCACCCGCCTGCTGCCTCCAGGTGACGTTCAGGCGCCTGAATGCATGCAGCCCGAATCCCGCGTGATAGATGCCCACCTGTTCCGCCGTAGGACGGAAGACGCTCTGCTGTAGAGCCCGGTCGTCGGGCGGGTTCCCGTCCTCGCGCCCGAACAGGAAATCGGTCGGCCGATAGTTGCCTCTCTGCTTCAGCAGATTCGAGGCTAATGGTCCGATCTGCCGCACGCGCTTGGAAGACTCCGACTTCGGCTGACCGAGATCTCCCCGGTGCCACCGTCGGCGCACGGTGAGCGTCTGGCGTACGGCGTCGATGTCTCCCGCCTGCAAGCCCAAGACCTCGCTGACCCTCAAACCACCAACCACCGCCACTAGGACGATCAACCGAGCTTCGTTGGCGGTGCAGATCTTGGTGTCCGGGAGAGCGTCCAGGAACTTCGCGAGACCTTCGGCGGTGGGAATCCGCTTCTCTCTGACGGTCGATTTGCGGCCGCAGCGGACACCGACGCACGGATTGGCTTCCGCCCACCATCCGATGGCCCGGGCGTGCGTGAAGATTGCGGAGATGATGTTTCTGAGATCGTTCCGCGCCGCCCAGCTCAGATTCGACCTGTTGACGAGAAGCTGGATGGCCTGCGTGTTCACCTCGCTCATCTGCATGTGACCGAACGCGGGCTTGATGCGGTTGTCGATGTAGCCCTTGTATTTGGACTGCGAGGGCGCGGCCAGCAGCGGGAGCGCGCCTTGCGTGTAGAGTTCAATCGCGCGCTCGAACGCGACCTGCCCCGACAGCAGGAACTTCCCGTTGTTGATGACCACCATATGCGCCTGCTTGGCCTGCTTCGCTTCCTTCATGGTCATCTCATCGACGAATCCCAAGGGAATCCGCCGCTGCCTGCGCTCGATCCCCTGCTCGGTCGCGACCATCACGTACGGCCGGATGTAGTAGAAAGCCCGCTCCACGTCGCGGCGCACCTGGATCTCGGGGTCCTGAGATCTCACGCGCGGACCTCCCTTGACGAGGTACTGCACCAGATCGAAGCTGGGCGCGGAGCGCGGCATTTGCGGTCATTGGAATTGTACGGTTGTGGGTGCCGGGACGAATTTTGGGTAAACATGGGTGGCCATGGTACCCAAATTCGGCGGGGGATGGTATCGGACGCCCGCGCTACTTCGGCGGTTTCGGCGGTCTCCGGAGCCCCGCCTTCATGAAATACCAGTCGTCGTCGGTTCGCGGCCGCAGGTCAGGGCCGATAAAGAACGTCCCCAGGCAGGCGGCGGCGATGCGCTCGGCACCCTCCCGGTCCCCGGCCATGCGGCACAGCCGCGCGGTGAGCGAATATTCGTCGTAGCTCCACTAGTCGATCCGCTCCCAGTCGATTCCCGCCATGGCTTACTCTCCAATCCGATGCACGCTAAAAAGCCCGCTCCCCCGAGAGGAAGCGGGCCCCTTCAACCGCTAGGAGAGAGTCAATGCTTGTTTGACTCAGCCAGTATGCCTCATCCGCAGACGCTTCAGAAGCTCGATCTGTCGGGCGTCGGGCATGGGGTAGTTTTCGGAGCGCCACCTAACGTCCGGTGTGCGGGCAAACCTTCAGGATTACTTTCGAAGAGCGTGACTCGCCCGGAATGCGGGCCGAAGTGATACTATTCCTGAAACCGCGCCCAATGAGCCCACAACAAACCATCGCCCATTACCGCATCACGACCAAACTCGGCGAGGGCGGCATGGGCGAAGTCTGGCGCGCCACCGACACCAAACTCAATCGCGAAGTCGCCATAAAAGTGCTGCCGGAATCCTTCGCTCAGGATGCCGACCGCATGGCGCGCTTCGAGCGCGAAGCGCAGGTGCTGGCGTCTTTGAATCACCCCAATATCGCAACCGTTCACGGTGTCGAAGATCGCGCCATCGTCCTGGAGTTGGTGGAAGGGCCGACACTCGCCGAACGCATCGCGCAGGGACCGATCCCGCTCGACGAAGCGCTCCCGATCGCGCGGCAGATCGCCGAGGCGTTGGAGTACGCGCACGAGAAGGGCATCATCCACCGCGACCTGAAACCCGCCAATATCAAGATCACTCCCGAGGGCCGGGTGAAGGTGCTGGATTTTGGGCTGGCGAAGGCGATGGCGAGCGAGGCGTCGGGGGCCGGCCAGCCGGAAGCTTCGCCGACGTTGACGATGCGGGCGACGATGGCGGGAGTGATCCTCGGCACCGCCGCTTACATGTCACCGGAACAGGCGCGCGGCCAGGAGGCTGACAAGCGGGCGGACATCTGGTCGTTTGGCGTGCTGGTTTACGAGATGCTGACCGGCCGGAAGCTGTTCGAGGCGCCGACGGTCTCGGATTCGCTGGCGGCGGTGCTGCGCGCGGACGTGGACTGGTCGGCGCTGCCCGCGGGTTTGCCTTCGAACATTGGCACGATGCTGCGACGGTGTCTGGAGCGCGATCCGAAGCGCAGGCTGCGGGACATCGGGGCCGCGCGGATCGAGTTGGAGCAGCCGGCGACAGAGCAGACGGCGCCTGTTTCGGCACCAGCTTCGCGAAGATCGCTGCTGGTGGCATGGATTTTGGCGGCGGTGACGACTGTGGTGGGGGTTATCG
>Ga0126381_100000487_pt1 | contig 43701 bp, 43 predicted proteins | sample PanSoiMetPlot_28_FD_96465 | JGI IMG/M metagenome (GOLD analysis project Ga0126381, IMG submission 96465) | Tropical forest soil microbial communities from Panama - MetaG Plot_28 | ecosystem: Environmental > Terrestrial > Soil > Tropical forest > Bulk soil | place: Panama | collected 2016-02-17 | reverse complement strand
CGCGGAAGGCCGCGCAGTCATCGAGCGATTCTTCGCGGATTTCTGCGCCGGCGAGTTGCGGGGACCTCCCAAGGTGCTCTACGCACCGGGTTTCAGTTTCTCCGACGTAGCCCGAAAAGTCGTGTCGATCATCAACCTATCCTCGGTGGCGGCCATCGAAGCCGTGCTTGGCAGAGCGGTCCATCCGCCGCGCTTTCGCGGCAATGTCTACGTGACCGGCTGGCCAGCGTGGCGCGAGTTCGATCTTGTCGGGCGGGAGATCGCATTCGGGAAGCGGGCGCGGCTCGAGATAATCAAGCGCATCATGCGCTGCGCGGCGACCAACGTCGATCCCGACACCGGCATCCGGGATCTCGCAATTCCCGACACACTGATGCGACGCTTCGGCCATGCCGACTGCGGCATCTATGGCGAGGTCGTGGAGGGTGGGGAAATCGCCGTCGGAGACGAACTGAGCAATTGAGCCGAGCAGTCAACCCGCGCGGTTACCGGCCCACTGCGTCGGCGGCTCCCAATTGACGCGGTGCAGTGCCGCTCATACCTCGCCGGCTGAGCAGAAACACGCCCTGCTCGCCGAGCAAGTTCCAGGTCCACCACGGCGTGTTGAACCGCAACGCCCGTCCCCAGGCGTCGAGCGCCACCGATTTTTCCATCCTGGCACCCACCACCTGGCAGAGCTCGCGGAAATCCTTGATGGTGCAGAAATGGATGTTCGGTGAATCCCACCACGCATACGGCAAGTTGTCGGTGCGGGGCATGTGGCCGCCGAACAGGATCTGCAGGCGGATTCTCCAGTGCCCGAAATTTGGAAACGACACGATGCCATGGCGACCGATCCGCAGCATGTGCTCGAGCACAATGCGCGGATGGCGGGTCGCCTGCAGTGTCTGCGAGAGCACCACATAGTCGAAGGCGTCATCGGGATAATCGGCGAGGTCGGTATCGGCGTCGCCTTGCACCACGGCGAGCCCTTTCGCCACGCATTCGTTAACGCCCTCGCGAGAGAGCTCGACGCCGCGGCCATCGACACTGCGCGTCTCGGCGAGCAGCCGCAGCAGTTCGCCGTCGCCGCAGCCGACGTCGAGAACCTTGGCGCCGGGCGCGACCATGTCGGCAACCGCCAGCAGGTCAACGCGTGCACCCCCCGGCGTGCGCGCCGCGTCCGCCATGGTCAAATCGTGCTTGAGGCGCATCAGCATGGCCATCCCCGCGCGGGCGCAAGTCCGCGCGCCTTGGCCGCGCCTTCGAGAAAACCACGAACGATCGCGAACAGCTCCGGTTCCTCGAGCAGGAACGCATCGTGGCCCTTGTCCGTCACGATCTCGGCGAACGAGACGCGCGCGCCGCCAGCATTGAGGGCGTGCACGATGGCGCGCGAATCGGAGGTCGGAAAGAGCCAGTCCGACGTAAAGGAAATTACGCAGAATCGCGTCGGCGTATCCTTGAAGGCATTAGCGAGAACTCTATCGTAATCCGCCGCGAGATCGAAATAGTCCATTGCGCGGGTCAGGTAGAGGTAGGAATTCGCATCGAAGCGTTCGACGAAGCTGCTGCCCTGGTGGCGCAAATAGCTCTCCACCTGAAAATCCGCGTCAAACGAGAACGTCGGATTGTCGCGGTCCTGGAATCGGCGGCCAAACTTGCGGTGTAAGGCCGCGTCGGAGAGGTATGTGATGTGGTTGCCCATTCGCGCGACCGCGAGCCCGCGTTGCGGATTGGTGCCCTCTGCGAAATAGCGACCATGCCGCCATTCCGGGTCGGCCATCACCGCTTGCCGTCCCACCTCGTGGAAGGCGATATTCTGCGCCGAATGGCGGGTCGAGGTCGCGATCGGCAATGCCGAGAACACCCGTCGCGGGTAGCTCGCGCACCATTGCAGCACCTGCATCCCGCCCATCGAGCCGCCGGCCATGGAGAACAGCGAGACGATCCCGAGATGGTCGAGCAGCATGGCCTGCGCGCGCACCATGTCGCGAATGGTGATGACGGGGAAGTCGAGACCCCACGGCGTCCCGGTCTTCGGATTGGTGGAAGCCGGTCCTGTCGTGCCCATGCAGCCGCCAACCACGTTCGGGCAAACGACGAAATAGCGTTCGGTATCGATCGGCCGGCCGGGTCCGACCATGGTTTCCCACCAGCCGGGTTTCTGCGTTACCGGATGCAGGTTGGCGACGTGCTGATCGCCGGTGAGCGCATGGCAAATCAGCACCGCGTTGCTGCGCTCGGCATTCAGCGTGCCATAGGTCTGATAACCGATCTGAAATGGAGCGAGCTCGATACCCGCATCGAGGGAAAGCGGCTTATCCGGGCCGAAACGGACGACGAGCGAATGCGGATTGTCGGCTTCGCGCGCGCGGTCGGTAGCATCAAGTGTGACTCTGAACTCGGCCTCGACCATCGTTGCGACCCGGCCGGCGACACGGCCGCCGCCTCTGCGACCGCCTGAACTTGGGCCGCGACGCGCTTAGATAGGCTGCACGGCGCTGCTGTCAATGTTTTCTTTGCTTTAGGCTGTTGCCCCACCTATCAATGCGACGCCCAGAAGCGGCCAATGACGGGCAAAGAGACGGCAAAAAGTGCCATGGTGAAACCGTCCCGGTCTGAAACACCTTCGCTCGCCGAACTGCGGCGAGAAATCGACCGCATCGACGAGGCGATGCACGGCTTGCTGATGGAGCGCGGCGAAATCATCGATCGCCTCATCGCTGCCAAGCAGACGCAAGAAACGGGCTCTGCATTCCGCCCGGCACGCGAGGCGGAGATGATGCGACGGCTAGTCGACCGTCACAGGGGGATTCTTCCGCTCGATACCGCCGAGAGCATCTGGCGGGTGATCATTTCGACGTTCACCTACGTGCAGGCGCCGTTCTCCATTCATGCCGACCTTTCGGCTGGAGACGCGGCGATGCGCGATTCGGCCCGTTTCCATTTCGGCTTCACGGTGCCCTCCATCCCGCACATGGGTGCCGCGAGCGTGGTGGCGGCGGTGTCCGAATCTAAGGGAGATCTCGGTCTGGTACCGGCCTTCATCATGGCCGGCGCCGGCGCCTGGTGGAGTGCGCTCGAGTTCGAGTCGGCGCCCAAGATCATCGCCCGATTGCCGTTCGTCGATCGTGCCGACCATCCGGCCGGCGTGCCTGTATTCGTCGTCTCGCGCGCTGCGACCGAGGCAATGGCCAAAGAGGTGGAGGTGTGGAGCGTGCGCGTTGCCGGCTGGACGAAGGCAGTAGCGCAGGCCCTTGCCCCCCTCGCTGAAGTGCTTGCCGTGCCTGATGGCGGCTTTGACGGCGCGGCGCTTCTCATCTCCGTGCCGCAGGGCGGCAGCATCGATCGCGTTGCAGATACTTTGGTGAAGGCGGGGACTTCGGTACGCGCGACGACCCTCGTCGGAAGCCACGCAACCCGCTATAGGGTCTCCACCGAAGACGCCGTCCCAACCGGCCGGTGATTTCCGGAGTGTCGAGATGTCCCTCCTGCAGCGTCCGCAACCACGTCCCGGCGTGCTCGCGATCGATCCCTATGTACCGGGGAGAAGCGCCGCACCGGGCGCCGGCCGCGTATTCAAGCTGTCCTCGAATGAAACGCCGCTTGGGCCTAGCCCGAGGGCGGTCGCCGCCTATCACGCGGTCGGGGAACACCTGGAGGACTACCCAGACGGCGACTCCACTGCGCTGCGCGAAGCGATCGGCCGTGCTTTTGGCCTCGATCCCAATCGCATTGTGTGCGGCGCCGGCTCCGATGAGCTCTTGAACCTCATTGCCGACGCCTATCTGCATGACGGTGACGAGGCAATCCACACCACCCACGCTTTTCTTGTTTATCCGATCGCCACGCGCGGGTCGGGCGCGACGCCGATCGTGGCGGCGGAAAAGAACCACACGGCTGACGTCGATGCCATGCTCGCAGCGGTCAGCGAGCGCACCAAGGTCGTCTTTCTCGCCAATCCGAACAATCCCACCGGCACGTATGTGCCGTTTGATGAAATCAAGCGGCTGCATCGCGGCCTTCCTCCGCATGTGCTGCTCGTGCTTGACGCCGCGTACGCCGAGTACGTACGCCGCAATGACTATGAGGCCGGCATCGAGCTTGTCGCCACCTGCGAGAACGTGGTCATGTGCCGCACGTTTTCGAAAATTCATGGGCTTGCAGCGCTCCGCCTCGGCTGGCTGTACGGGCCGGCGCACGTGGTCGATGCCATCAACCGCATCCGCGGGCCGTTCAACGTCAATGCAGCGGCAATGGCAGCGGGCATAGCCGCGCTCGAGGACGGCGCGCATCTGGAGGCATCTCGGGCACACAATGAAAAGTGGCTGGCTTGGCTCACAACCAAAATCCGCAAGCTCGGGCTGGAGGTGACGCCGAGCATCGCCAACTTCGTGTTGATCCACTTCCCGGAAACACGCGGCTGTACCGCGGAGGACGCCGATACTTTCCTGACCCGTCGCGGCCTCATCTTGCGTCGCGTCAAAGCCTATAAATTGCCGAACGCCCTGCGCATGAGCGTCGGGACGGAGGAGGCGAACCGGCTCGCGGTCGCCGCGCTCGCAGACTTCGCGGGGAAAAAGACGTAATGGACTGCCCCAACCTGTTGGTTTCGCCGCATCTATCTTCCTTCTCGCGCGATGCGGGAGGCGCGAGCGCCCGTATCGCCTGGCGGGATCGCAGCCCATGAGGGCCCCGCTCTTCAATCGCCTTGCGCTCATCGGCATGGGTCTGATGGGCTCCTCGATCGCACGTGCCGCGCGCACGCAAGGCGCTGCGCGCTCGATCATCGCCACCGCCCGTTCCACCGCGACGCGCCGGCGCGTTGCCGAGCTCGGAATTGCCGATCAAGTGGTCGAAACCAATGCTGCGGCGGCGGAAGGCGCGGATCTTGTCATTGTCGCGATTCCGGTCGGCGCCTGTGGCGCGGTGGCTGCGGAAATCGCCCCGCATCTTGCGCCGGGCACGATTGTGTCCGACGTGGGCTCTGTCAAGGGCGCGATCCTGCGCGACATGGCGCCCTACATTCCCGCCGGCGTGCATTTCGTGCCCGCCCACCCGGTTGCCGGCACGGAAAACTCCGGCCCCGACGCCGGATTTGCCGAACTCTTCGTTGACCGCTGGTGCATTCTTACGCCTCCGGCGGGCACCGAGGCGGCTGCGGTCGAACGGCTCGCCTCATTCTGGCGCCTGCTCGGCGCCAACGTGGAAACGATGTCCACCGAGCACCATGATCTCGTGCTCGGGATCACCAGCCACCTGCCGCATCTCATCGCCTACACCATCGTCGGCACGGCCGATGAATTGAGCCAGGTGACGCGCTCCGAGGTGCTGCAATTCTCGGCGGGCGGTTTCCGCGACTTCACTCGCATCGCGGCTTCCGATCCGACGATGTGGCGCGATGTTTTTCTTGCCAACAAGCAGGCAGTGCTGGAGATGCTCGGCCGCTTCAACGAAGATTTGGCGACGCTGACGCGCGCCATTCGTCGCGGCGACGGTGAGACCTTGTTCAACCAGTTCAGCCGCACACGGGCGATCCGCCGAGCCATTGTGGAGATTGGGCAGGATTCGGCCACCCCCGATTTTGGCAGGCCTCATCCCGAGCTTCCGCACCTGCCCTTGCCGCGCCCTTACGCGGCCGAAGAATGACGATATTCGCTTGCCTCTGAGCGGCGGCTCCCACACGCCCAACGCTGAGGCATACAGTCAAATCCGTCTAATACGCGCCCCAATAAGGCGGCACGCGATAGTAATTGTGAATCTCGATCTCGCGGCTGCGATCCCCCCAATCGAACTCCTGGTCGGCGGCAAACGAGGGCGCGGCCTTCAACTCATCCTCGGTGAGATCGAGATGATAGGCGCCGAGATTACGGTCGTAAGTCAGCCGGGCCCACGGGACGGGGAGATGCTTCTGTCCGATACCGAGAAAACCGCCGAAACTGAGCACGGCGTACGCAACGTTGCCGCTGAGCTTGTCGATTATCAGCCGCTCGATGGTGCCGATTTTCTCGCCGCTGGAACGACGCACCGGAGTGCCTTCGACACGATCACTGGCGATGAGACTGTGAGATTCGGAAGTCGACGTATCCGTCTGCATGGTTGCCTCCATCACTCATTCCATCTTCGCTAGCGATTTTGAATCGCTCAGCCGAGAAACGCCTTGCGGGCCTGTGCCGTTCCGGCCATCAGAACAGCGGCGGCACCACCCCCACCTGGAAGGGCCCAAGGAAAACTGCGCCGTCGACGAACCGGACCGGAAACGCTACGGCTGGCTTGCCTTCGAGTGTGGTGCGCTCCCCGAGCGCGGCGATTAGACCGGGCGCGGCACTCTGGCGCGCGACATCTCCAAGGCCGGGAATCAAGCGGTCAAGTGCATTGAACGTTGCCCCGATCTGACCCTCGCTCAGAATCCGATCGATGTCGAACATCTTCAGAATCTTTTCGATGCCGACGACGGTCACCTGGAGGTCGCCGTCCAAACCGCCACGTGGAGTAAGCTTGAGCGCGCCAGAGCCGCTCGCGATCACGTCCTGCTGCGCCAACTGCGCATTCTCGATCGCGAGTGCCCCGCCGCGGGCCTGCCATTGCTTGAACCACAATGGCCAAGGCTTGGGAGAGATCTCATCGACCCCGCGCAGCGTTGCTGTAATCTCAGTATCCATTGGCGTGGCTGCCAGCGCACGTAGCTTATCTGCGATGGCCGCGTCGAAGAGGGTTTCGAGTTTGTCGGCGACGACGGCATTGAGCCGCAACACGGTTTGGATAGCGGGATTATCGGCCCTGGACCCGGGAGCTTGCCGGCCATGCAATTCCATTCGTGCCGCGCCAACCACGGAATCGTTACCGGCGAGACTCGGGGCACGCACGCTCGCGCCGAGAACGACCAGAGAGGGACGCTCTACGCCTGAGGGCAGGCCGCGCACGCTGCCCTGAGCGATATTCCATTGCACGACGAGGGCGGGCGGCCGTCCGGGCTCGGAGATCTGCAGCGGAGCGGTGAACTCGCCGATGACGAGTTTTGGGTCATAGACTTGGACTGCGACTTCGGCGAGGGGGAGTTTGAGCTGGAGCGTAGGGTCGCCCTTGAGCTGCAGGCTGGCCCCGCCGCAGTGCACCTCGATGCGAAAGGGATAGCCTGCGATCGATTGTGACACGCAATCCTGCGCGCGGCCGGCCTGCCGTGCGCGTTCTCGCCATGCGGCCAAATCCGCCTCCGCGCGCGCGGCAGCATAAAACCAAAACTCGCTCCAGGCTGCTGCGAGCACCACCACGACCGCGGCCGGAACGAAGAGCAGGCGGCGGCGAACGGCCCGAGTTGATGCGGAGTGCGGCATCGCATGGCGCTCCTCTCTGTTGAGAGCGGCGGCAATCCAGCCTCCGCGGCGCGCCTTCGTCACCACGGCCCTGGCAGGTGCCGCGCCGACTTGCGCGGCGCGGCCAATTCCTTGATATCACACATCCATGGACCCGAATGCTTTTGACTCGGCGCAAGACCTGTGGGTGTTTGCCTATGGCTCGCTGATGTGGCGGCCGGAGTTTCGGTTCATCGAGCGGGTCGAGGCGCGCCTCGTCGGCGCTCATCGAGCCCTGTGCGTCTATTCCTTCGTCCACCGCGGAACACCCGAGCGGCCGGGCCTGGTGCTTGGTCTCGACCGGGGTGGAACCTGTCGCGGCATTGCTTACCGCGTGGGCGCAGCCGAGCGCGCGAGGACCATCGCTTATCTGCGCGCACGCGAACAGGTCACCTCTGTCTATCGCGAATGCACGCGCCCGATCTGGCTCAGGCGCAACCCGGAGCAGCGGGTGCCGGCACTGTGTTACATGGTCGACCGCGGGCACGTGCAGTATGCCGGTCGGCTTACGCTCGACCAGCAGTTGCACCACGTTCGCCAGGGGCACGGCCAGTCCGGCGCCAATCGCGACTATGTCATCGCCACCGTCGGCGCGCTGGAGCAGCTCGGCTACCGCGAGACCGCATTGCATCGCATCGCCGAGCGGCTGACCGCGACGCCCGACCTAGCCGCGGCAGCGACGGTCGCCACACCGGCAGCGTGAGCCCACGGAACTGGCGCTTCAGGGTGATGGCGCAAGCGAGGCATCGCGCGTTCGATGGTGGGAAAGTTCGTGCTCACCCTCGGCGACGAGTCGCGCAGTCGCAGCTTCGACATCACGCTGCAGCCGTTCGAAGAACGCGTCCCGCCCAAGACCCGACGGGATGGGATCTAAAACCTCCACCAGGATGGTCCCGGGATAGCGGTGCATCGACCGCCGCGGCCAAAACAGGCCGGAATTGAGAGCGACTGGGATGCATGCAACGCCCAGCTCCGAATAGAGCCGCGCTACGCCATACCTGTATCTGGGCTCGGCTCCGGGCGACCGGCGGGTGCCTTCCGGAAAAATGATGATCGGGCGATTGCGCGCCAACTCTCGGCGCGCGCGGGCGTTCATCTCCACCAGCGCCTGGGAGCCCTTGCTGCGATCGATCGGAATCATGCCAGCCTTCCAGGCATACCAGCCGAAGAACGGGATCCACATCAGCTCGCGCTTCATGATGAAGGCTGCATCGGGCAGAATCACCAGCAGCGCAAACGTCTCCCAGAGCGACTGATGCTTGGCGGATACGAGCGCTGGCCCTCGCGGAATTTTTTCCAGGCCGCGAAACTCGGCCCTGATGTCGCAGACCACCCGCAACAGCCACAGGTTCGTGCGCGCCCAAAATCGAGCAACGGCGATAATGGCCCAGCGCGGCATCAGCAGCGTCGGCAGCGCTGCTATGATCTGCACGAGCAGATTGAGGTAGAACAGAAAGTTGAAGGCAACAGAGCGAACAACGATCATGCGCGCAATCCACTGTTCCCACGCTCATCGCCCGGAAGGGTGAGAGGCGGGCCAATAATCTTAGCCCAGCGCCGACGCGCGCAACCAGGGCACCGCTAACGCGCCCCCCACGTGGTTGAGTCAGGACTTAGTCCCATGCGAACCTTGGCGAAAACGAATTTCACGTACTCGACAACCATGCGGCGCATCGTAGCCAACCGTTCGGTGCGCTGACGGTCCGTCACAACAGGAAACGGCACGAGAGCGACGTCGGGCAATTGGTGCGCAATCTCGGCGAGCGCCCGCGGCATGTGATAATTCGAAGTCACCACGATCAGGGAGCGGAAACCACGGCTTTCGGCCCACCGCTTGGTCTCAAGCGCATTGCCCACGGTGTTGATAGAGCGGTCGAAATCGACGCAGCAACGCACCCATCGCTCGAACTCGGGATTAAGACGCGAGATTTCCTTCGAATTGGTGGCACGATAAGCGCCGCTGATCAGAAGCCGTTTGCCGCGCCCCGACGCTAACAATTCGATGGCGTCGGCGATCCGTGACGCTCCGCCGGTCAAGGCAACGATGCCGTCGGCGTTACGGTCGAGCGAGACTTCCTCGGCCGGCACGTCGCGGATAAACCAAACAAAGCCAAGCCCGATCAATACCAGCAGTGAAACGACGAGCGCGAACGTCAACCAACCGAGGCGCCGCAGTAATGGCGGGGACGTTGACCGTCCGGCCGCACGAGGTATTTCAGCCGCTCCATCACCGGGATTGGATTCGACGGTCGGCATCTCTTCTGCACCCTTCGGCATGATAGCGTAAAATTCCGCCTCGACGAAAAGACAGCCGCACCGAGCTAATCAATCGTTTGGATCGTGCGCCTGACCGTGCGATGCGACGTTGCCGCAGTAACGCAGGCAATGACGCCAGCTTGCGCCAGCATTGCCAAATAGCCCGGTATTCCGATGGAAGAAGTACCAAAGAAAGCCGAGAACTGCTCGCCCGCGGCCGCTCCCATGAACCAGCCGCCCGTGAACTCTGCGACTGCGAAAAGGGCAATGGCAATGCCGCCGCCGATCAATCCGCCCTTGAACCCCAATCGCAGGAAATGCTGCTGAAAATGCCGCGCGATGAAATTGTCCTCAGCGCCGATGAGATGCAGCACCTCGATCACCGGGCGGTTGGTCGCGATCGCGGCGCGGGTGGCGAAGACGACCGACAGCACGGTAGCGCAAACCACCAGCAAAAGGAGGCCTATTCCCAGCACAATGATCGCGCCGGCTATGGCACGCATGCGGTCGACGAAGCTGCGATGGTCGTCGAGGCTCACACCCGGTATTTGTTCAGCGAGCGTTTGGCGCAGTTGCGCGAGATCGGGCGCGGCGCCAGGCGCGATCCGCACGACGATTAGCCGCGGGACCGGCAGATCATCGAGCTGAAGCCCACTTCCCAACCACGGCTCGAGTAGTTGCGTCGCCTCTTCCTTGGAATAGGGTCGCACCTCGGCGATGCCTGCGGAAGCGCGGGCGATGACCGCGGCCTTGATCACTTCCGTCTCAATGTCGCGGCCGGCCACCGGACGGATCTGGATCGTGATTTCGCGCGCTACATCGGCCTGCCATTCGTTCGCGGCTGCGCGCACCAGCATGACTGCGCCCGTGGTCAGTGAAACCAGAAACGTCATGATGGCGACGATCGCGACGAGCGCGCGGCCGGAAATCGTCGCTTGCGGCACGATCGAGCTTTCGACGCGCGACAGTACCGACGAGGGCGCGCTCTGCGCGCCGAGCTCGCGATCGATATCCGCGCTCAGGTCAGTCGTAGACATGCAGACGACCCTCGTGCAGCACAAGGCGACGTGCGTTGATCTGATCCATGAGCGCGATGTCGTGGGTGGCAATCACCACGGAAGTCCCCGATTTATTGAGCTCGATGAACAAGCGTAACAGTCGCTTCGCCAGATTGGGATCGACGTTGCCAGTCGGCTCGTCGGCGAGCAGAAGCTGTGGTCGTGCGATCACCGCCCGCGCGATCGCTGCGCGTTGTTTCTCTCCGCCCGAGAGCACCGGCGGCAATGCGGAGATACGATCGCCGAGGCCGACCCAGTTCAAGAGTTCGACGACCTCCTCGCGATATGCTTCTGGCGATTGCCCGATTACTCGCAACGGCAATGCGACGTTCTCAAATGTCGTCATATGGTCGAGCAACCGAAAATCCTGAAATACTATCCCGATACGCCGCCGCATGCTTGCCAGCGCGTCCTTGCTGAGGGTGGCGACATCGTGGCCGAACAGCGTGACCAGTCCTCGCGTGGGCCGCAGCGACAGGAACAGCAGGCGCAAGAGCGAGCTCTTGCCGGCGCCCGATGGCCCGGTGATGAATTGGAACGATCGTGCATCGATGCGGAACGTGAGATCGCGCAGGACCTCGGGACCGAGGCCGTACCGTAATCCCACGTGTTCGAACCGGACCACGTTGCCTCTCCCAAACGGCCATGCCTCGCTTGATCGGGACCTTAGGCTGGACGCCGATGGTTTGCGAATTGGTCAACCGAGGCCCCGCACCCGTCAAGACGGGCCTGCTTGCGTGCGAGACGAGGCTGCGCAGCGAGAGTTGATCACGAACGAGGAGGAGAAGCCTTCCTCTGTGCCTTATGTCCGCTGGATCAGAAATCCCGCAGCAGTCGCTCGATATACTCCAGCTCGAGCTGAGGACGGAAGTTCTCGCCGAAGCGCCGCCGCAATTCTTCGAGAATGCGACGTGCGCGCTGCACGTCGATCTCGCCGGGCACCTTGACCGTGGTGTCGTCGCCATAGTCGCGCCCACGCAGCGGCCGGCCCAACGGATCGGTGTCCTGTTGCGCGCGCGGTAAGCCGAGCCGGCCGGGCTGGCCGTTCGGACCGGGGCCAAACATTCCTTGCTGCTGCATCGACTGTGCCAGATTCTGCGCACCGCGTCGCAATGCTTCGAGCGCGCGGCCTTGTGAGTCGACCGCGCCGTCCGCGTTGCCTTCGCCGAGCTGGCCTTCCGCATCACCCATGGCCTCGCCGGCGCGACCCAATTGATCCATTTCGCCCTGACCCTGCTGTCCCTGGCCGAAACCCTTCTTGCGCAACTCCTCCATCAGGCGCTTGAGCTGATCGCGCAATGCCTGTTGATTTTCGCGCAGCTCCCCCATCTGCTCGCCCGGCTGGCCTTGTTGGCCTTGCTGTCCGCGCTGACGGTCGCGCCTCTGGTCCTGGCCCTGCTGGAAGGTGCGGTCACGCAATTGCTGCTGCTTGCGGATCACGTCGCCGAGTTCGTCCAGCGCGGACATCATGTCGTCGTCCCCGTCAGCGTCCATCTGCTGTCCGGGACGAGCCATCTGCAGGTTCTCCAGCATCTCTTGCAGGTCTTGCAGCATCCGCCGCGCCGCATCTCTAGCGCCGGAGCGCGCCATCTGTTCGAGCCTGTCGATCATATTGCGCAGATCCTGAGGGCGAAGCTGGCGTGCATTGGGATCGAGCGGCCGGGTGAGCTGCTGCGGGTTCTTGCGCAGCTGCTCCGCCAACGCCTGCAAGAACTTGTCCAGCGCTGTGCGCAACTGATCGGTGAGTCTCTTGATTTCCTCGTCGCTGGCGCCGCGCTCGAGCGCTTGCCGCAGCGCTTCCTCAGCCGCGCGCAAGGCCTGCTCGGCATCTGAGACGCTGCCGTCCTCCAGATGCACCGCCATGTCCCACATGCGCCCGACGACTTCGCGCAACTGGTCGTCGGTCTTCGCGCGCGCGAGTCGCCAGAAAATCGAGCGCATCCCAAGGTAGACGTTGGTCTCCATGTTGAAACGCTCGGGCGCCAAGGTGAGCGCGTCGAGCGCGGTCAGGACACTTGCCTGGGCATCGGCATCGAGCGCCAGTATTCGGCGCTGCTCGACCAGCGCTCGCGCCACCGGTTTCGAGAACGGCCGCTCCGGCAAGCGAAATTCGAATGCCGCGCTCTGGCCTTCATTGCCGGCCTCGTCGCGCGCCGTGAGAATCATCGAGACGTCGGTCCCCGCCCAGGGGTGCTCGGTCAAGTCCTTGGTAGTCTGTCCGACCGCGTTCTTGGTGCGCGCCTGCGGCAAGACCAGCGCAAAGTCGGGTGCATCATAGAGCGGACGTGCGGGGTGCCCGTTGGTCCCCTCGCTCGTCAGCAGCCTGAATAATGCATGCGCACCGACGACGCCGTAATCGTCCTCGAGCTTGTAGGAGAGCTGCAACGCGCCACGCGCCTGGCCCTCGGGCTCCTTGGCGAGCGCGATGGTCGGGGGCTTGTCGGGGATGGCAGTGAACTGCCAAGTCAGGTCGCCGACAGCGGCCCCGCGCACGGTGGCCGCGCCCGCCTCCTTGATCACAAAACGGCGTTCTTCCGATCCGTTTGCGTTGCTGCTTTGTGCGCCAGCGGGAGGTTCGGCGATGCCGCCGCTCGTCGCAATGTCGAGGTGAATTCCGCTCGCACGGATCACAAGGATGCTTCCCGCCGGCACCGACAACGAAGCGGCGGTCTGCGCCGGCTCGCCTGGTCGCAGGCCTGGCAGAATAACGGGCGGCCGACCCGTATACGGCGGCGGGCTCACCCAAGCATCGATGCGGAAATTGGCGGGTTGGATCACGCCTTGCCAGTCGAACGCCGCGGCGATGCGCTTCATGCGTTCACCGCCGGCAGCAAAGAACGTTGCAACCACCAACATCGCCACCAGGGCGCGCACGGCGAAGGGATCGCGCAGCGCAAGCCGCGGCATCGGCGTGCCGGCTCTCAGCGTCTTGGCCGCACGCAAGGCGCGTTCGATATGCGCACGCCAGAGAGCAATGGAAAAAGAATCCTCGCTGGGTGCCGCGATTTCGTCCGCAATTGCGGTCGCTGGTCGATGCGGTAAGCCGGAATTGCGATCCAGGCGACGGAGCCCCTCGACGCGGCTCGGCACGCGCAACATCAAGAGCGGGGCAAAGGCGGCCGCGGTGAGGAGAAAGAAGACGCCAAGCGCGATGGCACGAGCGATCGGCGGCAGCCAGAGCCATAGCCCGAGCCACGACACTGCCAGGAACAGGCCGATGACGGTGGCAATCGATGCCAGCGCCGGCCATAGCCGTTCCCAGAAAATGGTCCAGCGCGCGCGGCCGAGCGCGCGTGTGAGCACGTCACCGCCCGCGCCCTGCGGCGGGAGGGACGGGTGAGAGTTCGCAGTGTCGGTGGGCCGATCGGTCAAGCCCATCTCCCGCAAAGAGAATCTCCCAATCTTAACATGCAACCGCACCCCTGCCAGCGGGCAAAAGGAAGGCACTTCCTGATGAAAACGGCGCCGACACGATATGGTTCGGCGCCGCTTTAGAGCCAAGGGGGGAGGCGGTCGAGCGCGATCAGGTCCGCAACCTCCAGCCGCGGCCGTACCAGCGCCCATTCGTTTTCCCGCACAAGCACTTCCGGCACCAACGCGCGCGTGTTGTAGGTGCCGGCCTGGACCGCGCCATAGGCGCCGGCCGTCATGACTGCGAGCAAATCGCCGGGCTTGGGCTCGACCATCTCGCGTTCGAGCGCCAGAAAGTCGCCCGATTCGCAAACCGGCCCGGCCACATCGGCGACGATGCGGGCAGCGTTCGGGGCCGGCTCGCGCACCGGACGAATGTCGTGATGGGCTTCGTAGAGCGTGGGCCGAATGAGATCGTTCATCCCGGCATCGACGATGACGAAGGTCTTGACCTCGCCGCGCTTGAGATAGAGCACGCGCGTCAACAGGATGCCTGCATTGCCGACGATCAGACGCCCCGGCTCAAAGATGAGCGTGCAGTCAAGGTCGCGCGTCGCGCGCTTGACCATAGCGGCATAAGCCTCGGGATGCGGTGGAGGCTCGTTGTCTTCGCGGTAGGGAATGCCGAGTCCGCCGCCGAGATCGATATGGCTGATGGCGTGGCCATCGGCGCGCAGGGTCCGCACGAAATCAGACAACAGGGCAAACGCATCATCGAACGGCTCGAGCTCCGTAATCTGGCTGCCGATATGCATGTCCACACCGGTCACCTCGAGACCGGGGAGTTTCGCCGCCTTGCCATACACGTCGCGGGCGCGGCTGATCGGAATGCCGAACTTGTTCTCGGCCTTGCCGGTCGCGATTTTAGCGTGGGTCTTTGGATCGATGTCGGGGTTGACGCGAACCGCGATACGGGCGTTGCGACCCTTGCTCTTTGCGATCGAGGACAGCAGTTCCAGCTCGGCGTCGGACTCGACATTGACGCATAGGATGCCTTCGTCAACCGCGAGCGCAAGCTCGGCCGCAGTCTTGCCGATGCCGGAAAACATGATCTTATCCGGCGCGATGCCAGCCGCACGCGCGCGCTTGAGTTCGCCTGCGGATACCACGTCGGCGCCGGCGCCCAGCGCGGCGAGCGTCTTGATGACGGCCTGGTTCGAATTCGCCTTCATGGCGTAGCAGATGAGAGCGCTCACATCGCTGAACGCGTCGGCGAACACCTCATAGTGACGCCGCAGAGTGGCGGTCGAGTAGCAATAGAATGGGGTTGCGACTCCCTGCGCCAGATCAATGAGATTGACCGCCTCGGCGTGAAGCACGCCGTTGCGATAGATGAAATGGTGCATGGCGAGGGCTCAGTTGAGCAGCCAGTCGATGGGCGTGCGCCGTTGCGGTCCTTGTGGCGAGGGGATGACCTTGCCGTCGGGCCCGATCGCAGGTTCGAGGTCCGGCCGCGAGGGACTGGTATCGGCGGCGGTCGCTCCCGGCGGCGGCTCGAGCCCGCCCTTGCGCCCACAGCCCACCAGGCCGAGCGCGGCGATGAGAACGGCGATGGCCGCAATCCGGGCGAGGCGCAGGTCGGATAAGGACGTCAATTCAGCCACTCCTCGATCGAGCACAGCATAGCAAATCGCATGGGCGAGGCGACAGCATGGCCAAACGCCGCCACGAGTGTGGAGTTTATCATCGTCCTTTTCCCAAGGTCTTAAGCCATCTGTTCGCTTCCCGGCGCACGTTCTTCGGGGCGGTGCCCCCATAGCTAGTGCGGCTCCTTATTGAACTGTCGACGCTAAGCACGGCGAAGACGTCCTTGGTGATCCGTTTCTCGATCGCCTGCATGGCGGCGAGCGGCATTTGATGGAGCGCAACATTCTCGCTTGCCGCCTTAGCGGCGATGCGCGCGGTAACGTGATGCGCCTCTCGGAACGGCATCTTGTGCGTGCGCACCAGCCAATCGGCAAGGTCGGTCGCAGTCGAATAGCCTGTCCCGGCAGCTTGGCGCATGCGCGCGACGTCCGGCGCCATATCGCGGACCATGCCGGCCATCGCCGCAATCGACAAAGTCAGAGCGGAAAAGGCGTCCATCACGCCTTCTTTGTCCTCCTGCATGTCCTTTTGGTAGGCGAGCGGCAAACCTTTCAACACGATGAGCAGCGCCTCGAGCGCGCCGACGATGCGCCCGCTCTTGGCCCGCACAAGCTCGGCGGCGTCGGGATTGCGCTTTTGCGGCATGATTGACGAGCCGGTGGTGAAGCGGTCCGATAGCGAGATGAACCCGACAATGGGGGAGCACCAGATGACGATCTCCTCGGCAAAGCGCGACAGATGCACCGCCGTGATTGCCGCAGCGGCGAGTGCCTCCAACACGAAATCGCGGTCGGAGACCGCATCGAGCGAATTGGCCATGGGCGCCTGGAAGCCCAGCGCTTTTGCCGTCATAGCGCGATCGACCGGAAAGGCAGTGCCGGCGAGCGCTGCGGCGCCGAGGGGAGAAAAATTCCCGCGCTTGCGGGCGTCGGCAAACCGCCCGCGGTCGCGCGCGGCCATTTCCACATAGGCCAGAAGATGGTGACCCAAGGTCACGGGTTGCGCGACCTGCAAGTGGGTGAAGCCGGGCATTACCGTTGCCGCGTGCTCGAGCGCCTTCTCGGCGAGCGCGCGCTGATAAGCGGCGAGCGCATGATCGACCGAATCGATCGTCGCCCTGATCCATAACCGCAAATCGGTCGCGACCTGATCGTTCCGCGATCGCGCGGTGTGCAGCCGTCCCGCGGCCGACCCGATCAACTCGGCGAGCCTGCTCTCCACGTTCATGTGAATGTCTTCGAGCGCCCGCTTGAACTTGAACCTGCCGCTCTCAATCTCTGACAGGATCGTGTCTAGACCGTGAGCAATCTTGCGGGCATCGTCGGCCGTGATGATGCCTTGTTTGGCCAGCATCGCGGCATGGGCTTGGCTCGCAGCAATGTCTTGGCGGAAGAGGTGCCGATCGAAATCAATGGAGGCATTGATGTCCTCCATGACGGCGTCGGGGCTGGTGCGGAACCGCCCGCCCCACATCTTGTTTCTCATGGCACGTCTACCGAGGTTTCGCCCATCATGACAGAGTCCGAAGCTGCACCTCGACCCCACGCCAAGCGGCGGCCTGCCGTGGTAGTGGTCGCCGCAATCGCCGGCGCCGCCGCGGCGTTGGCGGCGGTATACGGGATCGGAGCGCTCAAGCGCAATGCGGCAGACGCCGCATGCGCTGGCGCAGTGGAGCTGGCACGACACCTGGCACCGCTCGCGCGCGGAGAAGTGGCCGCATTCACTGTCGCCGAGCAATCGCTGCGCCTGCCAGATCTTGCCTTCCGCGACGCGACAGGGGCAGAGCGCCACCTCGCCGATTGGCGCGGACGCACGGTGCTGCTCAACCTATGGGCCACCTGGTGTGTGCCCTGCCGCAAAGAGATGCCGGCGCTGGATGCCCTCGAGGGAAAACTCGGCGGACCGGCATTCGAAGTGGTCGCTGTCAATATCGATACCCGCGATGCTGATAAACCGCGGGCTTGGCTCAAGGAGGTCGGGGTTGGGCGGCTCGCCTATTATGCTGACACCAGCGCCAAGGTTTTTCAGGACCTGAAGATGGTTGGCCGCGCCGCCGGAATGCCTACGACGCTTCTGGTCGATCCGGCCGGGTGCGAGATCGGCACCATTGCAGGTCCGGCGGAATGGGCGAGCGAGGATGCGGTGAAGCTCGTGACCGCGGCGCTGCAGCGCTAGCCTCTCGGACCGGTGGGGATCAGCGCGTCGGCACCGGCTTTTCACCGCGATAGTCGTAGAAGCCACGCTGGGTCTTTCGGCCGAGCCAACCGGCTTCCACGTACTTCACTAACAGCGGACACGGGCGATACTTAGAATCGGCCAAGCCTTCGTGCAGGACCTGCATGACCGAGAGACAGGTGTCGAGCCCGATGAAGTCCGCGAGCTCGAGCGGACCCATCGGATGGTGGGCACCGAGCCGCATGGCCGTGTCGATGGCCTCGACGTTGCCGACGCCTTCATAGAGCGTATAGATCGCCTCATTGATCATCGGCAGCAAAATCCGGTTCACAATGAAAGCGGGAAAATCCTCCGCCACCGCAATCGTCTTGCCGAGCTTGGCCACGTACTGCTTGGTCGTGTCGAACGTCGCGTCGTCGGTGGCAATCCCGCGGATGAGCTCGACCAGTTCCATCAGCGGCACTGGATTCATGAAATGGATGCCGATGAAGCGCTCCGGCCGGTCGGTCGCGGAGGCAAGCCGGGTAATCGAAATCGACGAGGTGTTGCTGCCGACGATCGCGTCGGGTCTGAGTACGGGGCAGACACTCGCGAAGATGGCGCGCTTGGTATCCTCCTTCTCGGTCGCCGCCTCGATGACGAGATCGCAATCGGCGAAGGCTTCGAACGTCTCGGCCGGTGTGATGCGCTTGAGCGCCGCCTGCCGCTCCTCTTCGGTGATGCGCTTGCGACTCACCTGCCGTGCCATGTTGCCGTTGATGGTGGCGATCCCGGCCTTGATCCGGTCGGCGGAGAGGTCGTTGAGCTTGACGTCAAATCCGGAAAGCGCGCTGACATGGGCGATGCCGCTACCCATTTGCCCCGCGCCGATCACGCCGATCTTGCGGATATGAAAGGCCGGGTTGCCGGAACGGGACTTCGGCCGCTCTTTGACCTCAATCATGCTCTTTCGCCTGCTCTATCGAGTGCCTGCGGGTAAGTTCGCCGTCGGACTCGCATCAACCTCTGATTTTGCCGAGTTCCGCCGCCAGTTCCGGAAGCGCCTGGTACAAGTCAGCGACCAAACCAAAGTCGGCCACTTGGAAGATTGGCGCCTCTTCATCCTTGTTGATAGCCACAATGACCTTCGAATCCTTCATACCGGCGAGATGTTGGATCGCGCCGGAAATCCCAACCGCGATGTAAAGTTCCGGTGCCACAACCTTCCCGGTCTGGCCCACCTGCCAGTCGTTCGGCGCATAGCCGGCATCAACCGCCGCGCGCGAGGCGCCGATGGCGGCCCCAAGCTTATCAGCGACCGGCTCAATGTATTTAGTGAAGTTTTCCCGACTTTGCATGGCGCGCCCCCCCGAAATGATGATTTTCGCCGAGGTGAGCTCGGGGCGCTCCGATTTGGATAGTTCTTCGCCGACGAAAGAAGAAAGGCCGGGGTCGGCGGCAGCTGCCACCTGCTCGATCGGCGCCGAACCTCCCGCACCCGTCGCCTGAAAAGTCGAAGTGCGTACCGTGATCACCTTGATCTTGTCCTTCGAACGCACGGTCTGCACCGCGTTGCCGGCATAGATCAACCGCTCGAACGTATCCGGCGCGAGCACCTTGACGATGTCGGAAACCTGCATGACGTCGAGCAAAGCCGCGACGCGCGGCATGATATTCTTGCCCGTCGTAGTCGCCGGCGCGATGATCGCATCGTAATTGCGCGCCAACGAATGGATGAGCGCCGACGTCGACTCGGCCAACATGTGCTCGTAACCGGCCGCATCGGCGAGCAGAACCTTATTCACGCCGTCGAGCTTGGCAGCGGCCTCGGCGACCGCGCGACAGTCCTTGCCGGCAACCAGTACATGCACGTCTGCCCCGAGCGCTTTAGCGGCGCTCAGCGCCTTGGCGGTCGCATCCTTGAGCGTTTTGTTGTCGTGCTCGGCAACGAGGAGGGTGTTCATGGCAGTGGAGCGACCATCAGCGCGAGGTCGTGGAAGTTCGATGATTGCCGGATGGCCCTTGCGGCGCCGCGCACATCAGATCACCCCCATTTCGTTCTTGAGCTTCTCGACCAGCTCGCCCACCGTCTTCACCTTGACGCCCGCCTTGCGCCCTGCCGGCTCGGTGGTCTTGAGCACGTCGAGCCGTGGCGTGATGTCGACGGCGTAAGCGTCAGGCGTCTTCTCGTCGATCGGCTTCTTCTTGGCTTTCATGATGTTGGGGAGGCTCGCATAACGCGGCTCGTTGAGGCGCAGATCGGTGGTCACAATCGCCGGGCTCTTGAGCTTTACCGTCTGCAGGCCGCCGTCGACCTCGCGCGTGACCAAAATGCCGTTGCCCTCTATCACCACTTTCGACGCGAAGGTGCCCTGCGGCCAACTGGTGAGCGCCGCCAGCATTTGGCCGGTCTGATTGCAATCGTCATCGATCGCCTGCTTGCCCATGATGACGAGCCCCGGCTTCTCCTCCTCGATGATGGCCTTGAGGATTTTGGCGACGGCGAGCGGCTCGAGCACCTTGTCCGTCTTCACCAGGATGCCGCGATCGGCTCCCATCGCGAGCCCCGTGCGGATCGTTTCAGCGGCCTGCGGCGGGCCAATCGACACGCAGACGACTTCGGTTGCCTGACCCTTCTCCTTGAGCCGGAGCGCTTCCTCGACGGCAATCTCGTCGAAGGGATTCATGGACATTTTGACGTTCGCCAGCTCGACGCCGCTGCCGTCGGTCTTGACACGAATTTTGACGTTGAAGTCGACGACCCGTTTTACGGGCACCAGGATCTTCATGGAAATTCGCTCTCGTGCCGACAGCGTCGCCCCCAGCCGCCCGGCAAGACGGCGGCAACCTAATGGCCGCTGCCTTGAAGTGTCAACGGAGGTCCTTGAGCCTCGCGGCAGGACCGGCGCGCTGGGGGCCGATCTGCACCAGGGTATCTGGCACGGGCTGCAGACACTGAAACAGCCTCACCGCCCGCGGCTTCAGGAGCGGAAAGAGGACAGCCCCACCCAACATGCCGCCGAAGTGACACCAATAGGCAACCTCGCTCTTGGATGACGCGCCCAGATTCCACAATTGGCTGATGACGAACAAACCCACGACCCAATAGGCGCTGATCCGCAACGGGATAATGCCGAGCAGTACCGTGATCTTGGCGCAGGGCCGCAGCATGACATAGCCGACCACAACACCTGCCACCGCGCCCGACGCACCGATCAGCTCGATGGTGGAACGCGGATCATTGGCCACGAAGACGAGGCCGCCGATGACACCGCATAGCAAATAGAATGCGAGATAGCGGCCACGGCCGAGTACTCGCTCGATATCGTCGCCGAACACCCACAGGAAGATCATGTTGCCCACGACGTGCGTGATATCCGCGTGGAAGAACTGGTACGTGACGATGGTGAGGAAAGCCGGCACCCATCCCCGCGCGGCGATGTCGCCGATGAAGGCGGCTGGCGTGAGACTGAACGAATCGATGATGCGATCGAGCGCGAGCTGACTCGCTCCCATCTCGAAGAGCAAGATCGCGAGATTGAGTGCGATCAAGCCCCAGGTAACCACCGGCTTCACCGGCGGGCTGAATGGATTGTCGTCATAGATCGGCACGACCATCCAAGGTCTCCGATCACCGATTTTGTCCGGGTTGCCACAGTACGTCGGACGTGCCCTTCGCGTTCGCGTGCCTGCCGGAGACGAAGAGGAAATCCGAAAGTCGATTGACGTATTTGAGCGCCGCCGGCGTGACGCCTTCGCCGGGTTTGTCGTTGAGCTCGACCATTATCCGCTCGGCGCGGCGGCACACCGTGCGCGCAAGGTGAAGATAGGCGGCGGCGGGATTTCCGCCCGGCAGGATGAAGGACCGCAGCGGCGCGAGATCGGCATTGAGCTCGTCGATGCGCTGCTCCAGCCAATCCACCTGTGCGTCGGTAACGGTCATGCGCGCGCCGCCCGGCCCTTTCTCGGAAAGGCAGAGATCAGCCTCTACGTCGAACAGATCGTTCTGTATGCGCGCGAGCATGGCGTCGAGTGCAGGCTCATTGCCGACATGGAGCCGCACGATGCCGATCACCGCATTGACCTCGTCCAGCGTACCGTAGGCCTCGATGCGCAAATCGTACTTCTTGCGCCGCGCACCGCTGCCGAGCGCGGTCGTGCCGTCGTCGCCGGTGCGCGTATAGATCCTGTTGAGAACGACCATCGCAGCGCCCTATCTGCCGATGATCCAAATAGTGAACATGATGACGATGATCGCCACGAATTGGAGCAGCACGCGCAACCGCATCAGCTTCTGCGAGCGGTGCGGTGAGCCGCCGCGCGCCATGTTATGCAATCCGAGCAGCAGCACCACCGCGACGGCGCCGACCGCAATCGGCACGAGGGCATAGATCAAAAATTCGCTCATCGGCAATCTCTTATCACCCCCAATATAGTGAAACCATCGCCCGGGTTGCAGCTCCCAGCCGCGACGTACCTTTCATCGGACGATCAAACCGGCGGCATTTGAAATGAGCCGCGCGATGCGTACGATTGCTCGACGGCTCGCCGGGCCGCCACGAATGCCTTTCCAGCTCGCCATTGGACGATCATGAGTGCGCGTATCCTGGTGCTCGGCGCCGCCGGTCGGCTGGGCCAGAAGGCGGCGGAGGCGTTCCGCGATGCCGGCTGGATCGTTACTAGCCTCGTGCGGCCGGGCGGCGCGGCACGCGCCCCTGCCGATACCGAGGTGCTGGAGATCAATGCGCTCGACCACGCAGCGATTGGCAAAGCGGCGCGCGGTGCCGACGTCGTGCTACATGCACTCAACCCGCCGTACACGGATTGGTCACGGCTGGCCCTGCCGCTTGCCTATTCCGCCGTTGCCGCGGCCGAGACGGCAGGCGCTACGCTGCTTTTTCCAGGCAATCTCTACAATTACGGTTCGCCGCTGCCGCCGATCATCGACGAGAACGCACCCATGCGACCATCATCGCGCAAGGGACAGCTGCGAGTGGCGATCGAAGATCGCATGATGGAAGCGGCTGAACGCGGCGTGCGCACGATCGTCCTGCGGGCAGGCGATTTTTACGGCGGCGGCGCGGGATCGTGGTTCGATCTCGTGCTCGTCAAGGAGATCGGCCGCGGTCGCATTACCTATCCCGGGCCGCTCGAGGTGGCGCATGAATGGGCCTATCTGCCCGATGTCGCGGCCGCGCTACTGCGTCTAGCCAGCGTTCGCGAAGCACTTCCACGGTTCGCGAGCTTCGGCTTTCCCGGCCACGCGATACTGGCCGCGAATTGACTGCGGCAATCGCCCGAGCGATGCCGGGCAGCAGCCTCGAGATCAAGCGCATGACATGGTGGCTCATTCATGCGCTGCGACCGATCGTTCCGCTGTGCCGCGAATTGTCCGAAATCGCCTATCTCTGGAACGAGCCGCACCGCATCAACGGCAGCAAGCTCAAGGCGGCGATCGGCAATATCCCGTGCACGCCGCTTGACCTAGCCGTCGCGCGCGCCCTAGAGGACCTTCGCGCAATCGCTTAACGCGCGCTGCATAGCAGAGATGGGAGGAACTGATGATTGTCGATTTCCAGCACCATTTCACGCCGCGCGAACTCATGCCGAAGGATCTCGGCCAGCGCAAAATCGTATCCTATGACGAGCACGGCGCGCCGAGCTTCATCCTGCATTGGATGTTGTTTGATCTCGACGAGCATATTCGCATGATGGATGAGGCCGGCATCGATGTCGCCTTGCTCACCAGCGCCGCCGGCATGTGCGCCGATCTCGACAAGTCGCGCCTGTGCAACGAGACCGCCAAAAAAGCCGAGCGCGACTATCCCGGCCGCTTCATCGGCGCGGCTCATGCCAATCCACTGGGCGGCGCGCCGGCTTTGCGCGAGTTGACGCGATGCAAGCACGAGCTCGGCTTTCCCGGCGTGGTGATCACGTCGGAAACGAATGGCCTCTACCTCGATGCCGCCGAGTTCGAGCCCTTCTGGGCCGAATGCGCCAGGCTGGGCCTATTCGTTTTCGTGCACCCCGCGCTCAAGCTCAATCAGACGCAACAGTTCGATGGGTATGACATGGCGCGGTCGGTCGGCCGGGAATTTTCGTTGGTGATGGCGACGATTCGGTTGATCAATTCCGGCGTGTTCGACCGCCACCCGATGCTGACGGTGCACATGTCACATCTTGGCGGGGGATTCGCCGCGCTGCTCGGCCGCATTCGCTCCTATCAGGACAAGGATTTCTGGGGGACGGCGGACAACGCACGTCACGGCAAGAAGCCGCAGCGGGATTTCGATCATTACCTGAAGCACAACATGCTGTTCGATACGGCGGGTTTCTGCGGCGCCATGGGCGCCATAAAGGGTGCATTGATCGAGATCCCGGCGTCTCGCATTGTCTTTGCCACCGATTATCCGCAGGAAATCCGTGAACGCGGTGCAGTGCGCGAGTTCGTGACGGAGCTGCGCACACTCGGCGAGGACGGCGAGGCGATCCTATCAGGCAACGCCGACAAACTGTTGAAGCAGCCAGCCAAGGCGGCCTGACCGCGCCGTGACGGGTGAGGCGACGGCACGCCGCTGTCGCCCCGAACGTCATTCACGCTGCAAGATGCTTCTCGATCTCATGCACGGGAAGCTTGACGAAATCTTTGTCGATTTCGGCTCGCAGCGCACCGCGCAGAGCGTGAGAATAGGTTTGCCGCAGCACGCCAAGGGCCCGTGGCGGCGCGACCAGTATCAGCGACTTCGCCTGCCCGGCATTCACCGCGGCATCGAGGCGATCGGCAAGCGTGCGCAGGAATCTCTCTTCCTCCTGCGTATGCCAGTCGGTCTGCTCCATCGCGCTGCGCGCGGTGCCGAGGGAATTCAAGGCGCGGCCCGGCGCGTCTGTTCCCAACTCGCACGTTTTCGGGTCGGGATGCTCGTAAACTTCCCTGGTCCTGAGATTGAGGAATTTATCGTCGCCGATGTTCTCAAGCACCAGAGCCTTCTTACCGTCGCAGACGATGATCCAGTCGCCTTGCCGGATTTTGAGCTTTTGCATGCGATACCTGTCGGCTCCAATTACACCGTCGGCGCTGTTTTGATTGGGTACGCCTAAAAGGCAACGCCGCAGGCCCGATTCAGTTGCTCGGTGAGAGGAGCCGGCGCGCAATGACCTGCGCCTGGATTTCCGCCGCACCCTCGAAGATGCTCAGAATGCGCGCGTCGCACAGCAGACGCGAGACGGGAAACTCGAGCGCGAAACCGTTGCCGCCGTGAATTTGCACCGCATTATCAGCGTTAGCCCACGCGACGCGGGCGGCCAACAGCTTGGCCATGCCGGCCTCGAGATCGCAGCGCTTGCCTGAATCCTTTTGCCGCGCTGCGAAATAGGTGAGCTGGCGCGCAATCATGATCTCGACCGCCATCATAGCGATCTTGTCAGCGACGCGAGGGAACTTGATGATCGGCTCGCCGAATTGCTGGCGTTGCTGCGCATAGGCGAGCGCCTGCTCCATGGCCGCTTGCGCCACGCCGATCGCGCGCGCCGCAGTCTGAATGCGCGCCGACTCGAATGTTTGCATCAGCTGCCGAAAGCCCTGCCCCTCGACGCCGCCGAGCAGATTGTCGGTCTTCACCTCGAACCCGTCGAACGCGATCTCGTATTCTTTCATCCCGCGATAGCCCAGCACCTCGATTTCGGTTCCAGAGATGCCTGCGGCCGGAAATGGATCGTCGTCGGTGCCGCGAGGCTTTTCCGCCAGCAGCATGGAGAGCCCGTGGTGGCCGCCTTCGCTCGGATTGGTGCGCACGAGCAGCGTCATCAGATCGGCGCGTACGGGGTGCGTGATCCAGGTTTTGTTGCCGTAAATCTTGTAGACATCGGTGTGTCGGGCCGCCCGAGTTCTGATTGAGGCGAGATCGGATCCGCTGTTGGGCTCGGTAAACACGGCGGTCGGCAACACCTCTCCGGCGGCGAGCTTAGGCAGCCACCGCTCTTTCTGCTCGTCGGTACCGCCGCCCATGATCAACTCTGCGGCGATCTCGGATCGCGTTCCAAGCGATCCAACCCCGAGATAGCCGCGCGAGAGCTCCTCCGAGACAACGCACATCGACTCCTTGCCAAGTCCCAGGCCGCCATAGCGCTGCGGGATGGTGAGACCGAACACTCCAAGCTCCGACATCTGCGCAATGACATCGAGCGGGATATAGCTATTGGTGCGATGCCATCGTTGCGCCTGCGGTGCGATCTCGCTGTCGGCAAACTTGCGCATCTCCTCGCGGATCGTTCCCAGCGTCTCGTCCAGGCCGCAGTCGCCGACTGTGGCATCCTGATGGGCCTGCATGCTTTCGACGAGACACGCGCGCTGCTCGACATGCGAAGTCGCGAACGCCTGCAGCGGGCCTGCCAAACGCCCCGCTGCGGTCTCCGCAGCAAGCCCCAGATCGGCCGGACGCACGATCTCGCCCTGGCTCATGGGAATGCCGCCCTGAATCTGCGCGAGATATTCGCCAATCCCGAGCCGCACGAGCAGCTTTTCGACCTCGCCCAACGTGCAGCGAGCGGAGGCCCGCTCGGCATAGGCCGAGAGTTGCCGCACTGATTCGACATAGGTCGCGAGCCAGGCAAGGCCATGCGCGGCACGCTGCTCACGGTCGAGCAGTCGCTCGTCGAGCTGATGATCCACGGTGACGCGCCGGCGTACCGCCGCCGTGGCGTCGTCGAGCAGCGCCTCGGCCGCCTGCGACGCCTGCCGTGCAACCGCGATCAGCTCGGCATCACTGCGTTCGCCTTTGTCCAGCACCACGCTCACTCTCGGTAACAGTTTCTACGCGCAGCTATCCTTCAGCTTGCAATGCTCAGACTACGCGTGCAGTGCACAAAAGCAACGCCATGGACCCAGGCGGAATTCGCCGCGCGTTGGCATAGTCGCTGCTGCATTATTGACCACTTGGAATGACATCCAAGGCCTGGGATAAGGCGCTGGGATTTGGGTTTTCCATACGCGAGTTGATGCTTCGATGCGACGAGCTTTCCACATCGCCGTCGATGCTTACTGGCAGTTCCTCGCTGACGACGGCTGGGCGATTGCCAGCCATATCGCTCTTTCCGCGCTGATGGCGATGTTTCCGTTCTTCATTGTGCTGACCTCGCTCGCCGGCGTCTTCGGCTCCAACGATCTCGCCGACGAGGTGGCGAAGCTGATGCTTGCCACCTGGCCGGAGGAGGCGGCGGTACCGATCGCACGGGAAATTCATGATGTGCTGACCACAACGCATACCGGCGCGCTCACGGTCGGTGCCCTGTTCGCCATTTTTTTCGCCTCCAGTGGGGTGGAGAGCCTGCGAATCGGGCTCAACCGCGCTTACAGCGTGGTGGAAACGCGACACTGGATCCTGCTGCGGCTCGAATCCATCGCCTATGTGCTGGTGGCGGCCGTCGGGCTGCTTGCGCTGGGATTTCTCATTGTGCTCGGGCCGTTGATATTCCGGACTGCGCTACGGCATGCGCCGTGGCTCGAGCCGCTCGAGGGCACCTTCACGTTCTTCCGCTTCGCGATCGCGAGCGTCGTTCTCATCATCGCATTGTTTGTTGCGCACAAGTGGTTGCCGGCTGGCCGGCGTCGAGTGGTCGATATCCTGCCCGGTATTGTCGCGACGCTGGCCTTATGGCTCGTCGCCGGCGTCGCCTTCGGCCGCTATCTCGCCGAGTTCGCCATCACCTATGTGAGCTACTACGCAGGTCTTGCCTCCGCCATGATCGCGCTGGTGTTTCTGTATTGGACGGCATCCATCTTCGTCTACGGCGGCGCGGTCAATTCGGCGATCGTTCGGCCGCGGCCCTCCGCCGCGCCCGTTAGCGCAGACACCTGAACGCAGGCTCGGTTGTCGCGCGAGTTCAACGAAGAAGCGACGCCTCGACGCGTCCGCGCACTTCGCCTGGACATCACCGCGCGAATGCATCGTTCCAGCAGCAAAAGAGGGCCGATCCGCCGGGGAGCGGCCCTCATTCTCTACGCTGCCGTCCGCGCGGTAGTATCACCCGACGTAGGCGACGCGCTGTTGGGCTTCCACCTCGGCTGCGGTTACAGGCTGCGCGGGCAGCTGCAGCACGGTTGCCTCCTGACCCTCGACGAGTTCGGTCAGGAGCACGGTCTGCCCATCCGGAAACTCGAGCGCATCATGATGCACCCGCGGTTGGTCCTTGTTGACCTGCCGAAAGATCGCGGTCTGATAGGCCATCCTGCGCGCACCCAAGCCGAGGAATCCGGACGCGACGCATGCAACCTCCTGGGAAAACGCAAGTTCGGTCCCCGGAAGCACGCACACTGCCACCGTAGAATCTTCCTGGGCGGCAAAGCCACGTGTGCCGGTACCAAAGTTGCGTGTCGTGAGCTTATCGCCGACTCGTGCAGCACGCGACTTCACATGGTGCAGGCTGTAGTCGCACATGGTGAGGACTCCTCTCTTCCAAGCCCCCCGTACGTGCACTGCCGAGATTCGAAGCAATAAAGGTGCCAATGTTATGGCAAGGCGTAGAAAACCCTATGCGGCCTGCGACGTCGCGCTCGCCTCGATCACATCGTCGAGCGTCCGCAGCCCCGTGCGTGGGGCGTTGACCAGCACCGCCATATTGCCGGGCGGGTGCTGATTGGTGCGCATTAATTCGTGCGCGTGCGGAATTCTCGTCCAGGGAAAGACCTCGCTCATGCAGGGGTCGATGCGGCGGTTGAGCACGAACTGGTTCGCGGCCGAGGCCTGCTTGAGATGAGCGAAATGCGACCCCTGAATGCGTTTCTGCCGCATCCAGACATAGCGAGCGTCGAAGGTGAGGTTATAGCCGGACGTGCCAGCGCAGAAGACCACCATGCCGCCGCGCTTCACCACCAAGCATGAGACCGGGAACGTCGCCTCGCCCGGGTGCTCGAATACGATATCGACGTCGCGCTTGCCGGTGATCTCCCAGATCGCCTTGCCGAACTTGCGCGCTTCCTTCACCCAGCTGTCGTATGCGGGGGTGCCGACCGTCGGCATCGCGCCCCAGCAGGAAAACTCCTTGCGGTTGATGACGCCCTTGGCGCCCAGTTGCATCACGTAATCGCGCTTGCTTTCGTCCGAGATGATGCCGATCGCATTAGCCCCAGAGGCGGCCGCAAGCTGCACGCCGAAGACGCCGAGGCCGCCCGAGGCGCCCCAGACCAGCACATGGTCGCCCGGTTTCATGGTGTGGGGGGCATGGCCGAACAACATGCGATAGGCGGTCGCAAGCGTCAGCGTATAACAGGCCGCCTCCTCCCAGCTTAGGTGTGCCGGCTTAGGCATGAGCTGGCGCGACTGCACACGGCAAAACTGCGCGAATGATCCATCCGGCGTCTCGTAGCCCCAGATCCGTTGCGAGGGCGACAGCAGCGGGTCGCCGCCGTTACAATCCTCGTCGTCACCATCGTCCTGGTTGCAATGGACGATGACCTCGTCGCCGGCTTTCCACCGGCGGACTTTCGTGCCGCAGGCCCAAACAATCCCGGACGCGTCCGAGCCGGCGATGTGGAATGGGTGCTTGTGGACGTCGAGCGGCGAGATCGGAACGCCAAGGCCGGCCCACACGCCGTTGTAGTTGACGCCGCCGGCCATGACATAGACCAGCACTTCGTCCTCGCCGATCGGCCACGTCGGCAAGACCTCGAGTTGCATCGACGTCTCCGGCGGACCATGGCGTTCCTTGCGGATCGCCCAAGCGTGCATCTGTGGCGGGACATAACCGAGCGGAGGGACTTCGCCGATCTCGTAAAGGTCCTTGCGCACCGACGCCTGAAGCGGACTAGTCGCGACGGCCGGCATGAGTGCCTCCGCAATTTGCTAGACCGTTCCAGTTTGCCGCATTTTATGCTGCATCGCAATATCGGCGCAGAATTGCGCTACAGCCGCGACGCGAGCGCAAACTTGTTCATGTACCTGCTGCATTTACTGACAGCGCCCTCCACTTGGGCTACGCTTCGCGCGTTGGCGTTGAGGGTTGCATCCTAAGTTGCAGATCAAGTCGCGGTAGCACGCACGTGCCTAGCCGGGGGAGGATGTCGTGGTTGGGATAGACAGCATTATCATCATGATCGTCGTCGGCGCGATCGCCGGCTGGCTGGCCGGAAACATCGTGCGGGGTTTTGGTTTCGGACTGCTCTGGAACGTCATCATCGGAATCATCGGCGCGTTCATAGGCGTTTGGCTACTTACGCACTTGGGCTTCCTGCCGTTCTCTGGCTTCATCGGCTCGATCGTCAATGCCACGATTGGCGCGGTCATACTTTTGGTGATCGTCGGGTTCATCAAACGCTAGGGCGCGAAACACCCTTCGCGCGTTACGCAAGAGAGGTTGCGCGGGATATTGCCGCTTAGCCCGAGCGCGCGCGGGCAGACACTCGCTTCCCCTCGTAAATGCCTACCCTTGCGCATCGCCAAGGAGTATGCTGCGGCGCACAACGCGACGTCAGCGAGGCGCCCCATGAGCCAGCCCGGCGCGGTTCGGCAGCGCGACAAGCCCTGGATTTTCCGCACCTATGCCGGGCATTCGAACGCGCGCGATTCGAATGCGCTCTATCGCAAGAACCTCGCCAAGGGGCAGACCGGTCTCTCCGTCGCGTTCGACCTGCCTACGCAAACCGGCTACGACAGCGACCATCCGCTGGCGAAAGGCGAAGTCGGCAAAGTCGGCGTGCCGATCTCCCACCTCGGCGACATGCGAACGTTGTTCGAGGCGATCCCGCTCGCCGACATGAACACGTCGATGACCATCAACGCGACGGCCGCCTGGTTGCTCGCGCTCTATGTGGCGCTCGCCGACGAGCAGAGCGCCGCGCGCGAGAAACTGCAAGGCACGACACAGAACGATATCATCAAGGAATACCTGTCGCGGGGCACCTATGTGTTTCCGCCCGCGCCTTCCATGCGGCTCACCAGGGACGTGATCCTCTTCACCACCCGCGAGATGCCGAAATGGAATCCGATCAACGTGTGCTCGTATCACCTGCAGGAAGCAGGTGCCACCCCAGTGCAGGAACTTGCCTTTGCGCTCGCCACCGCGATCGCCGTGCTAGACACCGTGCAAGCGTCGGGCGCGGTGGAGCGCAGCGCCTTCGGCGAGGTGCTCGGGCGCATTTCGTTCTTCGTCAACGCCGGGCTGCGCTTCATCACCGAGCTGTGCAAGATGCGCGCATTCGCCGAGCTGTGGGACGAGATCACGGCCGAGCGCTACGGCGTCAATGACCCCAAGCACCGGCTCTTTCGCTACGGCGTGCAGGTCAATTCGCTCGGACTGACCGAGCAACAGCCGGAGAACAACGTCACGCGTATTCTCATCGAGATGCTGGCCGTGACGCTCTCCAAGAGCGCCCGCGCGCGGGCGGTGCAATTGCCGGCTTGGAACGAAGCGCTCGGCCTGCCACGGCCGTGGGACCAGCAATGGTCGCTGCGGATGCAGCAGATTCTCGCCTACGAAACCGACTTGCTGGAATACGGCGACATTTTCGACGGCTCGCCCGCAATTGCCGAGACGGTCGAGCGGCTCAAGCGCGAGGCGAAGGAGGAACTGGCGCACATCGAGGCGCTGGGCGGCGCAGTCGCCGCCGTCGAGCACGGCTATATGAAGCAGCAGCTCGTTGAATCCAACACGCGGCGCGTCGAGGCGATCGAACGGGGCGAGCACACCGTGGTGGGAGTCAACCGGTTCATGGAGAGCGAGCCATCGCCGCTCGCCGGCGCGGCCGATTCCATCCTCACGGTTTCGCCGCAAGCCGAGGCCGAGCAAATCGAGCGCCTCAAGGCGTGGCGCAACGCGCGCAACCAGCAAGCCGTCGCGACGGCGCTAAAAGAGTTACGCGCCGCTGCAAGCGAGAATCGCAACATCATGCCGGCCTCGATCATCTGCGCAAAAGCCGGCGTGACAACGGGTGAATGGGGCTTTGCCTTGCGCGAAAGTTTTGGCGAGTACCGCGCGCCCACCGGCGTCGGGCGCGCGCCGCGCAACGAAACCGTCGGTCTCGACGATTTGCGTGCTGAGGTCGAGCGGATATCGCGTAAGCTCGGCCGGCGGCTCAAATTCGTGCTCGGCAAGCCGGGGCTCGACGGCCACTCCAACGGCGCAGAGCAGATCGCAGTGCGGGCGCGCGATGCCGGCATCGAGGTGGTCTACGAAGGCATCCGCCTGACGCCGGCGGAAATCGTGGAAGCCGCGCGCCAAGAGGCCGCGCATGTGGTGGGCCTGTCGATCCTGTCGGGCTCGCACGTGCCGCTGGTGAAGGATGTGGTGGCGCGCATGAAAAAGGCGGGGCTCGATGGCATCCCGCTCGTCGTCGGCGGCATCATCCCGCCGGAGGACGCGCAGGCGCTCCAGAAAGCCGGTGTCGCCGCGATCTACACGCCCAAGGATTTCGACCTCAATCGGATCATGGCGGACATCGTGCGCATCGTTGAACGCAACGGCGGCGAGCCGCCCCGCTAGGCGGGCGAAAGCCCTGTCCCGTGGCCCTATTGCAACGCACAGCAAAAGAGACAGCAATTTCAAGTCTCTAGCTACGCCCGACAGCCCTTCATTTTGAACGTTTTCTCGGTCGTTCGCCGCCGCCGCCCTTGAGTCGCCGCAGTCCGACGCGACGGTTTCCGCTCGCACGTGTGGCGGCCGCAAGGGCCGCTCGTGTCGGCGCGAGTCCGGGGGCGACGGATGAGAAAATTGAGGTTTGCGAGCGTCAGCATGATCGCGCTGGCCGCCGCACTTAAGCCGGCAGGCGCGGCTGAGGTGGACCTCTACGGCCCCCCGCCGGTTCTCTACGCGCCTTCACCAGCCGTCGTCTTCTTCAACTGGACCGGCTTCTACTTCGGTGCCCATGGGGGCGGCGGCTGGAGCCACAAGACCGAGACCGGCACCGGCTTCAATTTCTTTGGCGATACGCTCACGCCCGCACAGTTCAGTGTCGACGCGAACGGGTGGCTCGCTGGCGGCCAGATCGGCGCCATGTACCAGGTCGGCTCGTGGGTGTTCGGCGCGGAGGCCGACGCCAGCGGGTCAAATCTGACGGGCAGCAGTGCCTGTTCGTATACGTCGTCGACCGTCGGCGCGGTGCTCGCCGCGAACTGCAGCGTCAAGGTCTCAGGGCTAGGTACAATCGCGGGCCGGATGGGCTATGCCATCGACCGCCTGCTGGTGTACGGCAAAGCTGGCGGCGGCTGGGCGAACGACCAGTACAAGGCGCCTTCGACCGCCACCTACACTCTCAACGGTTTGCCGCTTGTTGCGCCGACCTTCGGCGGCAACGAGACTCGATGGGGATGGATGGTCGGGGCTGGTGTCGAATACGCATTCTACGACAACTGGTCCGCGAAGATCGAATACAACTATCTGGGCTTCCGGCATACCAGTCTGATATTCACGGATAACACGGGCCAGTTCTTCCTCAACAGCGACATCCAGCAACAGATCCAGGTCGTCAAAGCCGGCCTCAACTATCGATGGGGCTGGGCTCCGGTCGGCATCCGCTATTGACGGAGCGCAGCACGAGGTGAGCCAAAGCGCCGCGCCCAAAGCGCGGCGTTCGTGTTTGAGCGACAACCTGCTGCCTACGTCTGTGACGGCACCACCGTGCCGAGCGCCTGCGTAAGCGCGCTCGGGCTCAGCGGCTTGGTCAGGTAGCCGTTCATCCCAGCGGCCCGGCCAGCAGCCTCGGCATTGACGCGTCCAGAGACACCGACGATCGGCACGCGGCCAGCGCGACCGGGAAGCGCGCGTATGCGCCGCGTCGCTTCGACGCCGTCGATATCCGGCAGCGTCACGTCCATCACCACGACGTCGTAGCTGCCTCGCGCCACCGCTTCGACCGCGCCCGCGCCGGTGGCGACGAAGTCCGCGCGATGGCCGAGCTCGGCGAGGATGGTGTTGAGCAGGACGCGGCCGTGCGGATTATCTTCGACGCACAGGACAGCGAGAGCACGAATTGGCGCATGGCGCGCGGCCGCACCCTCGCTGGAAGCGGGCTGGGCCGCCTCGGCGACCTTGTCCACCGTGACTCGCATGCGGAAGCGGCTACCGCGGCCGGACTCGCTCTTGACCGTCAAGTCGCCACCCATCGCCTTGGCGATGCGCTTGACGAAGGTGAGCCCCAGCCCAGCGCCGCCATAGCGGCGCGCGATCTGCTCGTTTGCCTGGGCGAAGGGGCGAAACAGCCGCTTGATCTCAGCGCCGGTGAGACCGATGCCGCTGTCCGTCACCGTAAAGACGAGCCGCACCTTCCCGCGCGCACCGCGTTCGCCGGCGGCCTTGAGGCGCACGCTCCCGCGCTCCGTGAACTTCACCGCATTGTCGATGAGATTTTCCAGCGCCGCGCGCAGGCGTAACGCATCACCGATCGCCGCTTCCGGCAGCGTGGTGGAAATATCGGCGCCGTGCTCGAGGCCCTTGGCGTCGGCGCGGCCAGCGAGCGAAGTCGCCAGCGCCTCGGCGAGGCGGCGCGGCCGGATCAGCTCGCGCCGAAGCACGAGGCCCTTCGCGTCGGCGCGCGCCGCATCGACGATGAGCGACGTGAGCAAGGCGAGATGCTCAGCCGTGCTCTTGATCGCGGTCGCCCAGTCGCGCTCACGCGCGCCAAGCTCGGAGGTGGCGAGCAGTTCGCCCAGTGCCAGGATACCAGTCAGGGGCGTTCTGACTTCGTGGGCGATATCCGCCAGCGTCGCCTCGACCGCGCGCGCATTCGCTGTCCGCGCGCGCGCCACGCGCTTCCCCCGAGGCTTGCCGGCCGATCTCATCCGTCTCGCCATCATACCCCCAAGGGCACATTGCCACGCCGACAAGTCCCCGGCCACCGCCTCACGCCAGGCCAACCATGCGGCGGATGTCGGCCGCGCTCGCGCCATCCTCGCGCAGCGCTCGTAACGCAGTGGCGCGGGTCGACTTCGACAGCTTCTTGCCGTCGGCATCGAGAATCAGGCGATGGTGATGGTATGTCGGTGCCGGCAGAGCGAACAACGCCTGCAGCAGGCGGTGCACGCTGGTCGCGTCGAACAGATCGCGTCCGCGCACCACGTGCGTGACGCCCTGGCAGGCGTCATCGATCACCACTGAAAGGTGATAGCTCGTGGGTGTCTCTTTGCGCGCCAGGACGACGTCGCCCCATATTTCCGGCCTCGCGGTGACCAACCTCGTTTCATCCCCGCAGCCGGTTTCGCTCCACGTCAAAGATCCGGTCCGCGCGACGGCCGCTGCCGTGTCGAGCCGCAGCGCGTAAGGCTCCCCGGCCGCCATGCGCCGTCGCCGTTCGGCTGCGCTGAGCGCGCGCGCGTCGCCGGGATAGAGGGGCGCGCCGTCGGGATCGCGCGGCCAGGGTGCATCCCGCTCCCGCTTGGTGACGAGGCGGGCGATCTCGCCGCGCGTCTCGAAGCTCGGATAGACGAACGCATCGAGCCGCGCCAGCGCCGCTCGGTAATCCTTAAGATGCGCGCTCTGGCGCCGCACCGGCTGCTCCCACGTTAGGCCGAGCCACGCGAGATCTTCGTAGATCGCGTCTTCGTACTGCGGTCGGCAGCGCGTCGCATCGATGTCCTCGATGCGCAATAGGAAACGCCCGCGGGTGGCCCGCGCCATCTCGAAATTGACCAGTGCGGAGAGCGCATGACCCAGGTGCAGATACCCGTTCGGACTCGGGGCGAAGCGGAAGACGGGAGTAGTCATGTGAGTGTTCGGCGCTCCAGAGACCTTCTCTTCCGTTCGTCCCCGCGAAAGCGGGGATCCAGAGCCACGCACTCTGGCCTCTGGATTCCCGCTTGCGCGGGAATGAATGGAGATTTGCCACACGGTGAATTGAGTCTCACCTACCTAAAACATGCCCCCAGAAAGGGGTTGCGTTGCCATGGCCTTTGTAGATGCTGCGCCGCGCTCATGTTCTTTATCCACACCGAAGCCGATCTCGATCATGCCATCGCCCGCCTCGTCGACGCCGATCCGCGCTTCGGCGCGGTCTTGTCGCGGGCCGGGCGGCCCCCTTTGCGGCGGCGGCCTGACGGATTTTCCGGCCTCGCTTCGATCGTCGTCTCGCAGCAGCTCTCGACCGCGAGCGCTAAGGCGATCTGGGCGCGCCTCAACCAGGCCTTGGACCCGCTCGACCACGCGGCGGTCCTGCGCGCGCGCAGGGCGAAGCTCGCCCGCGCCGGACTTTCGGCTCCGAAGATTCGCACGCTCAAGGCGATCGCAAAAGCCGTCGACCGGGGTGAGCTTGATCTGCCCGCGCTGGTCACCAAGCCGGCGGACGAGGCACACGCCGTGCTGACCGCCGTTCACGGCATCGGCCCCTGGACCGCCGACATCTATCTGCTGTTCTGTCTCGGTCATGCGGACGCCTGGCCCGCCGGCGATCTCGCCCTGCAGGAGGCGACGCGGCTCTTGCTCGCGCTCAAAACGCGCCCGAGCGCGAAAGAGATGGGGCCGCTCGCCGAAGCTTGGCGCCCATGGCGCGGGGCCGCAGCCTGCATGCTCTGGGCCTATTATCGTGCGGCTAAGCGGCGCAATGGCGCGCCGATGCCGGCGGCGGTGAGCAATGGCTGAGCTCGATGGTCCGCGGCTCGAGCCGCGCGCGCCTCCCGCGCGCCAGCTCATCGTGTTTCTGCACGGCTATGGCGCCGACGGCAACGACCTCATCGAGATTGGCCGCGCCTGGCAGGGTCTCTTGCCGCAGGCCGCATTCGTCTCCCCGCACGCGCCCGAGCCCTGCGCTCAGGCGCCGGTCGGCCGGCAATGGTTCCCGCTCACCTTCCGCGATCCCGATGAGCGCTGGACTGGCGTTAATAAAGTCGCGCCGGTTCTTACAAGCTTCCTCGACGCCGAGCTCAAGCGGCGCAATCTTGCGCCCTCGGCGCTGGCGCTCGTCGGCTTCAGCCAAGGAACCATGCTGGCGCTGCACGTGGGCTTGCGCCGCGCGACGGCGCCGGCCGCCATCGTCGGCTATTCCGGACTTTTGGCGGTCCCGGCCGACGTCAATCCGGAAAAATTCGCCGCCGAAATCAAGTCGCGTCCGCCGGTTCTGCTCGTCCACGGCGATCGCGACGACCTCATTCCTCCGCAAGCGCTGTTCCACGCATCGAGCGGCCTTGCCGCGCTCGGCGTACCGGTCGAGTGACACATGTCCTACGGCATCGGCCACGGCATCGATCAGGAAGGCTTGCGTCACGGCGGCGAGTTTCTCGCGCGGCGCCTGTCTGCGCCGCGCGGCGCGTAACTCCCGACCTCTCCGCTCATTCCTGCGCAAGCGGGAATCCAGGGGCGCGCGTCGTGGCTCTGGGTCCCGGCAACGGGGTCCCCGCGACGCGAGCGTCGCGGGGTGCCCCTCGCGGGGACGAACGGAGACACACCGCAGCCCCAGGTTCCGCAAGCTGCGATAAGCACCGGAGCGGGCTTCACAATCCTGTCATGCTCGCCTATAGACTGTGCCCACCGCTGCTTCGCATCGGAAGGCAAGGAGCGTCGTGAATTTGTCCCCCGCAGGTTTTCCCGCTCTCGTGCTCAACGCGGATTTTCGTCCGCTCAGTTACTATCCGCTGTCGCTGTGGGCGTGGCAGGACGCCATCAAGGCGGTCTTTCTCGAGCGCGTGAACATCGTTGCCGAGTACGATCGGACGGTGCGCAGCCCAAGTCTGGAGATGAAACTCCCGAGCGTGGTGTCGCTCAAGACTTTCGTAAAACCCTCGACGCAGCCGGCGTTCACCCGCTTCAACGTGTTCTTGCGCGACAAGTTCAGCTGCCAGTATTGCGGCTCACGCGAGGACTTGACCTTCGACCATCTGTTGCCGCGCTCGCGCGGCGGGTACACGACCTGGATCAACGTGGTCGCCGCCTGCTCGCCCTGCAATCTCAAGAAAGGCAACATGACGATGCAGGAAGCGAAGATGTGGCCGTCGCAGATGCCGTTCCAGCCGAGCGTCAATCATCTGCACCGCAACGGCCGCCGGTTTCCGCCGAATTATCTGCACGAGAGCTGGCTCGACTATCTCTACTGGGACAGCGAGCTGCAGCCGTAATCCCGATCGCGCGCACCAAAAGGATACGTCATGGCCGGGCTTGTCCTGACCATCCACGCCTTTGTTTGCGTGCAATGTGAAGACGTGGATGCCCGGAACAAGTCCGGGCATGACGCGTTGCGTCACCCCGCTTTCGCCGAGCCCACAACAGGCATAAAGTCGCTTCGAAGAATGCGACATACCTGTCGGGAGGAAGCGTCATGGACCTCATCGCCGACCGCGGCCGGCGCGTCGCCATCGAAGAGCTCAACACATCGCGGCTCCTTGCGCACGCCCGCAAGCAGGCGCAGCAGCGCAAGCTCGACGACCTGCTCATCGTCGACGTCGATGCGCACCACTACGAGAACGAATGCCTGGACGAGTTTCTCCCCTTCATGGAGAACGATGTTTTGCGTCAGCTCACGCTGGGCGGCCGCGGCAAGGGCCGCGGCAGCATCATTCCCACCAACGCGGTCAGCTTCCAGGAGATGGGCGGGCGCATCACGCGCTATCCCATGCGCGCAACGGAGAAGACCGGGCAAGGAAAACTCCGCGACATCGAACTCGGACATCGCTGGATGGACGCGCTCAGCGTCGACTATTCCTGCCTGTTCCCGACCTTGATGCTCGCCGTCGGGCTACATCCGGACGCGGAAATGGAGGTCCAGCTGTGCTGGGCCTACAACCGATGGCTGACCGAGAAAGCGCTTCCGGAAGGCGGCGGCCGCTTCTACTCGATGCTGACGTTGCCGCTCTCCGACCCCGACGCGGCGCTGCGACAGATCGAGACCTTCGGCGCGCGCAAATACGTGACGGGTTTCATGATCACGTGCGTGCGCACCTTGGCCGTGCATCACAACGCGCACATGAAGATCTACCGCGCGCTGGAGGAACGCGGGCTGGCGCTCGCGTTCCATTCCGCCATCAATCCGGGCGAACCGGTGTTCAAAAGCCTCAACCGCTTCGCCTCGGTGCACGCGCTGGGCTTCCCGTTCTATCACATCCTTCATATGACCAACTGGGTCACCAACGGCCTTTCCGAGCGCTTCCCAAAACTGCCGGTCATCTGGATCGAGGGCGGGCTTGCGTGGGTGCCGTTCCTGATGCAGCGCCTCGACCACGAATACATGCTGCGCAGCTCCGAATATCCGCTGCTCAAGAAGAAGCCGAGCGATTACATGCGCGCGATGTACTACGCCTCGCAGCCGATGGAGGCCGACGACTTGCGGGCGCTCGCCTGCACGTTCGAGATGATCAACGCGGAGACGCAGCTCCTTTACGCATCGGATTACCCGCATTGGGATTTCGACGTGCCGAGCCGAATCTGGGACCTGCCGTTCCTCTCCGAGAAGGCCAAGCACAATATTCTCGGCGGCAACGCCGCGCGCCTGTTCAAGTTGCCACCGCGCAGCCCGCAGCAAAAGGCCAATCTCGAGCGGTTCGGCAACCTCGCGGCGTGACGCTCTTTCTCTCCGTTCATTCTCGCGCAAGCGGGAATCCAGTGTAGCGGCAGAATCTGGGTCCCCGCTTTCGCGGGGACGAACGGATCATAGAATTCGCGCTGTTCATTCAATTCAGTTTAAGCTGCCATTGTCGTCGGTCATTGTCGCACAAGCGTGCACGTTCAAGCAAAAATGCCGCCCAACCAGAACCAGACATCGATTCGCGCCGTATTCGGCGCGCTGTTTCTGGCGCTGTGGCTCGCCGCGCTCGACCAGACCGTGGTCTCGACCGCGCTGCCGACCATGGTCGGCGATCTCGGCGGCCTGAGTTATCTCTCCTGGGTGGTGACGGCGTATCTGCTCACCAGCACGGTCGCCGGCCCGCTCTATGGAAAATTCGGCGACCTCTACGGCCGCAAGATCGTGCTGCAAGTGGCGATCGCCGTGTTTCTCGTCGGCTCCGCGCTCTGCGGCCTCGCGCAGAACATGGTGCAGCTGATCGTCTTTCGCGCGCTCGAAGGAATAGGCGGCGGCGGGCTGATCGTTATCACCATCGCCGTGATCGGCGACCTCATTGCGCCGCGCGAGCGCGGCCGCTACCAGGGCTTCTTCGGCGCGGTGTTCGGGGTTGCGACCATCGTCGGCCCGCTGGTCGGCGGGTTCTTCGTCGATCACCTGAGCTGGCGCTGGATTTTCTACATCAATCTGCCGACTGGCATCCTGGCGATGGCGGTGATCGCCGCCGTGTTGCCGGCGGGATCGCGGCGGCGCCGCCACGCGATCGATTATGCCGGCGCGATTCTGCTCACCGCGGCGCTCAGCGCGGTGATCCTATTCACCGGACTCGGCGGCACGACCTTTCCGTGGGGCTCGCCCGTCATGCTCGGCCTCATCGCGGCCGCCGTTGCCGCAACGCTCGCGTTCATCGCCGTCGAGCTGCGCGCGAGCGAGCCGATCTTGCCGATGAGCCTGTTCGCCAACCAAAACTTCGCGGTGGCCAGCGGCGTCGGGCTCATCGTCGGGCTCTCGCTGTTCGGTGCGGTCACGTTCCTTCCGATCTATCTTCAGGTCGTCAAAGGCGTGAGCCCGACGACCTCCGGCTTGCTGCTGATGCCGATGATGCTCGGCATGCTTGCAACCTCGGTAATCAGCGGGCGCATCATCAGCCGGTTCGGGCGCTACAAGCTCTTTCCCATTCTCGGCACAGCGACGATGGCCTTCGGGCTTGCCGCGCTGTCGCTGCTCGCAATCGACAGCCGTGACTGGCAGACCGCGATCGATGCGCTGTGGCTCGGGCTCGGCATGGGCATGGTCATGCAGGTGCTCATCATCGCCGTGCAGAACAGCGTCGATTACGAGCATCTCGGCGTGGCGACCTCCGGCACCATGCTGTTTCGCTCGCTCGGCGGCGCACTCGGGGTCGCGCTGTGCGGCGCGATTTTCGCCAATCGCCTGCACGCGCAGCTCGCCGGGCCCGGCATGGATTTCCTGGCGAGCGCTATTCCCTCGGCGGTCAAGGGCCTGCCGCCCGAGCTGCACGACGAATACATCACCGCCGTGATGCTGGCGCTGCGGCCGGTCTTCCTCGTCGCGGCAGCAATTTCCGCGGTCGGCTTCGCGCTCACCTGGATGCTGCGCGAATATCCGCTGCGCGAGGGCGCGCCCGCGGAGGGAATGGGCGAGAGTTTCGCCATGCCGCGCGACGCCACTTCGCTCGAGGAGCTCGAGCGCATCATCACGCTCCTGCTGGCGCGGGAAAATCGCTGGCGCCTTTACGCCGATCTCGCGCGGCGGGCAAGCGTGGAGCTTCCCGCGCCCGAGCTTTGGATGCTGGCGCGGCTGGGCGAGCGAGCGCCGCTGACGCTGTCTTCGCTCAGCGCCGAGCTCGAGATTCCGCAGGGCGAGCTCGAAGCGCCGTTGCGGGCACTGCGTGCGCGCGGCATCGCCGAGGAAAGGGAAGATGGCGAATTGCAGCTCACGGCAGTTGGCGCCGCCATGCGCGATCGCGTGGTGGCGGCGCGCCGCACGGGCCTTGCCGACATGCTCGCGCGCTGGCGGCCGGCGCAGCATCCCGACGTGCTCGCCTTGATCGAGGGGATGGCGCAGGCACTCACCAGCGACTTGCCGGCGCCGAAGGCGGCGTAGGGCGGATGGCATAAATGGGAATGCTCTGGGCGATTGCGCCCCAGCGTCCCCTCCCCCGCTTGCGGCCGAACTCGGGTTTATCCGGGTTCGGCCACTTATTAACTGGCCGAAGTCGGATAAATCCGACTTCGGCTGGAGGGACAGGGAGGGGGCACACAATATGATAGAGCCATTGAGGTCGCCCCCTCCCCAATCCGCAAGCGGGGGAGGGAGCGCACCGAGTTCATGGCGCGAGGAGCAATGTTGGTGAGGACGCGATGTTTGGGAGTCGATCGATAGGCAGACTTGCCGCGCTTGTTCCAATCGCGGTGCTGCTCGCCACGGCACAAGCCTTCGCGCAGGGCGATGCGGCGGCGCATTATCCGAGCCGCGCCGTGAAGATCATCGTGTCGGCGCCGCCCGGCGGCGGGCTCGACATGGCCGCGCGCGTCGTCGCGGACCGGCTCGCGAAAATTTTTGCGCAGCCGTTCGTGGTGGAGAACCGGCCGGGCGCCGGCGGCAATCTCGGCGCGGAAGCGGTCGCACAGGCCGAGCCCGACGGCTACACCTTGCTCGCCGCGCAGCCGGCGCCGCTGACGACCAACGTCGTGCTATATAAAAAGCTCAATTTCGATCCGGCGACATTCGAGCCGCTCGCGATCATGACCTCTATTCCGAACACGCTCACGGTGCGGAAAAATTTTCCGGCGCGCTCGGTCGCCGAACTCGTCGCCTATGCCAAAGCCAATCCGGGCAAGGTCACTTTCGGCTCGCAAGGCGTGGGCACCACGCCGCATTTGACCGGCGAACTCTTTGCGCGCGTCACCGGCACGTCGCTCACCCACGTGCCCTATCGTGGCACCGCGCAGGCGGTGAACGATCTCGTCGGGCGCAATATCGACATGCTGTTCTTTCAGCTCGACTCCGTGCGCGAGCAGTACCGCGCGGGCAAGGTCAAAATGCTCGCGGTGACGACGCCGGCGCGCATTGCCTCGGTGCCTGAGGTGCCGACCATGGAGGAAGCCGGCGTCAACAGTTTCCGCTCCGATACCTGGAACGCGCTCGCCGCGCCGCCAAAGACGCCAGGCCCGATCGTGGCCAAGCTCAATGCCGCGATCAATGCCGCGCTCGCGGAGGCGGAGACCGCGGAGCACCTGCGCGCGATGAGCATGAGCCCGCTCGGCGGCACGCCGGAGGCGGCGCGCGCGCTCATCGCGCAGGAGAGCGCGCGCTGGGGCGAGGTGATTCGCGCCGCGAAGATCAGCGTGGATTAGCACGGCGCAAACACAGCCGCCGCTCCACACGAGCCGTCTCGTTTGCTTTTCCCGCGCCCGCCCTGACTCCGCAGCACGCGCGGACTCGCGCGCCATCGCGCGGCTCGGCGCTGAACCGCATTCGCCATTCCCTATTCACAAATTGCGCGAACGCAGCCGTTGCCATTCCATCGCCGCCGCCCAGGCGGCAATGGCGGCGAGCGCGAGCGAGATGAGTGCGTTGTAGCCGGCAAGCGACAGGCCAAGAAAGCGCCAGGCCGCCTCGTCACAGCGCATCACGCTGATCGACTGCAGCCGCTCGAGGAGGCCGCCCGGGACCGAAAGATCATCGAGCGGACCCGAGCATTCCTGCGGGCCCGCCCACCACTTCCATTCGATGCCGGAATGATAGACGCCGAGGCCGGCGTTATAAAACATGCCGAGCGCGATCGCGACGAGCGCGGCGAAGAGCACCTTGCGCGAGGCGCCGACATGATCGCCGAGCAGCACCATCACCGCGAGCGGAATAGCGAAGTAATAGGCGTAGCGCTGCTCGAGGCAGAGCGGGCATGGCTTGAGGCCGAGGGCGTACTGGAAGAACCAGGCGCCGAGAATGGTCGCGGCGCCAGCAACCGCGATTGCAATCGCCGCCGACGCGACCGGCCGCGCGCGGATCATGTTGATGCTGATCTCGCTCATGGCGGCGCGCGCTTAGAGAATGCTGTCGCCGGTTGGGCGGGACGCGGCCGCGCGCTCTTCCCTCCCCCGCTTGCGGCGGAGGGAAAGGGAGGGGGCATGCGACATGACTCACCGCGCAAGCTCACCCCCTCCCGACCCCTCCCCCGCAAGCGGGGGAGGGAGCAGACCGAGTTCGCCGCTCGGACTAATTGCACGCCGCAGAAAGACATCCGTTGCAGACAAACGCGCGCTCATCCCTGCTTGACCCGCGACCCATATAACGATGCGGCGGCGGCAATGGTATGGGGCCGTTGACCCTCTCCACCTCGCCGCTATGATCGCGCACAAGCCCCTGTGGCGGAATTGGTAGACGCGCCTGACTCAAAATCAGGTGGTGG
>Ga0126381_100000486_pt1 | contig 43709 bp, 69 predicted proteins | sample PanSoiMetPlot_28_FD_96465 | JGI IMG/M metagenome (GOLD analysis project Ga0126381, IMG submission 96465) | Tropical forest soil microbial communities from Panama - MetaG Plot_28 | ecosystem: Environmental > Terrestrial > Soil > Tropical forest > Bulk soil | place: Panama | collected 2016-02-17 | reverse complement strand
GACCGACGCGCCCGCGCCGGGCCTCACCTCGTCGCTCGACCCGACGAACGGGAAGATGGGCCTCCAGCACTTCGAGCACTACGACTACGTCGTCGTCCTCGCCAAGAACAGCCACGACTGGCTCGCCCTCCAGGATCTCCTCGGGATCGAACAGGTCGAGTTCCGGCTCGCCGACGGGCGCAGCCAGTTCGGCCTCGGCCGCGTCATCGACGCCAAGCAGCTCCTCGCGCGGCTGCGCCCCGGCGAATGAGCCTGTTCGACGTCTTCGGGAACGAGGACTGGGAGCCAGCGCTCGACTACGCCCTCAGCAACCTCGAACGCTTCGACGACGACGAGCGCGTCGCCTACACCAGCATCGTCCTGCCGATCGCGTTCTCGCTCGGCTGGTCGCGCCTGCACACCTACGCCCACCTCGACTGGACGCTCTACGGGCTGCTCCACTGCCGACCGGAGTTCGCGACCGCCGCGGAGCTCCGCCGCGAGGTCGCACGGTTGCGCGCCGAGGTCGCCTACCAGTCGGCCGAGCCGTGCCCCGGCTGCGGAACGCGCGTCTGGCCCGGCCTCAAGGGCCGCGTCTACTGCTCGAACGCCTGCCGACAGCGCGCCTATCGCCGGCGTCGAAATGTCCAGCCAGCGGCCCGGGAGCAACCGTAACGCCACGCCGCCACAACCCGCTTGCCGACTGGCGTTGGATTTTCCAGCAGCCCGTAACGCTTTTTTCGAAGTGACAGCGCCTGACGTCCGGGTCGTGATCATCTCGCGGGGCCGTTCGGACTCGATCGGCCGGAACGCGCTCGCCCTCTTCCCGTACGCGACGGTCACCGTCGACGAGCGCGAGGTCGACACGTACGCCCGGGTCGTCCCGGACGAGCAGCTGCTGCCGCACCCGCAGTTCGCGCAGCTCTCGCAGATCGAGAACTGGCTCCACGATCAGGACCTGGCCGAGTTCGTCTACTGGTCGGCCGACGACGTGCACGCGCTGCGCTGCCTGGTCGGCTGGCGGGCGCGCACCTACCGCGACCCGGAGCTGATACGCGGCCTGCTCGAGGTGACGGCGGTCTGCGCCCGCGACGCCGGCGCCTACCTGTTCGGCTTCGGGCACCACATGGTCCCGACCTACCTGAACAACGACCGCCCGTTCGCGCTGAACGCGTACGTGCGGGAGATCTACGGCTTCCGGCGCGGGCACGAGCTGCGGGCCGACCCGAACGTCGAGCAGCACTACGACGTCGACGTCGCCCTCCAGGCGCTCTTGAAGCACCGGATCATCTGGCGCGACGACCGCTTCGTCTTCGACTCGCAGCTGCTCGGCTCGGCGAAGGGCGGCGAGGCCGGTGTCCGCACCCCGGAGGCGGTCGAGCACGCCGCCCGCGCGATGGTCCAGAAGTGGGGCAAGTGGGTCACGGTCGACGCGCCGACGAAGCGGTTCGCCGGCGGCGGCACCCTGAACTGGGGCAAGGCGAAGGCGACCGTGATCAACGTGCAGCGCCGCTACTCGTAAGCTTGGCGGCGGACCGTCCTTTCCGAGACGTCCGCCGAACGGCCCGGCAAAGACCCCGTCGGGCCGTTCGCGCCTCTACGCTTGCCCCATGCAGGGCATCAGCCTGCCCGCCGTCTCCCAGGTCGTGCTGGCGGTCGTCGCCGTGATCGCGCTGATCCACTTCTGGTGATTCCGTAGGAATCAGGCGCGGCAGACGAGGATCGCCCAGCCGCGCCGCTCGCTGCGGCGCCGCAGCTGCGCGGCCCGCTCCCGCCGCCGGTAGCTGTCGGCGTTCTCGGGCCTGATCAGGTCGAGCCAGCGCTCGAGCGTCCGTGAGCGGTGGGCCTCGTACGCGAGCCAGTCCTGCTCGGTCGAGGCAAGCACCCGTTCGACCTTCACCCCGGCCGTCTCGGCCAGCCGGACCGTCTCGGCGAGGTGCCGGTACGGCTCGCCGACCGCGACGAGCGGCGCGGCGGCGGTCAGCCGCTCCAGCGTCGCGACCAGGCCGCCGAAGACGAACGACGCGCCCAGGCAGAGCGCGGCGTCGAAGGCCCGGTGCCGCTCGACCACCTCGCTGGCGTCGGCGAGCACGACGTCGATCCGCTCCTCGAGGCCCGCGCCGGCGATCCGCACGCGGGCGGTCGCCAGGAAGGCGGCGCTCTTGTCGACGCAGACGAGCCGGCAGCCGAACGCCTGGGCGAGCACGAGCGCCGGTCCGCAGGTGCCGCAGGCGACGTCGAGCAGCCGCGACTCCGGCCCGAGCTCGAGCTGCTCGCCGAGCGCGCGGACGGTCGCGGCGCGCAGCGGGTTCTGGATCTCGTGCTCGGCCTCGACGATCTCGTACCAGTCCAGGTCGTAGCTCACGCGTAGAAGCTCCCGACCGCGTCGACGACCTGGTCGCAGTCGTCCTCGCTCATCAGCGACCAGAGCGGCAGCGTCGTGATCTCGTCGCCGACCCAGTCGGAGACCGGCAGCCGGTCGGCGCCGCGGCAGCCGCTGAACCAGCTCAGCCAGTGGCCGGGCCGCCAGTGGACGCCGCTGTCGACGCCGCGCTCGCGCAGGTGCGCCCGCAGCTGTTCGCGGCGCGCGCCGGGGACGCGGACCGCGTAGCCGAACAGGCTGACCCCGTCCAGGCTGCCCGGCGGCGTCCGCAGCGGCAGTTCGGCGAAGGCGTCGTTGTAGTACGTCGCGTACGAGCGGCGCGCGTCGATCCAGGCGGGCAGGTGCTCGAGCTGGCTGAGCCCGATCGCGGCGTGCACGTTCGCCAGGTGGTAGCGGAACCCCGGCCCGTGCACGTCGTAGCGGCCGTCGGCGGCGGCGAGCGAGCGGCCGACCTCGACGTAGCGGCGCTCGGGCGGCTGCGCGACGCCGAGCAGCCGGGCGCGGCGGATCGTCTCGACCTCGTCCTCGCCGCAGGTGACGGCGCCGCCGTCGATGCAGGTGATCGTCTTGATCGGGTCGAAGCTGAAGCACTGCAGGTCGCCGACCGCGCCGATCCGCCGCCGGGCCATCCCGGCGTTGACCGGCCAGCGGCTGCCGATCGCGTGGCAGGCGTCCTCGACGACCCGCAGCCCGTTCGCCCGGGCGAAGTCGTAGACGGCGGCGTCGCAGGCGAAGCCCATGTAGTGCAGCGGCAGGATCGCCTTCACCCGCGGCCCGAGCAGCGACCAGCAGCTGTCGAGGTCGAGCGTCAGGTCGTCGTCGTGGACGTCGCAGAAGACCGGGTCGGCGCCGCAGGCGGCGATCGCCTGGAAGTCGCCCAGGTTGTTGAACGCCGGCGTGATCACCTCGTCGCCGGCGCGGACCCCGGCCGCGAGCAGCGCCAGGTGCAGCGCCGACGTGCCGGTGTTGACGGCAACGACCTTGCGCTCGTCCGGCAGCTCGAGGAAGCGCGCGAGTTCGTGCTCGAACGACTCGACGACGCCGCCCATCCCGAGCCAGCCGGAGCCGAGCACCGCGGCCGCGGCCGCGATCGTGTCGTCGTCGATCTGCGCCTTGAAGACGGGCAGCATAGGTGCTCAAGCAGGCGCGGCGTGCAGCTGTGAGCGTGTATGCGCGAGCCACTCCGGGTGCGCGATCGTCCAGGCGACCGTGTTCCGCAGCGACTCCTCCAGGGCGAGCGGCGGCTCCCAGCCGAGCCGACGGAGCTTCTCCCCGTCGAGCGCGTAGCGGAGGTCGTGCCCGGGCCGGTAGGTGTGGAAGTCGACCGCCCGCGAACGGAGCGGGAACCCGGCGCACTCGGCGATCAGGAACGCCATCTCCAGGTTCTCGACCTCCTGCCCGACGACGTTGAAGCGCTCCATCTCGTTCTCGCCGTCGTAGAGCGGAAACTCGACCTGCTCGAGCAGGAAGATCAGCGCGTTCGCGTAGTTGCGGGCGTGCAGGTAGAAGCGCGAGCCCTGCGTCCCGTCCGCGCGCACGTGCACCGGCACCTCGGCCCCGCGCAGGATCCGCTCCAGCGCCAGCGGCACGAACTTCTCCGGGTCCTGCCGCTCGCCGATCATGTTCATCGAGTTCGCGACCGCGCAGGGCAGCCCGTACGTCCGCCAGTACGCGTAGACGATCGCCTCCTGGCAGGCCTTCGACGCGCTGTACGGATTCGACGGCCGGTGCGGCGCCCCCTCGACGTGGTCGACGCCGAGCGGCGCCGGGCCGTACACCTCGTCGGTCGAGACGTGCACCAGCTTCGGCGGCGGATCCCATTCGCGCACGTACTCGAGCAGCGTCAGCGCGACCGCGACGTTGTTCTCGACGAACGGGCGCGGCGCCTCGATCGAGCGGTCGACGTGCGACTCCGACGCCATCGCGATCACGTAGTCGACCGGGCCGATCTCGTGCGCGAGCTGCTCCGAGATCGGGGCGCGCAGGTCGTGCGTCAGCACCTTCACCCGGCGGGCCTGCCCCGGGTCCTCGTCGAGCACCTCGCGCAGCCGGTCGGTCTTGCCCATGTGCCGGAACGAGTCGGTGCAGACGACGTCCCAGTCGGTCTGCTGGAGCAGGTGCCCGAGCGTGTGATGCCCGACGAAGCCGCCGGCACCCGTCAACAGGACGCGCTTCACGCTCAGAACGGTATGTCGTCGTCGACGCGCTCGGGCACGTCGGCGGGCGGGCCCGGGTCGCCGGTCGGCTCGCGGAACGCCTCCTGGTCGCCGTGGGCGCGCGCGATCGCGTCCCAGTCCGGCTGGCCCCGCGGGACCGGCCGGTCGACGGCGAGCGAGTAGTTGTCGTACGCGTTGCCGCCGCCCTCCGGGTAGACCTTGCCCAGGTAGCGGATCATCACCGTCTCGCCGAGCGCGACCCGCTGCCGCTCGAACGAGAGCCGCAGCACCTTGTGCAGCAGCCAGACCGAGTGGCGGCCGCCGACGGGGTCCTCCAGCTCGACCACCGGCGCCGTCCCGTACTGGCGGGTCGGCACAGCGGGGCGGACGGCGACGACCCGGCCGATGATCTGCTCGTCCGGCTCCTCCGGCTGCCAGGCGGCCGGGAAGCCGCGGTCGATCTCGGCCTCGAGGCGGGCCCGGACGGCGTCCCAGTCGTACTGCTCGTCGGAGACCTGCTCAGCCGTCGCGCTCACACCCCGATCGTGCCCGCAGGACCGGACGGCCGACGGGGCCAGCCCGCGCACGGCGGGGGAGAGAGGCAGGGCCGTGGCGGGCCGCCCTCACGCAGCGTACGGGTGATCGTCACCGAGGACCAACTGCTCGTGCCGTTCGCCTCGCGCGACGACCTCCGCTTCCCAGCACGGCGGGTCGCACCGCTCGCACCGCCACCATCCGTCACGGCCAAGCCAGAGCTGGCCGTGGAGGCAGGACGGCTCAGTGCTCGATTCGGATCCCGTCTCGGTCAACAACGAAGCTCACCCCGAACGCGCCCGCGAGCGCCTCGAGCGTCCGTGTGGTCGGCTGCCGGTCACCGCGCTCGACCCGCGAGAGCGCCTGCCAGGACAGGTCCTCGACCGCCAGGGCGACCTCGCGCAGCGACAGCCCCCGCCGCCGGCGCAGTTCGCGGAGCTGCTCACCCAGGCGTGGTGCCGCCACGACCATCACGGCTGCAGTGTGCCCCACCGAGCGGCTTGAACACACGCGAATCTCTCCGGGGGCAGACCTCGGGCGAGCCTCCACGGTCGGCCCCTCCGCCTGCCGCCGTCCGGGGACCACGCCTCTCGCGCCGCCCGGATCGCGGGCGGCGTCCACCCTGGCCTCTACGCTGGAGTCCTCGAGCACGCCGTCACTCCGCGGAGAAGGCACCAGCGACGGTCAAGCGGCAGGCTCCCTGAGGTCCCACCCAGTCTTCTGCGATGGCTTCGGCCGTCGCCTTGCTCTGGCGCGGAGTCGCGTTGCACGCCCGCCCGTAGCGGTGCGCGCCCTGGTGTCAGCCAGCTATCTCCTCGGCGGCGGCCCCTCGTCCGGCTCGATCGTGATCCGCACCCGGCCCATCTCGGTCTGCTCCGCGTTCTCGCGGTACGTCCGGAACAGCTCGCTCAGCGAGACGACGTTGCCGTTGGCGACGTCCACCACCGCCAGGTCGTGCCCCTCCAGCACCAGCTCGGCGACGAACACCACCTTGCCGCCAGCCTTCGTCCAGACCTTCACGTCACTCCTCCTCGTCCTCGCGTTGCTTGCGGATCACGATCCCGGCGTGCTTACGGAGCAGCCGCGCGAGCCTCAGCGCGCCTTCTGCGTCAAGCGACCATGGCTCCCTCGAGCCGTCAGGTGCCTCGAACGTGACGACGACACAGCGCACCCAACCGCCGGACGCTGCATACGGGAGCCCGCGCGGTATAAGCGCCCGAGGCATGAGCGCCCGCTGCACCTCGACCTCGATCGCCGGAGTCGCCGCGACAGCGCCGGTTATGCGCTCGGGCTTCATCTCGGGCTTCACTTCGTCACCACCTCCAGCTGACTCGCCCAGTAGTGCCACTGCCGCCCGTCCTCGAATCGGACGACGACGTTCCAACGCGGCGGCTCCGGCCGTCGTCCAGTCGACCAGTCCGAGAACCCGGAACGGACGAGCGGGCGGCGCATGTCGACGACCACGCCCTCTTCGCCCGACGGCGTCCGCACCCGGTCGCCGATCGTGACCCTCACAGCCATCCGATCCACCAGGCGACCGGGAGGATGACGAGCGCCCAGAGGATCAGGCCGCCGACGACGGCGATCGCGATCCCCTCCGCGCCGAGGTAGTCCTCGGACGGGACGCGGTCACTCACGCTCAACCACGACCCGCGTGGTGATCTGCGTGACGTGCCGCTCGCCGTTGTCGAAGACGATCCCGACCGCCTTGCCAGGCAGGGCGTCGACGCGCTTGACGACCCGGCCGGGGTGCGTCGGCAGCACGTCGCCCTCGCGGACCGCGCGCGCCGGGACGAGCATCTTCTTCACCGGATCAGCCCGCACGCCCGGGCGGTGTTCGGCCACGGGTAGAAGCCCGAGACGGCGTGGTAGCCGATCGCGGCCGCGATCTGCTGCGACGGGGTCGCCTGGTCGGCGGACGGCGCGTAGCTTCCGCCCCAGCGTTGCCACTCCGCCGGGCCGAACTGCAGCCCGCCGGCGAAGCCGTTGCCGGAGTTCGCCGTCCACGACCCCTCGTACTGGTGCACGCACTCGAACGCCTGCACCAGCCAGACGAGCCGGTCGAGCCGGGCGGCCAGCTCGCCGCGGAGCGTGTTCGCGACGCGCCGCTGGCGGCGGAAGCGGAAGGCCCAGAGCTCCGGCCCGGCGCCGGCGAACTTGATCTGGCCGTGCCCGACCACGCGCAGCTGGTGCGTCGCGTGGTCGGTGGCGGCGACGGCCGCGGTGACGAGCGCGACCAGGAACAGGTAGGCGGAGAGCAACGCGATCGCGGCTCTACGGGTCATGCCGACTCCCTTCGGAGGGGACAAGGTTCTTCGCCCGCAGCACGACGGCGAAGATCGGCGCGACGTACTCGTCGACCGTCGTCGGGCCGAGGGCGAGCGGCCCGCACGCCTCGACGAGGCGCACGTAGACCTCCTGCTGAGCCGTCACGCCCACCCGCTTGTCACGTGAAAAGGTCGGCCCCCGCGCCGCGTGACCGGCCGGGGGCCCGGCGGCGCGGAGTAGCCCTCTACCACGCGCCGCTCGACCGATGGTGCCCGACCTGTCAGGCTCAGGCCGCAGTCCCTAGTCACGAGGGGGGCGTGACTAGGGACCGTGACTAGAAGGCCCGCAGACGGGCCCGAGCGAGGCGCCATCGGGGTTTGAGGCTCTCCGGCGCCCCGAACCCCTTTGCCCTGCTAATGAGCCGTTCTGGGCCTTCTGTGGCCCGCGGTGGCCCAGCAGGGCCCACGGGCTTCCTTATGCGCCCGATATGGACCTTTCCCTGCATACGGGCACCTCGTGACTTCAGGCGTGACTTGGCGATCATCCCACGTCCCCCGGAAGGCTCATCTGGTCGACGTGGATCGACTGCGGGCCGGGGCCGACGACGTACGGCAGCGAGACGATCGCACCGGCCAGCTGCTCCGGCGGGATTGCGATCAGCGCCCGCCAAACGAGATCTCGCACCTCCTTCTCCTCGCGGCTGTCGCCGTCCGGGGCGTCGACGTGCAGCGTGCAGACGAAGCTCCTCATGGTTCCCTCCTCATGCTCGGAGCGCCTGGTCGTGGATCTCGTACAGGTGGAAGCAGTTGTCGTGCAGGTTCACCCAGGGCGAGCCGTCGCCCGGCGTCAGCACCTGCGCGAGCATCACGCCCTTGAGCGCCTCGCTGCCGTAGGCCGCGGCCTTGATCTCATCCCAGGTCGGGTAGCGAGACGGGTGCGCGATCGACAGGTGCCAGCGGTACTCGGCCTCGCCGTGCACGGCGTACGGCTCACGGGAGACCATCACCGTGCACTCGCCGAGCGTGTGCCGCTCCGTGTGCAGCGCGCCCTGCCGGATCAACAGCAGCTCGGCCTCGCGGCCCTGGGGGCTGAGATCGCGGCGCAGCGACGGTGGCGCGTTCTTGAACGTGCCCGGCACGCGGCTCATGCGCCCTCCGCGGCGAACCGCGGCACCTCCGGTGGTTCGCCCTCCACGACCTCGACCGTCATCACCTCGGGTGTCGCGTCGACGCGGGCGAGCAGCGTGCTGGCGTGCAGCAGCTCGGCCTCGCTGATCTCGACGCGGCCGCCGGCACGGACGACGAGCGCCTTGAAGGCGACGACGAGCCCGGCGACCTCGTTGCCGGTGACCGGCTCGGCGAAGCGGGGGTCGCTCATGGGATCTTCTCCCCGCCCGCGAGCGCGGAGCGCTTCTCGCGCATCGCCTCGCGCAGCTCGCGCGCGGTCATCTCCGGCCAGTCGACGATGTGCCCGGGCGACCAGACCTGGTTCACGGCCTTGAGCACCATCTCGGGGCGAACGACGTCGTCGTCGTCCGCCCCGTCGAGGAGGTCGAGCACCTGCTCCAGGAGCAGCTCGGCCGCCTGCTCGATCGTCCACTCGCTCACGAGACGATCCTGAGCTGGCGGGGCGCGGGCGGCGCCGTGCGGTAGGCCTCGCGGACGCGCTGCCGGGCGAGCCGCTCGTCCGGGTGCCCGTACAGGGTGCGGACGAGCTTGCCGCCGTCACGGTGGCCGAGGTGGAGCGCGATCACGTGGTCGGGCAGCTCGAGCACGTTCAACGAGTACCAGCCGAAGAAGTGCCGTGTCACGAGGTACAGCTCCGAGTTGCCGAGGCCTGCGGCGGCGCGGACCCGGTTCCAGTGGTGCGTCCGCGTCGACGGGCAGTAGTGCGAGCCGCGCAGCGTCTGGAAGCAGTGCTCGCCCTCGCGGGGCAGGGAGAGCAGCCGATCTCGCGCCCGTTCGGTCATCCCGATCGTGCGGATGTGGTGCGCCTTCGGCTTCGTGAACTGGCGCGAGATCTTGTTCCACTGCTCGTCGACTCGGATCTCTTCCTTCTGAAAGTCGCACTTCGTCCAGCGCAGTGCGTCCAGCTCGCCGGGCCGCATCCCGGTCCCGATCGCGACGTCGAGATAGGCGGCGAACGAGGGCGGCGTCAGCTCCTCGGCGAGCTGGATGAACGTCTGGATCTGCGCCTCGTCGGGCGGTTGCACGTCGCGGCGGCCGCGCGAGCTGGGCAGGCCGAGGTTCGCGAACGGGTTCTCGCGGACGAGCCTCCCGGCGGCGGCGGAGGCGGCGTCGTTCCACATCACCCGCAGCTCCTTGACCGTCGAGGCGTGCTTGCCGCGCAGCCACTCGGCCACCTCGTCGTCGCCGACCGCCCGCATCGCGAGCGACCCGTAGCGCTCGACGAAGGCCTTCGTCCGGGCGCGGTAGTTGATGTTCGTCGACTCGGACGGTCGCTGCCAGATCGGGTTCGTCGTCCACTCGGCCCACCACTCGGAGACGGTGACGCCGGCGCGGGCGCTCTTGGAGAGCAGCGTGCGGGCCTCGGCCTCGGCGAGCTTCGCCTCGGCCTCGCTCTCGTAGGTGTCGGGGCCGCCGATCACCTGGCGGACGGAGACCTGCTTGCGGAGGCGCGGGTGCCAGACCCGGCCGCGCCAACGGCCAGACGGAAGCTGGTTCGGCATGAGGGCTACTCCTTTGGTCGGTTCCCGGGTCGCGGTCACGTGCGATCCCGGCTTTCACCGACTCTACCTCGTTTCGCGGCCCAGGACGTCGCCTCCGACAGCCGGTAGCGGCGGACCCGCAGCCCCCAGGTCTGCGACGGCATCCCCTCGGCCGTCCAGCGCTTGATCGTGTTCCGGGAGACGCCCATCAGCCCGGCCAGCTCGGCGGCGTCGACGTAGCGCTCGGCCACGGCGCTCACGCCCGTACCAGCGTGTAGGCGTTGTCGAGGTCGTGGTCGCCGCCCCTCGGCTCGATCCCGTGCGGGTCATGGTCCCGGTGGTCGATCCCGGGCCACCAGCCGACGTGGAGCCTGGTCATCACCCGCTCGGCCGGGTCCCAGCTCGCGGCCGCGAGCACGGCCGTCACGGCCAGGAACAGCAGCACGGCGACGGCGGCGTCGATGGCGGCCTTCTTCGCGAACCGGACGGCGCGGCGGCGCTTGAAGCGCTCGGCCTCGCTGCGCTTGATCCGGACCGAGCCGGCCGTCCGGGTGCCGTTGAGCAGCACCACCGCGAGCTTGCCCTCCGAGATCCAGCGCTCGACGGTTCGCCGCGACACCTTCGTCTCGGCGGCGAAGTCGGCGATCGTCAACAGATCGAGTGCCACGTGCACCCCCTAGCCACCCATGCCGCCCTGGGCGAGTCGGCTTCACCAGCCGCAACTGCTAGTCGGGCGAACGGTCTGCCTTCTCCGGCTTAGCCCCTCGCTCGCGGCATGGACGAACGGCGGACACTACATCGTCACCACACGACGACGCAAGGCGGGCGTGCACTACATGTCGGCCTCTGACGGCCTCTGACGGGAACGCCCGTTCCCGGCCTGACGCCGGAGCCGCACGTTGCGCGATTTTCCGTCGCCGCCCGGCGAATCCGGCCGCGTGTAAGCGACGGAGAGGCGACGAAACGAAGTCGGGCGGGTGATTGGTTGCCGGTTTTCGGCGGCTCTGGGCCTCTACGGGCCCGGCGGCGGCTTCTCCTCGTCGCGGTCGCGCTCGACGAACACGCCGACCCGGAAGCGGTGCGCCTTCGGCGGGTCCCTCGGCCGGAACATCGTCCGGCCGACCACGATCAGCGCGAGCACGAGGAAGAATCCGACGAAGACCGCGGTGATCAGCACCGGGTCGGAGTAGCCGATCACTCGTCGGGCGGCGGCTGCCCGTTCAGGTGCACCTGCTGCGCCGCGAGCGTGCCGAGCACGCCGACGCAGGCCGAGGCGATCGAGAAGGCGCCGGCCGAGCTGTAGTCGTTCGCGGCCAGGATCGCCCCGACGATCATCCCGGTGATCGCGATCAGCCCGAGCAGCGCCAGGAACACGAGGCCGGTCAGCGGGTGGTGCGTCACAGGCCGTCGCCTTCAGGCCCGGCGTGGCTCGGCTCCTCGTCCGGCTCGTCGGCCGGTCCCGGCCACTCGAGCCCTTCCACCTGGTCGACGTCGACGGGCGGCTCTTCGTCGCTCATAGCAGCTCCTTTGCTCTCGCGATCACGCTGTCGATCGGGAAGCCGCTGCCGCAGTCCCAGTGGCCGCCGCCCCACGAGCCGAGGTCGTTGTGCTGGCAGACGCCGCGGCCGCCCGACTGGGCCTGCGAGGCGGACAGCTTGACGACCGGGATCCCGTACGCGCGCGCCTCCTCGGCGATCCAGCGGGCGCAGTTCTCGAGCATGTTCGGGTGCTTGTTCCACTCGGCGGTCGACCACTTGGCGAACGCGCACAGCTCCGTCTGGACGGCGACCGGGTTCGCGTTCGCGGCCGTCCAGGCCTTGCCGGAGCGTTGCACGTACTCGCCGACGATCCCGAGCTTGTCGTCGATCCCGGTGTGCGAGCTGACGGCGTTCGCCGGGTTCGCGAACCAGTTCCCGAGCGACTCGATCGTCGTCGCGCCCTCGGCGGTGTGCAGCACGATCAGCCGCACCGCGGAGCCGCCGCGGGAGCTCCAGTTCGGCGACGGCATCGCCTTCCGCGAGAGAGCGGGCGGCTTCTGGCTCGGCGGCGGCTTCTGGAACTGGTCGTACGCCTGGTTGATCAGCTTGACGGCGGTCGCGTCCATCGCCGGCTCGCCGGCGTGCGGCAGCCCGGCCGGGATCCGGATCGAGCGCAGCCCGTTGAACGTCGCCTGGCCGACGAACCCGGTCGCCTGGATCCCGAGCTGCCGCTGGCACCCGGCGATCCCCGTCTCGGGGACGTTGCCGCCGGGCTTGCCGTGCGCGAACCCGTTCGAGTAGGCCCGGTCGAACGTCTGCCACGGCCAGCGCCCGGCCCGCGAGACGGTCCGCTTGTAGGCCTCGACGTCCGGCCCGTCCGAGGAGGGCGGGTAGCCCTTCGCGTCGGGCGGGTAGAGCGGCCGCGGGAACCCCTTCACGCTGACCATCGGCCCGCCCGGGTAGCCCTTCTCCCACCACTCGCTCATGGCGTCACCTCGCTCGTCTCGGTGTACGCGCGGGCGAAGTCGTCCGCGTTCATCGCCCGGTCCTCGCCGCTCGAGCTGGTGACGACCAGGAGGCCGGGCAGGACGAGCGCGACGCCGTGCGGCGTCGTCAGCTCTTCGGGCGTGGTCACCGTCCGGGTCGTGTACGTCGTCGTCGGCTCGGACGGGGCGACCGGCTGCGCCGGGACCGGCTGCGGGGTCGGGGCGACCGGCTCGGCGATCGGGTTGCCTTCGCTGTCGGCCGGGGTCTGCTCCCAGGCGGCGTGCGCCGCCTCGTAGTCGGCCTGCGTCTGCTCGTTCGCCGCCTCGATCGTGGTCTTCTGCGCGTTCCAGGCGTTCATCTGCTCGGCGTAGTTCGCCTGCTGCGCGTCGTAGCTCTCGAGGTCGAGGTTCGCGTAGTAGCTGCTCATCGCCTCCTCCTAGTTGTCGAGCTTGACGATGTACGGCACGAACGTCGTCGTCGGCAGGTTCTCGTGCGCGCCGCCCGAGCCGGAGTTGCCGACCGAGACGCCGGTCCCGGCTGCGGCGACGCCGATCCCGGTCGTGACGCTGTTCGTGTTGCCGTCGCCGGACGGGAGGAAGCCGCCGCCGTAGCCGCCCGGGGCGCCGGTGCCGGGCTGGTTGACGGACTGGTTCGTGCCGCCGCCGAGCGTGTGGTAGTGGCCGCCGTCGCTGACGCCGTGCGCGTGGCCGGGGTCGCTGATCCCGTGGTTGTGCACGGGCTGCTCGGCGACGACGAGCGCGTGGTACTCCTCGCCGGTCACACCGGCCAGCGTCGCGGCGATCGAACGGGTGATCCGGTTGGCGCGGGCGCCGCCCGGCATCGCGTCGAGGCCGATCGGCGTCTGGCCGCGCAGGTCGGGCACCCGGAACTTGCCCGCTCCCGGGTCGGCCTTGCCGCCGTGCGTCTTCCAGGCGGCGGCGATCGCGGCCGCGGCGATCGGGTAGGTCGCGGCGTCGTAGGCGGCTCCGTCGGCCCAGACCCAGGTGCCGTAGGTCGCCGGCGCCGGCAGCGCCGAGCCCGACCACATCTTCACCTCGCCCGGGATCGAGCCGCCCGAGCGGATCTGCGAGAGCACCGTCTCGAGCCGGTTGCAGAGCGCCGCCAGGTCGGTCGGCACGTCGGCCGGGTCCGTCTCGTTCGGGTACGGCAGCCCCCAGGTTGGCGTCGTCGCCTTCTGCTGCTCGGGGGTCGGCTGGCTCATCGGCTCCTCCTCACGCTGGCATGTCGTCGCGGGCGGCGGCGTAGCTCGGATAGACGGTGTTGACGGCCGCGTAGTCGACGTGGTTGTCGCGCAGCTGCGCGTAGATCTGGCCGGTCGCGGTCCCGTCGTAGGCGAGGACGATCCCGCCGGGCTTCTGCGCCAGCAGCGCCCGCAGCGTCGCCGCCGGGTCCGGGGTCTGCGGGGCGTATGTCCGCACGGTCACGTAGTAGGCGTAGTCAGGCGCCGCCGGGAAGCCCTGCGCGGCCCCGTCCCGTTCCCGGAAGACGACCGTCTGGGCGCCGGTCAGCGTGGCGGCGGCCGCGCCGACCATCGCCGCCCGGGTGCCGCGCCGGAACCCGTCCGTCGAGGCGATCCGGGCGCGCATGTCGGCGTCGGACGAGTTCGGGAGCAGCCGGACGCCGGCGAACTGGGCGAGCCAGGGCAGGGCGTCGGTCGGGCAGCGGTTGAGGTCGAGCAGCAGCGTCCAGCCGGGGTCGCCGGCGTCGGTGTCCCGGACGAGCTCCTCGACCTGCTGGAACATCGCCCCGATCGCGTTGCAGTAGATCAGCAGCGCCCAGCCGTTCTGCTCGTCCTGGTCGGCGAGCGGCTCGAGCGCCGCGTACAGCCGCTCCGCGAAGCTCGATGGGGCGAGCTGTGCGGGCGGCACGCTCACTCCGCGGTCACCGTCCCGGTGATCGTCCCGGCCTGCGCCATCGGCGCGATCCCGGTCAGCGCGACGTCGGCGGTCCCAAGCGCCTGCCCGGAGACGGCGAGCTGCACCGTGTCGACGTAGTCGACGCCCTCGACGCGGTCGACCTCCGCGATCAGCTCGTTGTGCCGGACGACCGGCCGGTTCAGCCAGGAGCGGCCGGACGTGTCGCCGAACGGGGGTACGCCCCACTTCGCGGGCAGCAGGTAGTTCTGCACGGCGGCGATCGCGCGCGCCTGCACGTCGGCCGGGTCGTAGGCGTGGAACGAGTGCGCGGCGAAGTTGACGTCGATCTGCGTGTACGTCGGGTCGACGACGAAGACGAGGAAGTTGACCTCGCGGGCCGACTGCAGGAGCGCGTCGACGTCGGACTTCACCTGGGCCGGGCACGGGTTCCCGGCCGCGTCGCAGATCGCGACGGTCACGCAGCGCGGGCAGTTCGTGTCGATCGGCGGGCCCGGGTTGTAGAGGTCGATCGCCGTCGCCCTCGCAACGCCGGCGATCGACTGCTGGGCGAGCACGGCGAAGTCCTGCGGCAGGATCGGCCGCGGCGTCAGCAGCGTCAGCAACGCCGACAGGCGCGACAGGTAGGCGTCCATCGTCTCCGCGTCGACGCCGCCCGAGGTCGGCCGGTCGAGCGTCACCGTGGCGATGAATGAGAGCGCGTCGATCACCGAGACCGTCCCGGTCAGGTCGGAGGCGGCCGCCCCGGCCTCGAGCGCCGTGCAGACGACCCCGGCCGCCTGCGTCTGCCCCTGCAGGATCAGCACGTCCTCGGCGACCGCGAACGCGTAGCTGGTCGGCGACGCCGGCGGCGTGACCGCGATCACCGTCCCGGCCTGGATCGTGTACCCGGCGTTATCGGCCGCCGTCCAGGTCGTCGACGCCTGCGCCTGGAGCGCGTTGTGCTGTGGCAGCCCGAGCACCGAGCCGCCGAAGTAGGCGAACACCTGGTCGGGGACGAGGCCGGCCAGGGTGGCGTTCTCGGCGGCGATCTGGGCCAGCGCCTCGACCAGCCAGGCGTCGAGGTTGCCGTTCGACGGCTGCCAGTTCGGCACCTGCTGCTGCAGGTAGTCGAACGCCTCCCCGGCCAGGTCGACCGGCGACGTGTCGAGCGGCAGCGGGATGTACGAGCTCATCTAGACCTCCGATCTCACCTGGACCGACACCTGCACTCGGGCGACCAGCTCGTCGATCGCGTCCGGGTGCTCCTCGAGCACGGCGACCGCCCTCGGCTCCCAAGTCTCCAGCGCCAGCCGGATCTCGTCCACGTCGGGCCCGGGCAGCGTGAACGCCGGGTCGGTGATCCCGAACGCGGGCAGCTCGACCCGGAAGCCGACCGGGCAGACGAGGATCGCGTAGCAGCAGTCGGCGATCTCGTCGAGCGAGTCCTGCTCCGTCTCGGCGGCGTTCCCGCCCGCGAACCGGAACGGCAGCGAGAAGTGCGGCACGTCGGTCACGGTTGCGGCGGCGGGGCGGTCGTCCCGAACTGCCCGGACGGGAGGAACACGGTGACGAGGCAGTGGTCCTTCGTCTCGTCGCCACCAGCCGCCATCAGGAACCCGGACGCCAGCTCGTCCGGGGTGCGGCTCGTGTCGTCGCCTTCGGCGTAGTTGACGGTCGCGTTGATCTGCATCCGCTTTCCCCTTTCAGAGCTGCATGGCAAGGACGGACAGGTGCGAGTAGGTCTGCTGGCCGGTGTTGTCGGCCTGCGTCTGGATGATCAGGTTGATCCAGTCGTAGGCGTACTTCGGCAGCACCACCCAGCCGGAGTCGTAGTGGACGGGCGACGTCTGGCAGGTGATCGCGGACGTGTAGGCGTCGGCGGAGGCCGACGCACCCTGGCCGTTGTACCCGGCCTCCCAGCGCAGCTTGAAGTTGCCGTACGCGTTCGACTGGTTCGACCAGAGATAGCCGAGGATCTTGACCTGCCAGTTCGGCCCGTCGTAGCCGTGACCGGGACCCTGCCCCGAGCAGTTCATCCAGGGCAGCGAGCCGCGCTGGCCGGTGTCCTGGTAGCCGTAGTTGCCGGTCGTGTGCTGCGCGTTCGACGAGATCACCGGCAGGATCGGGTTCACTTCCCGCCAGTAGCCCCACGCTCCGGCGCCGGTCGCCCGCCGCTCCCAGATCCGGGCCAGGCTGTTGCCGTCGTCGGTGAAGCACCAGACCCGCTGCGTGACCCAGGTGTTCGTCGACGGGAACTGGTTGTCGTGGACGGTCACGATCCCGATCAACCAGGCACCGGCTGCCTCGTTCGGCGCGTTCGCCGCCCCGGCCGCCATGTACCAGCCGTTCGTGTAGACGGCGTTCCAGTCGGTGATCGAGACGCCCTTCTGGCCGAGCCGCCCCGACCCGGTCACCAGCGCGGGCACGTCGGCGTCGGCGATCGGCGACCAGACTGCCGCCCCGCCGACGCCCTTGATCCACTGGCCGTTCACGACCGGCGGGATCCCGCCGCTCTGCGCGACCCACTGCGTGTCGTAGTCGGTGGCGCTCTTCTTCGAGAGCACCTGCCCGGCGGCACCGCCCGCGGCGACACCCGGGCCGGTCGGGCCGGTCGGGCCGGTCGCCCCTGTCGCCCCGGGGTTGCCCTGCGGCCCGGTTGCCCCCGTGGCGCCAGTCGCGCCCGGGTCGCCCTTCGGCCCCTGCGCGCCCGTCGCGCCCGTCGGCCCCGCAGGACCAGTCGCGCCCGTCGGCCCCGTCGCGCCGACCTGCGCGAGCAGCTCCCAGTTCGTCGGGTCGGTGTCCGGCGAACCGGGGCTCGTCCCGGCCACCTTGCGGCGCCAGCTCGAGCCGCCGTAAGTGACGGCGTCGTTGACGACGTACGCGGTCGCCGCCGCCCAGGCGCCGCGCCAGGTCAGGCCTGGCGGCCCGGTCGCGCCGGTCGGGCCGGTGTTGCCGGTCGCGCCGGGGTCGCCCTTCGGGCCTTGCGGGCCTGCCGGGCCGGGAACGGTCGAGTCGGCGCCAGGCGGGCCGGTCGGGCCTGCAGGGCCGGTCGCGCCGGTGTTGCCGGTCGCGCCGGGGTCGCCCTTCGGGCCTTGCGCGCCCTGCGGCCCGGTCGCGCCGGTGGCGCCGGTCGGTCCGGTCGGGCCAGGATCGCCCTGCGGGCCCTGAGGACCCGTCGGCCCCGCCGGTCCTTCCGGGCCGACCGGCCCCGGTTCGCCGGTCCCGTAGACCGGCGCCGTCGTCAGCGCCCAGGGTGTCTGGTCGTCCTCGGTCAGGACGAGCAGGCACTCGTCGCCCTTCGCCGGCAGCCCGTTCGACGGCACCCACTGGCACGGCCCCCATGTCTGCCGGGAGCCGTCGAACGCCTTGACGGTCACGTACAGGTCGTCGGCGATCGTCGCCGGGCTGTTCGCGATCACGCCCTTGACGGCGGCGACCGGCGGCCGGTCGCGGGCGAGCAGCTCGCCGAGCAGCGACTGGTTCACGTGCCCTTCCAGTGGCGGGGCGTGAACCCGCCCTTCGGGTGCATCTGCGGGTTGAACCCGGCGCCGCCCCAGCCCTTGCCCCAGTCGCCGGTCCCGAAGTGCTGCGGCGGCTGCCCGGGCGGCTTGAACTCCATCCAGACGTGGATCGCGTTCGCCCAGACCGTCAGGTACGTCCCCTCGCCCGCGTCGCCCCAGGTCCCGGCGATCGCCCCGGACACATCGACGGGGCCGCCCAGCTTGAAGCCCATCCCGGCCGTCCCGAGCACGGCGCAGGTCGAGCCGGAGCAGTCGAAGCCGATCCCCGGGTCTTTGCCGGTCCCCCGGTCGGGCGTGCCGCAGTGCGCGTGCCCGCCGCCCCAGACGTACGGGTAGCGCTTGGCGCCGATCTGCTGCGCCGCCTGGTAGGCCTTGTCGATCAGCGGCGAGCCGGAGCCGAGCACGGCCCCGGAGCTCGAGGTCGACGTCGTCGTGGCGGCGGCGGGCTCCGGCAGCGGCTTGACCGCCCGCTTGACGGTCAGCGTCGCCTGGGCGTCGAACAGGCCGCGGCTGACGTCGGCGACGAGCCAGCGCCCGTCGGCGGGGCCGACGTTGTCGAGCACGACGACCGAGCCGGGCGGGAAGGCGAGCCGCGAGGCGCGGGCGGTCACCGTCGCCTGCGACGAGGCCTTGCCGTTGTCGACGTCGAAGTCGATCGTCGAGACGCCGACCGTGTCCTCGCTGAGCGTGGCGGCGGGCCGCGCCTTGACCAGCGTCGTCTCGGCGACGAAGTAGACGGCGCCGTCCGCGGCGAAGCACTTCCAGCCGACCTCCTGGGCGAGCCGCTGCAGGCAGGCCCACGAGTCCTCCTTCTGCCCGGCGCTGCCGCCGCGCTGGAACGTGTACGGCACCACCGTCGTCGTGGAGACCGTCCCGCCGGACGGGCTGCCGCCGTAGGCGGCCACCCAGCGTTCCGCCTCGGCCCGGTACTGGTCGTAGCGAGTCGGGAACGCCGAGCCCTGGCAGGCCTGCGCGATCTGCCCGGCCGTCCATGACGGGTTCTTCGCGGCGAGCACGATCGCGCCGCCGCGGCCGGTGAAGCCGCGAGTCAGGAAGGCGTTGCAGCAGGCCTCGATGTCGGTGTTCGAGATGTTCATCCCCTGCGCGGTCGAGTCGCGGACCTGGAGAATCCCGCGCGAGCCGTAGCCGTCCGCCGAGGGCGACGACGGGTTCGTGATCGTCGACTCGACGATCACCGCCTCGATCAGCGCGACCGCGGCCCGGCCGGAGGCGCCGAGCGAGTTCGCGACGTCGAGGCAGCGCTGCGCGTTCGCCTTCTGCTGCGCCGACGCCGGCGCGCCCTTAACGGTCAGCCTCGCGTCCGGGGCGAAGCCGCCGCCGCCCGGCGCGGTCTGCTGCGAGCTCGTCTGCCGCTGGCTGGCGGCGGCGATCGGCTGCACCGTGTGCAGCTCGGGGCAGACGAACGGGACCGGCCCGCCCGGCTGCTTGACCTCGCGGACGATCGAGAGCGCGAACTCGGCCCTCGTCATCTTCGCCCGGGCCGCCTTGCGCGGCGTCGTGATCTGCCGCAGCAGCGCGACGATCCGGTCCTCGAAGGTCAGCGTCAGCTGCGTCCCCTGCTTCTGCACCTGGACAAGCCGCCACCAGAGGCCGCCGTACTGGAGGTCGATCTGCGTGTTGAAGACGCCGGAGCGGAGCAGCGTCCGGTCGGAGTCGTCGACGACGATCGTCAGCGTCGAGGCGCCGTCCATCGTCCGGGCGATCGTCCCGTTCGTCACCCGGTCCTCGATCTCGGCGCCCCGGCCGACCTTCGAGCCGACGACCCGCAGCAGCACCTGGCCGACGTCGACGTCGGCGGCGAGCGCGCTCATAGGCGCTCAGCCTCGCGCGGGTCGGCGGGGTGAGCATGTATGCGCGATTCCGTGGGAATCACGGCAGCCTCAGCACCTGCCCGACCGACAGCCGGTGCGGGTCGCGCAGCTTGTTCAGGGTCGCGATCTCCGTCCAGCGGGACGCCTTCCCGAGCAGCCGGGCGGCGATCGCCGAGAGCGTGTCGCCCTTCTTGACCGTGTAGCGCTTGACCGACGCGCCCTGCTTCGTCTTCGGGCCGGCCGTCTTCGCCCGCTGCCGGTTGGCGGCGCTCGACAGGACGACCCGCGTGTCGGCGATGTACTCGAGCAGCGAGACGGTCACCTGCTGGCGCACCCGGTCGCCGTTCGCGTTCGCGAGCGCGTCGCCCCAGTTCAGCGAGTCGATCACCCAGTGCTTGCCCTTGTGCGGCAGCAGCCCGCCGGTCGCCTGGAGCGTGATCCGGGGCGGCGAGCCGTCCGAGGCGGTCGGGGTCGCCATCGCCTCGAGCGCACCCAGGTCCTTCTCGATCGACGGCGGCTGCTGCGTCCCGCTGCCCTGCTGCCAGCTGTCGAACTGGAGCGGCAGGTCCATCCGCAGCCCGGGCGAACCCTGCCAGACCGAGAGCGGCGAGCGGCGCGGCCGCGCGATCTCCTGCCAGCCGCCGTACCCGGCGGTCACGTTCGGGCGGGCGTCGGAGAGCCGGACGAGGATCGACCGGGGCGGGTCGGTCGAGACGAGCTTCACCCAGCCGACCGGGATCATCGCCGCGCCATCGTGTTCGCGCCGACCTGGGCGACCGCCCGGGCGAGCACCTGCGAGTCGAGGTAGACCGGCACCTCGATCGTCCCGACGCCGAGGCCGCCCATCGCGACCTGCTGCTGCGTCGGGGTCAGCGGCACGACGCTCGAGCCGGACGGCAGGTTCAGCACCTCCGGCCCCTGCTCGCCGACCAGCCAGTTGCCGCCGCGCATCACCGTCCCGCCGGCCTGCAGGCCGAGATGCCCGGCGAGGCCTCCGACCGTCCCGGCCGCCTTCAGCACGGCGCCGCCGCCCGGGATCTTCTTCAGCGACCCGATCAGCTTGCCGGGGATCCCCTTCACGTAGTTGATCAGCCGGTCGAACAGCCCGCGCACGTCGTTGACGAACCCGACCAGGAACTGCTTGATCGTCTTGAAGTGCTTGATGATCAGGACGACAGCGAGCCCGAACGGGCCGGTCAGCACGCCGAGCACGTAGGGCCAGTTCTTCTTCAGCCAGTTCCAGACGAACTCGGCGCCGGCGAGCAGCGCCTGCCAGGCCTCCTCGGCGATCCGCTTGAACGTCCCGAAGTGCTTGATCACGATCAGCGTGACGGCGATCAGCCCGATGATCGCGATCACGACGATCCCGATCACGTTCGCGTCCATCGCCAGGTTGAGCGCCCACTGGGCGACCGTCCAGCCCTCGGTCGCGGCGGTCTGCGAGAGCGTCGCGACCGTCGAGGCGATGATCGCGACCCGCCAGGCGACGAGCGCGACGACCAGCGTGACGATCACGACCCGCAGCGCCTTCGCGTTCGAGGTCACCGGCTCGAGCGCCTTCGCGACGACGAGCAGCACCTTGGCGAACCCGGTCATCACCGGCAGCAGCGCCAGCGAGGTCTGCGTCTTCAGCCCCTCGAACGCCTTCGAGAGCTCCCGCTGCTGCGCGATCTGCTGCTGCTCGGCCTTCAGCTGCGACGAGGTCAGATAGTGCCCGGACGCCTTCTGCGCGTCGAGCATCTTCAGCACCGCCTCGCGGCCCTTCGAGAGCACCGGCAGCAGCTGCTGCCCGGTCCGCCCGAGCAGCTGCTGGGCGAGCGCGGCCCGCTCCGACGGGTCGCGCATCTTCTGGAAGGCGTCCGCGATCGTGAGCAGCACGTCGCCGGTCCGGCCCTTGCGGATCGCGTCGAGCGGGATCCCGAGCCGGTTCAGCGTCAGCCGCGCCTTCTCGCCGCTCGACTGCGCGGAGGCGATCGCGGACGACAGCTTCGCCAGCTGCTTCGGGGCGTCCTTGCCGCCGGCGGCCGCGACGGCGTCGATCTGCTTCCGGAGCGCCGCCACCTTCTGCGTCTCCGTCGACGTCCCGAGCGCCGACTTGTCGATCTGGCGGCTCAGCGTCGCGATCGAGGTCGAGAGCTGCCGGGTCGAGATCCCGCGCTCCTTCGTCAGCGCGATCCACTCGGACGAGCGCTCGGTGTCCATCCCGGTCTGCGTCTGCAGCGCGTAGGTGCCCTTCGCCAGGTCGGCGGTCGCCTTGTTCGCGTCGCGCAGGAACTTGACGCCGCCGTAGATCAGCGAGGCACCGGCGGCCCACTTGAGCATCCCCTTCCAGCCGCGCCCGGCCGCCGTCCCGGACGTCTCGGCCGACTTGCCGACCCCGCCGACCGCCGCCGAGGCCTTCTCCGCGTCGGCGACGAACTGCGGCACGTTCCGCAGGAAGAGGATGAACTCGAGGGCGTCGAGCGGCACGGCTAGCTCACCGGATCGCCTTCACGACCTGGTTGCTGATCCGCACCGCCAGGTCGCGGTGGAGCAGCTCCTGCCAGTGGCCCGCCCGCCGCAGCATCGCGGCCAGCAGCAGCTGCTCCTCGCGGTCAGTCGAGAGCAGGAAGCGGTAGCCCGGCAGCCCGAACAGGCACATCGCGGCGGCCATGTCGACCTGGTCGCCGCTCAGGATTCCCCCAGCAGGTCTTCGTCGGCGTCCGCGTCCACCCCCTGCGCCCACGACAGGTACTCGCTGACCGCCACCCCGACCGCGATCTCGGGCGACGGCACCTGGTCGAAGATCGCCCGCACGAGCAGCCGCAGCGTCGGTGCCTCCTCGCTCACCTGGAGCAGCTCGGCGAGCCGCGTGTCGAGGCGGCGCGGCTCGCCGCTCGGGTCGATCGGCTCCAGCGGCAGGTCGCGGCTGCGCCGGACGAGCACCTCCTCGACGACGTCGAGCAGCGTGTCCGCGTTGAGCGCGAAGTCCCGCATCGGGTTCTTCTGCCGCTCCATCTTCTCCATCCGCATCCGCGCCCTTGTCTGCGAGTCGCCGGCGAGCGGGGCGCAGCGCAGGACGAGGCAGCCGCGGTAGCCGGGCACGACCATGTCGTAGACCTGCTCGGCCGTGTGCTCCTCACGGCGGCGGCGGATCGCCTCCAGCGCCGTCTCCTGGACGTCGACCTCGAGCGGCCGGATCTCGGTCGGGGCGTCGTCGAACTCGTGCAGGCTCACGTGATCGACCCGTTCGGCGTGATCTCGATCTCGAGCAGCGCGTGGTCGGTCGAGTTCGAGTCGACCTCGGGCAGCGTCACCCGCTTCAGCGTCCCCGTGTACGTCAGCGAGTCGCCGTAGACGTTGCCGTCGATGTCGAGGGCCTGCTGCTGGAGCACGCACGTGCCCTTGCCGACCCGGCCGAGCAGCCACTTGACGATCGGCGCGTCCCGGTCGAGCTGGTAGAGCCGGTTCACGACCACCTGGGCGACGGTCACGAGGCCGCCGAGCGAGATCGTCGGCAGCATCCCGCCCGGCTTGTACGTCAGCTCGGTCGTGTCGGTGTCGCCGCCGGTCTTGACGTCGAACGTGCCCAGGTTGCGGCCGTCGACCCTGAGCGTCGTGTTCCACTGGTCCTTCCGCATCGCTCACTCCTCCCTTCTCACGCGGCGACGGACAGGCCCGCCGGGGCGATGGTCTGCGTCGTTGCGACCTTGACGATCTCGATCACGACCCACTCCGGCGACGGGCTCATCTTCACGAGCAGCACCGCGTGCAGCTCGCCGTTCGCGATCGTCGTCGGCGTGTTCACGGACGAGCCGACGTCGACCCGGAACGCGTCCTGCGGCGTCGCCCCGTAGAGCGCGCCGGCGAGGAAGAACGCGTTCAGCATCGCCGACAGGTCGCCGCCGAACTGGGCGATCGTCTTCCCCTGCCCGTCGAGCGTCGTGAACACGTAGTGCTCGCCGATCGCCTCGGCCTGGGCGGTGATCTCCATGTTCAGGCGGCTGTTCCCGAACCAGACCCACTGCGAGTTCGCGTTCTGCGCGTCGAGCGTCCGGTAGCCGTACGTGCGGACCCCGCCGTACTTGACCCGGGCCATGTTCACCGACGCGTCGTTCAGCGCCGTGTACTCGGCGTCCGTGTAGGTCGCCTCGACGTCGATCACGAACACGCACTGGCCGAGGTCGCCGGCGGCGGGCTGGTTGGCGGTGAACGTGGCGTCGTTGCGGGCGATGATCCCCGCCTCGACCGCCGCGTACGGGACCGTCCTCGTCGTCCCGGCGGTGACACCGGGGATGATCGCCGACGGGGCGAACAGCGCCCCGAAGCGGGCGTTCGCGTCGGTCGCGAGCGCGGCCGCGGCCGCCTCGAGGGCAGCGGCCGTTCCGTCGGCGGTCGTGAGCAGCGCGACCCGGTTCGTCGCGGCGGCGTGCGCCAGGAGCGCCGACTGGTTCGCGGCGTCGCCGGCGAGCGTGTGGTCGGCGATCCAGACCTGCCCGGGCCCGAGGTCCTTGCCGAGCGCGTCGAGCGCCGCCTTGATCGTCGGGTCGAGCGCCAGCGTGTCGACGCTGCCGCCGCTGATCTTCGCCTTCCCGGCCTTCAGCGGCTCGAGCGACGCCGACGCCGCCTCGACGTCGAGCACGGTGCCGGGGTTCGTCCGCGACACGTACAGCTGGCTGCCGCCCTCGCGGAAGAACGCGTCGGCGGAGTCGTAGGTCGCCTGGTCGCCCGCGACGCTGCCGCGGGCGCCGAAGGTCGCCTCGTACTCGGTCAGCGAGCGGACGAGCGCCACGTTCGGCGGCGCCGGCGTCTGCCCGGCCGGCGTCAGGCCGACCAGGAAGCCGACCCCGGTGTTCGTCGGCGGCGAGAGCGGCGGGCTGAGCGCCCGCGAGATGACGTCCACACCCGGTCTGCTCATAGCTCAGTCCTCCTTCGGCTGTGTATGCGACTCGACCGTTTGGACGGTCGGCCAGTCCGGCCACGGCGTCGTGTCCGGGTCGAGCGGGGCGAGCGGGTACGACGGCCCGGCGTTCGCGACCGCGACCCCGTGCACGGTCACCTGGAAGATCGCCTGCCCGGAGCTGAGCGAGCGCTGGTCGTCGTAGGCCAAGTCGTTGTGCCGCTCGTCGAGCCAGGCGACCCCGTCGGCGTGCCCGTCGAGCGACGGCTTCTGCAGGAACAGCGTCCGGACGGCGGCCGTCAGCAGCTGCGCCATGTCGTGCGACGCCTGCTGCGTCTTGGCCGAGCAGAGCACGCCGAGCCCCATCAGCCAGTCGGCGGTCACCGTCCCGTCGCCCTCCTTGCGCGGCGGCCGGGCGATCCCGGTCGAGATCAGCATCAGCCCGGGCAGGTGGTCCTCGGGCCACTTGTCGAAGCTGATCGTCCGCACGTACGACTTCGGCCGCGCGTACGTCCCGGCCGTGATCCCGTGCTGCCGCTCGACCTCGGCCAGGTAGGTGCCGATCCACTTCCTGCACAGGTCGATGCACCAGGTCTCGACGTCGCCGCCGGCGACGATCCGCCCGAAGATCGACGGCTGCAGCGCGCTGCTCATCGGCGCGATTCCGTGGGAATCACGGCAGCCCGCCGATGTACGTCTTGACCACCTGCGCCATCGCCTCGATCGCCTCCGGCGACAGCCCGACCACCTCGCGGACCGGCATCTTCGACGTGCCGAACTGGTGGAAGCGGGCGTAGTCGACGTCGGTGCCGAAGCGGAGCGCGTCGAAGGTCGAGTCGCCGAGCCCGGTCGCGGCCGCGGTCAGCGACCGCTCGAGCACGCCGGTCGCGACCAGGATCCGGTCCGGCTGCCCGAGCCGCGCCTTGTTCTCCTCGGTCGCCTGAGCGAGCTGCTGCCAGCCCGGCCCCTGCTCGCCGAAGCGGCGGGCCTCGTCGGCGTGGAAGATCCCGTCGAGCTCCGCCCAGAGCGGCCTCACGTCGGCGGCCCGGACGCCGACCCGCTCTAGGTCGCCCATCGCCTTCAGGACACCCTGCTCCGCGATCTCGACGTGGATCCCGCTCACGCCGGGAACACCCCGCCCGCCTGCGGGATCGACGTCCAGGAGCCGACCTTCAGGCTGACGATCGGCGCCATCTCGTACTCGCTGCCGCCGGCGGCCGCCTCCGCCGTCTCGATCAGGCTCGCCAGGTCCTCCTGGTACTCGGCGTTCAGCTGGTCGTAGGCCGAGCGGTTCTGCCGCACCTGCTCCGGCCAGTACGCCTTCTCGATCCGCAGCGCCGCCCGGTAGGCGACGACCTCGGCGACCGACGGGAGCAGGTCGGGCGGCAGCTTGTCGAGCAGCGGCAGCTTCGGCGCGATCAGCGCCATCGCCGCGTCGATGTGCCCGTCGACCTCGACGTCGGTCGGGCGGGTCGTCGAGTCGAACGTCCCGACCTCGTGCCCCTGGTCGTCCTTCGTGCGGGCGAGCAGGATCCGCCCGACCTGGTCGACGGTCGGCCGTCCCGGCGGCGGGCTACTCATCGTCCACCTCGCTCACGGCGGGGGCGGGCGGGAGCGTGAGCTGGCGGCCGCTCAACGGGACCGGCTCGGCGCCGAACCGCGGCTCGAGCAGGATGTCGTAGTTCCGCTGCCACCAGTCCTCCGGCCAGCTCGCCGGCGGCCGCCGCTCCCGCCCTTGCACGAACTGCTCCCGCAGCCCGACCCCGGCGCGAGCCGGGGCCTGAACCCGGGTGCCTTCGGGATCGGGCAGCGGCATTACTCGGCCTTCGCCTTCGTCTTCGTCGCCGGCGCGGCCGCCGCGGCGAGCGGCTCCCGCACCTGCTTCAGCGTCTGGATCGTCTGCGGCCCGGAGGGCGGGTTCTGCGGCTCCTCCGGCGTGTACGTCTCGTAGGTCGCCTCGGCCGGGTCGATCGAGTGCGTGTACGCGTCCGGCGCGTCCTCGATCAGCTGCTCCTCGACCGTCAGCTTGCCTTCTGCCATCGCTCCTCCTTCGTCGCGTCTCTGCTCGGACGTCGCTCCTAGGTCGCGTTCGTGATCGCGACGACGGCGCGGTTGATGTCGTGGACCATGAACGCGAGCCGCGTCTCGTAGCGGACCGCGGTCAGGTTCTCCTGGAACAGCTTGCGGTCGGTCGTGCCGTCGTTGACCGTCGCCTCGCTCGAGGTCGAGAGCACGACGTCCTTGCGGATCCGCAGGTGCAGGTTCGGCTTGTGCACGACGAAGCCGACGATCTTGCCCGCGCCGGCTGCCGCCTGCGGGTTGTCGAGGTTCGTCGACACCGACGTCGCCAGCCCGTACGTCGGGTCGAAGCCGCCCCACGAGCCCGCCCCGAACACCGGGCGGGTCGCGTCGGCCGCCGACCTGGCGTCGCGCAGCAGCTGTGCGAAGCCGAAGCCGAGCTCGACGCCCATCGAACCCTGGTCGCCGTAGCCGTTCCCTTCGAGGATCCCCATCGCCGCCGACAGCGCGTGCGGCAGCCCGTCCGCCTTCGTCTGGTCGTACTCGACCGTGGCGGTCGTGCCGCGAAGCATCGAGTCGAAGACGCCGGTGATCTGGTTGCCGAGCTGCAGCCCGTTGATGTGCGCGTCGATCGACTGCGCGATCGCCTTGCGGACGCCCGAGTCGACGAGCACGTTCATGTCGCCCGACTGGACGTCCTCGATCATCTCGTCCGTGAACAGGACGATCGAGGCGAACTTCTTCACGAGCATCGTCGCCTGGCTGAACTCGGCCCCGGTCGCGGGCTTGGCCGCGCCTTCACCGACCGGCCCGGCCGTCGGCAGACCCAGCCAGATCGGGAACTGCGTCTTGTAGACGCCGGTCGCCCGGGCGTCACCGCAGAGCTGGGGTGCCCCGGCCTCCTGCAGGATCCCGTTGACCAGGATGTCGCCGATATCGAACGGCAGCACGTAGCCGCCAGCGTTCGGCGGGGATTGCGCGAACGGAATCTGGTTCGCCACTTCTCCTCCTCAAGCTCGAGCTGTCAGCTCGCACGAGACTCCCGTCCCAGGGCCTGCAGGAGCAGCTTGTTGTGCTCCTCCTCCGGTGTCCCTCGTTGCGGGGCGGTCGTCCGTGCGCCACCGTCGAAGCCCGCGGTGGTCGGCTTGCCCTTGTCGGCAAGCAGCTGCTGCAGCTTCTCGGCCTGAAGCTCCATCTCCTCACGGGTCGTGCCCGACAGGAACTCCGCGGTCGCCATGTCGAGCCCGTGCTCGGCGGCGACCTCGTAGCGGAGCGACTTCCTCTCGTGCGCGTCGGCCCGCGCCTTCTCGGCCGTCAGCTGGTCGTTGAGCTTCTCCTGCTGCGACTTGTCGCGGTCGGCGATCTCCTGGAGCTTCTCCTCCAGCTCGCCGATCTTGTTCCGCGACGACGCCGCTTCGTTCCGCAGCTGCTTGACGTAGGACTCGGAGTACGTCCGGCCCTGCGGCTCTTCCGCGACGGGCTTCTGCTCTCCGGCGGCCTCCTGGGCCTCCGCGGCGACGGGGCTCTTCCCCTGCTCGACGGGTGGATCTGGCGTGCCTTCAGGCACTGCTGCCTCCCTGCGTTGGCGGTTGCGCCGGCGGCGTCGGCGCCGACGTTTGCGGTGCGGTCACTTCCGGTGCGCCCGGCGGCGGCGGCGCGGCCTGGACGGTCGCCCGCACCTGCGCCTCCTGGAGCAGGGCGGCCGCCTCGAGCTGCGCCTCCTGCCGGGCCTCGAGCTGCTTCTCCATCTCGGTGATCTCCTCGGGCGTGTAGCCGAGCTCGCCCCAGATCACCGGCAGCGGCACGCCGAGCGTCTTCTTCTTGATCTCGGCGTCGGTCAGCTGCGACTGGCTGAGCCGCTCCGGGTTCGCCCACTTCGCCTCGCAGTCGGAGGCGACGACCTCGGCGCCGGAGGCGGACAGCGCGAGCGCCATCGCCTCCTCCCAGCTGTCCGAGAAGAACAGCGTCTTCTGCTCGCACTTCTTGACCAGCCCGGCCTCGGCGGTCGCGAGCGCGTCGCCGGAGGCGTTGACCATCTTCGCGAGCAGGTAGTGCGGCGGCGTCCGCGTCTGCGCGGCCAGGTGCTGGATCAGCATCTCGACCGAGACGACGAAGTTCTGCATGTCGGCCGCCGGCAGCGACTGGGCCTTGACGTTCTCCTTCTCGAACAGCCAGAGCCGCGACATGGCGGCCTTCAGCTCTTCGGCGTTCCACATCGGCTGCCCGGTCTGCGGGTCCTTCGGCACCTCGACGCCGGTCAGGACGCGCTGCGGGAAGGCGCCGTACTCGCTGTTCACGATCATGTCGCTGCAGATCTTGTTGACGGCGTTCTGGAGCGGGATCGCCGGCTCCAGGTCGGAGTGCGCCGTCCCGAGCAGGCCCGGCTTGTTCTCGAGCGGCACGATCGGGACGACGCCGAGCGGGTTCGGCTCCTCGGGCGGGACGCCGCTCCGCTCGACCCACTCGACCTCCTGCCCGTTCGTCTGCTCGGCCTCGAACTTGAGCACGACGTCGGGCAGGTAGAGGGTCGCGTACTGGAAGCCCTCGTCGTTGTCGGCCCAGACCTTGAGCGCCGCCAGCCGCTTGCGCCGGTCGCCCGGGTCGTGGGCGACGACGACCTGCGAGGCGTGCTCGGCGGTGATCCGCGGCCCGTCGTCGCCGGTCGGGTCGACGAGCAGATAGCAGCGGCCGGACTTGCCCGCCTCGGTGTGGGCGATCACCGACTCGACGTCGAGCGAGTTCGCCTGCCAGATCGCCCAGGCGTCCGTCGACGTGTCGCCGCCGACCTCGAAGCCGACGATCTTCAGCCGCTCCACGGGCGCGTCGACGATGATCTGGCACCAGTTGTCGGCGAAGTTCTGGAACAGCGTCCCGAACGCCTCCCGGAACTTCGCGGTCGCGAACTGGAGCGGGTGCAGGCCGTCGTAGTAGGCCTCGTAGAGCGCGACCTGGTCCTGCTGCGCCTTCAGCCGGGCGAGCAGCAGGTCACGCCAGTCGAGCGGCGTCCGCTCGGCGAGACGCGGCGCGGCTGACGCCGTCGAGGTCAGGCCGTGTCGTCCGGCGACCCCTCGCCCTCATCGTCATCGTCGGTCGTCTCGTCCTCGGTCGGCTCGGTCGGTTCGGTCGGTTCGGTCGGCTCGGTCGGCTCCGTCGGCTCCGTCGTCTCGTCCGTCATCTGCTGCTCCCTCCGGATTCGCTGGATCCAGGCTTTCAGAGGCGTCTTCACTGACTCAGTCACAGGAAGGCGTACCTGCTCGGCCGCTCGTCGTTCTGGATCGCGTCGCAGCGCGCCTCGTAGGCGAGCACCGTCGCGACGGCGGCGTCGATCTTCTCGCGTTCGCTTCTGCGGGTCAGCCAGTACCCCCCACGGACCTCCTTAGCTTGCGCGTTGAGCACGTGCTTGTCCAACACGACGTTCGGGACGTGCGGCACCGCCCCTGCGACGTTGTCGGTGCGGAAGCGCTCGACCGCCGCCATCATCCGCGCCCGCGCCGTCCAGAAGCGCATCACGGCCGTCTCGCCGAACTCCATCGCCCAGCCGTCGATCTCCGACTGCCAGAGCGGCGGGTCGAAGTAGCCGCGGACGACCTTGAAGCGGTCCATCGCCGTCGCGACCGCCTTGTCGACCTCGCCGGCTGGGACCTCCCAGTTCGCCGGCGGCGGCGTCGTCGGGCACTCCCAGACGTTCAGCAGCTCGACCAGGCCGTCCTCGAGGCGGCAGCCGACCAGGGCGGTCGCGTCGCCGTAGCGTGACCCGTCGAAGCCGAGCGCGATCCGGTCGCCGGGCTTCAGCTCCTCGGGCGACTCGTTGTCGCGCCAGACGTCCGGGATCATCCACCAGGCCTCGCCGGCCGCCCAGACGCCGCAGGCGAAGCGCAGCCACTGCCAGGGCAACATCGACGGGCTGTCGTGCCGCCGCCGCAGCTTCTTCACCGTCTGCGCCGAGAGCGGGTTCACGAGCTTGACGAGCTCCATGTCGTCGACGTCGTCGTCGTCCTTCAGCGACCACTCGTGCATCGCGAACGAGTCGTCGGCCGTCCGCGCGTACAGGTAGCGGCCGTCGAGCTGCGTGACGACGTGCGGCAGGTGGCGGGCGGTCGCGCGCAGCACCCCGAGCGCCGACCCCTCGTTGTCGCCCGCGGTCGAGATCGTGATCATCTGCCCGTCGCGCGGGCCGAGCCCGTCGCGGAAGACGCCGTACAGGCCCGCGTCGCGGTGGCGGTGCAGCTCGTCGACGAGCGCCAGCGTCGGGATCACCCCGTCGGCCGTGTCGACGTCGGCGGCCAGCACCCGGATCTTCCCGGCGTTCGCCTTCGAGCGGATCTCCCGGTAGCCCGGCTTCGGGTCGACGTGCCCGGCCAGCCCGGGCGAGCGGCGGACGAACCCCTGCGCCTGCCCGAACAGGATCCCGGCCTGGTCGCGCGAGGCCGCGCCGATCACGCACTCGGCGTCGGTCGTCGTCATCAGGTGGTGCAGCGCCAGGGCGCTCAGCAGGGTCGTCTTGCCGTTCTTCTTGCTGAGCAGGACCAGTGTCTCGACGACGCCGGCGAAGTAGTCGAACAGCAGCCGCCACTGGAAACCCTCAAGCTCGAACGGATCACCGTTCTCCAGGCGGAGCAGCGAGCAGAAGCCCGCGAACTTCTCAAGCCGGTCGACCGCGGCGCTCTGCGAGCTCATCGGTCACGAACTCCGCGAACGGGTCGTCGGGCTTCTCCTGCTCCGGCGCCAGCGCCCGCTGCGACAGGCGCGCGTAGCGCTCCGGCACCGTCCGCTCGAGCAGCCAGGCCGCCGCCTGCCAGTTCTCGGTCGACGCCGCCGCGATCCGCGTCACGAGCAGCGCCTCGCCGGTCGCTTGCGCTTCCCGGACGCGTTCGGCGAAGCGTGCGTGGAGCGGGTCGTCCGCCGCCAGCCACTCGTGGTACGCCGACTTCGAGACGCTCAGCCGTGCACAGGCGGTCGCCGCCGGCACCCCGGCCCGCAGCATCGAGACGAGCTGCTCGGTCAGCTCCAGCGTCAGCTTCGTCTTCCGCCCGGTCCGGCCCAGGTGCGACACGCACAGGTCGGTCCCGGCCATCGCCGACTGCCTGCAGGGCGCGCCCTTGGCGGTCGTGGCGACGCAGCGCACCCGCCTAGCGCTCCCTGGATTCCCGGAGTGTCATCGAAACCGCGTTTTTCGGAGTTTTTTTCCCGGAAAGGCGAAGGTGGGTGAGCGAACTCCTCGCAGGGGGCGCCGGGCCTTTCATCACGCGGCTCACACGACTCGCACGCGACGACTCGATCGACTGCGACTGTCCTCTGACATTGCAGCGAGCACACACAGCAACCAGCTCATCAGCACTCACCACCAGCCGCCCGCCCAACACAGCAGGCTTCAGATGATCGACCTCTGTAGCCAACTGCCCACAACGCACACAACGCCACCCGTCACGACGCAGCACCTGCAACCGCACCTTCCTGAGCACGCCATCCCTGCGACCCGGCGTATGCGCCTTACACCAGGTCGCCTCCCTGAGCGCGGCGTTTGGACAGCCCGGGACACGACACGCCTGCAGAGCGCCCAAAATACGCGCCCCCTCTACGGCTTCTTGTGAGCGGCGTTTCTGATCCGCGCCGACGCCTCGGCGTTCGCCCGCGTCGACGACGTCCCGGCGACCCTGCCCGTGTTCGCGTTCACGATCGCCCACTTGCTGCCGCGCTTCCTCACCACGTACGGCATGGCCCGATTCTGCCTGCCCGCCCGGCCCGCGACACAAAAAAAGCGGCCCCGCCCGAAGGCGGGGCCATCGTGCACGGCGACTGGGCGACGCACCGCAGCCCGAATCAGTCTACGGCTCTCATAGGCGATCAACGTCACGCGGCGCGCGACGATGAGCCTCTATGCGCTGACCGTACGCGTCGAGCGCGGCCGCCGCCCGGACGAGCAGCTCGGCGTCGCCGCCGGGCAGCAGCCGCTCGCCGTCGACCAGCGTGTCGAAGTCACGCGACCCGATCTGCAGCAGCCGGATCGCCGTCTCCGTGCACCACGCCGGCGACGGACGCCGGTAGCGCGGCTCGCCGCTCACGATCGACGCGCCGCCGCCAGATAGCGGGCGAGCTCGTTCTGGTCGGCGAACCGCAGCAGACGCACCGTCTCATCGCCCGGCCAGTACCCGGTCCAGAACGCCGCCGCCGGGTCGTGCTCGGCGTCGTGGCCGCAGCCGATCGCCTGCAGCCCGCAGACCGAGCAGCGCTCGACGTCGCAGCCCCGCTCATGCGTCCAGCCCGGCAGCACGCCACAGTCGGGGCACGGACGCGGATGCTCGATCAGCGTCACAGCGCCACCTCGTCCGTCGTCGCGACCAGCGCCTGCGCCGTCAGCGCGTGCGCGGTCGCCAGCCTGCACGAGTACTCGCGATCCGCGTTCGCCCGCCTGCCGCCGCCGGTCGCGTGCATCTGCAGCTGCTCCATCTCGTCCAGCTTCGCGAGCCGTTCGTCCATCCGCTCGATCCCTTCCAGCAGCTCGCTCGCCTTCTCTGCGTGTTCTCTCGCCGTCATGCGATCAACTCCTTGTGCAATTCGTTCACGTCGACGTCGAGCCAACTGGCGAGCATCCGTGCCGCGTCGCCGCCCGGCATCACCACGACGACGCCCTGGTCGGCGTCGAACCAGCCGACCTGGATCACGTCCTCGGGCTTGACGTGCATCCGCGCGATCGTCGGGTACGACTGCTCCATCCGCCCGGCCGCCTGGCGCACCCGCTGCGCGAAGCGGTCGAGGTTCACGGCGCCGTACAGGTTGCCCTCGAAGTACAGCTCGATCATCTGCCCTTCCAGCACCGACTGGCCGACGATCCCGGACCCGGGCTTGATCGAGCGGGCGTGCCGGGGACCCGCCCCGACACGCCACGCGAAGTCCGGCTCTCCGGCCGGCACGTAGACGGCGATCACTTGCCGACCGCCTCCTTCTCCTGCGCGCTCAGCTCGTAGCCGCGCCCGACGAGCCACTCGAACCACGGCTTCTCGTCGGCCCAGTTGCCGTCGCGGTTGAGCGCGATCTCGAACGTCGCCGCGGCGATCGCGAACATGACGCGGTTCCGCGCCGTCACGCTCTTCGCCGCCTCCTGGTCGAGCACGAGCTTCCAGTCGACATCCTCGGGCGTCGCGTCCGCCGGCGGCTCCAGCCTGAGCAGCTCGACGGCCATCTCGTCCTCGTCCTCCTGGGCGCCGTAGTACATCCGCTCGCCGTACGACAGCGCGTGGTACGCCAGCTCGAGCAGCGCGTCCTTGTCGGCGCGCCCCTTGATCAGCACCTGGACGTAGTCACGGCGCCGCTCGGTCATCCGGTCGAACGCCTCCTGCGCCCGCTTCGCCTTCGCCGCCTCCCGCTCGCGGGCGGCCTTCATCTTCTCGGCCCGCGACGGGTGGCTCTTCGGGTTCGTGCACACCTCGATCGGCCCGTGCGGCTCGCGCGGGTCGACGACGACCGCGTGGCACTCCAGCTTGGCGTGCGCCTTCGGGTCCATCTCGACCTGCGCGGCGGTGTACGCCTCCTTCCGCACCTCGAGCACGCCGTCGGGCAGCTGCACGCGGTAGCCGTACTCGTCGGTCGGGGCGTCGAGCACCTTCTCGCCCTTCTTGACGAGCGCGTCGTGCGCCGCCTGCCGCTTCTTCGCCTTCTCGCGCTTCGCGAGCTCGGCCTCGACCTTCGAGCTGATCGACGGCCCGTACGAGTTGCCCTTGACCGCCAGCTTCTCGACGACGTCAGGCGTGTCCTTCAGCTTCGCCAGCTCGACGGCGTCGGGCAGCGTGATTCCGCCGGAATCAACCGCCTGCTGCACGGTCGCCGGGAGCGTCAGCAGCGCGAGCCGCTTCGCGACGAGCGCCTGCGAGCGGCCGACCCGGGCGGCGACCTGCCGCTGCGTCAGCCCGAGGTCGACCAGCCGCTTGAGCGCGTTCGCCTCCTCGAGCGGCGTCAGGTCCTCCCGCTGCAGGTTCTCGACGATCATCGTCTCGAGCCGCTCCTGGTCGCTGAACGCCCGCTTCATCACCGGCACGACCTTCAGCCCCGCCTGCTTCGCCGCCGCCAACCGGCGGGCGCCGGCGACGACGACCATGTCGGCCTCGTTCACCAGCAGCGGCTGCAACACGCCGCCCGCCTTCACCGACGCCGCAAGCTCGCTCACGTCGCCGACGTCCTGGCGGACGTTGTCCTCGGCGACCTTCAGGTCGCCGATCGGCACCTCCACGTACACACTCATCGTTCCTCCTTGACTCGGATCGGAACACCGGCTGGTGCTCCCGCCCCCGCCACGTTACTGGCAGGAGCGGGAACGTCATCCGCTATCGGGCAGGTCGCGGTAGTACAGAGCGAGCGTCGCGTGCGCGTCCGCCAGATGCGCGAGCTTCAGCACCTGCGACCCCTTGAGCAGACCCTCGGCCTTCTCGGCGTGCTCGGCCGCCTTCTCACGGTTCGTCTTGGCCATCACTCTCCTCTCGTCACCGTCAGGCGCAGTACGCGCAGGACGTGTGCTTCTCGAACCTCGGCTCGACGCGACGCCAATGCATCGGCGCCCGCTCGGCCAGCCGCCCGAAGTGCTTCCGCACATCCTCGACGTCCATCCACGAGCACGTCCACGACTCGACCTGCCACCAGTCGCCGGCGCGGTCCTGCTTAAGCACCGCGTACTCCTGGCCGCCGTCGCCGCCGGTCGCGTCGTTGACGAACACGTACTCGCCGACCCGCCAGGCTGTGCAGTTCGTCCACGTGAACCGCGTCACCTTGTCGGCGAACTCGTCGAGCGTCACCTCGACCGGCTCGCCCCAGACGCGGCGTTCGTGCATCACGGTGCGACCTCGATCGTCACGACGAGGCCCTTCGCGATCGCGTCGCCGCCGAGCTCGGGCAGCGCGTGCTTCTTCACGTAGAGCGAGCCGACGCGCTCGACGCCGAACTCACCCTCGGGCACCTCCTTGAACTGGATCGCGCCCTTCGTCTCCTTCCCGAACACGAACTTCACCTGCATCTCGTCCTCCTTGACTCGGATCGGAGCACCGGCTGGTGCTCCCGCCCCCGCCCGTCACGGGCGAGAGCGGGAACGTCAGTCGATCTCGAGCAGCTCCAGCAGCGCCGCCTTCGCGGCCTCGTACTCGCCCTTCGCCAGCTCGTAGCGGAGCGCCGCCTTCCCGAGCGGCGACTCCAGCTGCGGCACGAGCACCAGGCCGGGCGCCGCCTTCACCTTGCGGCGCTTCGGCCGCTCGGCCTTGACGCGGTGCTCGGGGCAGCGGCCCGCGTACTTGCCGAACCGCGGCGCGTCGGCGCCGCACTCGATGCAGGGCACCAGCTTCGGCTTCTCGCCGTTCGTCGGGGCGAGGTCGTTCAGCATGTCGGTCATCGTTCGCTCCTTCGTGTGGTCGGTCAGGCAGCCGATCTCGCCGCAGACGCGGCACTCGAAGTCGGCCAGCCAGGGGAACCTGCTGTCGTTCGCGGCGCTGATCCGCGCGGCGTCCTCGCCGAGCTCGAGCGCCTCGTCTTCGCGGTCGAGCCGTCGCCACGACGGCGGCCGGTAGCTCACTCGCGCCCGGCGACGGTCACGTCGCGCGGGTGCTTGTCCTCCCGGATCGCCTTCATCACCGGGTGCTGCAACCGGCCTTCGTCCGTCCAGCGCTGGTACGCGACCTGGACGACGACCTCCGGCTTGACCCAGGTCGCCTCGCGCTCCTGGATCGGGAACGCTGCGAACGGGCACGGAGCGGCCAGCTGCGTCAGCGCCCGCTCCATCGCGCCGTCGTACGCCTCGGCCATCCCGGCCCGGCCGCAGTAGACGAGATCTCCGTCCTCGTCGTACTGCCCGAGCACGAGCCCGCCGATCCGCCCCGTCCGCCCGTTCTTGCCGGGCGTCCAGCCGCAGACGACGAACTCCTGCTCCCGCCGGACCTTCACCTTCAGCCACTCGTCGCCGCGCCGCCCCTCGATGTACCGGGACGACTTCCGCTTCGCGACGATCCCTTCCAGCCCACGGGCGGCGACCCAGGCGAGCAGCGTCTCGCCGTCGCTGAACGACGGCGACACCTCGAGCACGCCCGCCCCTTCGGCAGCGAGCGCCGGCGCGATCACCTGCAGCACCTTGCGCCGGTCGGAGAGCGGCATCGCCTTCGTGCTCGTGCCGAAGCACGAGAGCACGTCGAACACGATCAGCCGCGCCGGGACGAGCGACCCGGCGCCCGCGGCGAGCCCGAACGTGTACCCGTTCTCGTCCGGCGTCACGATCTCGCCGTCGAGCACGGCATCGAACGGCAGCCGCGCGAGCGCCGCCGCGATCCCCGGGAACTGCTGCGTCCAGTCGGTCAGCGACGACCGGCTCTGCATCGTCACCGCGCCGCCGTCGATCGTCGCGACGCAGCGGACGCCGTCCCACTTCACTTCGTATAGCCAGTCGTCGCCGACCGGCAGCTTGCCCGCCTTCGCGAGCATCGGCCGGAAGGCGGCGGTCATGCCGCCACCTCCTCGGCCTGCTTGCTCGCCTCGACCGACGCCTGGATCGCGGCCATCAGGTCGATCACCGGCGTCTCGGCCGGTGCGGCCGGGGCCTCGAACGTCTCGCCCTTGTCGGCCGCCCGGATCGCGTCCTGCATCAGCGGCGTCCAGGTGTCCTGGGCCTCGCTCGCGTCGAAGACGCCGGCGAGCGAGTCGAGCAGCGGCTTCGCGGCCGCGAGCATCCGCTCGTCGACGGCGGGCCGCGTGTCCGCGGCGCGGCGGATCAGCTCGGCGTCGGCGTGCCGGATCTTCTGCTCGTAGCGGATCGTCTCCGCGACGAGCACGTCCAGCTCGGCGTGCCAGCGGACGGCGAGCGTCTCGGTCTGCTTGCTCATCACGACCTCGACGAGCGCCGCCTTGCCCTCGGCCCGCAGCAGCGCGGCGAGCAGGTCGAACGCCTGCTCCTGCCCGGCCTGCGGGTAGACGAGGAACGCCTTCTCCGTGTACGCCGAATCGATCTCGGCGGCGTCGACGACGCGCACGATCGCGCCCCGCCCGTCGGTCGCCTCGGCGAGGCTCTTGACGGTCGCCGGGTCGACGACGACCAGGCGGCCCGGCTCGTCCGGATGCGGGTAGCCCGTGAGCTTCTCCGCGTAGGCGACCACGTGCTCGTGCTCGGTCCCGGCGCTGCACAGGCTGACGCTCGCGAGCGAGTCGCCGTGCTCGGCGCACAGCCCCTTCCCCGGCACCGGCCGGTTGTTGTCAGTCAGCGACTTCATCGTCACTGCCACGTTCACCAGCCCGAAGCCGATCGTGAGCTTGCGCCCGTTCGCCGGCAGCGGCTGGCTCGACGGCTTCTCAGCCATCTCGTCCTCCTTCGTTCGGTTGACTCGGATCTCGGAGCGGGTGCTCCCGGCCCTACCCCTGCGGGCGGACCGGCAACATCAGCGGGTGAAGTGCAGGCTCGCCGGGCAGATCAGCGGGCCGCCAGGGAACGGGGCGACGCGTGCGTTCGGGTCGCACCAGTTCTCGTACTCGTCCATCACCTGCGGCACGTACGACGGCGTCTTGACGGCCGTCGTGACGGCGCGCGCCGGCGCGCGACCGAGCGCGAGCGTGGCGGGCACGCTGATCGCGACGGAGAGCGCGACGCTCAGGCTGACGATCATCAGGGTCTTCATGCGTCCTCCTTTCTGGAACAGCGGCTGCTGCTCCCGGCCCTCGCCCTTGCGGGCGGGACCGGCAACGTCAACCCTTCGACTTGATCCACGCCGAGGCGCCCTCGGCGAAGTACGGATCCTCGAGCGTCTCGTTCGCGAGCTGCCCGGCGTCGTCCAGGAAGTGCTGCTTCCCTCTCCCCATCCTGCGGCCGCGCGCGGTGTGCATGTCGAGCGCGTGGTCGGGGATCTCCATTCCCATCGCCTGCCGGTCGCCCTCGTAGAACGCCATCCAGGCGTGCACGACGACTCCCGACTTCTTCGCTCTGGCGAGCAGGCAGACGGCGTGCAGGAGATGCAGCGGCTCGCTCTCCTTCGTCGCCTTCTTGTGCTCCAGCCACGACTGCCAGAGCGCGTGCACGGCGAGCACCGCCTCCGTGTCGGCCAGCCCGACGTCCTCGGAGGCGATGATCCGCAGCCGCTTCCAGACGTAGCCGCCGTACCCGGCCAGGTCGAGCTCCGACGCCCAGAAGAGGGCCTCGCGTTCGTTCCCGCGCCGGATCGCCTTCTGCAGCGCCGACGCGACCTCGCCGTTCTTGTACCCGCCCGGCGTGTGCATGTCGCCGAACGAGATCGGGCGTCTCCGCTCTTCCGCCATCACGCTCCTCTCTCATAGGTGCTCAACCTGGCGCGGCGACGCAAGGTGAGCAGGTATGCGGTATGCGAGGTGCCCGCTTACGCGGGCACCTTCTCCGGCTCGACCGGCACCGGCTCGGGCGTGCGCTCGGGCGCCGGTGCGGGCGTCTCGAACGGATCCTCGAGCGGCTCGACGATGATCGTCTTCTGCGGCTCGCCAATCTCCATCTCGTTCACCTCCCTTCGAGGCTCGACGTTGCGCTGCGGACGTTGTCGGGCAGCACGGGCACCTGGTAGAGCGCCGCCAGCGGCTCGATCCAGCGGTAGTGGTGGAACGGCACGTACAGCCGCTTGATGCGGGCGCGCTCGGCCTTCCAGCCCTGCGGACCCTCGATCACCTTCCCGGCGAGCCCGACCTCGCCGATCAGCACCGGGTGCTCGTCGTGCTCGCGCACGTACGACATGCCCGACAGGTGGCGGCGATCGCGGGCGGCGTACATCCCACACGCGCAGCTCTCGCCCGGCACCCGCCGGTCGGGCGAGCGGTGGCAGACCGTCTCGCCGCCGCAGGTCGCGTGCGTCCAGCGGTCCGGGTGCCAGACGGTGCCCTTGTGCGTGGCCGACCCGAGCAGCGGCAGCTTCCGCGTGCCCAGGATCTTCCAGGCCCGGAAGCCCGTGATCTCACCGAACACGTCCGGGACGACGATCTCGTCAGGCTGCATCTTCGTCCGCCTCCTCCAGGATCTGCCGCAGCACCTCGTCGACGTCCATCTGGCCGTCGAGCACCTCGCCGCGGACCGGCTTGGCCTTCTCGGTCTTCGGCCCGATCGTGCGGAGCAGCGGGTGATCCTCCGGCAGCTCCCAGACGAGGTAGCTCCCCGGCCCGAACCCGACGCGGCGCTTCTTCACGTCCAGGTCGTCGGCCGCGCGGCGGACGGTCATCTTCGAGACGCCGTGCTCGGCCGCCTTGTCGAAGACCTCCTTCGCGGGGACCTCGCGGCCCTCCTTGGCGGCCTGCAAGAGCAGCAGCGCCAGGAACTCGGACGCGACCGCCTTCTTCTCCGGGTTCTCGGCCTTGTACCCCTCGCCGCCCTTGAACTGCACGACCTCGGCCGCGGGCACCGGCGCCGAGTCGTTCACGAACACGAGGCGCGGCGCCTCGTCCACGGTGCCGTCGGGCATGTCGACCTCGACCATGTCCGTGTAGAACTCGACCGCGGGCATCTGATCGTCGGCGGCGTTCGCCTTCGCGACCGCCATGAACCGCGTCTCGGCCTCGCCGGCCCCGGTCGGGCCGAGCACGTGCGCGAAGCGCACGGTGCCGAGCCAGCCGCCCGACGCCCCGCCGAACGCCTCCTGCGGATGCGCGTCCTTCGGCAGCCGCTTGTTCAGGTGGTGCACGCCGACGACCGCGACCCCCGTCCGCTCGGCCATCGCGGCCAGCGGCTCGAGCGCCGTGTTCGGGTCTGAGCCGCCCACGTGCTTCGCGATCGGGTCGATCGTGATCAGCTCGACGCCGTGGAACAGCACGAGCTCCTCGAGCAGCTCGACGTCGTGCGGCAGCCGCATCTTCCCCGGCCACAGGTGGACGAGGCGCGTGTCCGCCTTCGCGGCCATCAGCCGCGGCAGCTTCATCGACGCCAGCTGGTCCTCCGGGTTCGACATGATGACCGCGCCGCCGCGCTGCGTGACCTCGGCGGCCAGCCAGTTCGTGACCAGCGACTTGCCCTGGCCGGGCCGGCCGCCGATCAGCGTGATCGACCCCTTCGGGAAGCGATCCCCGACCAGGTCGTCGAGCAGGAACTGCAACCGCTCGGGCTTGACGTCCGCCGCGCGAATCAGCGCGCGCGACGGCTTCCTCGGAACTGCGCCCATGTGGGCCTCCTTCGTGTGAACTGCGTTGACTCGGATCTCGGAGCGGGTGCTCCGGCCCCTCGCCCTCACGGGCGGGAGCCGCAACGTCCGCTAGACGGCCAGCGACTCGGGCGTCGGCGGCGCCTCGGGCGGCACCGTCCAGTCGACCGACTCGGGCGTCAGGTACACGAACGGGTGATGGAAGGCGTCGAGCGCCTTCTCGGCGGGGACGGCGCCCGTGAGCGTCTCCTCCCGGTTCGTGACGTGCAGGACGACGACGTCGTCGACGTCGTCCCAGGCGAGCGTGACGACCACGCCCTCGTTCGTGCGCTGATCGAGTTCGCGAAGCATCTCGCTCAGCCCGCCTGCGACGCGTGGTAGCGGGCGTCGGCCTGCCGGTCCGACCAGACGTCGATCAGCGGCGCGAACTTCTTGAGCGCCCCCTTCGTCGTGTTCACCTGGCCGAGCACGTCGGCGATCTCGGCGTCCTCGTAGGCCTCGACGACGACGTCCCAGCCGCCGTCCTCGTAGTGCTCGAGCGCGTACGCCTTCACCCAGGCGACCAGCTCGTCGATCGTGTACGTCGGGTTCACGTACCCCTTGCTGCGGTCCGGCTCCTGCATCTCGTGCTCCTTCGTGTGAGTGTGACTCGGATCTCGCGCGTTCGTGAGTCGCGCCCCTCGAAGCGCCGTGGCGGAGTCGAACCGCGCATGGCGCCAGGCCCTCTCACGGCCTTTCGGATCGGTTACCGCTCGCCCTCCCCGCGTACGGGCTGCGAGCACAGTCACGGGACTCGGCGGCACCGGCCGCCGAACTGGGACGTCGCCCTCCCCCGAAGGGGCTGGTCACGATCGGCCGTCTGTCGCTTCCCGTTCCGCGAACCCTCGCGGCGTCTCTCACGCGTGTTCCGGGACGATCCCGGTCGCGCACGCAGGCGACTGGCCGATCGGTCGGGCGACGTCGTCGTCCCGCTCGATCTGACTGTCCAGGAGGCCGCGTTCCCCGAAGGGCCTGGTTCTGCGAGCTAGCGGCGCGGCTGGCCGACGATCCGGCCAGCGCTCCCGCCCGTTACAGCTTCCCCGGGTGCCGTCCCAACGTTCGGGCGGGCACTACCGAATCCGACCGCCATGCGGTCTTCGCTGCGTGGGTGCTGGTACGCCATTCGCCGCCTCGGCAAAGGAAACACGCGCAATACGTCCGGTGTTTCCAGCGGGTTTCCTGTTGCTTTGGCCATAGCCAAAGCATATCCATAGGTGCTCAAGGCGTCAAGCAAAAAGCCCTGGAAATCACGCCTTTTTGAGCATGAATAACGGAAGATTTACGGGTGCTCAACGGGTTCCGCACGGACACAACGAAGCCCGCATAGACGCCCCGCGCCGGCGCCCGCTATGCTCACTCGTGTCGTCCGAGTCGGGTTCGCCTGTCGCTTTGGCCAGTGGCATCGCCGCCTCCTCGGACGACACATGCTCGGGCTCCGTCGTAGTGCTTCGGCACTCTCCTTCGTGTGAACCTTGACTCGGATCGCCTGACGGAGACGGAGCTCGGGCACCTTCGCCGGCTCGACGTCGACCTGGCCGCCGGCACCGTCACCGTCACCCGGCAGGGCGCCGCCGGCGAGGCGAGCTGGCAGACCGAGCACACGTACGCGTTCGACGACCCGGCCGCCTTCGAAGCGATCGCGACCGCCTGGCTCAGGGTCGCCTGGGACGTCAAGTACCAGTGGTCGTTCTCCTGGCTCGGCCGCCCGGTCATCCAGCTGCCCGAGGATCTGCTCCGCGCCCAGGAACTGGTCTACCGGCTCAGGCCCGACGTGATCCTCGAGACGGGCGTCGCGCACGGCGGCTCGCTGATCTTCTACGCGACCCTCTGCCACGCGATGGGCCACGGCAACGTGATCGGCGTCGAACTGCCCCGCAGCCCCGAGCAGGACCACGCGCGCGAGATCATGGCCCACGAGCTCAGCGACTACGTGACGATCGTCAAGGGCGACTCCGTCGCGGCGGAAACGGTCAAGCTGGTCACCGAGCTGATCGGCCTCGACGAGTCGGTGCTGCTGCTCCTCGACAGCGCCCACTCGAAGGCGCACGTGCTCGCCGAGCTGGAGGCGTACACGCCGCTCGTCAAGCCCGGCGGCTACGTCGTCGTCCAGGACGGGCACATGATGCAGCTCGCCGCCCGCCACCACGGCCCGCGCACCGAGCGCGACTGGGCCTGGAATAACCCGCTCGCCGCCGTGCGCGAGTTCGTCGCCGCGCACCCCGGCTGGCACCTCGAGCCGCCGGCGCCGCCGTTCGACGAGAGCGTCGGCCTCGGCGAGGGCGTCACCCACTGGACCGGCGGCTGGCTGCGCCGCGACGAGACCGTCGACCGCCTGGCGTCGATCATCGACGCCGCCCCCGACCGCGAGACAGCCTACGAGCAGGTGCGGAACGTCCTCGACTCGACGCACGCGGCCTGATGCCGCGGCCGCGCGCCGACAACGGCGAGGCGCTCGCCGAGGGCATCCGCGACCGGATCATCGAGTTCCGGCGCGTCCCCTCCGACGAGCTGCACGTCAACACCGCCAACTGGCGCACCCACCCGTACGCGCAGCAGGCCGCGATCGGCGAGCTGCTGGAGTCGGTCGGGATCGCCGGCGTCCTGACCGCCTACCACTCGGAACGGAACGGCGGCAAGCTGACGCTGATCGACGGGCACGAGCGGCGCGGCCACCAGGCGGAGTGGCCGACCGTCATCCTCGACGTCACCGACGAGGAGGCCGACCTGCTCCTGCTCGCGCTCGACCCGGTCGCCGGGATGGCGACCGCCGCCCACGACGAGCTGAGCGCGCTCCTCGCGACCACCCACCCGGGCACAGTCGCGCTCGAGGACCTGCTCTACACGCTCGGCCAGGAGGCCGAGGCCTCGACCGACGCGCCCGCGCCGGGCCTCACCTCGTCGCTCGACCCGACGAACGGGAAGATGGGCCTCCAGCACTTCGAGCACTACGACTACGTCGTCGTCCTCGCCAAGAACAGCCACGACTGGCT
>Ga0126381_100000484_pt1 | contig 43863 bp, 39 predicted proteins | sample PanSoiMetPlot_28_FD_96465 | JGI IMG/M metagenome (GOLD analysis project Ga0126381, IMG submission 96465) | Tropical forest soil microbial communities from Panama - MetaG Plot_28 | ecosystem: Environmental > Terrestrial > Soil > Tropical forest > Bulk soil | place: Panama | collected 2016-02-17 | reverse complement strand
CAGGCCACTTCCAATTTGTCTACGTTGTGCCTGTCGATCTGCTTCAGCGGGGAATAATGCGCGCCCGCCGGACCGCCCAGATATTCGCTCCAGCTCACGGCCTCCTGGGCAGCGAGACGCATCGCGAAGAGGAGGACGGACAGGACCGGGAGTGCGCTAGCTCTCATGGACGAACCTTTCGGGCCATTTGATTCCAGAAAATGAACGTGCCTTTCACGCCCGAAGTGACGATATCGGGCGCTCCGTCACCGTTTAAATCGGTGACGACAAACTGCGAGCCCACGCCGGAACGGTTGTGGATCAGCTCGGGAACAAACTCCGCGCCGCCTTCGGCTTTTGGATTGCGAACCGTCCGGTACCAGTAGAGGACGGCCGCGCCATAGGGATCGGGGTCGAGATGACTCTCTAGATGCGAGAACAGGCGCTTGCCGACGATGAGGTCCGGGACGCCATCACCGTCCAGGTCCGCGAACGCCGCGGCGTGGGGTTCCGAGAACGTGACGCCGCCGGCGTTCTTCGTGCTGAGGTCGCCCATGATGTCGTGGCGGACGAAGGAGATGTTGCCCTGCGCGTCGCGCTTCTGTTCGAACCAGGCAAGGCCCCAGCCGTGGGCGGCAACGGCGGTGACGACGTCGTTCAGGCCGTCGCCGTTCACGTCGTACACCCCCATCTCCGCGCCGCCGTTGCCGAACTGCGCCGGGTGGAACTTCCAGGGACCTTCTGCAGCACCTGAGGCGGGCTGCTCCCACCAGCCGCGGCTGTTCACAACATCCAAGCGGCCGTCGCCATTGATATCGCCGACCCCCATTCCGTGCGGTCCGCCAAGACCAGGTTCGGAGATGTTGTGCACCTTCCAGACCGCGGTGGGATTGGCCGGATCCGGCTTGGCGTAGGCCAGCGTCGCGCCGGCGCCGGCGAAAAGAATTTCAGGTTTGCCGTCGCCATCGATATCGCGGAAGACTTCGATTTCGGAGGTGGCGCTTGGAACTATGTTGTAGCGGTCCCAGCGCCGCGACTCGCCCCGCGGATTGACGAAGAGGTAAATCGGCCGGGAATTGACGCAAATGATGTCCGTCCACCCGTCGCCGGTAAAGTCGTAAGCGAAATAGCTGTGCCCTTCGGGAAAATTGGCGGGTCCATAGCTCCGGGCAGCAGTGAACTCGCGCCGCCCGGTGTAGTCCGGCCCGAGGTAATAAAAAGGTCCGGCGATGACGTCGGGAATGCCGTCGTGGTTGATGTCGCCGGCGGTCGCGCCCCAGGAGTACAAGAAGTCGCTGAGCCGCTGCATGCGGAAGTGCGCGGAGACCTGCTCGTTCGGTTCCGTCTTGGGGTTGAGGTCCTTGGCCGCAATCTCTCGAAACCGCACCTCGCCCGTTCCCGCGGCGTGAAGCGCGATGGGCCCGTAGCCCATCATGCGATCATCGGTTGCCCAGCCGAGGCCCCGACGTCCGTTGAGTATGGACGTCACCATGTCGGTATCGAGGATCACGTCGAGAGTGTTCCAGTCTCCGGCGCGAAGTTCGGCGCGCGGTGGCCCAAAGCCGCCTCTGCCGCCCCTTCCCGCCGGCGGCGCGGCGGGCTTCGATGCTTCTTCCTGCTGCTCCGCGAGCGTCTCCGCCAGTTGCGCGAAGCCAGGCACATGAGCGTTCCCGTTTGCCCAGGGACCGGCGGCGATTCGTGAGAACTGGCCGGTGGCGCGCAGCAGCGGCTTGCGGCTCAGCTCTTTTCCGTCGGCGTTCAGCGTGACATCGAAAGAGCCGCCCTCGCCGGATAACGCGACGTAGACGCCCTTCCAACCGCCCTCGGCGGTTTTCTCCGTTCGCAGGAGCACTCCGGCATCGCATTTGTCCGCGCAGCGGAACTCGGTATAGAATTCGACGTCCTGATAGCTCCTGTCGAGCATCAGCCAGCCTCCGTCCCGAGACTGCGGCGCAGCTGCAATCTCGCCATTTTCGGCGCGCCAGTCTGCATGGCCGAACGGATGCCAGCCGGTGAGCGTCGATCCCCGGAAAGTAAAGTCGGGGACAAAATCGTGGGTGGCGGCGAGGACGGCTGACAGCACGAGGGCCGACAGCACGATGGGAATGGCGGCGAGGCTGGCAATGCGGGTTTTCATCGGATTTCAATCGGGGAAATCGACGTCTTCGTACATTTTGTAATTTTCCAGATTCGTAGCCGGAGCGAAGAAGCAGACCACTTTCATCTCTTCGGATCCCGTGTTGTGAAGCATGTGAACCGCACCGCGGGGAAATAGGACCACGCTTCCCGCACGGACCGGAGAGACCTCGCCCGCCACGAGCACCCGTCCTTCGCCACGGATAATATAGATGACCTCTTCGCCATGAGGATGGCTGTGTGCCGGCCGCACTTTGTCGCCGGGGGCGACGCGGATGACGCATGCGGAACACGATTCCGCCTTCAGCCCTTCCGGCGAGACCACCCAGCGCAACTGACGGCCGGGAAGATTCAGCTCCTCGACATCGGTTTCCTGGATGACGGGGACGCTCATGCGCGCTCCTCATGCAACCACTGCCGCACTTGGGCGGCGAGCCTCGGCGCGGACAGTCCGTAGGCTTCGACCAGTTCCTCGTAAGTGGCGGAGTGGATGAACTGCGCGCGGCCTTCCGGCGTGAGAGTGCTGATGGTCTTAACTCTGTCCGCAGAGCAAGCGGTTGGCCTCCGCCGGTAGAGCACCCGGAGAAAGCTCTGCCAGATATATCCATTGTTCTGCTCGGCAAAGACGATGAGCTTGCCGCTGTCGTACAGCCGAAGCAAGAGGTCTTCGTCGATGGAGGGCATGTCGACCACGCCGGCGCTCGGGCACAACTCCGCGGCGGACAGCGCCTCGTGCACACCGCGACCGCTCGAGACGATCACGGCGGAATCACCGTTGCGGAGTACATGGCCCACGCCGAAATCGAACTGATAGTCCCTGCCGTAGATCACGGCCGACGGAGTGCGCATCACGCGGACGTAGACCAGACCGCGATTGCCTTCCATGATCCACTCCATGATGGAGAGCAATTGGCGGGGGCAGGAGACATCGATGATCTTGAGGTGCGCGATGGCATCGAACACCAGGGCATCGTCGTTCGCCATGTGAGTGGCGCCGTTGGTGCGCGTTTCGAAATTGGAAGCGGTGGCGAGCATGGTGAGGTCGAGGCCATGGCCTTCGCTCAACCAACCTTCCGGCGACGCCATGGATTCCAGCCGCTCCTGGTATCCCACCGCGATGCGGCGCATCACCTTCCAGTCCCAGAAAGGGCAGAACGTGCTGGTCCACGCGTTGTAGCCGAGCGCGGCGAAAGCCTCGCCCAGCGTCATCATGTTGGCTTCGGCGACGCCGGCGTTAAGGGCGCGGCGTTGATCGGCCGATGCCACACCCGCTTCCAGGCCGCTGGTGGTGGCGAGATCGGCGTCGATGGAGACCACCCGCGGATCGCGCGCAAACACCTTCATGGCGGCGGTGACTATGTCGGCAGCGCTGTACTCCTTGTTCGGGTCGATCTTTGGCAGCCGGTCGCGGTCATATTGGATGCGCTTGTCGCGCGGCGCCACCCGCCCGGTGATCACCGGGCCGACGATTTGCGACCAGCCGGATGAATCGAGGTGCATATCGCGGGCTCGCGCCGCGAGGGCATCGCGGGTAGCGTCGTCCAGGCGCGAATAATAGGAGAGGAAATCATCCACGCGCGTGCCTCTCAGTTCCTGTTGCAGCGCGAGTTCCTGATCTACCAGGTTTTCGGCAACCACGACCTTGTGCTTGTTCAGAAAATCGGAAAGCGCGCCGTAGCCTTTGCTGCTGTGGCAGATGATGGCGGTTGGCTGCCCGTTCCTGGGCGCGAAGCGGAACGCCTCCAGCGCGGTGTAGACGCCTTCGTACGACGTGGCATCGGCGCTGTAGACCCTCCAGTTGAAGGACTCGAAAACGGCTTCCAGTTTCGGCATGGGAAAAACCATGCGGCTGGAAATATCGAGCTGTCCATTGTTGCGGTCCACCAGCAGGCAAAGGTTGTCGAGGTGCTTCTGGCCGGCGAACATCACGGCTTCCCAGATGGGTCCTTCCTGCAATTCACCGTCGCCGGTCATGCAGAACGAGTCGAAATACGGGCCGAGTTTACCGGCGATGGCGAATCCCTGGGCCACGCCGAATCCTTGGCCCATGGGACCGGTGGCGATGGGGATGCCAGGCAGGATGGGACCGGGGTGGCCGTTGAGGATGCTGGTGTGCGACCGCGAATTGCGCAGGACGCCGCGGTCGAAGTAGCCGAGCTCCGTGTAGATGGACGCCAGCGCGGCGACGGCGTGACCCTTGCTGAGCACGAACGTGTCCTGGCCTACGCGCGTGGGATCCTCCAGATCGAGGTTGAGCAGGCCGCCATAATAGAGCGCTACCAGCGGAATGGTGGCGGAGAATGCGCCGCCGGCGTGCAGGCCTCGGTCGACCGCGTAACGGCACTGTTCCAGAATCAGCAGACGGACATCTGAGTCTTTGATGGCGAGCAGTTTGAGGATTCCCTGGCGCAGCGCGTAATCGGCTTTCTCCAGCGAGGCGAGCCGCCGCTTTGCGCCGGGCACCAGTACCGGCGAGGATGTGGTCATGCTGTTTGCCCCTGGTTGGCTGCTTGAGCCGCGAGGAGATGGCGAACGTAATTCGCGATGCCCACGTCGGGGCGGTTGGCCCAGATTGGCGTGCAGTTGGGATATTCCCGGCACTCGCCCCAATACTGCGCATTCGGGAAACGGTCGAGCACTGGCTTGGCGCAATCCCCGACGACAATCACGTCGCCGTCCACGGGTTGAATCTGCTGCTCGAATTGCAGGCCGGTGAAGACGTAGAGCGGCCGCTTCAATTTGTCTAGCGTGCCGTCCGCTTTCAACTGGTCGAGTTGGATGCGGACGATGGCCTTGCACCCCGCCTCGCAGGTGGAACCCATCACCACGTTGACGTTCGGGTATTGGCCCTGGAGGATGGTGCTCTGGCGGCGGAAGCGGCGCTTGACGCGGTCGAGCGGTGCGCCCTGGAGATCGATTTCGTCCAGGCGGTTGGTGCCGAGACCCTCGGCTGCACCCAGTACGGTGGAGGGAACGTTGGTGCCGGGCTCGTCCCAATCCATCAGCGCTTCACAGACGGTGTCGACGGCGACGGGGTCGGGGCCTCCGCAGATGGTGTTGAAGTCCTTGATCAGATCCTGGTCGTACGGGCTGAACGGTCCGTTGCCCTGGCAGGCGTAGAGGGAGTCCATGACGAACCATTTGGGATTCGCGGCGCGCGTGAGGTTGACGATCTTCTGGTAAATGTCGTCGCGGTGGCAGCGGACCATCCAGTCATAGTCGGGCAGGTTGCCGAACTGCAGCTTCATGGCGCCGGTGAAGATGGTGTGGACGTGGACCTTCATTTTCGGCAGTCCAATGTAGGCGTCGGCTTCGCGCACCGGTCGGGGCACGGGAAATTCGTTGAAGCTGATGGGGCGGTCGATTTTGTACATGTCGAACGGGACATGTTCGAAGGGGCAGAGCTCGACGCCGGTGCGTTCCGCTACATCGGCGATTCCGCAGGCGATCATGGCCTGCATGGTATCGGCGCCCATGGCGCATCGTTCGCCGATTTGAATGCGGGACGGCCGCTGTTCCTTGACGAGCTCGATCAGCGCTTCGAGCATGCGCGGGTCGGTGGTGAAGCCGGCGTTGGCGGGGCAGGGGATGACTGTGTTGATTTTGATGAGGACCTTATCGCCCGCCCGGACGACATTGTGCATGCCGCGCATGGACTGATCCGCGGCTTGACGAATCATGTCCTTGACCAAAGCGAGCTGCTCTTTTGTGTACTCAGCCGGCTTCCCCAGCTCCGCGTCGCTGTGCGCGATCGATACGGTGGTCTTCTTCGCCACTTTCCTCTCCCAAAACCGCCGTCAGCGGTGCAGCGCACCCATATTGCATATCGTGCAAGGCGAGTTGCGGATGAGGCGAGCATATCAGCGCCCGGGGGCGCGCGTCAAGGGTCCGGTTTGACTGCCGAATTATTTGATTCGGAACGTCACGCCCTGGTTTTCGAGGTACGCTTTGGCGATGCGCGCGTTCTCGACGGGGGGGACGGGTTGGGGCGGGGGAGAGTCGAGTTCGACCATGACCAAACCGGCGGTTTTGCGGCCTTCCATCATGGCGAGAATCGCGGGGATATTGACTTTGCCCTGGCCGAGGGGGCAATAGCCGAGGTATTCGGGCCCGCCCACGTAATCCTTGAGGTGCATGTGCTGCACCAGGGGGAGGAAATCTTTGACCACCTGGACAGGGTCCGACCCGCCCTTCTGTAGTTGGCCGATATCAGGCCCGAATTTCATGACGCGCGCGTCGACCGCCTCCATGATGGCGTAGGTTTCGTCGCGCGATTCGACGCACGTGCCGGTGTGCTGGTGCAGAACTGGGGTCAGCCCCATGTCCGTCACGGCCTTGCCGAGCTCGTTAAGGGTGGTGAGGATGTCGTCCTTGTGGGCCTGGAATTCGTATGAGGCGCGCCTGACGCCATTCGGACCGACGACGATCACCTTCCCGTTGTACTTCTTGACCAGCTTCGCCCATCCCAGCGTTTTGACAATCGCATCTTTTCGCGCCGCGGGTTCGGAGAGATTCGTGGAACAGTAGGCCGAGATCAACGGGAGGTTGTATTTCTCCAGCAGCGCGCCTACGCCGCCATGCGATTCGAGGGCTTCGATCTGATCCCCGAAAAGCTCGATGCCGTAGAACCCGAGAGACGAGATGTCGCGGATGGCAGCCTCGGCGTATTGCGGGTCTACCATGGGCGGGATGGGCGGAGGCGGGCCGACCGGGCGGCCGAGCGGAATCCAGGTAAGGCCGGTGTGGCCGACGTGCAATGTCAGCTTGGGTGCCGCGAATCCGCGTGACGCGAGCCAGGCGGCGGACAGTCCTGCCGAAAACGCGCGGCGGTTCATCATGCGCCTTAGTCTATCCGGGCTATGCGAGTGGTGCAAGCGGGATTGCGCCTTGTGAACGATCTATTCCGCGAGCGAGCCCACCATCTCGGTGATTTCGGCGGCGGCGGTGAGGACGCGCCCGGCAGATTCTTTTTCGCGATCCTTGGGAAAACGCGCCGATGGGGCCGAGATTCCGATGGAGGCTATGACGTCTCCATCGCGGTCGCGAATGGGGGCGGCGATGCAGCGTACTCCTTCCAGGTATTCGGATTCATCCGTGGCGAAGCCCCGGGAGCGAATGGCTTCGCACTCTTTGGCTAGGGAGCGAATGCTCTGGATGGTGCTTTTTGTGAAGGCCTTCAGCGGTTTTCCGCCAAACAGGCTGGCCAAGTCGCGTTCTTCGAAATCGCTCAGCAGGGCCTTGCCGTGCGAAGTGCAGTAGAGCGGCACCAATTCGCCGGTCTGGCCGGAAATGGCGATCACATGGCTCGAGGTCACGTGATCGATGAACAGCGCCTTCCTGCCTTCCCGGACGGCGAGGTGCGCGGTCTCGTTGGTATCGGCGGCCAACGCCTTCAGGTGGTCATGGGCCACCGTGACCAGCATCTTGCTCCAATCGTATTGGCGCGAGAGCCGCCACACCGAGGGGCCGAGCACGTAATCCCTTCCCGCGCTTGGATTAGCGAGAAACCCGCGGCGCTTGAGCGTGTTCGCCAGGCGGAAGGCGCTGCTGCGATCGATGCTGAGCAATGCGGCCAGACGCCCTAGCGATACCGGCTCAGTGGACTTCCCCACCTCTTCGAGAATCAGCAATCCACGGTCTAGGCTCTGAATGGACGGTGTTTCCCTCGTCTCTTTGCGGCGCTTCACATCGTTCTTGACGGCGGTGGGAGGCATTTCAGTCTATTATGCCTGAATTGTGCCATGCGCGACGAGGTCCATCAGCGACTCGCGCACGGCTTCCAGCGAGCTGTAGCGCGGCCGGTAGTCGAGGAGGCGCTCCGCTTTGCGGATGCTGCAACACGGCGAGCGCGCGATGTGATCCCAGGTGACCTTCGCGTCCTTCTCGGAAACGGTGGACCGCCATTCCTCCCAGGGCAAGAAGCGGATGTGCGGCTCATGCCCGAACCAGTTTGCGACCGCTTCCGCATAGCCGGAGAGCGAGACGGCGGCGGGCGAGACCACGTGGAAGCTCTCGCCGGCGGCATGGGACCAATTCGCCATGGCTTTTACGAATGCCTGTGCGACATCGTCCGCATGAACGTGGTGAACGGTCTCGCGGCCGAGATTGGGGAGCGCGATCTCGCGGCCGGCGGCGAGAGAGGCGAACACGCCGGGGTTGAAATTGGCGATCGGATTGAGCGGCGTCCAGCCGGTGCCCACCAGGTGACCGGGATGCAGCACGGCGGCGGGGAACTGGCCGCGGCGCGCTTCGTCCAGGAGGTACGCCTCGATGGCGGCTTTGCGAAGACCGTAATCGCTGATCGGCTTGCGCGGCTGCTCCTCGGTAACGGGCACCTCGATGGAAGGGCCGTGAACCCAGATGGTTCCGCAGTGCAGGAACTGTTGCACGCGGCCGCGTAGTGCCTCCACCAACTGTTGAGTGCTCTCCAGAGTGTAGGCGGTGAGATCGATGACGCACTCGGGTCGGAGCCCGCGGATTTTCCATCCGAAGGTTCCGGCGGCCTCTTCGGCGGTGCGATCGAGCGTCACGCGTTCCACCTGTTTCCACGCGCCGTGCTCGACGTAGGGCTGCTTTTGTCCGCGGGTGACGCAAATTACGTGGTGGCCGGCTTCGGCTGCCAGGCGCGGCGTGAGGTAGGAGCCGATGTGCCCTGAACCGCCGATGATTACGACGCGCATCAATCGTTCCAGTGAACCATCGGGAGCCCCGGTACCGGCGCCCGGAAATAAGGAATACGGTTGCCTTTGAGCGATCCGATGTAGGCCGTCTGCAGATCGGGACCGCCGAATGTCACGCTGGCCATCCACGGGGCGATGCCCTGGCCGGTGGCAAAGAGGGCATCTTTCGTGACTTGGTTGGCGAAAAACTGGCGCTCGAGGACATCCACCCTGTCCGGGTCGCCTTCGTCCAGAAGCACGCGAAGATCACCCTGTGGCGTCAGGACGAACAGCTTGTCGGAATAGACCATGGTTCCCCAGAGATTGCCGTAGCTATCGAAGGCGATGCCGTCGGGCCACGCGCCTTTGCCGAGATTGCTCGGGCCGAAGACTTCGCGATCGGCGATGTCGCCGTGCTCATTCACGCGGAGGCGGGTGATGCGGCCGCCGGTGGTCTCGACGGCGTAGAGCCACTCTTCGGCCGCGTCAAAGCGAATCTCATTGGTGAAGCCGAAGCCGTCGGCCACGATGCGGAAGGGGCCGTTGTCGTACAGGGCGATGTAGCCGTCGGTGAGATCGGTGCGAAGCGCGTGCATCCAGTTTTGGATGCGGGTGGAAATGGTCACCCACAGGCGGTCGCGGGAATCGCGAAGGACGAAGTTCACTTTTCCGATGGGCTTTCCGTCGATGGTGTCGGCCAGCACGCGCGAGCTCCCGTCCCGCGACATAATTTCGAGGCAGTCGGTGCCGAAGTTGGCGATGAGGAAATCGCCGTTGCGGGCGAATGCCAGGCCGTTCGGCAGAGTGCCGCGCAGGTAGCGGTCGGCTTCCGACGGCGCGTCGGCGAACTGCGCGGAACGCTTTTGCGTGACGATGGAATGGCTGCCATCCGGCCGGATTTGCATAACGCCGCCACGAGCGTCGGCGGACCATAGCGTGCCGTCCCGCTCCGCAAGGATGCATTCGGGGCGCTGGAGGCCGGAGCCGATGTATTGCAAAGCCGATTTGTCGATGCCAAAGTCGAGGATGGGGTTGGAAGTTTTTGGTTGCATAGTACGCAACAGATGGTGCGGAGACTGATGCATCCTAACAGCCGGTCCGGCGGAAAGTCAAGGAATTCGCAGGTCTGGGGTTTCCTGCGATCGTGTGGTATGGTGAGCCGATGACCGTACCGGTGCTGGCTGCTTTCGAACGCCTCCGCGGTATGGTTCGCGAGACCCCGGTGGAACAATCGGTTGCGCTCGTTCCCGGGCAAAGCGTCTTTCTCAAGCTGGAACACCAGCAGCACACGGGATCGTTCAAGTTCCGCGGAGCTTCCCATAAAATCGCGCTGCTCACGGCGGCCGAAGCCGCCGCCGGCGTGGTGGCGGCGTCCAATGGCAATCACGGTCTGGGCGTTGCTGCTGCTGCCGCCATGCGCGGCGTGGCCGCCGAAGTTTACGTATCCTCGCAGGTTTCGCCGTCCAAAGCCATCCGCATCGAAGCTATGGGCGCCCGCATCCATCGCGCCGGCGATGATCCGCTGGCGGCCGAGTTGGCCGCGCGCCGCGCCGCCGAAGATTCCGGCCGCACCTTCATCTCGCCTTACAACGATCCAGACGTCATCGCCGGGCAGGGTACTATCGCGGTGGAGCTGGCGCGGCAGGTCCCCGGGCTCGACGCTATTTTTGTCGCCGTCGGGGGCGGCGGACTGATTGGCGGCATCGGCGCCTATTACAAGGGGGTTTCGCCCGCTACGGAGATCGTCGGCTGTTGGCCCGAAAACTCGCCCGTGTTGCTGGAATGCATGCGCGCCGGGCGCGTAGTGGAAGTCGCCGAACGGCCGACCCTGTCGGAGAGCACGGCCGGCGGTCTCGAACCCGGTTCGGTGACGCTCGATCTCTGCCGGGGCGTCATCGATCGCCCAGTGTCGGTGCCCGAAACGGCCATCGCCGCCGCTATGCGTTTGGTTCTGGAAACCGAACACTGGCTGATCGAAGGCGCGGCGGCATTGGCGGTCGCGGCCTTCTTGCAGCAAGCGCCGCGCTACCGCAATCGAAGAGTGGCTATCGTACTGTGCGGGCGCAATGTATCCCCCGAAGCGCTACGCCAATCGGGACTTGTGGGGGCATCCAGATGATATCTGGTGAGGAGGACGAGATGTCGCGTGATGAGAGCAAGCCCTTGAATTAACGACCGCTTGCTCTGTCAGGCGTTTCGCCACTTACGCCCCGGAACTCCGTGCTTGGTACTCTTCAAGGGCGCCATCGCGATGGCGGCGTCACGGTGATGCCATTGGGTCTCGGCCTGCACGAAAACCTTATTCGCGCAGGAGCGTGGCCGCGTTTCTCGATTGAAGTCGGGTGTGAACGTCCCGGTCACCTTCGCGAAAAAGTCGATCCCGCGGCCGACACTGGAGGCGCCGATTTCACTCGGACAAATGTCCCCCCGGGACGCGGATTTCACTCGGAAATATCTTACTCGCCGACCCGCAGCCGCCTGACGCTCCGCCGCAGATTTAAAATTCCGCGTCAACGCCGACTTCGGTATGGCGTACCACGGCGATTCTCGGCAGGCCCTGCTCTGAGTGAGCCTTCCACCGGCTCGATGGCCGGCCCAAGCGACCCGTGTAGCAGTCGGTAGTTCCGTAAACACTTCAGACCATGGCCCGAAGAAATTGAAACTCGCAAAGCTGAAATCCGATCTCTTCCAACAGTCCATTTCTCCCGCTGCCCGGCGAGTGCGGGCCGAAGGTGAAGACTCAACAAGATCGGTTGCACATGGCTCCTGCGTCCTCCAAACGCGTGATCAAAACATGGGACGGACGAGAGGACGATTTCCAATCCGTGTATGGCCATGCGCCGATTGGCGTCTGCCTGGTCGATAGTGACGATCGCCTGCTCCGAGTGAACCACGCGTTCTCAACGCTCCTTGGCTACTCGGCCAAGGAACTCCTAGAGATCCCACCCTCGCAAATCACTCACGCCGAAGACCTGGACATTGCCGCGATGTACAGACGTCAAATTCTTGCTAGGGGACACAAGTCGGTCAGCTTCCAGAAGCGATTCATCCATAAGAGCGGGCGCGTCGTTTCGGCGGTTGTCACCACCGCTCTGACTCGCGATTCCGATCCTCATGTGAAGCACTTTCTGAGCTTCGTTCAGCAGGCTACAGGCGGCAAACCGGCGGCATCCGACTTGCGGTATCGAAGACTTTTTGAAGCGGCACGAGACGGGATCATAATCGTCGATGCGGATTCCTCGCGCATTATCGATGCCAATCCGTTCATTGAAGAACTGTTGGGATATCCCCGCGAATCCCTGGTAACCCGTACCCTTGCGGATGCCGGTCTGTTTGATAACCCCGAGCTGTGTAGAAACATGCTCAACGAGTTGATAAAAGATCAGTACGTCCGCTATGAAAATCTGACGCTACGCCATAAGTCCGGCAAGCGTAAGGCCGTGGAGTTCACTGGCAACCTTTGTGAAGCCGACGGGCAGAAAACGATCCAGCTGAACCTGCGCGACACCGGCGCGGGCCGAGCGGCCGAAGCGTTGCAAGAAGGCGAAGAGCGCTTTCGAGTGATATTTGACCAGGCTGCTGTTGGCATGGCCTTGATAGCGCCAGATGGGCACCTTTTGAGAATCAACCAGAAGTATTGCGACATCGTTGGCTACCCGGCAGCGGGGTTATTAAACGGAGGATTGGAAGCGATCACGCATCCGGATGACTTCGCCGTGGAATCAGAACATACCCGGCGCGCGCTCGCCGGACAACTGCGGTCGTATTCTATAGACAAGCGGCACCGTAAAAAAGACGGCACGACTATCTGGGTGACCGTAACGAATACTTTAGTTTGTTATCCATCGGGTGCGCCCCGGTATTTTATATCCGTCGTGCAGGATATTTCCGTTATTCAGGACATCAGCGAGCGAAAGCAGCTTCAAGAAGAACTCCTACAAGCGCAGAAAATGGAGGCCATCGGCAGACTGGCAGGTGGTGTGGCACACGATTTCAATAACCTGCTTACGATCATCACCGGATATTGCGATCTGATTCTAGCGCGCAGTCAGGATGGCAACTCCACTCGTCACGAAATCGGTGAGATCAAGATAGCGAGTGAACGGGCCGCTGCCCTGACTGCGAAGCTCCTCGCATTCAGCCGACGCCACATCAGCAAACGCAAGGTGACAAATCTAAGTTCGGTAATGATTGACATTCAGGAAATGCTGAAGCGGCTCATCGGCGAGGATATTGAGCTGAACGTCAACATTGAGACAGGGCTCGGCCTTGTCAAGGCCGATGAGGTGCAGATCGGGCAGGTGTTGATGAATCTGGCGGTCAATGCACGCGACGCCATGCCTCAGGGCGGCACACTTTCCATCACTTGGGCTAATGTGCTGCTCGGAGAGGAGTACACACGACGACACGTAGGACTGCGGCCAGGCCGGTATGTATTACTTAGTGTCCAGGATACCGGGTGCGGAATGAACGCCGAGATTCAGGCGCGGATGTTTGACCCGTTCTTTACGACCAAGGAGCAAGGAAAAGGTACCGGTTTGGGATTATCAACGGTTTACGGCATCGCGAAAGAGCACGAAGGCCATGTCGAGGTAGAGAGCGCGGTCGGTTCGGGTACGACTATAAAAATCTACCTGCCCAGGGTGGAAGAAGCGGTTGAGGAGACCGGGAAGGCATCCGCTGAAAGGAAACGGCGCACCGGAACAGAGACGATTCTGCTTGTGGAGGACGACAATCAACTTCGACACCTCATGGCGCAGTTACTCAAGAATGAAGGTTATACGGTTTTGGAAGCGGATAACGGCAGCCGGGCGTTATTGATATCCGAAGAGGAGGCTGGGCCAATTCAACTTCTGGTGACGGACATTGTCATGCCGGGAATGAGCGGCTGTGTTCTTGCCGAGCAGCTGTTAGCTTCGGGCCATTGCAACGCGGTGCTCTACATGTCCGGCTACACGGGCGATGCAACTGTGCATTGCGATGCGATACCCACCGACGCCGCAATACTTATGAAGCCGTTCGGCCCAGAGCAGTTGTTAGACAGAGTTCGTGAAATACTCGACACCGCCGCGTCGAGATTGAACATAGGCTCAGGAAACAGGCTGCCTCTAGCACCGTAGCGGCATGGGTCAACTGCGCCTCGGATTCTGAAAGGCGAGGAAACCGATGGTATTACGAAGATCAGAACACGCCGACAAACCAGCCCAGGGTAACGGTGAGCTGTCCAAACGTGATTCTACTGCCGCACTCTTGCGTGAACTGGTCGCGCACCTGCGGGAGAATCGCACGCAGTTACGCGAGGAATGGGTTCGCCGCATCACGGAATCGAAGCTGTTGACAGCGATGACACGAGAGGAGATTTTTGCCGAAGCGACGTCCGTATATGACAACTACGTTGCCGTGCTGGAATCCGGAAGCGTGGAAGCACTGCAGGCGTACGCTCGCGATCTCTCGGAACGAATCATTCCACGAGGGGTCGAGACCCACGAAGTAGTGGGCATTGTTCTGCTGTTGCGCGACGTCCTGGCCCGCTCGCTGTTCAAGAAGTACCAGTCGGACTTCGGCCTGCTCAATCGCGTACTTGATGCTTACGAGCCTGCGGCCAATCGCATCGCAAATACAGTAGCGGTGAGCTTTGTGCAGGAACGTGAACGCATCATCCGGCAGCAACAGGAGGCCATCCGGGAGATCTCCACGCCGGTGCTTCAAGTCCGCGAACGGCTTCTGATATTGCCGATTATCGGTGTTATCGATCCGCAGCGGGCCCGGCAGTTAACGGAACAGTTGCTTCGGGGCATTCGGGCGAATCGCGCGAGGGTGGTAGTGATTGACATCACCGGCGTTCCGTCGGTTGACTCAACCGTTGCGAACCATTTGGTGCAGACAGTAGACGCCTCGCGGCTGATGGGCGCGACCGTGATTGTCACCGGTCTCTCCTCGGAGATCGCCCAAACGCTCGTGACGATCGGTGTGGATTTGAGCAAGATGAAGACGGTGGGCGACCTGCAGGGCGGCATTGAAGAGGCGGAAAGGCTGCTCGGCTACAAGGTGATGATGGAAGAGAGCCCTTCGGAGCCGCGTTAGACATGCGAGTTCCTATTCTCAAACAAGGCGAGTATCTCATTGCCTCAATCCAATCGGCACTGACAGATCAGGACCTGATGCAGCTGCGTGACGATCTAGCGGATCAAGCCGGTAGATTTCGATCGCGCGGCATCATTGTGGACGTTACGGCACTGGATGTGATGGACTCTTTCGCCTGCCGCACCTTACGGTCGCTCGCGTATACTTTGCGCCTCCGCGGGGCACAAACGGCGATTGTCGGGATTCAGCCCGAGGTGGCATTCGCGATGGTGCAACTGGGCCTCGCGCTGGGTGAAGTGCAAACGGCTCTCGATCTCGAGGAAGGCCTGGTCCTATTGAGGCAGGGAGCGCCGCCGAGCGCCAGCCGTGAAAAGTAACGTGCGTATCCGGATTCGTTCGGGAGCAGATATTGTTGCGGCCAGGCTGCAAGGGCGGGAACTCGCGGCGGAGGCAGGGTTCAATGGCACCGATCAGACGATCATTGCAACTGCTATCTCAGAACTGGCTCGCAACATAGTTGAGTATGCCCGCAAGGGTGAGATCCGATTGACTGTACTTGGAACCTCCAACGGCAGAGGAATCCGCGTGGAAGCGCATGACGACGGGCCCGGGATCGCTAATGTCGAGCTTGCGATGCAGGACGGGTATTCGACTGGCAGAGGCATGGGCCTGGGCTTGCCGGGAACCCGCCGACTGATGGATGAGTTCGTAATCAGCTCGAAAGTTGGCGGAGAGACCACTGTAATTACAACAAAATGGAATCGGTGATCCCGGCAATGATCTCGAGTTCTTCTAATTCCTAGTCGAATCGGGTATGTTACAGCGTACTCTTCCGGCGAAACCGTGAGTGGCGATCGGTATGGGATGCGTCCCGTCCTGTTGTATTCCGATTGTATTCGGGTCGACGATCTGGTCGATCCAATTTCCCCAGATCGCCAGAACTGATCGCGCACCGAATCTGTGGCGAATACAGCAAAGGGACCGATGACGCTCTGGTGTTCGTCGCGCGAGTGGGATCGGCGAGTTCGTGGGTTAGACCTCGGTAAGGTGTTCAAGGCTCCCTGCGCTAGCCCGGGCAGAGCCAATCCAGATGTATTTCACCACACCGTCAGCGAGAGCGTGAGAGTTCCCGGACGATTTCATCGCTTCTAATACTGAGGCGGGTAAACCGCTATGTCCAAGAATTAAAGGAGGTCCTGTATGGCGACAACATACGGTGTCTGCCGGCATACACAGCGTCGAGCGAACCATCGGGTCGTGGCTTGTCTGGCGGCGCTGTTCGCGGCAGCAGCGACGCACGCCGGTACGATCGGTACCGCTACGGCGAACGGCTACACGTTCACCAACTTTGACTTTCCCAACAGTGGAACCAACGCTGGCGCCGGCACAAACGCGAACGGCATTTCCAATACCGGGTCTGCCGTCGGATTCACCATCGATAATAATGGCAACTTCACGAATTGGGTGCGCAATGCCGATGGAACATTCACTGCCCTAAACCTCACTAACCAACAGGCAATGGCCTTCGGCATCAATAGCGCCGGCGATGTGGTGGGGCAGAACAACGGCGCGTCGTTCTTCCTTCCGCCCGGTGGTTCGCCGGAAACGCTGGGGGCTCCGGCAAATACCGCGAACGCTTTCGGCATCAACGATCTGGGCAACATCGTTGGGCAGTACACTGCCGGGGCGTTAACCCCCGGATTTTACGTGGCGAACAGTGCGGCTACCAGTTTCATTGAGCTTGACGCCCCGTCAGGTCCGGACACAGTCAATGCGCAAGGAGTCAACGACCTGGGATTGGTGATCGGGTTCTACGTGGGTAACGACGGGCAAGATCACGGTTTCCAGGCCGGTATCAAGAACGCGAAGAACGGGCAATTGACGGGAACCGCGATCACAGACCCGACAATTCCTGGCGTCCCAGGAGAACCCGGGGCGACGTTCGTGTTCTCCCAACTGCTCGGAATCAGCGATAGCGGGCTTGTGGCAGGGTATTACGGCGACAGCACGAGCAGCCAGCACGGTTTTCTCTACAACACGACGACGGGACAGTACACGTTTCTGGACGATCCCGCCGAGCAGTTCCACAACGGCGTCGAAGTCACTCAGATCACCGGTATCAACAACGTCGGCGAGATCTCAGGATTCTACTCCGATCCGAACGGCGTTTTTCACGGCTTCGTGGCCTGCCCGGTCGGGTCGACCTGTACGGGCCAGTCTGCAGTGCCCGAGCCGGTCTCAGCGATGCTCGCGGGTCTGGGCCTCGGACTTCTCGGCTTGTGCTATTTCCGGGTACGGCGAAGCGTGTAGCTGAGATTGATTCGAGTGGAAGCAATCGGGCAAGGCGGCGGCGGTCGTGGGCGGGACGCGTCCGCAGCCTCCGCCGCGATGCGTAGAAAAAAAAACGCAGTCGCGAGGGTGGAGCATCAGAGGCTTTGTAACCGGTTGGGGCGTGTTGCCGGGCTTGACCCGGAGCGGCTCTGGGCCGATACTCGATACGGAGGGTGATTATGCGCGCCCCCGAATGGGCAATCTGCGTTGGGTTGATGATTGCGGTTTCGATCCAGCCGGTGCGCGGGCAGGCTGTAATCTCAGCTCGTTCCGGTTTGGTTCACTACTTTGAGGGCGCCGTCTTCATCGGCGATCGGCCCCTCGCAGCGCAACTTGGAAAGTACGCCAGCATACCTGAGGGCGGGGAGCTGCGGACGGAACATGGCAGGGCTGAAGTGCTCCTCACCCCGGGTGTGTTCCTGCGCGTGGGCGAGAATACGACGATTCGTATGATTCACAACGCTCTCGCTGATACGAAGGTGGAATTGGTCGCCGGGTCAGTCATCCTGGATTCCTCGGATGCGGGGGCAGGCAGGTTGTGCACGCTGATCTATAAGAAGTGGGCACTGACGGAGAATCAAAAAGGCTTGTACCGGCTCGATTCTGACCCTCCGCGGGTGGTTGTCCGTGAAGGTGAGGTAGACGTGCTTGCGGATGGCGGCAGCTCCCCGGTCGCAGTGGAGGGGGGCATGGAGATGCCTTTTGCGGCTGTTCTGGCTCCGGACAAAGTGAGCGGGGAAGCTCACGACTCGCTGAACGACTGGGCGGATGGGCGCGCGCAATCGGTGGCCGCCGACAATCAGATTGCGGCCAATATTCAGGATCCGGGCACTATGCCGGCCTCCGACCTGCTGCCCGATAGCTTCACGTATTTTCCGATGCTCGGGATTCCGTCGTACACGTCGTCCCTTTCGGGAGTTGGCTCCTTGGGACTCTACGGAGGCTCGAGTCTTTACCAGCCTGGATTCTACTCGATCTATCTGCCTGGCTATACCCGCCCTCCGTCGTTCCTGGGGCTGCGCGGGATCGGTGGGCTGGGCGGCCTAGGTGGGCTAGGATTACCGCACTCGCTGACGCCTCCGCCGCGGGCGTTGTTTCCCATTTCGCCGGCGCCCCGTTCCCCGATCACGCACCCCACGCCCGTGCATCCAGGTGCGCCCGGCGGAGTGCACGTTGGCGGACGACGATAGCGGAGTAGGGATTGGCGGCGAAGGTCGCGGTAATTGAGCATCCGGGTCCCATTGTCGGAGCGGCGCAATATGACCGAGACGGCCGCTAATTGTCGGAGGGGGCGTAGTATCCCTGACGCCAGTGCGCCTTCAGCGAAGGCATACCGACGGGTTGTGGGATCTTGATCTCGACCGTGTGATATTTTCCGTCGTGCGCGCGGTTGGTTGGGTAGTAACCAAGAACATACTGATTTCGAAGTTCGATCGCGATCCTGGCGGCCACACTGGGCAAATCCCCGCCGATCGACGCGGCGAACGCGCGTCCGCCGGTTTGAGCTGCAATTTCGGAGAGCAGCTTCGGACCCGAGATCTCCGCCGGCGTGAGCGCGATCGAGAGCAGCGGGTCGAATACTCCCATGGCATAGACCTCCACGTCCGCTTCGCGAACTAAAGCTTCGATCTGCTTCGCCGTATACGTACTGTGATTGTCACCGCCGTCGGAGATCACTAGGATCGCTTTACGGGGATTCTTCGCGTTCTTCATCTCGGTGAAGCAGAATTTGACCGCATCGAGCAGCGCGGTCAAGCCGCCCGGCTGCGCGTTGTCGATGGCGGCCCGAATGTCTGCGGGATGGTTTGAGAATGCCGCCGTCAGTTTCACGTTATCGTTGAACTCGACTAGAAATGCTTCGTCTTCGGGATTGAGCGCTTTCAGAAAAAGCTTGGCGGCATCCTTGGAAGTCGAGAGCTTGTAATCCATACTGCCGCTGGTGTCGAACGCCAGCCCGACAGACAGGGGAATGTCTTCGCCGGAGATATGAGCGATCGATTGTTCAACACCATCGTCGAAGAGCCGGAAATCCTGCTTCTGGAGACCGAGGACGAACCGGTTGAGCGTGTCGGTGACGGATATGGGGATCAACACGAGATTGGAATCGGCACGGAAAGTAGCCCCACCGGCATTCGTGCCTGGCTGCGTGGGGTCTGATGGCGGACGCGGCTGCGTTCCGCTTCCGGACTGAGCGAGCATCGCAACCGCAAGCGCCGAAAACACAATGCACGCTAAGCAGGCTTTTGCTCCCATGATCGACCCCCGTGCACTGTGAGTCTATCATGCCCGGGGGCGGCCGGCTGTTGTATCGGTCATTACTGAAATCCGAAGCTCCGGCAATCTCGGAAAAGGCGCCGGGCGGATTGAGCCGCGCCGTGCCCACAGCTTATCCTTAGGCTTTGCTGACTACGGCAGGGACCTGCAATGGCAATGCCCATAAATACCAGGGCGGTTGACTCCGCCCGGCTGTTCCGGAGAGCGCAATGGCGCACGTTGCTGCTGGTGATGTTCTGCTACCTGTTCTTCTACACCGGGCGCCAGAATTTCGGCTTTGCCGCGCGGGGTATGCAAACTTCCCTGGGATTATCGACTACGGCCCTTGGTTTTTTCAATGCAGCGCTGCTGGTGGGTTATGGCCTGGGCCAGGCAATCAACGGCAACCTGGGTGATCTCTACGGCGCGCGGCGCATGGTGGTGGCGGGCGCTTACCTTTCCGTGGCGCTCAACTGGATCCTCAGTTGGACGCGCGCCTTTCCGGCGGCAGTGCTCCTCTGGGGCGCCAACGGTTTTGCCCAGTCGGCGGCCTGGCCTGCCATGAATCGCGTGCTGGCCAACTGGTGGCCGCGCCGGGAGCGAGGCCAGGCGATCGGCCTGCTTCTGCTGGCGGCGGGCTTCTCGAGTGCGCTGACTTTTCTGCTTTGCATTCTGGTGATCCGAGCATTCGACTGGCGCTGGATCTTCCGCCTACCGGTGACCTTGTTGCTTATGGGCGGCACGGTGTATCTGCTGTTTGCTCGGAACCAGCCCGAGGACGAGGGCTTTGCACCGCTGCCGCCGGAGGAACAGAAGGCGGCGTCATTTGCCGCCGAGACCTCCGCGCAACGATACGCCCATGTGTTGCGGAACCGCTCTTTCCTGCTGGCGTGTATTTCGATTGGCTGTGAGAGCATCGCCCGCTACGGTCTGCTCAACTGGGTGCCGGTGTACTTCCTGGGGGACGATTGGCGCACGGGAACTGCCGGTCTCTGGATCACAATGGCGCTTCCGCTCGGAATGGCGGCCGGAGCACTGACTGCGGGCCTGCTGGGGGATCGCGCTGTTCCCGAAAACCGGAGCCGCGTGGTTCTTCTCTTCCTTGGGTTGGCCGCCATTGCCTCCGTTTCTCTGGTGCGCGTCTCCTCCGCCAGCCCGGCTGCAGGTATGGTGTTGCTCGCGGTGACGGGATTCCTGGTATACGGGCCTCAAGCGGCATACTGGGCCTGGTGCCCCGATCTGGTGGGGCGGGAACGCGCCGGCACGGCGACCGGCCTGATGGACGCCGCGGCATACGGATTCGCGGCGCTTGGGCAGGTCGCCATCGGCTGGATTATCGATGTCAGCCGCTCGACGGCTTCTGCATTCGTCGTGATCATGGCGGCTTGCATATTGGGAGCGATAGCGGTTTTGCCGCTACGGAAATGACAATATGAACCCTTCAACGGAAACTTCCTGCGCCGCCGTGTTCCGCGCCGTGGGGCAACCGCTGTCGCTCGAACAGTTTGCCATTCCGCAACTGAAGGGCAGCGAGGCCCTGGTGCGCGTGTGCTGTGCCACCGTCTGCGGCAGTGATCTTCACTCGTACTTCGGAAGAAGACACTCCCCGATGCCGAGTGTTCTGGGCCACGAGATGGTCGGCGAAATTGCGGCCATTGGACCGGAGGGAGTACGGGATTTTCGAGGTAAACGCCTGGCCAAAGGGGACCGGGTCACCTGGTCGATGGTGTGGAGTTGCGGCGACTGTTTCTACTGCCGCCACGGATTGCGTCCAAAGTGCGAACGCCTGATGAAATTTGGGCACGAAGAGATGACGCCCGGACGCGCCCTGAACGGCGGCATGGCGGAGTATTGTCACCTGCCCGCCGGGACCGCGGTATTCAAGGTTCCGGACAACGTGCCAGATGTAGTAGCAAGCCCGGCGAACTGCGCCACCTCAACCGTGGCTGCGGTCTTTCGTTGCGCCGGACCGGTCGACGGGCAGATTGTGCTCATCCTCGGGGCTGGCATGTTAGGTCAGACCGCCTGTGCCATGGCAGCGACAGGCGGCGCCGCGCACGTGATCGTCATTGAGCCGGACGCCAGGCGAAGGGAAATCGCCTTGCAGTTCGGCGCCACCAAAACTCTCGACAGTGCCCTTCCCAAGAACGAACTTGCGGCGTGTATTAGAGACCTTAGCGCCGGACGGGGCGCAGATATCGGAATAGAACTGGCCGGCTACCCGGAATCCATCGAGATGGGAATCGGTCTATTGCGGCCGGGCGGCCGGTTTGTGATGGCGGGCGCCACCTTTCCCAGCCGTCCGGTGCAGTTGGCGGGGGAGCAACTGGTGCGGCGCATGATTCAGATCATTGGGGTATGCAACTACTCTCCGGAAGACCTGGAGACCGCGTTAGCATTTCTCTCCAAAGCCGCGGACCGGTATCCGTTTCGGGAACTGGTGGGCCGCAGCTTTCCACTGCGGGAAGTCAATGCGGCGATCCGGTACGCGGAAAGCCGGCGACCTCCGCGGGTGGCGCTGATTCCCTAGTGATCCTTCCTCGGGCCGGCGCACGGCTGTGCGTCGTCTGCCAAAGTCGAACGTTGCCGAAGCTCGCTTCGTCAAATGGCGTCACTTTCGCCCCAAAGCGAAAGGGCCTTCGCACCCCGCCCACTGCCGGTCCTTTCTTTTCAAAGCGCTCAAAAGGCGATGGCCGTGCACTCCCGCACGGTGCGCCGGTTTAACGGCCGGTGCCAGCTTCGAAAGGAGAGACGGCAGATGAGCAGCTTTTCGAATCCGCTGACTGAGTATTCTCCGCAGATGGAATTCCCCCAGGAGCCGGGCGGCGGTTATGGGTCCCGCGCCTCTGTCTTCCACGAGAGCGAGGAAATGGAGTGGGCCTCCGAGCTTCTCGAAGTCCATGACGAGGGGGAACTCGACCATTTTCTGGGCGATCTGATCAAGGGTGCCGCGAACGCCATCGGCAAGGTGGTGAGTTCTCCCATCGGGAAGGCGATCGGCGGCGTGTTAAAGACGGTCGCCGGAAAGGCGTTACCACTTGCCGGCGGAGCCCTCGGCGGACTCGTGGGAGGACCCTTGGGAGCACAAATCGGCAGTGGGCTCGCGAGCATGGCGGGCCAGTCTTTGGGACTCGAATTGGAGGGCCTCAGTGCGGAGGACCGGGAATTCGAAGCGTCGCGCCAGTTCGTCCGATTTGCCGCGGAGACGGTGAAGAAGGCGCTCGAAGCCGCTCCGGAAGGCGGTCATGACGCAGCGGTGCACGCTGCCGCCGTCGAGGCTGCACGGCTCTACGCGCCCGGTCTGATGTCCCACGAGCGCAAGTGCCATTGCCATTCCGGCCGGTGGATTCGCCGCAACGGCCAGATCATTTTGTTGGGAGTGTAGCGCAAATTCAGGAGCAAGACTCATGCACGACATCGATCGCATTTGCAATTTCGAGGCGGAAGCCGAGATGCAGCCAGTCCAGTACCGGCCGCGTGCCCAGCGCTTTCCGCAGCGCGAAGCGGAGTTGGCTTCGCAACTGATGGAAGTGAACAACGAAGCCGAGTTCGAGAACTTTTTGGGCGACCTGATCTCGAGCGCCGCCAAAACCGTTGGCGGGTTCCTCGACGGGCCAACCGGCCGGGCACTCGGCGGCCTGCTGAAAGGCGCTGCCCGCCAGATTCTACCGCTTGTCAGCCAGGCGGCCGGCGAGGGTGAAGTCGGAGAAGCGGAACTCGAGGCCCTCGAATGGGAGGCCGCTACGAACTTTGTCCGTCTGGCTCAAGAGGCTTCGGTTCAGGCAGCGCAGACACCGCCGGGAGGTGACCCGAACCAGAAGGCGCAGGATGCCGTGGTGACTGCGGCACAAACCACCGGGCAGGATCATGTACTGGTGCAGCCCTCCGCCCCGCTGTCGCCCGGCATGGCGCAGCCGGCCCTTCCGCCGCATCTGCATCACCACGGGCACGCTCACCAGCATTCCGGACGTTGGATGCGCCGCGGCAACCAGATCATTCTCTTCGGGGTATGACTCGTGACGGACTTCGTGCGGTGGATGCTCGAACAGGAAGGGCGCGCGCTGCTGACCCGCCTCGGCCGGGTTAAGCCGTTCGCTCTTCAGGAGTCGATGCTCCCCGCTGCGAACCTGCTCCCCGATGCGCAGATCGTAATCGAGAGATTCCTGATGGTTGGCCGAAGGCAATTGCGAGAGATGGTAAACCGCTTTCTGGAATGGCTGCACGCTCCCGAGGGTGTGCAGGCGGACCCGGCGGAAGCCCAACATCGCTTCACTCTTGTGCGCCTTCGCTTCAATGCGGTGCTGACTCAGTTCGATCTGTTCGACAACGTGATTACTCAGCGCAGCGAAAGCGAAACCGGACTGTGGCTTTCCGGACTCGACGTGGCTTCAGCGGATGCTCTGAAGCTGAACAAGCCGTATTTCGATACGCCGCCGGTCATCTGTTATCTCGACCGCGGAGCAGGGGCGGCAATCCGCCGCGCGCGCACTCGCATTCCCGGCGGCGGAGCATCGCCGGTGGCGATCATCCAGGTCCCGCGCGAGCGCATGATCGGTACAGGTATTGCGTCGTCGCTGTTTCATGAGGTAGGGCATCAGGCCTCCGCGCTTCTAGGGCTGGTCGAGTCGCTGCGGCCGGAGTTGCGCGCCGCTGCTCGCGAAGCTGGCGCCGACGCGCCAGCGTGGGGATTGTGGGAGCGATGGATTTCGGAGATCGTCGCCGACCTTTGGTCCGCGGGCCGCGTGGGAGTGGCGGCGACCATGGGCCTGATGGGAGTGGTCAGCCTGCCGCGTCCATTCATATTCCGTCTCAACCCGGACGATCCGCACCCGGCGCCCTGGATCCGCGTCAAGCTGAGCGCGGCGATCGGCGATGCTCTTTATCCCGACCCATTCTGGGGCAGTTTGGTTCAACTTTGGGAGTCGTACTATCCGCGCGACGGGCTGGGCCCCAGCCAGCTCGCGCAGTTCGAAATGCTGGAGCGCACCACTCCGCGGCTGGCGCAGCTATTGATTCAGCACCGCCCCGCAACTCTCCAGGGCAACTCCCTCGGTGAGGTGCTGCGGCTGGACGAACTCCGTCCCGGCTGCTTGAGGGCGTCGTTGCAGCGGTGGCGGTTAAAGCCGCATGAGATGTATCGCGCGCGTCCCATCGTGGCCTTCGCCGCAATCGGGCAAGGACGGGCGGACGGAACGCTCACGCCAGAAGAAGAAGGCGTCGTGCTAGGCAAATTGCTCACACACTGGGCACTGATCAGCACTTTGGATGCGGCTGCGGGTTCCGCGGCGCGCTCAGGCAGTCATTGCGAATGCCAGAAGCATCCGCAGAACAAACACGGTTTTGAAACGAACAGGAGAACATCATGCCAAACACCGTCACGATCTCCGGGCTGGTAACGCATACCGACGCCTCGGGCGTGATCCAGAATGCCGAGGTCTACATTTACCCGTTAGAGCCAGACCAGACCGCAAGAGGGAACCTAGCGGGTACGGCAACGACCCGCTCCACCGGCCGGTTTACCTGCACCGGGTCGTTTCCTCCAGGCCGATACGTCATCTGCTGCAATGCTTTCGGGTCGCATGAGCATCGGTTCGAGCTGCCAGGAGACACGGGATCCGACGTGCACATGGATCTCAAGCTCGACATGCGCATTGTCCTGCTGGCGTATCTGGAAGGGGACCGTCTGGCGCCTACGTCGCGGGCAGCAGTCGGCAAAGCGGTGGTGGTGCGCCTGGAATCCGGCGTCGATGACCGCATCGATTCGGTCACGTTTTCGGCGCCGCGCGGCTGTGCCATCTACAAACTGGGCAAGCGGGAAGCGGAGATCGTGTGCGCCCGCCCTGGGCCGTTTCGGGTGGATGGGCTGGTAGCCTCAACATCGTCGCAAGCTTCGCCGCCGCCGAATGGGGCAGCGAAAGAGGAGGCCGAGAACACGAAACCCGGAGAGCCATCGGTCCCGTCATCGAATGGCGGAGGCGGCGGCTCCAATAGCGGGACTCCCACCGCCACGGTCTTCAGCGACTTGAGTGCCAGCGAGGAGGCACAGACCGTGCGCGGACAGCTCGGTATAACACTGCAGCGTACGGCTTCCGATCCCACGCTCGACCAGGCTTTGTGGGTGGCGATCCGCAATCGCACGCAGGCCATCTCCTTCGGCCGCTATCGCGAGTTCATCAACCGCGTCCTGCGCTGGGAAGAGAACGACAAACTGCCCGAACCGATCGAACGCCGCCTGCGCGATCTCGGCACCCACCTTCACGGAGTAGGAGCCTACCACGTCCTCAAGACCGCTACCGAGATGTTCCTCCTGCTGGAGTGCGGAGTGCGGATCGAGGAACGGGATGGCCACCGGCCGGCTTTCGATTCGCTGGAAGAAGAGGCGCGGCTCGGAGGACATTACTCCAGCCGGGAAATGGCCGCGAGGCTGAAAGACTACCTCGGCCACCGCGGCCAGCTTCCATATATCACGCGTGTCGTGGAAGCCGCGTTTCCCGAATACGATCGCATTGGTTCGTGCTGCGACGGGCTCTTGATTCACCGGATCAACGAACCCTGCCTGCTGGAACTGATCTGGTCGTACTGGCATGAAGAGGGCATGCTGATGCAGACGATCAACGCGATCAGTCAACGTTTCCAGAATGTCCGGCGCCCGTTGGACCGTGATCCGGTCGCCAACATGGAGGTGGACCCGCTACGGCCGGTGAATAATCTTCTATGGGGATACATCCAGGATGAGGTCAACCGGCTGACGGTGAGCCGTCGCGCTTACGAGTACGCTCACCAATACGGGCTCACGCTCTTCGGCAAAGCTACCGCGGGTCTGCAGCCGGCGGACTCACGTTCGAAATTCCTGGAAGCTTTTCACAACCTGCTTTACCAGAGCTCGGTCTTCTTCAAGGAAGACTTCCAGACTACCGTCATTGCAGACGGATTCCCGCTGCTCAACGCCTTGAAAGAGGTCCACCTGATCCTGGCCCAAGGGGCGCAGAATCAGTTTGGCGATCTCCCATGGACGGCGCGCGCCGAGATGCTCCTGGCCGAATACATCATTTCGCGCCCGGAAATCCGCGATTTCCTGCAGAGCCGCGCCATGGTGCCGTACAGAGAGGCATGGATGCCCCAGGTGGATGCCATGAAGACGCTCCAAAACTGGACTGATGTGACCGTGACCCATTTCCGCGACCTGGGCGTTTACGGCGAGCAGCTCCTGCTTTCGATTCGCTACGGCGACTGGATCGACGTGAATGACGAGGACTCCGCCAAAAATTGGGCGCGGTACTGGCGCCCCGAGATTCAGGGCTATCTGCACGCGTATCGCGCGACGACGGGGATCGATCTGACGAATCCCGACACGGTGGATGCAACGGTGCCGGCAATCCTGCTGCAAAAGCGTCTCACGATTCAGCAGCGGGCGCGGTGACGGGCGGTGGCGGCGCTGGATTTCACGTCGTCGCTTTACCTCGGATTTGATCATGCGGCATGGGACCTGCCGTCTTGGCCGCGTCTGACCCTGGGGAAACCGGCAGCGCTCGAGGACCCGCCCGGCGCCGCCGCAGCCGAACAGGAACTGGCCGAACTTACCGGCTGTCAAGCGGCGGTCCTGGCCCCTTCGACCCTGCACCTGTTTACGGACCTGTTGCCGATGCTGGCAGGGCCCGGGAGTTCGATCTTTGTGGACCGGGGAGCCTATCCGGTGGCGTGGTGGGGCGTGCAACAAGCCTGCGCTCGCGGAGCCATCAGTACGGCATTCGGACCGCACGACGCCGGCGAGTTGGAGAAGGTATTACGCCCGGCGGCGGGGCTGAACCCGGTGGTAGTGACGGACGGCGTTTCGGTCGCCAGCGGGAGGCTCGCGCCGTTGGCGGATTATGCGCGCCTGGCGGCGCGCTATAGAGGAGTGCTCGTGGTGGACGATACGCAAGCAGTGGGCCTGTTGGGCGGACCCCCGTTCGATTCCGTCGCGTACGGCGTCGGCGGCGGTGGATCGCTAGAGCACGCCGGGGTGCGCTGGTCCGGCGCAATCCTGGTGAATTCGCTCGCCAAGGCCCTGGGCGTCCCGCTCGCCATGCTGGGCGGAGCGGCGGCGCTGGTTTCCGCTTTTCGCAGCCGCAGCCGTACGCGGGTGCATTGCAGTCCTCCCTCGGTGGCGGTGATAGCCGCCGCTCGCCGGGCCATTTCGACGAATCGGAAATGCGGCGATGGATTGCGGGCCGCGCTGGCGGAAAAAGTCGCACGGTTCAACCGGGGACTCGATCGGCTGGGGCTGAAATCCAATCGCAGCCTGTTCCCGGTGCGGCCGGTGCAACTGCCGGCCGGGGTGGATGCCGCCGCCCTATATGCCGAGATGGAAAGAGCCGGTGTGCATGCTGTGCTGCATCCGGAGTCCGCGCGCGCGCGGTTCACATTCGTGGTCACGGCGCGATTCCATCCGGACGATATCGATGAGGCGGTTGAGAGAATTGAGGGCGCTCTCGCGCGCGCCAGCCGGCGTTCGATGCCGGCGGGAAACGTTTTTGAAGGAGGAAGGATCTATAATGCCAAACTTCAACTTTGAGGCCGGCCCGTCCGGTCGGCCAAATGTCAGCTACGGGCATGAAAGCGGCGAGGCCGAGGCCGAGTTCGGCCGCTGGGGCTATGACCATCGCTATGGACATCCGTACGGACACGGGCGGTTCGGCTTTGGTTTCCGCCGCCCATTCGGATTTCATGGTGGCCGCGACTTTGGCGGTTGGCGCGGTCGCGGATTTAGCCGCCGCTGGCCCTGGCTGTACCGCTTCGCGCCCGGCGTAAGCGTATTGACGGGTGCCGGCGCGGATCCTTCCACAGTCGCTCAGGCGCAGGCGTGCCTGGCGCAGATTCTGGGGAGCTGGGTGCCTCAGGACGGAAGGATGAATTCCGCAACTCAGCAAGCCATCCAGTCGTTCCAGGCGCAACAGCAACTGCCCGTCACGGGAGCACTCGACGACAACACGATGGCGGCAATCCAGGCGGCGTGCTCGGCTCAGACGGGCAGTTCCGGCAGTTCGCAGCCGCCGCAAACCTCAGAGTACTGACCGCGAAGCAGGCGATATGAGGATGGCATTCAGTGACGAACCGGAGGTGTCCAGCGGAACGAATGGGAGCGGCGTGCCCAGGGCTGCCGCGGGTAGTGTTCCGCAACCGGATTGCCGGTGTGGATCGCACGTCATTCCGCGCGACCCGTTCGGCAGTTGCAACTTCCTTGCGCTCGATCGCGTGCCCATCCTCTCCGGCCATGCGGGCAAAGGGGGCCCGGATCTGCTGATCCGGTGGAACGGCCTCGGCCCCGACCCGCAGAGCGTCGACGTGGTGGTGCATCTCCACGGCCATTTAAAGTGCCGCTCCGGCCAGAACCCCCGGCGTATCGACCTGTGCTCCGATATTCTGTCCATTTCCGGACTGGACTTCAGCGACCCGGAAGGCAAAGACCACGCCGCCGGAAGAGTTCGCCCCACGGTGGTCCTTCTTCCCCGCGGCAACTATACGGGAACCGATGGGGGCACAGGCTACGACTTCCCGGCCTTGGCGGCATCCGGCGGACTGACGCGCCTTATCGAGTTTGCCGTTGGGCGGCTCCGCGCGGAATTGAAAGCATCCCATCTTCGAACGGGGCGCTTGATCCTAACCGCACATTCCGGCGGCGGCCACGACCTCCAAAGGATTCTGGCTTACGCCGATCCACACGAGGTACACATCTTCGACGCTCTCTACTCTCGACCCGAGGTGGGGGGACGCGGGTTACTGGAGGGGTGGGCCGCGGGGCGGATCCATCGCGACTTGAGCAGCATCGGGTCCAGCTCGCCAGCCCGCTACATGGCGGAGGAGGGCGGCGCGCTCCGCGTCATTTCGCTCACCACCCCCACTTACAGCGATCTCGTCGGCGGAGCGCTGAAGCGTCTGATTCCGCCCGGTTCGCCGTTGGAGAAGAGGTATCGGGTGGAGTACACCTGCGGAGGTCATTGCACGATTCCGCGGCGATTCGGGTGGCGCCTGCTGACCGATCCGGGGGCCGATCTTCCGGGCGTGAATTCCAGCCGCCAGTCCTGCCGCAAGCCGACGCGGCCGCCGGCGCATCCCGCGGCGCCGCGGCCCGCTCCCGCTCTCGCCCCGGCGGCTGCCGGCCTGCGGCAAAAGATCGTCGCGGTCGCAGAGCGCGAATGGCGGAACTGGGGGCAGGGAACTCTGCGGGAAACCGCTCCGGCCGCAACGCCGCTACTGTCCACCTACTATCGACAAGGAGTGCGACAGTCGCCAGCCGACAGCCAACTGCAGGACAGATCCTGGCAGGCACGGCATCCGTGGAGCGCCGTCTTCGTTTCCTACGTCATGCGCGAGGCAGGCGCCGCCGATTCTTTCGGATACTCCCCGTCGCACACCGGCTACGTGGCTGTCGCCAAGAAGGCATCCGCGCGCCATGACGCAACCAGGGTCCAGGCATTCCGCATCGATCAAGTGTCGCTCGAACCGGGAGACGTGGTGTGCCACGATCGCGTGGTGAGCGGCGGCAAGTGCGCCGGAACCAACTTCGACAATGTGGAGTCGCTCGGCTCATCGCACGGTGAAATTGTAGTAGAGGTTCACCCGGGATACGCCGTTACCGTCGGCGGAAACACATCGCAGGAGTTTCCGAAAAAGGGTCTTGGCGGAGATACGGTGGGCAAGCATTCCGTGTGGCTCGACAGCCGTGGAATGATCGCCGCGCAGGGCAAGTGCGCTTACTTTGCCGTCCTGAAACCGCCGGCGCCCGCGGGAACACAACCCGAAATCTCGATGCCGGCGTATCGAACAGAGGCAGAGGAAGAAGTTCCGCTTGCCTCCGCAAAATCCGACTACTCTTTGCAAGCTCTGGCGCAGCAGGGTATGAATGCTGCGGCTCGCGAGTTCCTCGATGCCATTCTGGTGCGCGGCGAAAACGACGCCGCCGGCCTTACCAACCGGGTCTTCTGGAAATGGAACCCGCAGGCGGCGGGACAGACGCTTAGCAACACGGATCCGCGGCAGAGCCGGCTTCGTCTGGAATGGAGCAGGATTTATCGCACGCGCATCGCTCCTTTAATCTGGCTGCGCCAGATGATTCACGAGCTCGACAAACACAGGGGAAGCATCCCGCGCGAGTTTTTGTTGGGCTGGATGGCGGTCGAATCGGACGGCAACGTCAAGTCGCGCACGCCGCGAGGCGAGCTGGGCTACTTCCAAATCGATTGGAAGGCCGGCGAGGCCCGCGAGCAGCTCGGCATGACGCGCGAGGATTTTGACCGTCTCTATTCCGATCGAAGCTACTCGGTACAAAAGGGAGTCGAGCTGGTCATCCGGTATCGCAAATACGTTCTCGATCATTGGCCGGAGGCGGCGTCCGACCCGGATTTGGTGCTTCGGCTTACTAAGGGGCGTCATGCCATGCCCGCCGCGGTGGAGCGAGCGGTCAAGGCACTGCGAAAAGCGGGCGGGACGATTTCCTGGAATACGCTGGCGCCTCTGCTGCCGTCAGGCATCACGCAGAATATCGACAAAACCATGCACTACGCGGCCCAACTTAAGCCTCTCGCGGAACTGGTTCCCGACGCGGCTTCATCGCCAGGAGAAATCGGCTGGCAGAGAAATCCACACGACTGGAGGCATCGATCACCATGGCAGGCCAACTGAATTTTGAAGCGGAGCCATTTGGCAATTTCCCATCCACGTGCGAGTGGTCGCAAGAAAGCGAGTTCGAAAGCAGCAAGGGTGGCAAGGGCGGCCCTTCCGCGGGTGGCGGCCATAGCGGCGGGCACTCCCACACTCACAAGCACCATCACCATCACCGGCGGCGCCGGCGCTGGCACTGGCTGAGGCGTAACTGGGGCGGCGGCATGGATGCGAACGCTTCGTGGGCACAATCGTGCCTCGCTCAAATATTGGGCGACTGGGTTCCACAGGATGGCCGGATGGGGCCCGGTACGCGGCGCGCGATTCGACAGTTTCAATCGCAACAGCAGTTGCCCGTAACCGGATATCTCGACAGCCAGACGCGGGACCAATTGCAGGATGCTTGCGACGGCGGGTCGGATTCCGACGGCGGCGACGGCGGCGACGGCGGTGGCGGCGGTGGCTTCTGATACGAGGCTCCGATGATCATCGATTGTCACTGCCACGCCGGGAAGGGCGACGGTCTGACGGGCCCGTGGGATACGGCGGCGCCACTCGACGCTTATCTCGCGCGCGCCGACAGCGCCGGCATCCAAAGGACTGTACTGTTCCCGGCCTTCCACTCCGACTACGAGAGCGCGAACCGCGCCGTCGCCCGGATCGTTCAGCGCCGCCCGGACCGGTTCTTCGGCTTCGCCTTCGTGCACGCGGATCGCGATCAGGGCCGAGTGCGGGAGATGGTCCGGATCGCGGTGGAGAGATATGGCTTCCACGGAATCAAGGTACACCGTTACGACGCCCGCATCTCGCGCGAGATCTGCGAGGCAGCACGCGAATTCAGCCTGCCGGTGCTCTACGATCCCATGGGCGAAGTCTCGATCGCCGAGCTATTGGCCGGCGAATACCCGGATGTAGATTTCATATTCGCGCACATGGGGAGCTTTGCCGATGACTGGCGCGCGCAGACCGCGATGGTGGACCCGCTGGTCCGCTGCCCGAATATCTACTCCGACACCTCCGGCATTCGCCGATTCGATCTGCTCTTAACGGCGATCCGGCGCGCCGGCCCGCAGAAGTTCCTGTTCGGCTCCGATGGCCCTTGGCTTCACCCTGGATTGGAACTGGCCAAGGTGATGGCGTTGGGGCTGAACCCTGCGGACCGGCAGGCCGTGCTGGGACAGAATCTGTTGAAGCTATTTGCCAAGGTCCGGCAGGGGGTTTCAGGGGCTTCCGTTGTTTCACCGGTCAAACGTGTGCCGGACTATCGCGAACCCTGGGCATCCGCATCGCCGGCTTGAGCTACGTCACGGCACAAGACAATGAGGAGGGGGAGATGGCTAATCTGGGAGAATTTCGATACGAATTCGACGCACGGCAGGAACGCGAGGCGCGCTTCCACCGCCACGGTTCTGACGGTCCGTTCGAGCAAAGGCCGAGACGGCCGTATGGCGGATTCGAATCTGAAACGGTCCGCCGCGACAGTTTCGATGAGATCCTGACTGGCATGGGCGAAGAGGAGGGCGGCGCTCCGGCTGCGCCGGTAAACGCTCGCATTCTCTGGCCTGCGCTCGGGTTTCCGGCCGTGATTGCTCCCAAGCCGCACGGTTCGTCCGATCCCCTGGCCAGCGATCCTGCAAACAGCCTATGCGTGCTCATCGTTTCCGATCACAAGTATATTTCCAAGGAGGACGCGGCCCGATACCTGAGAATCGTGCCGTGGCCGAACCGCACGCGCCGGCAGATTCCCAGAGGACAACCCGGCTCGTTCAACGTCAACGATCTCGAGGTCCGGAACGACGATCGCGGGCAGAAACTGGTTTGGCCGCAGAACGACGAGCAAGGCGAAGGCGTAGTGTTCGGCGCGACCCGTAGTCTCGAGCCGGGCACGGTTGAGGGTGATTCGCCCATCCTGGGGAGTCTCTCGCGGCACGTCCGCGAGTTCTATCGCAAGTGCGGGCTCGGGAATCTTCACGAAATCCGCGTCTCGGAAGGGGCGACTGCGAAACTTCCGCCGGGACAGTACCATCTGTTCTGGAACGACGAAGCGGCCAGGAGCGCCGCCCAGCCATCGGCGGAGATGCAGCTCCTTCTCGATCGTTTCGCGCGCCCGCGCCGCGAGGGCCTGGGTTCCAAGTGGACGCCCCTTCTGCCGTTTCTCATGCAGGAGTACACGTATGATTTCAATGCGTTGCATCCACCGTACCAGCAGCGCGATCCGCAGCAGCGGTTGACGGAAGTGCTCCACCCCGTCTTTGTGACGACGGAGAGCAGACCCGTGCGCTTCAGCCACATTACGGATATCCACGTCAACACGCGAGATGACGTCTACGAGGCTAATCTGCGGCAGCAGGGGAGGCTGGCGGTCTCAGGCTACAACAATTTCAACCGCAGTTTCGAAGACATCTACCGGCAAGCGAAACAGAACTCCGATGCGGTTTTGCTCACGGGCGACCTGATCGATTACGGCCGCGGACACATTGGGCTGGCCCTGGGCGGCTCCTATGCCAACACACTCGGCCAGGATGACGCCTATCACAAAGATCGGAACTGGTTCCTGTTGTATTACCTGCTGGCCTCAGGTGAAAACTATAAGGTCCCGATTTACACCTGCCTGGGCAACCACGATTGGCGAGTGAATCCGTATCCTCCGTTCGCACCCGGGGCCCCGGAACTCGGAGTGCTGTTCGACACCCAAAAGCCGGCCGCCGCTCACTTGGATTTTGAAGCTCTGCTCAAGACGGCGCATGGTCCTGGCCACGAGAAGCACTTCGCTTATTCGCTCGCTGCAGAAAATGCCTGGCAGGCGTTCTGGGGGCTGCTGGGGAAACCAGCTACTTTGGGCAAGGTCCTTCTGCAGCAATACAACACCGAAGGATCGCCGCTTCAGACCTCCATCGAATCGGTCCTGTGGTACCTGCTCCTGATCAATCCATTTTTGGATTACTCGATCAAGCTGCCGGGCGGCCAACAGGTCCTCATGCTGGACTGGGGCAAGGACGAAGAAGTCGTCAACACGGACGAGCCGCGGTCCTGGCAGGGCTTTGGGCAGAGAGCGGCCAAAAGCCTGACGTCCCTCCAGAAATGGCAGGTGGACGAGTTCGCGGGCAGGCCCGGGCACGGCAAACTCATCGGGATGCACGCACCGCCGGTCGGACCGTTTCCCGAATGGTCGGATTCGGATCTTGCCAAAGGCGTTAAGGTCTTCCGGCAGGGCGAGGATTCGCGGGCCCGCTGGTCCGACGGTACCATCAAGTTGCTGAGGCCTTCGCACCACCTGTTCGCCATCCGCCCAAAGGACGCTCCCATCAACTGGGTCGCCGCGGAATACGGGTCGTTCATTCGAGAGCGGGAGTGGTTCATCCGCCGGGTCTCCGACGCGCGCGCTGGAATTCGAATCATTGTCTCGGGCCACAACCATCGCAACGGCCTGTTTACAGCCTGGACACCGCGTCAGGATCGCAGCGCGATGCTGCTTCAGAACGTAACAGAATCGGAGATACGCGGAGCCCAGTTCCCCGTCGCGGGGGCGAATCGCAAGGCCAACACCACATACCTGGAGCCTTTGTACGTGAATACGACCAGCGGGGGCCCGCGGGGAAACCGCTACGAGAACGGTCATACGAATGTGCTGCCCGGCTACGCGGCCGTGGTACTTGCCGGCGATGGCACCATCGGAGGCGTGTGGTTCCTGGAGGCCACGCGGGCGGCCGCGACAGGCAGGTAGATTATTCATCGAAGGTGCCGGAGGCGCGCCGTAGCTGCAATGCGCGGCCGGTCACGCCTAGCCGCTTGGCGGCACGTTGCAGGTTGCCCTGTTCCGATTGCACGGCAATCCGGATTGCCGTGGTCGACGCCGCGGTGGTGATTTCACGCAGCGTGACGCCGGACGCAATCGCCCCCGCAATCGACCGGTAAAGGTGATCGTCCGGCCATGCACGCTCCAGCGCGGTGGAATCCGGCCGATCTTCTTCCGCCAATTCGCCGGCGGTGATGGGACCGGGCCCTACGTGACGGTGCGCAATTCGCTGTACCAGCTGCCGCAGCTCACGGATATTTCCCCGGTAGCTTCGATTGACGAGATACTCGCGAACATTGTCGTCAAATTCGGGCGCATCGCTCGAGTAGATGGCGCGCAGGAAGTGCTGCGCCAGGGGCAGAATGTCTTCGCGGCGCTCTTCGAGACCGGGCGTGCGGAAGACCCAGCCGGCGATGCGGTGATAAAGATCGAGGCGGAACTGACCGGACACCACCAACGCCGCGAGATCGCGGTTGGTGGCGCACACAAGCCTGAAATCGGTTTTCAGCCAAGTGTTTCCTCCGACGCGTTTATATGTCTTCTCCTGGATGGCGCGCAGCAACTGTGCCTGGAGCGCCAGCGGGAGTTCCCCCACCTCGTCCAGGAATAAAGTCGCGCCGTTTGCGAGCGCGAAAGCGCCCTCGCGGAGGGCGTGGGCTCCGGTGAATGCTCCACGCTCATGCCCGAACAACTCGCTGCCCGCCAATTCCGGCACAATCGTGCTGCAGTCCACCGTAACCAGTTCGCGCGTCTCTGCCGCGCCGTCCAATCCCCTCCCCGCGCCCTGAACCATGCGAGCCAGCAATTCCTTGCCGGTCCCGCTCTCGCCTGTAAGCAGAATTGGCGAAGCACTGAAACGCGCCGCCTCCAGGATCCTCCGGAGGAGCGATTGCCAGGCGGGGCTCTCTCCGGCCATGGATTCGCGGCGCGCCGCCAGATCGGCCAAGCTTTCCACTGTGGACCAGCGCTCGAGCTTCGCCCGGATTCGCTCTGCAGTCTCGGCTCCCTGCCACGGCAGGACTTCGGATGCTCCGGCATTGAGCAGGCGCCACTCCGCTCCGCCCGCTAGTGCTTCCAGCGAAGCGGCCAGCGCCAGCACCCGGCTACGAGGACGCTCCCGCAATTCGTGCAGCCTCTGCAGCAGGATGAGGTCGATGCCGGAGAAGCATAGAATCCCGAAGAGAGCCGGATAGTCCGCACCGGCGGCGACCTGGGGAACCCCTGCGCGCCGAAGGCTGTCGCGAATCTCGCTTGCCAAGCTTTGATCGACGCCGCAAAATTGAATCCAGGGTTCGACCGTCAGTAACATCAGCTCTTTGAAATACGGAATCAAGGACCTAAGTAACGTTTAGCGGAATGCCATAACAAAATGCGCGCGTGTCGCAGTCTTAAAAGTCACAAGTCGAAGGCTGGACGGTAACTTTCGCGCCCTAAGGTGATTCACGCGATGGAACGGTTCCCCACCACCGAATGGAGCATGATCGCGGCGGCGCAGGGCACTGAGACCCCGGACGCACGTCTCGCGCTGGAGCGGATTTGCAGTACTTACTGGTATCCCGTCTACGCGTTCATCCGCAGCCGTACAGCGCAGGCTGCCGATGCCGAGGACCTCACTCAGGGCTTTTTCGCGAGCTTGATCGGTGCTGCTTCCATCGATTCGGTCCGCCCGGAGCGCGGCCGCTTCCGCGCCTTCCTGCTCGCCTCGGCTAAGAACTATCTGGCCGGCCAACGGGAGCGCCGGCTAAGCCAGAAGCGCGGGGGCATGGCAACCTTCCTCGACTTCGACGCGGCAGAACGGCGGTACTCGATGGAAGCAGCACCCGGCTCCGATCCGGAAACGGAGTTCGAGCGCAGTTGGGCACGCACTGCGGTGGAACTGGCGGAAGAGACTCTGCGCCGGGAATATGCGTCCACCGGCAAGGCGGTGCTGTTCGAAGCCCTGCTGCCGTATCTGCGAGGCGGCGCAGGCCCGCCTTACGCTTGTCTAGCCGCGGCGCTCGAGATTTCAGAATCCGCCATCAAGGCCGCGGTCCTCCGCGTGCGCCGGCGCTTCGGGCGAATCCTCACGCGGCAGATCGCCAGCACGGTGGGTCCAAATGGCAATGCAGCAACGGAAGAGGTCAAATACCTGTTGCGCTTGCTCTCGCGCTGATCCGCAAAACAGAGCAGCGCAGATCCGGCGCGCCTAATGAAAACTGTCTACGATGACCAGTTCCGCGTTGACGCCCTGGAGAAACCCGGCAGCAAACCAGCGGCCGTCGGGCGAAACCGTGAACTCATTGAATGGCTTCGGCGGGCGCCGTAAAGCCCGCGTGCTGCGGCCAGAGGATTCGTCGAAAAACCATAGGTCCGATTCGCTCTCGTTCCAGTAGTAAAACCCTCCGGAAGCCGGCTCCAAACAGCACGTCGGACATGCCGGCGGCAGCAGCGGGACCACGACATCCCCCAGCGTCGCGCGCCGCATGAGCGTATCGCTGGGGCCCGCTGGGTGTTTCCAGTAATAGAATGTACCGGAGGCAGTTTCGAATCCGCCGCGCGCATGCGCGACCGCGAGCTCCGGCTTGGCACCGTTCGGGTACGCCTTCCAAATCTCGTCGACGCCTGACCTGGAGACGTCGTAGTAGTAGGTGCGCCCATCGTGCGACCATCCGGTCCCCACCCGGACGCTGCCATTTGTCGGCACAGCTCGCGGCGGTCCGCCGGAGGGCGGAACGAAATACAACTGGCGCCCAGCACTATCCTGCGACACGAACGGGATAGTGGCGCCGTCCGGCGACCAATGTCCCGCCTCTGTCAGCTGGTGTTTCAGATCCGTGATTTGCACCAGATGCGACCCGTCCGCATCGGCGACCCAGATCTCTTCGAAGCCCGTGCGCAGAGAGGAGAATGCGAGCTTATTTCCATCCCTCGAATATCTCGGGTAGAGCTGGCTGCGGGTGGACGGGGCGAATTCCAAGGGAATGCCGGCGTGTTTACGCCCGATGGCATAACGCCAGATCGATTGACTGGCCAGCCCGTTTGTGAACACGAGCGAGATCCGGCCATCCGGACGTTTTGTGAGGGCAGGCTTCGACGCGGTGGGCGGCACACCCGGTACGGGCCGTGCGTCTTCACCCCGGCGATTCACCTGCCAGAGGCCTGCACCGTTGCGGTGAGCTTCGAAAAGGACTCGCTTGCCGTCTGGCATCCAAACCGGATCCGCGGCGTACCCAACCGAGGTGGCGCGCCGCGCCGGGCCTGCCGCAGACCAGTCTTGGTTTAAGGGCATCAGATAGAGTTCTGCCGTTCGCCACGATGTCTTGCGGGTAAACGCCAACACGCCGCCGTCGGCTGAGACGGCCGGCCCCAGATCTCCCAGGATGCCTTCCGGCGACGTGAGTTGCCGCCGTTCCCCGGTGCTGGCGTCAAAAAACGATAGCGCACTAGGCTGGCCGTTCGCGGCGAACGCCGCAAGTAGTCCGCGGCCGTCGGGTGTCCAGGAAACATCCCCAATGCGCGCATCTCCGGAGAAAAGCGTCTGACGCGGACCTCCCAACGCCGAAACCAGTTGCAGCGAGAACCGTCCCTCCGCGCGATTCACGTAAGCAATCCAGCGCCCGTCCGGCGACCACGCCGGATCCGTGTCCTCACCAGGGCCGCGGGTCAAACGGAGCACCTGACTGGAACCGGGTTGGGCCACATAGACGCCCTGGTTATTCCCGTTTTCATCGCTCCAGGTGAAAGCCACCTGTCGTCCATCAGGCGACCACGAAGCACAGCTTGCGTTGCCTCGGAAGCTCGTGAGTGGTACGGGCAGGGAGTTCGCGGAAGGCTCGTGCCGCAAACCGAATAGAACGCCAGCTGCCGTAACCACCAAAGCGGCCCCAGCCTCCAGCACTACGCGGCGCCAACGCCGCCTGGATGGCTGTGTCGGGGCCGCCGGAACGTGCGCCGCGTCTTCCAACTCGATCCTGGCGTCGCCAATGTGTTGGTACCGCTGTTTCGGATCTTTACGCAGGCAGCGCGAGATCACTCGCGAAAGTCCCACGGGGAGGGTCTGAAACGCCGGTAGGTCGAGCGCCGGTTCGTCGCGTAAAAGCGCCGCCAGTACGGCAGCCTGCGAATCTCCGCAAAATGCGGGCTGGCCCACCGCCATCTCATAAAGGACTGCGCCGAAGGAGAAAATATCCGACTCCACTGTCGCCGGTCCTCCGCGCGCCTGCTCCGGAGACATGTACCCGCAGGTCCCCTCGATGGCGCGGCGCGTCATCTGCCGATCCGTTCCGTCCGAATGGAGACGCGCGATGCCGAAATCGACCAGCTTGACCGTGCCGTCGTCTGTAACCATGACATTCGATGGTTTCAAGTCACGATGCGCAATGCCGGCGGCGTGTGCCGCTTCCAGAGCGGATGCGATTTCCCCTCCATAGCGAATCACATGGTCGAGGGGTAACTTTCCGGCTGCCATAACGCTCGAGAGCGGCCGTCCCGGCACATACTCCATCACGATGAAATCGGTCTGCCCATCGGACGCGATGTCATGGATGACCACGATATTGGGATGTCGCAGCTTGGCCGCGGCCCGGGCCTCCCAGATGAAGCGACTGCGGTATCGTTCATCATTGCCGTCGGCCACAGTCTTGATGGCGACCGGCCGCCCCAGGCGTGTATCTATTGCCTTGTAGACTACACCCATTCCGCCTTCGCCAAGCTTCTCGAGGATTCGATAATGCAAAACCGAGTCGCCAGTCAAGGAGGCCCTCCACCAACGGCGCTGTTAAGACATTCTAACCGGTCACGACGTCAAGTGAACGAATTTGAGCGGCCCTATCGAATGGAGGGATTACTGCTCAGACGGACGGGTCCGAGTAAATTAGTCCCAAGCCGTTATTAGTACTGAGTTTCTACTACCGAGCTTTCGGCCGCTTCCAAAGGCAGATCGGATGCTAACTGCTCAGCTCCGGGCTGGGAATACTCCCTGCAAGGCGATGATGAAGGTGAGCCCCAGGAACGGCTGCAAATTGTTATGCGGCAAGCCGCCGCCCGCTACGCTGAGGGCGAACGAGTTCATTTGGACTGCGGTTTGCGAGGTGTATGGCGCGTACAAGGCGATCTCGTGGCCCTTGGTCCCGGTGCCCCAAGTATTGGAGACTGGAGTATTGGCATCGGAGGCGGCTCCGGCACTTGCCGAATGGCTATGCGCCGGCATTTGGGTTGGCAGCAAGGTAACGGTCTGCTCGCCTCCGGTCTCGCCCAAATCACGCAGGGTTAAGCCGGGCCCCTGGCCTGCCTGCATGGGCGCACGGCCCTGAAGGTTGGGCAGGGCGAAGTTGCTCGTCCCATTGCCCCCGTAAGTGGTGCCGAGCAGCGAGAATAGTGCCGTATTCTGTGAGATCGGCATAAGCTGCCCGCCGCACTGGGCCCAACCTTTTGGGGCGAAATTACCTGTGAAAATTCGGATTTCGGCTAGGAAAGGATTGGACATCGGATAGGCTCCTAATTCTGACTTGGGAAGATTCCCTGTAAGGCGATGACGAAATTGAGCACCAGGTACGGCGACATATTCTCATGAGGTTGGCTGCCGCCGACAGCGCTAATGTCGGCGGGGTTCATGGAATTGTTCGCCTGCCCCGCATAGGCGTTCGTGATCGTGCTCCATGTATTGCCGGCCGCCGTCGGTGCTGAGGCGGCAGCGGAGGAGCCAGCCGGAACATGGGTGTGGGCCGGAAGCTCTGATATGTTCAGGGTGTGGGCCGCTTCTCCGCCCATCTCGCCCAGAGTGATTCCATTGCCGACGTGAAACGGCGCGCGCCCCTGCAGATTGGGAAGCCCAAAGTTTACGCGGCCGTCGCCGCCATAGGTGGTGCCCAGGATCGAAAAGAGCGCCTGGTTCTGATTGATGGGCAGTAGCTGCCCGTTGCAGAACGCCCACCCCTTGGGTGGGAAGTTCCAACTGATGATCTTGATCTCACCGAGAAAAGGCTCAGACATGGTTATCTCCAGAGGGAACTGTTATCACGATTGCGACGGGAAGACCCCGAACAGAGAAATGATGAAGTTGATGGCCAGAAATGGCACCATGTTATCGTGCGGCTGGGAACCTCCCGCTGAGCCTATTGCGCTGGGACTCAAATTGGAGCCTGGAGCCGCATTCGTGTAGATGACCGGATCGGCGAGTTGCGCCCAAACATTGCTCTGCGGCGTATTCGCGCCGCCGGGATTGGCGTTGCATTGCGGCACGTGGCTATGGGCGGGAATCTGGCTCGTGGTTAAAGTAACGCTCTCCACTCCGGCAGCCTGTCCGAGCGCAAAACCTGGACCGGCATGGACCGGCACCCGCGACTGTAGATTAGGTAAAGCAAAAGTGCTTTGACCATCCCCGCCGTAGGTGGTACCGATCAACTGGAACAAAGTCTCGTTCTCGGAGATGGGAAGTAGTTGCCCCTGGCACAGCGCCCAGCCCGCAGGCGCGAAATTACCCCCGAACATGCGGATCTCTCCGACAAATGGCGACGACATCTAACACCCTCCCTTAAGACCGGCAGCAAGATCACCCGAGTGAACTAGGTGCCGGATTTTTTGGGGACGGATGAAGTATAGCACCCGCCCAAAAAACGATTCAATGAAATTTCAATAATCCGCGAAAAGTTTTCGAGTAGCCAGTTATAGGGCGGTATTCGCATGTGGCGCAGGCCGCTCGAGGTATAGCTGAAAGCCGTCCTGCGACGCTACCTGAAAACCGCAACGTTCAAATAAGTGACGAGATGGATTAAAGCTTTCTACGTAGATGGTAACCGGCAACGATGCTCGCTCAGCTTCCACGAGGATTTCCCTTATTAGTGCCGAGCCAATGCCGGTGTTACGCGATTCCGGAGCGATAGTAATGTCGAGAATGCGTAAGGAATCGGACAGGCGCGCGAGAAAGACGCGTCCCACTGGGCGGCCGTCGACTGTAACAATCTCATGAGTAGCCTCCGGAAAAGCAGAGGCATAGCCTGCAGTTTGCGCCTGGAACTGCATTACGAGGAAGGCGTGTTTCTGCTCCAGCGTCCACGGCGTCATAGCCAGCTCGGCGGCGCGAGTGCTTGCGTATAGCTGGAAGATGAACGGCAGGTCGGATTCGGAGACCGGCCGGCGCACGATCGGGATCGGTGTCATTTGGCCGTGCGTAAGCGGTTAAATACTGCCTCGTATCGCATGCCGTCGCGGTCCGGTCCCATGGGCACCAGAAACAAGTCCATGGTTCCGAGTTTTTCATGATGGAGGCGGTATATGGCCTGTGGGAAGAAGGGCGAAATGGGGCCGCGGAAGAGCAGGGAAAAGCTTTCGACGCGGTCGGTATTGACGCCTTCGTTCACCTCCACCAGCACGATGGGGACGCTTCCGCTCGGGGCGCCCACGGTGAAGTTGCTCTGGAGGCAATCGCAAAAAATTCTGCTACTTAGAGCCGGTGCCATAAGTTTCCATCTCAACGTACATTGAGCCGCCCGATTTGGGTACAAACCCGAGCCGTTCGTAAAGGCTGCGGGCCGGATTTGTGTTTAGGACGCTCAGGCGGAGGGGAAGTTGCGCGGCGCTCGCCTCACGAATCAGGCGCTCGATCCATTGGCCACCCAGGCCGCGACTGCGAAAGTCGGGCAGGAGGGCAATATCGATCAGCCGGATTTCGCCGGGCGTTCGCCATACGATCGCTGAACCCGCCGGGGTACCGTGGGCGAGCAGAACAGTAGATACTGCTCCGGTATAAGCCGCATAAGATTGCCGCCGAATATCGTATTGCATGCGTAAGAAGGCTTCCTGCTGCGCGGGCGGCCATCCCAAAGCTGCCAGTTCGCCGGCGCGGGTGGAAGCGTAGACTCGAAACAGAAAGTCCGCGTCCTCCGGAGATGCCGGCCGGTCTGTAAGCTCGGCGGGGGCGGGAGTCATGGCGAGCCTCCGATAGTAGCAAGTTTCCGGAATGGCAGGCAAACCGCTACAATCCGTTCCATGGAAACGATGCCGATTCAGCTACGGATTCTCGGTGAATCGGTGACGGTAGATATCAAGCCGCCAGCGGAGCGGATGCGCCTGGATGAGGTCTTGCCGGCCCTGAATTCCTTACAGGATGCGTTTGCGGCGGTAGCGATTCGGCGCCAGGGCGCAGCGATCACGTGCACCAGAGGATGCTCTGCCTGCTGCCGGATTCAGGCGGTTCCGGTAAGTCCGGCGGAGGCCTATGCAATACTTCGCCTTGTAGAGAGCTTGGCGGAGCCCCGGCAGAGCGAGGTGCGCGGACGGTTCGCCCATTGTGTGGCGCGCCTGGGCGAAGCGGGACTGGCTGAACGATTCCTGGAGGGGACGCGGCCGGAGACGCAGGCACAGGCCAAAGAGGAGGCGCAGCGGTATCTGGATCTTCAGCTTGCCTGTCCATTCCTGGAAAATGACGTCTGTTCCATCTACGAGGCGCGCCCGTTCACCTGCAGGGAATACTTTGTAACCACGCCGAAAGAATGGTGTTCGGATCCGCTCAATTACCCGGTAAAGACCGTACCGGCGATTGTACAGGCGATCGAGGCGAATCGCATTACCGTACAGGGAATACTGGAGCATACCGCATTCAATATACCGCTAACCCTCGCGTTAGTTTATGCCGGGACTTACCGGGAGGAACTGGAACGATTGTACGACGGCGACGAAGTTGTAAGTCGCTCGATTGGTGACGTCTACGGTGTGGCGGCGCGCCAGGGACTGCTGGGTTAGGCGACAGTGGTATAGGTCAAAGGGGTTAGTAGCTGAATTAATCGAATTATATTGCCAGCCGTCGTTGGCGATGATATAGTACTGCGAGTACTCATAGGTATGTCGACTCCAGGTCGCGTATCGTTTGTGCCGGTATGAAGTGCCGCTTTCCGGGGTAACCGGCGGTAAGAAGTATATGTTGTACGTCGGTATTCCACGGAGCGGAGAACGTGTAGGTCTCATAAACCGGCCGTCGTATTTCCGGGGCACCTGCCGAGAAATTCCCTT
>Ga0126381_100000482_pt1 | contig 43993 bp, 41 predicted proteins | sample PanSoiMetPlot_28_FD_96465 | JGI IMG/M metagenome (GOLD analysis project Ga0126381, IMG submission 96465) | Tropical forest soil microbial communities from Panama - MetaG Plot_28 | ecosystem: Environmental > Terrestrial > Soil > Tropical forest > Bulk soil | place: Panama | collected 2016-02-17 | reverse complement strand
TGTTCCCGAGATAAATCGTAAAGTCGGCCATCAGGCGGACCCCGCGCAGCTGTGGGAGCGTACTGTGCCGGGAACCGGGTCCGCGTGCAACGGATGGCGGAAGAGGCAGGAGTCGAACCTACCGAGGACGCCTGGCGCCCTCCAACGGGTTTGAAGCCCGCGCGAGTCACCGGACCCGATGCTCTTCCAAATCGATATTGCCGGTTCTTTGCGCTGCTTCAAAGGGTCAAACAGCTCGCCTCTTCTCGTCAGGTGAACACCTCGCCGCCGCGCAGCACGATCCGCGCGTCGCCGGTCCGCCGTGTCGCGCCCATCTTGTCGAAATACTCGAGGATCTCGATCGTTAGATTGCGGCCGACGCCGGAAAGATCCTTAAAGCTCGCCGCGGTAAATGTGCCGTCGGGCGAGCTGTCGGCCAGTTCTCGCGCGATTTCGCAAAGGCGTCCAAGGGTCTGCGGGAGAAAGAAGCGGTTGTCGGCGACGCGGGCGACCCGGCCCAGCCGTTCGGCGCGGCTCAGAAAGTGCTCTACCGCGTCGGGCTCGAGGTCGAGCAGGACCGCCAGCTCGCGAATCCGCGGTGGTCGCAGATCGCCACAGGCGAGGAGGAGCGGGTAAACGCGCTCCCAAAGCCGCTCATCCGACCGGGTCAGGCGCGGCTGGTGTTCGGGCAAGCGCCAGATCGGGCCTTGACGCACGGCCCGGCCCGTGGCGGCGAGCTGGTCGAGCGCCGCGTCGAGCGCAGCATCGGGTGCTTCGCCACGCAATTGCCTGATCAAGACTGGCCGGCTGGGACCCAACGCGTCCGGTTGCGCGTGATGCCACGCATCGAGCACATCGATGATCTTGTCCCCCAGCCCGGCAAGCCGCTCTCGGGTCACTGCGACCGAAGCGCTCGCCGTCCCGACTCGCAGAAATTCGCCGGCTTCGGTCAACCGATCGAGTTCGCTCGGTGCCAGGTTGCGCGCCAGGCCGAATTGGCTCAGATCGACCACCCCTTGTAGCGCAAGCAAGTGGGCCAGAGACAGCTTCGGGTCTGTCATGGCGAGCGCCGCGAGCGCCGCAAGGCGCGTTGGTTGCCTGCGACCGCGGCGGGGCGCAAACGGGTCGACGACACGTCCGCCGGCCAAAGTGCGACGGGCGGCGTGATCGCGCAATACCACACGGTCGCCCCACAGCGCGCCAATCGGCTGATCGAGGTCGATCTGCACGAAACCGGTGTTTCCCGGGGCGATTTCTCGCGAGCTGAGCACCGCAGCGCGGCCGATGACATCCGTCGTGCCGAGGTGCAGATGGACCGGCAGGCCGTCGCGTAGAGGAGATTCGGCATAACGCGAGACGCGCAACGAGAGGTCGAGACGAGGCGTCAGCGCGTGCCGTTCCGCCGTGACAACCCAATCGCCGCGGCGCGGTTCGCTGCCTTTCGGAAAAGAGCCGACGAGATTGATCGCGCATCGCTCGCCGGCCGCGACGCTGTCGGCTGGCCGGTTCTGTCCATGCAGACTGCGCACCCGCAAGGAAATGCCACCGGCGCTGAGCAAGAGGCGGTCACCCGGCGCCACCTTTCCGGCGGTGACGGTGCCTGTCACAACGAGGCCGATGCCGGGCAGGGTGAAGACCCGGTCGATCGGCATACGGAACAGCCCTGATGCGGCGGCCGCGGCCCGGCTGCGGGCAGCGGCCTGGGCGCTTTCTTGAAGATGCCCGGAGAGAGCGGCAATACCCTCGCCGGTCCGGCTCGAGACCGGGAAAATTACAGGACGGCGACAGCCCGCCGCCTTCAGCAGCGCGCTTGTCTCAGCGGCCACGGCAGCAGCGCGGTCGCGCTCGACCCGGTCGATCTTAGTAACGACCCCCGTGATCTCAGCGATTCCGATCAGCTCCAATATGTCGAGGTGTTCGAGGGTCTGCGGGCGTGGCCCATCATCGGCGGCAACGACCAGCAATACCCGGTCGATCGACAGGACGCCGGCCAGCATGTTGGGCAGAAAGCGTTCATGGCCGGGAACATCGACAAATCCGAGCTCCGTCCCGTCGGGCAAGGTCGAATAAGCAAAGCCCAGATCGATCGTCAGCCCGCGCCGCTTCTCCTCGGGCAAGCGGTCCGCATCGATCCCGGTCAGCGCCCGGATCAACGCGGTTTTGCCATGGTCGATGTGACCGGCCGTCGCCAGGATCATGGCACCGGTTCTGATGGGCCTGTATCCAGGCTCTCTCCGTCATTCCCGCGAAAGCGACGGGATTGCCCGGAAAGCATGTCGAGTTGCGTAAGGAACGCCGCCTCTTCTTCGAGACAGCGCAGATCCAGAACGACACGCCCGCTCTCGATACGGCCGATAACAGGGATCGGCAGCAACCGCAGGGCCCGCACCAGCGCCTCGACCGCAGCACCGGAGCGGTGTGCGAGCGGCTGCACCGCCAGCGCCGTACTCGGCAGCAGCGACACCGGGAGTGCACCGCTGCCTATCTGGCTTTTGGTCTCGACCAGAACAACTTTGGCAATATCGCGGAAGGCGCGCTCGACTGCGGGAAGCAGCCGCTCTGCGATCTCCCGGATTTCTTCTGTCGGTCGAGCGAGCAGACGCAACGCCGGTAGGCGCGCGGCGAGACGGTCGGGATCGGTGTAGAGGCGCAGCACGGCTTCGAGTGCCGCAAGCCGGATCTTGTCGAGGCGCAGCGCTCGTTTGAGGGGGTTGCGCGCGAGCTTCCGGATCAGCTCGATGCGCCCGACGACGAGCCCCGCCTGAGGGCCGCCGAGCAGCTTGTCCCCGCTGAACGTGACGAGATCGGCGCCGGCCGCCAGCGCCTCGGTGACTGTCGATTCGTGCGGTAGTCCCCATCTCTCGAAGTCGATGAGCGATCCGCTGCCCAAATCCTCGATAAACGGGATTCGATGGTCGCGCGCGAGAGCGGCGAGCTTTGCGGCAGGGGCCGCGGCGGTGAAGCCGTGAATCGCGTAGTTGCTGGTATGTACCTTGAGGATCAAACCGGTTTGCGGGCCGATCGCCGCGGCGTAGTCGGCGAGATGCGTCCGGTTCGTTGTCCCGACTTCGCGTAGCCGGGTTCCGGCCCGCGCCATGATGTCGGGCAGCCGGAACGAGCCGCCGATCTCGATCAGCTCACCGCGTGAGACGACTGTCTCGCGGCCTTCCGCCAAAGTGTTCAACGCCAGCACCAAAGCGCCGGCGTTGTTGTTGACGGTCAGCGCCGCCTCGGCCCCGGTCAACCGGGTCAGCCAACCCGCGACATGATTGTCGCGTTCTCCGCGCTTGCCGGTCGCGACCTCGTATTCGAGGGTCGAGGGATCGCGCATAGCTTCGACCGCCGCCGCAATCGCCTCCTCCGGCAACGGGGCCCGGCCGAGATTGGTGTGCAGTACGGTGCCGGTCAGATTGAAGACCCGGCGCTGCGAGGGTTGCATCTCGCGGGCGAGCGACCTTGCGCACTCCTCGGTTATCGCCTCGACCGAGGCAGAGACACCACAGTTGCGCCGCCTCGCCAGCGCCCCCCTGACCGAGTCGACAACCAGAGATCGTCCATATCGCGCGATCAAGTCGACGGCCGGCTCGGAGCGCAATACCCGGTCGACCGCCGGCAGCCCCCACCTACCCCCGCGTCCCTCCGCGGTCATTTTGCAGCGATCGGTTCAGGAAGGACCTCCGCGGCGCCCTCCTCAAAACGGACGCGTGGCTCGCTCCCGCTTAGATCCGCGATACGGCCGATGAGCGCTGCCCCATAGCCGAGCTCGCGCAGTTCGGCGAGGCACTCCGCGGCGCGATCGGCTGGAACACCGGCCAGCAGCCCGCCCGCAGTCTGCGGGTCTATCAACAGCGGGGCAATGCTATGGAGCTGGGCTGCCGGGTCGAGGATCGCCAGCGCGGCGATGTTGTCGGCGTGCAGCGAGCTGGTGATGCCGCTGCCGAGCAGCGGCAGCGCGCCGTCGAGGGCGGGGATTGCTTCGGGATCGAGCACGGCGTCCATTTCCGAGGCGCGCAGCATTTCGACAAGGTGGCCGAGAAGCCCAAAGCCGGTCACGTCGGTGCAAGCGCTCGCCCTATGTGCAATCAGGCAAGCGGCCGCGGAGGCCACAGACTGCACCATCGTCTCGATGGCACCCTCGACCAGGCGTGACGGCACTAATCCGCGCGCCGCCGCTGCCAAAATGACCCCGGTCCCGAGCGGCTTGGTGAGGATCAGCCGGTCGCCGGCGCGCAGCCCGGCCTTGCGCAACAGCTTTCCCGGGCGCGGTCGCCCGGTCACCGCAAAACCGAGTGCGAGTTCGGCGCCCTCGGCACTGTGCCCGCCGATCAGTACGGCCCCCGCCGGCTCCAACACGTCGAGCCCGCCCTTCAGCATGTGGAAAAGATCGTGCTCGACAATCGCCGGGTGGGCTGGTGGCAGGGTGGCGATCGCCAAGGCGCTCTCCGGGCCGCCGCCCATCGCGTAGATATCGCCGAGAGCATGGGTCGCGGCAATCCGGCCGAACAGATATGGGTCGTCCACCATCGCGCGGAAGAAATCGACCGTTTGCAGCAGCGGCGGCGCGCCGGGGAACGAAATCAAGGCGGCATCGTCGGGGCTGTCGAGGCCGATCATGACGGCGCCGCTCGCTGCCGGGCGCAGCCGCCCCATGACCCGGCCGAGCACTGCCGCCGGCACCTTTGCGGCACAACCGCCGCAGCGCATCGGGTCTTCTCCCGGTTCCGGCGCCATCTCGGGTAGTTCGGCATAGCGCCGCATCCAGCGGCGGTCGATCCAGTCCTTCAGCTGCCACAATCGCGGGCCATGCGCGGCAAACGGTCCGCGCGAGGCGACCGCCTGCTGATCTCCAGTACCGATTAGCGCGAGCGCTCGCTTTTGGGGCACCGCGCGTCGCAGCCGCTTGCCGGCAAGCGCGCGCCGCAGATTGGCGGCGAGCGGCGGACCCTGACGGACCGCGTACACGCCCGCTTTCTCGCGGGGGTGAGCGAGCATTGTCGCCACGTCGCCGGCGGCAAAGATCCTCGAGTCGCCACGGGATCGCAGGTAGTTGTCGACCGCGATGAAGCCTTCGGGCGTCAGCGGCAGACCGGTATCGGCGAGCCAGGGCGCGGCCCCGGCCTCGGTCACCCACAACGCCTCGTCGAATTCGATCCGCCTGCCATCGGCGCACAGCAGAACTTGCGGCGCGACCCGGACGACGGCGCTGCCGGTGACCACGGTAACCCGGTGATCGGCGAGGATCTGCTCGAACAGCTGCCGCACCCGTGCGTTGTGGGACGGCAGCAACCCCTCACGGGTCACGAGCGTCATTTCGACCGTGCCGGTCAATCCGGCTAGGCGGTGCTGGGCCGAAAGCGCGAGTTCGACCCCGCCGGCGCCGCCTCCGACCACGACGAGACGCAGCCGCGACATCTCGCCGGCGCGCGCCAGCAACGCCTCCCAGCGCGCCGCAAACTGGTCGATCGGCTTTACCGCGATCACGTGCTCGGCAGCGCCGGGGACATCGTCGGCGCGCGGGGCCGAGCCGATATCGATCGACAGGACATCGTAACGGATCGGCGGGTGGGCGTCGCACAGCAGGGTCCGCTTGGCCCTGTCGAGCCCGCTGGCCTCGTCGCGGACCAGCCGCGCGCCAGCGAATCGGGCGAGCCGGCCGAGATCGATATGGCATTCGTCGAGCGAGTAGTGCCCGGCCACGTATCCCGGCAGCATGCCCGAATAGGGTGTCTCGACGTCTCGGGTGACGAGCGTCACGCGCACCCCGGGCACCGGTCGCATGCCGAAACCCTTTAGCACGTGTACGTGGGCATGCCCGCCGCCGACGAGAACGAGATCCTGGTCTATCCGACCGTGCCGCTGCATCCCGACGACTATGCCCCAGCGCTGGCCGCTACTCCAGTCGTAGCGCGAGGGCGGGACTTAGTTCTCGAAGTTGTGGATGAGTTGCGCGCGCCGGCATGGCGTCGCGACGCAGCGCTAGGCTATCGTTCGCTTCAAACCAGGTCAGGAGAAGCGATGCAGATAGGGTTCAATTTGCCGATCTGTGGTCCCGTGTCGTCGCCCGAGAACCTGGTCTGGATCGCGCAGCAAGGTGAGGCGCTTGGTTACGATTACCTGACCTTGACGGACCATATCGTGCTCCCGAACCTGCGCGCGCCGGGATACCCCTATTCCGAGAGCGGCGAATTCTTCGGCGAAGGTCCCGAGCATCGGCACGAGCAGCTGATGACGGCGGCCTTCATCGCCGCAAAAACCTCTCGGATCCGCCTCGTGCTGGCGGTGATGGTCGTGCCCCATCGGCCGGCCGTGCTCTCTGCCAAGATGCTGTCGACAATCGATTGCCTGTCGGGTGGGCGGCTCGTCGTCGGTATCGGTGCTGGTTGGCTGCGGGCCGAGTTTGATGCCGTCGTCGGGCCGCCCTTCGCCGCGCGCGGGCAGGTGACAGACGAATATCTAAGCGCGTTCCGCAATTTGTGGGCACAAGAGGTGCCGCGTTTCGTAAAAAACTGGGTCAAATACGACAGGATCTTTTTCGAGCCCAAACCCGTCCAAAAGCCCCACCCGCCGATCTGGGTGGGCGGCGAGAGCGGCCCGTCACTGCGTCGCGCCGCCAGGTTCGGGGACGCCTGGTATCCGATCGGCAGCAACAACAAGCATCTGCTCGATAGCTTGCCGCGGTACCGCGCCGGGATCGACCGCTTGAGGCGGAGGATCGCCGAAGCCGGTCGCGAGCCGACGAGCGTCGCTCTCACCTATCGCGTCAAGCAATATGGGAAACGCTGCCCGCAAAGGCTTCCGACGGCGAGCGCCGGCTATTTTCCGGCAGCACCGCGGACATCGTTGCCGATTTGCAGGCACTGCAAAACCTTGGGGTCGGCGCCGTCGATTTCGACTTCGAGCGCGCCGATCCCGAGACTTCGATCGCCGAAATGCGCCGGTTTCAGGAGCAGGTAATGTCTCGGTTATAGTTCTGTGTTTGAAAGACCTCGCACGTATGGGTCGTGTTCTGCGACACCAATGCTTCGCCCTCGGCTGCGTGCCGAGTCAGGTTGCGGCTGGCGCGCCCACTTCGGAGGCTGAGACGGCCCTTCGACGTTTGGTTGCCTGGGCATTCTTCACGATCCGGTCCAAATGCGTCCACACTCCGTCGAGCGCCTCCGCAATGATCCGGGCGTCGCGCAAGGTCTCGTATAGCAGTTCCGGGCGTGCGCGCAGAACAATCTGCGTCACTTCCAGAGCCTCTGCGGCATGACGTTCCTCGACCTGCTGCGAGAAGCATTCCTCGAAATACGGCTCGTTCCTGAAGTGTGGAAAATGAGCGGAGATGGCATCGGCGAGCGCCCGCATCCAGTCGACAGAAAGCATCTCGACCGCGCACCAGGCGCCGAGCGACCTTGAATAGAGTTTGGGAGCAAGGCGCACAAAATCGGCCGTTTCGGCTTCCAGATAGTGGCAAAGCTCACCAGGGTCACCGAACTCCTCGTCGTCGAGCAGGCCTCTTGCGCCGATGCTGCGAAAGGCTCTGGTCAGCTGGTAGTGGTGAGTATCGCCATCTGCCAACCCGTCATCGTCGATGAATATGCGGAGCTTGCGCTTGCGCAATGCCGGGTTGTCGAGATGCGGGAGAAAGTAGACCGCCGCGCGGGTTGCGTGCATCGCCGACTGGTAGACCAGATGGATCTCGCCCAGGAGCCGGGGATCACTCGCAACCGTGCGGGGCAGGCCCGCCAGGCGCCGAAAAAAAGGCATTCGTGACGGGCGGTGTTCTTCGAGTATGGCGGCCAACGCCTTCGGCAAATCCTCGATGGCGCAGAGCGTCAGATCGGGTTGGCTCGACCCACGGCCAATCGGGTGGTCCTCTCTCACTGCCATTCCCCCTGAGTCTAGCGGGTTAAGGTCAACAGTGCGGCCGAGCCAGGCTCGGCACCGGCCCTGGAGCCTATTGCCGATCCGTAAACTTAAAGTTAAGCATCTAAAATCCAAAAATCGTAATGCGTATTAATTATTGATTCAGCGAGAGATCGTAGCGTTGGCCATCTCCCGTATCGCGAGCATCGATGAACACCGCGAGCCGAAAACCCTCCACAATGTCCGGTGCATTCGATCAATTGGCGGTCGCCTGGCTGACCATGTTCATCATCGGCAGCGACCTATTCGTGGTCTCGCCGCTGCTACCGCTGATCGCTGCCGACTATACCGTCGCCTCGGCCTCGGCGGGATTGAGCGTCACCGTATTTGCCGTCACTTATGCGCTGAGCGCTCCAGTTCTTGGTCACATCGCCGATCGGGTCGGGCGCAGGCAGGTGCTGATCTACTGCCTGTGCGCCTTTGGGGCAGCCAATGTGCTAACGGCACTCTCAGTGAACTTTACTTGGCTGCTCGCTACGAGATTTGTAGCCGGTGCCGCCGCTGCCGGAGTGTCGCCCTCGATCTATGCTCTCGCCGGAAGTAGCGGTCCATCGAAACGGCGTGCTACTCGGCTGGCGGTCGTCGTATCTGGCCTATTGATGTCCCTTTCCTTCGGAACACCGCTAGGCCTGCTGACCGCAGCATCATTCGACTGGCCGCTCGTTTTTTCCGCGCTCGGCGTGTTGAGCCTGGCCCTGGCGTGGGCAAACAGCCGAGTGTGGCGCAATATCCCAACTGCCAAGGGTATTGCCGGATCGGCGGATCGATTGGCGGCGACTGCCGTCGCCGAGGGGCTTGCCCCAACGGTGCTGTGGAGCACCGCCCTCTACGCCATGTACACCTATCTCGGAGAAGGCCTCAGCGCATTGAGCTATTCGAGCGAGGAAATCGCGAAGGTAATCCTGTTTTATGGCTGCGGGGCAATCCTCGGCACCCTGGTCGGCGGGCGCATGGCAGATCGCATCGGGGCGGGCCGGACGACCGCCATCGGGCTCGCGGGTCTCGGCTCGTGCCTTCTGCTGCTGCTGCTCGCATTGCATCTCGGATTGCTTGTCGATTTGGCCTTCGGGCTTGCTTCGCTTTCAGCGCAGCTTTTCTTCCCGGCGCAGCAGCTGAAGCTCGCGAACTGCTTCCCCGCCCGTCGGGCGACAATGCTCGCATGGAACAACAGCGCCCTCTTTTTAGGGATCTCGCTGGGTTCGTTGATAGGCGGAGAAGCCGTTTCCCTCGGCGGATTCGATATCGACTTGATGATCGCGGCGGCCGGCGCCTTCGTCGGTTGGATCGCAAACCAGGATGGCCGGCGACGCCGCGCCGAGGTCAGGATCGCGCCACCACATCAGCCTCTCGGGGCAGCGGCAAGCTGATCGTCACTGCCGTCCCCGATCCGATCTCGCTTTCGATAATGAGGCTGCCCCCATGCAGCTCGACAACCGATTTCGCAAAAGGCAGTCCGAGACCCGCGCCCTGATGTTTGCCGTCGAGCACGGAATTCACGCGGTAGAAGGGCTGCACCACCAGGGGGATGTCCTCGGCCCGGATGCCGATCCCGGTATCCCGAATACAAATGCGCAGCGCAGTCTCCTCGATGGCGCTCGATATCGTGACGCGCCCTCCTGCTGGCGTGAATTTTATCGCGTTGCCGATCAGGTTGACGAATACTTGCTTCAATTTGACCGGGTCCGCTTCCAGCACCGGCCAGCCCGACGGCTCGCCCTCAACGATGACTTCGACCTTTGCGGCTTCCGCAGTCGACTGCAGCATCACTAGGCTCTCGGCAAACAGTGCACCGGGCTCCGTCGGTGCCCGTTCGATCTGCAGCTTACCCGCCTCAACCTTGGAAAGGTCGAGCATTTCCTCGACGAGAGAAAGTAGATGCATACCACTCTCGTGGATGTGCTGCGCGTATTCCTTGTAGGCCGGAATGCCGATCGGCCCCATTATTTCGCGATGCATCATTTCGCCAAAGCCGATTATTGCATTGAGTGGAGTGCGTAATTCGTGGCTCATATTGGCAAGGAACATCGACTTGGCGTGGTTGGCTTTGGCCAGTTCGACCGTTCTTTCCTCGACGCGGGTCTCCAACGTCGCGTTGAGCTCGCGCAGCTCGTTTTCCGCCCGTCTTTGCGCGGCATAACGCGCGGCGAGGGCGTCGGCCATGGCATTGAAGGTTGCGCCTAAATGGCCGATTTCCGACGCGGGCTGGTGCACCCTTACCCGCGCGTCAAAGTTGCCGTTGCGCCACTCGTTCGCGAAAGCCACGAGGCCGCTGATCGGCTCCTGTAAGAACCTGCGCCCGCCGAGTACCGCAGCGAAAGTCGCGGCGAGCAAACCGAACACAATCAGGGCAATGCCGCGGGCCGTCGCGCTGTCGATCGCCGCGAAGGCTTCCGCCTTCGATTGCCCGGCGCTCAGAAAGAAGTCCCGCGGTGGCAGGGCTGCCGGGACATAGCCGAATATTCGCGTGGTGCCATCCACGCCGACCGCCTCCTCCCAGCCCGTGGTGTTGCCGTCCATAATCTCTGCATGACCTTTTCTCATATTCTTGCCGACAAGGGCTTCGGGGTTGGGCAATCGCGCGATGATATTGCCTTCGCGGTCGGCAATCAGGATCGAGGAAGTCGGCGACAGCCCCCTTTCCTTGAGGTGTTCGGACAACCAGCGCAAGTCGAGCCCGGCGAATACGACACCGGCAGGGTGTCCGTCGGCGCTGTCGAATCTCAGCGCGAAATGGATCATGCGCTGTCCGGTCGCCGGATCAGCCCAGTAATTGCCGACGGCGAGCCCGTCTTGTGCCATTGCTCGCTTGAAGAACGGCTTGTCTGCGACCGAGGAGTAGCTCAGCGGGCTGCTGGAACAAAATACCTGGCCGTTGGTATCGGCCGCTGCTAGCAGGTTATAATTGGCGTATTGCGACTCCAATGACCCGAACAGCGTGTCGCAGGTTTCGCTCTCGCGCAACTTGACGGGTGTGAGCTGCGATAGCGCGAGCAGCAATTGGCGAGCCCCCTCGCGCAGTTCACCGATCTCCTCGCCGAACTGCTTCGTAATCTGTACGACTTGTTGGCGAATGTCGGTTTCGCGTGCTTTGCGCAGCTCATATTCGTTATAGGCCTGGATCACAATCGCGGGACAGACCGCAATCAGTACCAGTATGATCAGACGAGCGGTCAAATTGATATGCGGCAGGCACAGCCAGGCCGGTCGGCGCCTGACGGCGATCGTCCGACCGAGCGCCGAGCTTGCTCCCTGGGTAATCATTCGCCCTTTCTCCAAAAAACTAGGCACCGCTCGCGATTACGGACGTCGCCCCGGACATGGCGGACAGGGGCCGCCTTGCTAGCCTGCAATTTGGCTAAAATGGGTTAATCAATGTTTAATGGGCTAGATTGCCGTGCCGAGCTTTTTTATCATGCAGATCCGCGTGTGCCCGGGCGGATCGCATTCGATGCGGCCGAGCGCCTGATATCCTTGCCGCTCGTAAAAGCCGGGTGCTTGGAAGGTAACGGTAAACAGGATGGCCCTGCTACACCCGCGCCGGAGTGCTTCTTCTTCCGCCGCGCGAATGACTCTGCCGCCCAGGCCGAGCCGGCGCAGGCTCTCGGGGAGGAAAAACAAATCAATGAACAGGAGGCCCATCGACGTCCGGCCCAATAATCCGCCGACCACCTCTTCGGTCTGTGGATCGGAGACGAGGATCGCGAGCGGGCGCGCATCGCGATATCCCGCCTGCCCCAGATTGTATTCCGAAAGCCCCCCGCGAATTATCTTCTGCGCCCGCTCGTCGGGTGCATCGGTCAGGATGAGTTTCGGCCCTTTTTCCTCAACGGCCACACTAGTTCTCCTCAGACCGGCACATCGCCCTGCAGCATGACGCGGTAGAGATACCGCAGCTGGCTCATATCGTAATCGCCATTGGCCTTGTGCAGCAATGAGCGGTTGTCCCAGATGACGAGATCGCCCGGCCGCCATTGGTGGCGGTATTCGTACTGCGGCTGCATCGCGTGATCGAGCAAGTGGCCGAGCAAATGCAGGGCCTCCGTTTCCGGCATTCCGACGATGCCCTCGATACGGATCGGGTTGATGTAGATCGCTTTGCGGCCGCTCTCCGGGTGAGTGCGGACGATGGGATGGGTGACCGCGTCGGGGACTTGGTTGCGATTTTCTGCACTCAGCTCCATCAGCTTTCGTGCGCTGTGGCGGCTCTGGTAGACATGGATCGCGCGCAGACCGTCGATGCGCCGCCTGGTTTCTTGCGGCAGCTCGTCATAGAGGAGGTGCATGTTCACGTATTGGGTGTCGCCGCCGTGCTCGGGCAGGCTCACCGCATGCAGAGCCGTGGCTTTTGGCGGTCGCGGCGCGTTCGAATGGTCGGTGTGATAGCCTTCGCCCGGAATGTAGCGCCGGCCATCGGGATAAAACTCCTTGTTCGAAATGTAGTGGACCGGTGGGCAGTCGGTGAGCGCAAAGCGCGAATTGTGCTGCGGAAAGATTTCGCCAAACAGGCCGACTGCTTGGACCAGTTGATGGGGGGCCAGGTGCTGGTCGCGAAACACCAGGACCGAACGATCGACAAAGGCGCGATTTAGCCGGGTCTTGACCGTCGCCTCAATCGGCTCCGTCAGATCGATGCCGCGGACTTCCGCCCCGGTGTGCTCGGAAAGCGGAGCGATCGTGTACTCCATCAGCCGGTTTCCATCGGCAGAGTCGGGTCGGTAGCCCATTCGCTCAGCGACGCGTCGTAGATCCTGACATCGGGATGCCCGAGCATGACCAGAACCAGTGCATCGGCGCTTGCGGCGATGCCGCCGCCGCAATAGGTGATGATGCTCTTGTCGAACGCCCCGATCGCATCGAAGCGCTCGCGCAGCTCGGCTGGCGGCAGAAATTCGTTGGTCTTGGGATCTATCAAATGCGCCGCCGGCAGGTTTACGCTGCCCTTGATGTGTCCCGGCCGCCCATAGGTGTTGCCGCCGGTGCCGGCATGCTGCTCGGGCAGCAGCGCATTTATTGTGCAGGCGGCGGCGTTCCCGATCGCCCGCAGGACCTCCTCCTTTCCGACCATCAGTGGGCGTTGCCCGCGAACGGCGAAATTGTCCGGCACGCGGGGTCTGGCGGGACCTGTTTCGACCGGCCGCCCTTCGCGGCTCCATTTTTGCCAGCCGCCGTTGAGTACTGCCGCGTCGTCGAAACCGAAGAGGCGCAGCATCCACCACACCCGCGTCGCCCACCAAGGATTGGCGGTGCTGTAGAGCACGACGCGGGTCCCCCCACCGATGCCAAAGCGGCCCATCGCGGCGGCAAAGGCCTCGGCCGAAGGCAGCATGAAACGAAGGCGATGGTTCTGGTCCGAAAGGTCGCCTTGCACATCAGCGAACTGGGCGCCGGGAATGTGGCCCTTTTCAAAGTCCGCCCGCCCGGACACGACTTGATAGGTGATCTTCGGGTCGGGAACGAGGTGGGTGGTGCAGTCAAGGATGCGCAGACCGGGGTCACCGAGCCGGCGCTCCAACTCGCTGGTCTCGACCAGGAATTCAGGATGCGTGAAGGCTTCGTTGGCGCTCATGCCGACCTCATTTCGGTTGGTAACGCGAGCTGCGGACAGTGCTACTCGGCCGCCTCGGCCAGTCTAGTCGGGCGGAAATTCTTCGGCAGCCCGGCCTTAGCGATTGCGCCGTGCTGCTGGATGTTCGGCAGCGACCGATGCACCAGCTCGCGGACTGCGATCAGCCGGTCGAGATCGATTCCGGTCTCGAAACCCATCGCTTCGAGCATAAAAGCGAGATCCTCGGTCACGATGTTCCCGGTCGCGCCGGGTGCGTAGGGGCAGCCGCCGAGCCCGCCCAACGACGCGTCGAAAGAACGGGCACCGACGTCGAGCGCCGCGAGCACATTGGCGAGACCGAGCCCGCGCGTGTCGTGGAAATGGCCGGCAACCGGCAAGGGTGAAACATCGGCGATGACCCGGCGGAAGACCCGCTCGACTGCGGCCGGCTGGCCGTAACCGACGGTGTCGGCGAGGATGATCCCGTCGGCGCCGGCCTCGGCGACATCGAGCGCGATGCGGCGTACCCGGTCCTCGTCGACCACGCCCTCGATCGTGCAGCCGAAGGCGGTGGCGAGACCGCACGCAACGCGGGGGCGCTTTTCCTCCGGCGCAGTTCGGCACAGCGCGACGACGCGGCGAAAATCCTCAACCGATTCCGCGGTGCTGCGGCGGACATTCGAGCGGTTGTGCCCCTCGCTGACCGAGAGCACGAAATTCATCTCGTGGACCCCGAGGGCGAGGCCGCGCTCGGCGCCCTTGAGGTTCGGGATCAGCGTCGAGACGCTGAGCCCGGGCAGCGTCAGCGCGTGACGCACAACCGCCTCGGCATCGGCGAGCTGCGGCAGGAGCTTCGGCGGGACAAACGAACTGACCTCGATCTCGCGCACCCCGGCGGCGTACTCCGCGTCGAGCCAGGCGAGCTTTTGCTCGGTCGGCATGATCTCGGCGATGCTCTGCAGTCCGTCGCGGAGTCCGACTTCGCGGACATGGGCACGTTCGCTCATTCTTTCCTCCAGAGAAGGAACGCCTGTGGCTCAAAGCTAGACCCGGCGGTCGGCCGGGGCAACCGCCGTCACACGACGTGCTCAGGTGTCAACGCGCATGCCTCGTCCGTATCGGCGAGTTCGATCTGGATCGTCGCGTGGTGGATGCCGAAGCTATCGTGCAGCCGCTGCGCCATTGCACTGAGCACGGCATCTCCCGGGTGACCGCCCGGCATAATCAAATGGCAGGTCAGCGCCGTCTCGGTGGTGCTCATCCCCCAGATATGGAGGTCGTGCAGCCCGGCGACCCCCGGCAATGCCAACAAATGCGAACGCACCGCCGTCGCATCGACGCCTTCGGGAACTGCATCCAACGCGAGTCCAATGGCGCTTTTCAGAAGACCCCAGGTGCCGACGACGATTACGAGGGAGACGACGAGGCTGACTGCAGGATCGAGCCACAACCAGCCCGTCAGCCAGATTGCAATGCCCGCGGCAACCACCCCGGCGGTGACAAGCGCGTCGGCTGCCAAATGGAGAAAGGCGCTCTTTACGTTTAGGTCAGCCGAGCCCGAGGCAAAGAGCAGCGCCGTCCCGCCATTGACGATGATGCCAATCGCGGCAACTCCGATAAGAATCGCGCTGGATACCGGCACCGGGTGGCTAATCCGCCAGATGGCCTCCCAGGCGATCCCCCCGGTTACCACGAGGAGAATGAGCGCATTGGTCAACGCCGCAAGGATCGAACTGCTGCGCAGCCCATAGGTAAAGCGGCCGCCCGGCTGCCGTCGGCTGAGTACCGCCGCTCCCCAGGACAGCGACAGGCCAAGCACATCGCTCAGATTGTGCCCGGCATCGGCGAGCAACGCGAGCGATCCCGAGATGATTCCGGCTATCGCTTCGCCGGCGACATAGACGAGATTTAGCGCGATCCCGATCGCAAAGGCGCGCCCGTAACTCGCAGTGGAGTGCGCGTGAGCACTGTGCGGGTGGCTTTGATGATCGTGACTCATGCCACCCGGATTACTGCACCCCCAAAAGCTCGACGTCGAACATCAAGGTCGCGTTCGGCGGGATGACCCCGCCGGCGCCTCGCGCGCCATAGCCGAGCTCGGGCGGGATGATCAGCGTGCGCTTGCCGCCGACTTTCATTCCGGCGACGCCTTCATCCCACCCGGCAATGACCTGGTAGGCGCCGAGCGTAAATTGAAACGGCTGGCCGCGGTCGACCGAGCTGTCGAATTTCGCGCCCTTGGCGCCGTTGTTGTAGAGCCATCCGGTATAATGCACCGAGACCTTGTTGCCCGACGCCGCGGTAGCGCCGTCGCCGGCCTTGGTATCGGTGTATTTCAATCCATTTGGCATTTCGATCACCTGATTGGTCGCTGCGTCGGATCGCTCGAGCGGCATTGCTGCGAGGATTGCGAGCGCCAGGACGACGCAAGCGGAGCGGATCAACATCATGAATTACCCGTCGTCGGCGAAACACGCATTTCGGCAGCGATTTCTCGCGGCACGCGGATGGTCGATTGTTTCGAGTGCGTCGATCGCTGCCTCAGCAAGGTGCGGTATTGTTCGAGCAATACGCCCGAGCAGGATCACACAGTCCTCGTCGGCGACCGGGGCCACGGCATCGATGAGCCGCGCCGACGGCTCCTCGCGCAAGTAGCGGGCGAGGAGCAGGCGAACGTCATCGCGTCCCATGCGCCCCAAGGCGCAGACCGCTGCCAGCCGCACCGGCCGATGGAGGTCGTCGAGCAGGTCGCGCAATCGGGCTACAATTTCGGGTAAGGGTTGGGCAAACCCGCATGCCTCTGCGCGAACCTGCGGATCGTCGTGGCACAACAGATCCGTCACGGCGCTGGCCGGGAGTTTGGCGCCGAGACCCGCGGCGGCGGCGATGGTCTGTTGCAGGCACGGCCCCTGAACGATCTTCTTGGCGATCAGTCTAGCGAGCGCTCGTGCCGCCGCAGAGCCGGCGATCTCACGCAACGCATCGACTGCCGCGGCCTGTTCCGGGACGATCCAGTCGACTCCGAAGCCGGCAAAGCGCCGGCACAGTGCTTCGAGAGCGGGGACGGCGCCGGTCATGCGCCGCCGCCCGGCTTCAGCGGCGAGGGCGATGCTGTCCGCAATGCCGGCACAGGGGAGCGCGACCAGCAGCTCTTCGTCCTTGAGGGTACCCGGCGCGATAACCGGCCGCGTCGAGGCGCCTGACGAAGGTGGGTCGGCTGGGGCGGGTAAGTGTCGGAAGAGATCGAGTTGGTACATCTCGCACCGAAGCTAAGCCGAATCTCCCGCCGATGATAGGATGAACGCACGGGCCGCCAGCTTCCCGCAGGTCCCTCGCCCTACCTGCTCGCAGTATGGGGTATTGCGCCATTCTCGGGGTCCGAGAATGTTCAGGTGTGGGCTGGACTAGAACATGTCGGGGGTGATGACGTTTTGCGGACGGTTGGTCAGCAGTGCAGCGCGCATCGTCTCGGCCGATTTGACGCGCGTATCGTGCTCCGATTCGGGCGTGAACCAGGCGGCATGCGGGGTTATCACGAGGCGTCCTTCGAGCGAGGGCTCGCGGGCACGGTAGGCGCGCAGCAGCTCGGGGATCGGTTCGACCGGGGGTTCGATCGGCAAAACGTCGAGCCCGGCGGCGGCGATATGTTCGTCGCGCAGCAAGGCCAACAGCCCGTCCAGATCGATGATCGGACCGCGGGCGGTATTCACGACCACCGCGCCCTTGCGCAGCAAGGAGAGCTGCGCTTGCCCCAACATTCCCCGGGTTTCAGGTGTCAGGGGGGTATGCACCGACAGGGTATCGGTCTGACGCAGCAGATCCTCAAGAGTAGGGGCGCGGCCAATGCCCAGTGCCAGCTCGGCGCCGTTCGGCAGGTGCGGATCGTAGAACATAACCCGGAATCCGAAGGCGCGCGCCCGCAAGGCGACGGCGGTGCCGATCCGGCCGAGCCCGACAATGCCAAAGGTCTGCACGCCGAAGCGCCGGATCAGCTCGCCCTTGACCGGCCCCCAAGGGGCCGGCGGGTTCTGCCGTTGCCGCTCGTGATAGAGGATCACGCCGCGGCGCAACGACAGCGCCAGCGCCATTGCGTGGTCGGCCACCTCGGTTGTGCCGTAGTCGGGAACGTTGCAGACGAGGATGTTGCGGGCCGCAGCCGCGGGTCGCGCTATCTTGTCGTAGCCGACGCCCATGCGCACGATCGCACGCAGCCGCGGAAATCGCGCAATGTCGTCGGGCGTGACCGCGTAGCGCATGATCATCAGCCCGTCGACCTCGGCGCAGTCTTCCGGATCGAGGTCTGCGAGAGTTTTGACTTGGCGCCGCATCAGGCGGACCTCGGGCCCGAAGATCCCGGCTTCGAGACCATCGTCCGGGATCTGCCGTTCCTCCGGATAGAGTACGATCACTGGCATTGCGAGACCTTCACCGGCTGATGGAGTGCGGCGGAACGAACGATCGCCTCGAATGCGGCGACGCCGTGCAATACCTCTTCCGGTGTGATCGGGAAGGGGCGTTCGCCCCGGATCGCCGCCGCAAACCCTTCGAGTTCGGCAGTCAGCGCATTGAAGCCTTTATGGTCGATAACCTCGGGCGCGGGTGCGCTATGCCGGCCGGTCGTCGGCGGCTCGGTAACCGGAGTGAAGCGGAATTCCAGCTCGGTCGTCGCCAGCTCGACCGAGCCCTTCGTCCCATAGACCGCAAACCGGTAGCTCGGCGCCGTGATCAGGGAACAGTAAAGCGTCGCCGAGATGCCGTTGGCGAGGCCAAGAATTACCGTCGTCGTATCTTCGAGCCGCGGCATGACCCTGCGCAAGCTTTTGCAGTAGACCTCCTCGATCTTGCCGAAAAGGTAGATGAGCGCATCGAGGTTATGTACGCCGGTCGCCGTCATCGCCCCGGCCGGGGCCTCTTGCGGGTCGGAGCGCCAATAATCGGGCGGCATCGACAGCCCGGTTGGCGATGCCTGCGCGCTCTCGCAATGGCTGATAATGCCGAGCCGGCCACCTTCAATCCGCGTCTTCAGCTCCGCCATCGCCGGATGAAACCGTCGTGGGTAGGCGACTCCCAGCACAACTCCGGCCCGTGCTACGGCATTGAGCGCCCTTTCCGCGCTCTTTACGTCAAGCGTAAACGGCTTCTCCATGAAGACATGCTTGCCGGCCGCTGCTGTGCGCTCGACCTGTGCCCCGTGCTGGCTGTGCGGCGTCGCAAACACGACCGCATCGATCGCCCGGTCGGCGAGGATCGCGTTGAGATCGTCTTTGAGCGCGATCCCATTCTCGGTGCAGAACGCCTCGGCTGAGGCGCGGGTGCGGGTGCAGCCGGCCGTAAAGCGGATCGCGCCGCTCTTTCCTTGTACCGAATTGACGAGCGTTCGGCCCCAGCGTCCGATGCCAACTATCGCGGCGCGAATCACTTCTTGGCCGCCAGCATGTCGCGCACGCCGCGTAGCGCGAGATAATATCCCGGAAGCCCAAAGCCGGCGACGATGCCGTGGCTGACGCGTGCGGTCTCGGAAGCCGGACCGCGGCGCACCGGGTTCGAGATGTGGACCTCGATCGTCGGAAATTTCACCTGCGAGATCGCTGCAACCAGTGCCGGGTATCCGGTCCCGAATGCCGCGGGGTTGAACAGCGCCGCGTCGAATCCCTTGTCGTTCGCCTCGTAGAGTTTGTTGACGATTTCTCCCTCGATGTTTGAGTGGAAGATCTCGACCTCGAGGTTAAGTTCCGCCGCATAGCCGCGGATCCGCTCGTCGTATTCGGGCAAGGTCATCGGGCCGAAGATCTCGGTCTGGACCTTGCCGCGCATGTTCATCCCGGCGCCGTGAATAACCAGAACCTTTGCCATCCCGCCCTCCTCTCAGTCTGATCTCTTCTCTGGACAATGCTAGTTGATCGCTCGATTCGATGACAAGGCGCTCGGCAGCCGGCATGTCTGCGGATTTTGGTCGAGTTCTGCGCCGTTTCGGTTAAAATGTCAGTGCTTGGGGTGAGCTTGATCACCCGCACCGATCGAGGGGGCGATGCGGGGCGGAATTTGGGCGAGCGCTTTTTTCTGCGCGGGCTCAGCGTTGCTGCCGGCGTACCCGGCGGAAGCCGGTTCGAAGGCCAAACCCCAGATTTCTGCGGAAATCGTCGAACAGGCGATCGAAAACAACACTGGGAACGTACAGCTTGTCACTTTTCCGGATACCGCATGGCGTGCGGTAAAAATCGTCCGCGGCGGCTCGTCGGCGCGAGACAAGGTCGAACGGCCCGCTGCATCCGAGAAGGCCGAAATTGCCGAAATTGTCACGTTCGCCGATCCCCAGATAGGGTCGGTCAGGATTGTCCGAGGCGAAAGCGCGCACGGTTTCGGAGCGCTGAGACGAGCCCCTTCGGCGATGACCATGCAAGTCGTGACCTTCGCGGAGCTGCAGGATCGGCCGGTTAGCATTTTGAGGGGGCCGGGGTTCCAAGCCGACGATGCCGAGTTGTTCGGCCCCGCTTCGGCGGCCGACCTCGACCGTGTCGCCTTTGCCGTGGACGGCGCCGAATCGAGCCGTGGGGCCGATCTGCGCATGTGGCGCCAGGAACCGAGCGGGCCGCAAGGGCCGATGCAGATCACCGCGGCAGCCGCTTTCGATGTCGGCGGCGGCGACCGGTTTGATCTTACGCAAAACCGCGCGCTGGGCCGCGCCTATCTGGCCCGCATGTATCGGCGGTACGGCAACTGGCCGGACGCGGTCGCGGCCTATAACTGGGGGCCGGGCAATATGGATGCCTGGATCGGCGGCGGGCGGGCGGTCAACAAATTTCCGCTCGAGGTCGAGCGCTACCGAAACCGTGTACTGCGCGAGGCCGCCTTCGCCGGGCTTGGGATCACGAAGGCGAAAGGTTGGCCGCTCGCTGGAGGCCCGCCGTCCGCGCCAGCCGACTAGCGCAACCTCCGATCAATTGATCAGCCCATAAAATTTGGCGGCGTTCTCGCAGGTGATCTTGTGCACGACATCGAGCGGCAGGCCTTCGAACTGCTCCTCGATGTATTTCGAGGATTCCGGCCACACGCCATCGGGGTGCGGATAATCGGAGCCCCACATAAGGGTCTCGACCCCGATATCCTCGACGAGCTTGGCGCCGACCCGATCGAACTGGAAGGTCGCGCGGCATTGGCGGCGCCAGTATGCGCTGGGCTTCAATTTCATCAGATCGCGAAATCGGTCCTCGTATTCGAAATCCATCCGGTCGAGCGCATAGGGCAGCCAGCCGATGCCGCTCTCGCCCAGACCGATGCGCAGGTTCGGGTAGCGTTCCAGCACGCCGGCGCCGATGATCGCGGCGATAATGTTGATCAGGTTCATCTGGAAACCGGCGACGCTGGTGAATTGCGCCTTGCGTCGGAGATCGCCGGTCAGGCTCTCCCGCGCGCTCGCCGGCATTGCCGGGAAGGTATGGAAGTGCAGCGGGAGTTGCACGTCGTTGACGGCTTTCCACAATGGCTCCCACACCGGGTGCCACATCGGCTCCATGTCCCACGAGCAGGACAGTTCGAGACCCCTGAGGCCGAGCTTGGCGACGCGGTAGATTTCCTCCACCGCGGCGTCGATGTCGCCGTAGGGCAGGCAGGCGAGACCGATCTGGCGATCCGGATAGTGGCTGCAGAAATCCTTCAGCCAGTCGTTGTAGATGCGAAGCATCTCGTTGGCCGCTTCATGGTCGCGCACCCGCGAGGCAACGCCGAGAATGCCGAAAATGATCTCGGCGTCGACCCCGTCGCGGTCCATGTCCTTGATCCGCTGATCGGGGTCGCCCGGCCTGCGCACGCCGTTCTTGCCGTCCTCGTAAAGGCCGGTCTCCGCCATCTTGTCGACACGGTAGTTTTGGCCGGGAACGAATTTGCCACCAACCGACCCGACGCCGCCGACCAGCCCCATATTGACCCGGGCCTTGGTGATCCAGCGCGGCCCGTCGGGGCCATCTTCGACATAGGGCATCCGCTCCCTCAATTCCCGCTTCGCCTCCGATACAAACAGCTCGGGCGGCAGCCAGGGGAGGTCGAGATGACAATCGGCGGAAATTCGGCGGTACTGCATCGCGCACCCTCTTCGTTGGAGGTTTTGTGAAGTGTAAAGCCGATTTCGCGCTGCGGCCCTCGCGTTTTCCTCATAGCTCCGATCGGCACAGCCTCGGGCGGGGTCGCTCAGTGAATCTCGTCTTGCTCGTCGAAGGCTTGGCGCAACCGGGCAACCGAAAAACCTGGGGCCTTGGAAGCGTCGATAAGCACTTTTTCGCGCCGCGCGATCAGCGCGACGGTCGCCGGGATCTCCTTGACGGCCTCCGGCGGGATTACGACGGCGCCGTGGCGGTCGGCGTGGATAATGTCGTTGGGCGACACCGTCATCCCGGCGACGCTGACCGTGCCGCCAAAATCGACGAGATGGACATGGGCGTGCGACGGCATGATCGAGCCGGCGAGCACAAGGAAATCGGGCGCCATTGCATCGAGGTCGCGCACCGAGCCGTCGGTGATGACGCCGATGCAGCCGAGGCCCCTGTGGACATGCGTCTGAACTTCACCCCAGAACGCGCCGAACCCGGTATCGGGCGCATCGATATCCTGAATCACGGCAACGCTCGGTAGAGGCTCGTCGGCGATATGTTGATAATATCCGAGCCGCACTTCCTTGGCCTGCTCGCGGCCGCGGGGGTGCGGCTCCCGGGCGCGGATGATTGCGGTGCGGGCAAACGCGACCACTGGCTTCATCTGTGGGAAAGCGGCAAAGAGCGGTCTTCGGGTGAACCCCACGGCGCGGCGCGCCGGCACGACCAGCTCCAGCGCGTTGCAGATAGTCGGGGTGTCGAATTCCCTCAGAGCTTCAAGATCGGCAGGGTTTGGCAGGCGAGGCACGGCGGCTTCCTCCGGTCATCATCGTCGGAGCTCAGCCTTTATTGGGAACCTCCGCGCTCGGCAAGGCTCTTGCTGCTACGTGCCGATCATCAACCCGAGCGGGATGACCAGTGACAAAATGACGAGCACGATCGCAAAGCAGCGTTCGGCTCGACTCCATCTTTTCCAATCGGAAATCCAATCTCGCATGACGGGCCCCCCGGTCACTTCCCCTCTTCTGCAGAGTTTCCATGTAACCGATCAGCATGAAAAAAATTCGACGGAACTATGGCTCCTTGGTGATAAACAAAACGTAATTTCGCCAAAAATATTTACGCGGCGAGGGATTGGAGGCAGCAATGTATGATCCGAACCGGTTGAGGGAGTTGCGGCGGCGGCAGGGACACCCCTTTCGTATCGGCAAGCTGGGCCACGTCGTGCTCAACGTGCGCGATGTAGAGCGGTCGGCGCGGTTCTACACGGAGGTGCTCGGTCTCGAGATTTCGGACGTCTATCCCGAGGAGATGGTGCCGGGCGGGATGGTATTTTTGCGCTGCAACCCAGACCATCACGGGATCGCGCTGGTCGGTTCGTTAGAGGCTTCTGCGACGAATTCCGACCTCAACCATGTCGCCTTCGAAGTCGCAACGCTCGACGAGGTCCTGCTGGCTTACGAACATTTGCGCGCCCGTGGTGTAGAAATCGACTTCGCGGGGCGGCGTCGCGCCGGTTGTCAGATCGCCGTCGAATTCCGCGATCCCGACAATCACCGGCTCGAGATTTACTGGGGCATCGATCAGATTGGCAGCGACGGCCATGTTCGCCCGCCTGAAGAGTGGAAGGGAGCCCGCAGCCTGGCGGATGCCATAGCGGACCCGGTGCGAGGCCAGGACACCGCTTTGCACGACGGCTCGCTGCTCGAGCGCATTGGCTGATGCCCGACGTTTCTGCAGAAATCACCGCGCCTCAGCCGGTGCGGCTCGCCGATTACCGGCCCCCCGCCTTTCTGATTGATGCCGTCGATCTCGTTTTCGAACTGGAAGACAGCGACACACGGGTCAAATCGCGACTCCGGATCAGGCGCAATCCCGATAATTCGGATCCCACAGCACCCTTGCATTTGGATGGCGAGGAACTCGACCTCGTCTCGCTGGCGCTGAACGGCGAGCCGCTCGGCGCCAACCGCTATCAGTCGTCGGGGGAGGGCGGCCTGACCATTGCCGATGTGCCGGATGCCTTCACGGTCGAAATCGAGACCCGGATTTCACCCAAGAGAAACACTGCGCTCTCCGGCCTCTACATGTCGGGCGGTAATTTCTGCACCCAGTGCGAGCCCGAAGGGTTTCGCCGCATCACCTATTTCGTCGACCGGCCCGACGTCATGGCCCGCTATACGGCAACAATCATCGCCGACAAGGCGCGCTTTCCGGTGCTGCTGTCGAACGGCAACCCAGCCGGGAGCGGCGAGGCTGGCGGTGGGCGCCACTGGGCGAAATGGGTCGACCCTCATCCGAAGCCCTCGTACCTGTTCGCGTTGGTCGCGGGCGATCTGATCGCCGTGCGCGACCGCTTTTCAACCCGTTCCGGCAAGGAGGTTGCGCTCGCGATCTGGGTGCGCCGCGGCGACGAAGACAAGTGCGGCCACGCGATGGCTTCGCTGAAAAAGGCGATGCGCTGGGACGAGGACGTTTTCGGGCTCGAATATGATCTCGACGTCTTCAATATCGTCGCGGTCAGCGACTTCAACATGGGGGCGATGGAGAACAAGGGCCTCAATATCTTCAATACTCGCTATGTGCTCGCCAAGCCCGACACGGCGACCGACACCGACTACCAGAACATCGAGGCGGTGATCGCCCACGAATATTTCCACAACTGGACGGGCAACCGGGTGACCTGCCGCGACTGGTTCCAGCTGTCGCTGAAGGAGGGCCTGACCGTATTCCGCGACCAGGAGTTTTCCGCCGACCAGGGCAGCCGCGCGGTGCGGCGCATCGCCGAGGTGCGCACATTGCGCGCAATCCAATTCCCCGAGGATGACGGGCCGCTTGCGCATCCGGTGCGGCCGGACAGTTATATCAGGATCGACAATTTCTACACGCCGACGGTCTACAACAAGGGCGCTGAGCTGGTTCGCATGATCCGCACCCTGATCGGAAGGGAGGGGTTTCGCCGCGGCATGGATCTCTACATAGCCCGGCACGACAACCACGCGGCGACAATCGAGGACTTCGTCGCCGCGATGCGGGATGCGAGCGGCGTCGATCTCGGCCAGCTCAAGCGCTGGTACGATCAGGCGGGCACCCCGGAGATCACTGTAGAGGGGCGCTGGGATGCGGCCTCGCAAAGCTACGAGCTGACCGCTTCCCAGAGAGTGCCCCCGACTCCGGGGCAGCCGGAAAAGTCGCCGATGCTGATCCCGCTCGCCATGGGATTGATCGGCCCGAACGGCGGCGAGTTGCCGACCCAGCTGGAGGACGAAGAGGTCGGCCAGACGGGGACGCGCGTTCTCCCGCTCGCCGGGGCGCGGCAAGGGTTTAAGTTCATCAATGTGCCGGTGCCTCCCGTGCCTTCGGTGCTGCGCGGCTTCTCGGCGCCGGTCAAGCTCAAGGGCGTGCCGCTCGACCGGCTGAAATTTCTCGCAGTGCACGACACCGAGCCGTTTGCTCGCTGGGAAGCCGGCCAGCAGGTCGCGACCGCGGTTCTGCTCGACCGGATCGCCGCTCATCAGCGCCGCGAGCGTCCCGAACCGCTGGACCCCGACCTCGTGGCCGCGATGCGGCGCACCCTCGCCGACGCCGACCACGACCCGGCCTTTGCCGCCGAGGCATTGACCTTGCCGAGCGAAGCGTATCTCGCGGACCAGATGGACATTGTCGATGTCGACGCCATTCACGCGGCGCGCGAGAGTGCGCGGGCGGAGCTCGGGGTGGCTTTGACACCGGAACTGGCGGCTGCCTACCGCGGGCTGGCCGATGCCGGCCCCTACACCATCGACACCAGATCGATCGGCAGGCGAGCCCTGCGTAACGCCTGTCTTGCCTATCTAGCGGCAGCGGACCCCACCGAGGCGGCCACGCTCGCGATGGCGCAGTGCGAGGCCGGGCGGAACATGACGGACGTCCTCTCTGCCCTGACTGTGCTGGCCGACCTCGACCGGCCTGAACGCACCGCCGCGCTCGGGCGTTTCTATGAGTTGTGGTCGCATGACGACCTCGTAACGGACAAATGGTTCGCCCTGCAGGCCCGCTCGTCATTGCCGCAGACCCCGGAGCGCGTCCGCGAGCTGACCCGGCACGCCGCTTTCGAGCGCAAGAACCCGAACCGTGTCCGCGCCCTGGTCGGCACCTTTGCGCAAGCGAACCAAGCGCGTTTCCACGATGCGACGGGCGCCGGCTATCGCTTGCTCGCCGATGAGGTCATTGCCCTCGATCCGCTCAACCCGACCACGGCTGCCCGCCTTGTTCAGCCGCTCGGATCGTGGCGGCGCCACGAAGCGGGGCGCCAGGCGCTGATGCGTCGCGAACTCGAACGCGTCCTCGCCACCCCGGACCTGAGCAAGAACACCTATGAGATGGTATCCAAAAGTTTGGCGTAGCCACGGGCGTCCCACACCGGCGACCTCGTGTTGCGCGCCGACGGGCTCCCGCCTGTGCGGATGACCGCGTCGCTCGATGGCCGCTATGACCTGCTGACGCTCGGCGAGACACTACTGCGGCTCTCGCCGCCCGGCCAGCAGCGCCTCGACCAGGCGCGGCTCTTCGAGATCGGCGTTGGCGGCAGCGAACTCAATGTCGGCTGCCTGCTCGCCCGGCTCGGCCGCCGGGTCGCTTGGGTATCTAGGCTGCCTGCCGGGCCGCTCGGCCGTATCGTCGACGGCGAGGCGCGGCGACACGGGGTCGACACAAGCTGGGTACGATGGATCGAAAATGCCCGATTAGGGCTGATGTTCTATGAACCCGGGCCTCTGCCGCGCACCAGCCGCGTCATCTACGACCGCAAGCACTCGGCAGCCTCCGAGCTCGGCTTCGAGGACGCGCCGTGGGAGGCGCTGGTCCAAGCGAGCGGGTGGCTGCATCTCTCGGGCATCACGCCGGCGCTCGGCCCAAGCTGCCGGGCTCTGGTCCTGCATCTCGCCACGCTGGCCGCAGCCGCCGGCAAGCCGGTGTCCTATGATTTGAACTATCGCGCCACCTTGACTAACCCATCGGACGCAAGAGCGACGCTGGAGGGAGCGGCACCACATCTGCATCTGCTCGTCCTCGCCGAGCGGGACGCGCAGAATGTGTTGGGCTTCGCCGAGGCAGGGGAAGGGCTCGCCACGGCGATCGCCGCACGCTACGGCGTGCCGCTCGTCGCGCTGACGCGGCCGCCCGATGCCGATACCGGGACACTGCTGCTCGCTCGCGGCGAGTTCCGCTACGCCCCCCGCTTTGAGGTAGAAGTCGTCGATCGCATCGGTGCCGGCGATTCGTTTGTTGCCGGGTTGATCCACGGACTGCTCGACGATGACCTCGATCAGGCGATCCGCCTTGCCGGCTTTGCCGCGGCGATCGGGCTCGCCACACCGGGAGATATCAATTACCTCGGCCCCGAGGACATCGTCCGATTTCACGCCGACAAAATCGGGGGACTGGAGCGCTAGTACTTTGACGCGTTTTCAACACTTCGTGTTGCTGCTGCGGCATACCAGCAAGCCGGTTATAACCGGTCCGGTGATGGTCTGGAGCAGGGTGAACAACTTCTGGGCCTGCGCCGCCCCCGCGTCGGCAACAAAGATGACGTCCCCGTCCCGGATCGGAAACTGCTGGGCGAGTAGATAAGACTTTCCATCTCCGAAATTAAAACGGTAGGCCACTGGTGAGGTGCCGTTTTGTGAGCGCGTCGCGACCGGCTGGTTGAGCGCGTTCACCATCGAATTCGGCTCGTAGCGGAACAGGAAAGCGCCTCCGGGGTCGGCTAGGTCATCATGTAACCCTTGAGACTTTGCCAGCGCCTCGGCCAGCGTGATCCCTTCCGCATCGAATGGGATCTCGGCATTTCGGCCGGTCGCGCCGAATACGCTGAAAGTCTGCGGCACGCGAACGAGGGTCAGTACATCGCCGGGCTGCGCATAGATGTCTTCGGCCGGGTCGGAAACGAGCTGCCGCATCGGGATCGTCGCGGTCACCCCATTGCGTGACAGCTGGACAAAGCTCTCGTAAACCGGGGACTTGGCGCCGCCGCCAGCGGCAATAACCTGGAGCAACCGATCGCCGCCGGGCGAGAGGGGCACTCTCGCACCGGCGGCCGGCGCAGGTGGGGCTTCGCCAAGGGAAGGCGGTCCCGTAACCGTCGCTGATATGCCCGGGACAGGATTTGCCAGACCGGCGGCGACGCTCGCGATGGAAGGTTTAAGGACGCCGGCGGCGCTTATCGGCACAGAGGCGGGCAGGAGCACCGTCACCGTATTGGCGGCGCTTTTCTCGACGATCACCAGTGCCTGGGGCTGGAGCGCCTTCTCGGCGAGCCGCGCCTCGATAATCTTCTGCACTTCCTCCGGCGATCGACCGGCGGCCGGTATGCGGCCGGCATAGGGAACGCTGATCGCACCGTCTCCCTCGACCTGCTGTTTAGGGATTACCGTGGCGTTTTGGCCGCGCGGCGCCACGGTAATCCCCGCCGAAAGCACGCCCCCCAGAGGGTCGTTGCGCCGCCGCTGATATTCGGGGCTGCCGGGCGGACCAAGTTCGTTTTGTCGCTCGTCCCGCGGCGGCTGTGATTCCGGGGCGAGCGGCTCGGTTTGTGGCTTCGGGCCCGAAGGCTGTGTCGGCAGCGGTTCGGTAAAGAGTCCGCCAGCCGCGCTTTCCCAAATCAACACTGAGAGCGTATCGCCGACCGCGATCTTGAGTTCCGGGGGCTCGGCAGCCCTCTTGAACCGCCGCGCGAAGCTCTCTTTTGGCCGGCCCAGCAGGGTGGAAACCACGCGGTCGTCGACGTCGACGATGTCGAAGAGAATTTCTCCTTCGACCTGCCCCTGCTCGACGACATCACTCGCCGAAGGTCCGGCCCGCGGGAGCCATGAGCAGCCGCTAAGCAGCGCGATCAGGGAGGCAAATAAAAAGGCCAGGTTCATTTGCTTCCGCCGCTGTCAACCACCACGGCAAAAACTACCATGAGGGGCGAATAATTCAAAGCCGCCGCTAATCCAACAAGCGCAGCGATAAGCAATTGTGTTAACCTCGAAGCCTCGCTTGCGGGCGGCATCAAACCCGGCGAAAGGATCGCCAATGCAGCTTCAGTTGCAAACCTGGCAAGAGGTCGATGCTTATCTTCAGACCAGTCGAGGAATTATCCTACCGATCGGCTCGACTGAGCAACATGGGCCGAACGGCTTGATCGGCACCGACGCGATCTGCGCCGAGGTGATAGCGAAGGGTGTCGGCGAAGCTGCGGGGGCGCTCGTCGCGCCAACGATCGCCGTCGGCATGGCACAGCACCATCTCGCCTTCGCCGGGTCGATGACGTTGCGCCCGAGCACGCTGATTGCAGTCCTCAAGGATATGGTCGAGTCGTTGGCGAGACATGGTTTTGAGCGGTTTTATTTCGTGAACGGGCATGGCGGGAACATCGCGACGATGGCGGCTGCTTTTTCCGAGATTTACGCGACGCGCAGTCTCGGCACGAGTTCCAATTCGTCGCCGATAAAATGCCGTCTGAAGAACTGGTGGCAGAGCAAGGAAGTGCACGATCTGGCAAAAGAACTCTACGGCGATGCCGAGGGCAGCCACGCGACGCCGAGCGAGGTCGCAGTCACTCAATTCGCGTATCCCAATGCGATCAAATCGGTCGCGCTCGATCCGCCCGTTGCGCCGCGCGGCGACTTCGCCGATGCCGCCGACTACCGGCGCAAGTTCCCGGACGGGCGCATCGGTTCCAATCCCGCCTTGGCGACCCCGGAGGCGGGCCGCCGCCTCGTCGAGGCGGCGGTTGCCGCAACCGCCAAGGATTATCAAAATTGGGTGAGATCATAGGTCGGCAGCTTTGGTTGCCGTGCCTCTGCACCACAGTCGCTGAAGCTCTCTATAACCAATCGGCACGACACCCGGCGTGCTGCACCACTTGGCGACGACGCCGGATGCAAAGAGAGCATATTCGTTGGTGCGCCACGACGCGTGTTGCGGCGTAATCGCCTCGACGTCACCCGGTGCGGCGCAATGCAGGGCGAAATGCGTGACGCCCGCGGGAAGCTCGTCGACCAGCTTGCGGTAGCCCGGCTCAACCGCCTCGGCGGCGACCGGCAAAGTGCCGCGAATGCCATCGACAACCGCCAATCCGGCGCGGTCGAGTCCGGCGACAGTCGCATCGTAGCCTGCCAGTTCGGGCGCGAAGCGGATCTTGCGCGGCAGCACCGGAAGGAGGCCGTAGGCGATTTGGCGGAACCACGGGCACGGCACCATGACCGAGCCGCAGGTTACGAAGCCGCGCTCTGCGAGCTCGAGAAACCCGCGGTTTGCGCCATGGCACATCCCGACATCGCCGACATGGAGGATGGCGGCGCGTTTGACGCGGAGGGAATCGGCCAAAGTCATGACCGAGGTTAGCATGGTCATTCGAACTCGCGGAAAGTCGAGGTCGCGCCGGCTCGGTGACCGAGGTGATGCCTGGCGCCCCGTCGACCGCGGCGAATCTTGCCGAACCGGATAGCGGCGTCAGGCGTTCGTCGCCTTGGCGCCGTCGAGCGTCCGCCGCCATTTCGTCCGCAGTGCGCTCGGCCGCTCGGGGTAGCGTTCGTCGAGGAACCCCGCCGCGATCACCCGGTCGGTCCGAAAGCTTCGGAAGTCTTGGCGCAGTTCGCACCAGGCGATCAGGTGGCGGACCGTCTCCATATAGCCCACCGTCACCGGCCAAACGATGCGCTCGCTCTCGCGGCCCTGTTCGTCGCAATAGCGCAGCTTGATTTTCCGGCCCGCGTGAATCTGCGCGCGCACCCGCGCCATATCGAGGCCGTCGACCGCGAGGTTTCGCGCCGGCGGCGTTTCGATCACCGGCTCGAATACAAAGGGCCGAAGCCGTTCCGGCACGACGGCGCCGATCTTGGCGATCAGATCCTGAGCCGCCCGCGCCAGTTCCGCATCGCTATGGCGTGCCACCCATTGAGCACCCAGCACGGCCGCCTCGATCTCGTCGGGGGTCAGCATAAGGGGCGGCAGGTCGAGCCCCGGTTGCAGCACATAGCCGACGCCGGCCTCGCCCCTGATTGGCACCCGCTGGCCGATGAGGTCGGCGATGTCGCGATAGACGGTCCGCTTTGAGGTCTCGAGCTCCGCGGCGAGGGCGCCGGCGGTTATCGGTTTAGGCGTACGCCGCAGGATCTGAATGATTTGAAAAAGCCGGTCGGCGGGTCTCATGAGCCGTTGTCGCTCAGCAATGCTGACAGCATGGTGGCAGCAGGGTAGCTAGCGCACGCACGATTCGTAACCAAATTTAATGCCGAGTGGCGACGGGGTGGCGGTAACGGGGCGAAGGCAATTGCGTCGTATCGGCAAAGAGACCCGTGCGATTTCCGAGGCGTGCCGGGGTCTTCCGTCCGGCAATGCGGGATAGGATTTAACATGAGCGAAGCCAAAAACCTGTTTCCGCTTTTGCAGCAATCCGCTGATCCCAGCATCGTGTGCGCGATCGAGAAACTGGTGCGGGATGCGCCGGATCGCGATCTTTGCCGGGTCAACGTATTGGATTTCGCGGCGAAGAGAGGGCTCGATGAGGAGAAGTCGATCGCTGCCTTTCTGCACGCCGCGCGCCTCGGCCTCTTCGAGCTCTCATGGAATGTTCTGTGCCCGAGCTGCGCTGGAGTCCTCGATGCCGCCACCACGCTGCGGAGTGTGAACCGGGCGGAATATCATTGCGCTTGGTGTGCAGCCGGTTATGAGCCTGTCCTCGACGAAATCGTCGAGGTGACGTTCACGGTCAATCGGCGGGTCCGGCGGATAGCGGCTCATGATGCGAACGAGCTGCCGCTCGCAGAATATTTCCGTCAGGTGTTCTGGAGTTCGGCGATCGACCTGCCGGAAAATCTGGCTCAAGTCATCGAGGAAACAACTCTCGATACAGTCGAGCTGCCGCCCGGCGAGAAGGCCCTGCTTTCGTTGCATTTGCCGTCGCAGCTCGTCATCCTGCTCGACCCGGTGACCCACATGACCCAATTTCTGGAGGTCAAGGGCGAGCCGACCCGCGAGCGCCAGAGTCTTTCGTTGATTTTCGACAAGGTGCCCCCGGCTACCGAGGCGATCGAGCTGAGCCCCGGACCCCTCCGCCTGTCGCTCGAGAACCGCACCGATACCCGCGTATTGCCCGGCCTATGGGTGGCGACGGACCAGCTGCACAAGCTGCTGATGCGGCGCAAGCCCTTCCTGAGCGCTAAGCGGCTGTTGACCAATCAGGTGTTTCGCGACCTCTATGGCGCCGACACGATTGACCTCGACCAGCGCCTGAAGATCACCAGTCTGACATTCCTGTTCACCGACCTCAGAGGTTCCACCGAGCTTTATGAGCGGGTGGGCGATCTGGTCGCCTTCGACCTCGTCCGGGCGCATTTCGAGGTCCTCAACGACATCATTGCCGCCGAGGCCGGGGCCGTCGTCAAGACCAGCGGCGACGCGGTGATGGCGACCTTTTCGACGGCCGATCGGGCAGTCGCCGCGGCGCTGCGCATGCGAGATGCGATGCGGGATTTCAGAGACGCGCGCACGGGCGACGGGCTGTTGCTGAAAATCGGCATCCACGAAGGGCCGTGCCTCGCCGTCGTTCTCGACAAGCGCCAGGATTATTTCGGCCGTACCGTCAACATCGCGGCGCGTGTACAGGATTTGGCCGATTCCCGCTCGATCTTGGCGACTGAACGCGTCGTCAATCACCCCGGAGCCTGTAATCTGCTTGAAACCAGCGGGCTCAGGCCAGTACCGCATCGTAGGATGCTGCGCGGCGTCGCCGAGGAGATGGCCGTTTACGAGATCCCCTGACCGTTGACGAGCGTCCATTTGATTTAGGATCGCGAGATGAGCGAAGCTGGTAATTTATTTGCGCTTTTGCGGCATTCGGCCGATCCCGACGCTGCCGAAGCGATCGAGGAACTGGTGCGGGATGCGCCCGATCGCGCCCTCTGTCGCGTCAATGTGATCGACTTCGCGCGCCAGTTCGGGATCGATGAAGAACGTGCCGTCGCCGCCTTTCTGCACGCCGCGCGCCTTGGGATCTTCGAGCTGTCGTGGAACGTGCTGTGCCCGGGCTGCGGCGGCGTCCTCGATACCAGTACGACGTTGAAAAGCGTCAACAAGGAGGAATACGACTGCGCTCTGTGCGCGGCCGGTTATCGGCCGACGCTCGACGAGATGGTTGAGGTCACCTTCACGGTCAGCCGGCGCGTCCGCAGGATCACCGCGCACGATCCGCACGAGCTCCCTTTTGCCGAGTATTTTCGTCAGATCTTTTGGGGCTCGGGCATCAACGTCCCGGACGATTTCGAGCAGCTGGTCGAGGAGATAGTTCTCGACCAAATCGAACTCCCGCCCGGCGAAAAGGCGCTGCTGTCACTGCAATTGCCCGCGGAATTCGTCATCGTCGTAGACCCGGTAACGCACGGGACGCAGTTCCTCGACGTCAAGGGCGAGCCGACGCGGGAGCGACAAAACCTCTCGCTCGTCTTCGACAAATTGCGTGCCCCGACCGGGACCGTGACCTTGCGTCCGGGGCCGCTGCGCTTGTCACTCGAAAACCGCACCGACACCCGGCTCCTGCCGGGGCTGTGGATCGCGGGCGACAAGCTGCATAATCTGCTTGGCAGGCGACGGCCGTTCCTGACGGCAAAACGCCTGCTGACCAACCAGGTCTTCCGCGACATATACGGAAGCGACACGATCGACGTCGAACAGCGGCTCAAGATCACCAGCCTGACCTTCCTGTTCACCGACCTCAAAGGCTCGACCGAGCTTTACGAGCGGGTCGGCGACCTGGTCGCCTTCGACCTGGTCAAGGCCCATTTCCAGGTGCTCAACGAGATCGTCGCCGCCGAGGCCGGCGCCGTCGTCAAGACCATCGGCGACGCCGTGATGGCGACCTTCCCGACGCCCAACCGGGCGGTCGCCGCCGCGTTGCGAATGCGCGAGGCGATGCGCGACCTCAATGACGGGCACAACCGCGAGGACCTGTTGTTGAAGATCGGCATCCATGAGGGACCATGTCTTGCGGTCGTGCTCAATGACCGTCAGGATTATTTCGGGACGACCGTGAATATCGCTGCGCGGGTCCAGTCTCTCGCGGATTCGCGCGCGATCCTCGCAACCCGCTCCGTCGTGACTGACCCACAAGCTTCCGCGTTGCTGGAAACCAGCGGGCTGAAACTCGTATCACAGGATCGCGCGCTGCGCGGCATCGCCGACCAGGTCGCGGTATACGAAATCCCGTGATCCGAGGTTCCAGTCAGAGCGCCAAGAATTGGCCCGACGACGGGCGAGACGGGGGGTTGCCATCGCGAAGGATAGACACCGTTAAAGTCGCCACAAACCCGCAGGCACAATCAACTGCCCACACTTATTACAAACTTCATGACGAGTTTCCAAAAAACAATAAGCGTTCTCAGCGACCCCGATAATGGGCAACCGCGCGCCGCAATCACGCCGACTCTGGCGGGCTTAGCGTGCCGTAGAGGAAAGGGCTTCTCGCTGATTGCGCTGGAGTGCCACTTTTTTGCGCGTGAGTAATAACAGACCTAACCCGCCGCCAACGTTTCCGTTGGGTCCCCTGTCGGATGAAGTGAGCGTCGAGCGTCTAATGGAAGAGAGCGGACGGTCGCGAGAAGACCTCTCATCCTGGTAACAAGAAGGAGCAAGATTATGTCTGAGAAGCGAGAATCGACAATAGACACCGAGAAAACCAATACCGTCCGGCTGCACCGCGTGCTTGCCGCCAAGCCGGAGAAGGTCTACCGAGCCTTCCTCGAAGCAGATGCCACGGCCAAATGGCTGCCTCCCAACGGCTTTACGTGCAAGGTCGAGCGGATGGAGCCGAAGGTTGGTGGCAAATTCCGGATGTCGTTCAAAAACTTCACGACAGGAAAGGCCCATTCATTCGGCGGAGAATATCTCGAACTCGTTCCGCATGATCTGATCCGCTACACAGATCAGTTCGACGATCCTAATCTGCCCGGCATTATTCACGTGACTGTAAGCCTCAAACCGGTCTCCGTGGGCACGGAGATCAACATCGAGCAGGCCGGCTTGCCGGCGGCGATCCCAGTCGAAGCCTGCTATCTCGGTTGGCAGCAATCCCTCTCGCAGCTTGCGCAGCTCGTCGAGCCAGATATCCCTGGTTGATCTCGCCGATCCGACTCGGCGGGCTCTCTTCGAGCGATTGTGCCGGGCTCTGACGGCTCGGGCCGGGGTCTCGCAACCGGCCGTCTCAAAGCATCTCGGGCTCCTGAAGCAGGCCGGGCTGGTGCGCGACTGCCACGCAGGTCGCCCGGACCCACTATAGCGCGCAGCTCGGCCTTGGCCCCCCCATCGACTGGACAAGCCAATATGGCCGGCTTTTGGCAAAGCCGGTTCGACCACCTCGAAGATCTGCTCAAAAGGATGGACCAATGACCAGTGCTGCGACCGAAACGCTCTCCGTCGTTGTCGAACGAGAAATCCTTATCGCCGGAAAAGATCTGGCGCGCGCACGCAACCGCGCCTGATCGAGGAGTGGCTGATGATGAACCACTTCACGCCCCTCGTGGGCCACCGTTTCAATCTTCGCGCAGACTGGGGCGCTGTCGACTGTCAGGTCCTGGCAGTCGCGCCAAACAAAACGCTGTCTTACACGTGGGGTGCCTATCATCTCGAGAGTGTCGGCACTTAGACTCTCACCCGGACGGGGGCACGGGTACCCACCTGCGCATGGAGCAGTCGGGCTTCCGGCCGGATCAGCAGCAGTACTACCAGGGCGCCAAGGGCGGGTGGCCGCAGTTCTTTGCGGTCCTGGAGCAGATATTGGCGCGGATAAATTGAAGTCGGCTGGCACAATTCAAGGCCAGGGCCCTGTGACGAGCCACTATTAGCTCGCGCACGTAGTCGGTGCCCGGGTGCGTCTTTCCGCAGGCCGCCCGAGCCGGCCTCGCGGGTTCGCGTAGGACTTGGATCGCTCCCCGAACAGAAGTGTCGCGGTAGGTCCTTGCGCGACCGAGCGGGCGTGCCCAGGGCGCAGAACCGGGGTGTCCCAGCGAGTAAGGTCTTCCGTACCCTACATCTTGCGGATAGCGCTTCCCTTTCGCCTGATGTACGCGGTTGCTGATGCGAGGCGAAACACGCCATGAGCCACGTCGATACCGTGCGCGAACTTGTGTCGATTCTCAATCCCCAGAACGAGGCCCGGCCAACGGTTCTATTGGGAGCCTGCGCGTCGTTCTCGTCAGGGGTGCCGCTTGCCGACGAGAGCGTCAAACGCATCGCGCGGCGCTATTACGCCGAACGCGTCACCGGAAAGGCGCTGCCCGAGCAGGTGAAGACGTCCGAATCGTTGGCGTGGCTCGCCGAACAGACGTGGTTCATCCGAGATCCGTCGAGGCTGTCCGAGAATTTCCCGCTGGCGGTAAAGCACCTGCTGACCCCGCAGGCATATCGGCAAAAAGTTCTACTCGATCTCATTGCACTCGAGGGCGAGATTGGTGCCGGCTATCGCCACCTCTCCGAACTCGTGCTCCGGGGGCTTGTCGGTACGATCCTGACCACAAATTTCGATACCCGCCGCGGAGCTCGGACGAGATTCTGTCGATTGCGGGCGCGCCAGCCCCGCCGAAGATCGCGGTCCAGATCTACACGCAGGCGACTGCGACCAAGATGATCGCGCACTGCACGCAGCAGGGCCAATCGATGGATGCGGCGATCGCCTGGGCGGCCCACGAGCTCGAGGGCTTTATGAGAGGTTGAACCAGGGGCTGAGTTCGGCTTGACCGTCGGGTTGCCGCCCGGCCTGTCCGGCGGCGGGACTCGGTAACGGGTGGTTACCAGAGTGGGCGCGCGTCGGCTCGATGCGTGCACCGCTGCTCAGGGTCAAAGATGGGCGCTCGGGACCGGCTAACCTGTCGCGGCGGCAGACTTCGAGCCAACCGGCCGCTTCCGGCTATGTGGCATTTCAGACAAATTTTCTTATTGTGACGCGTAATGGACATCACTCGGCACGTTTTTGGGACGTACCGTCTGTTATCGTCCGCTTCAGTTTAATACATAAATTAAGGGCTATAATGAAGACTTCTCCCGCTAAGCGCAAGCCAGAGCCGCAACAGCCGAAATCCCTGCCAGTACCTCTCGAATCGATTGAAGACACCGCCTGGGAGCTTTGGCTCCTCGTCGAACTACTTGCGCCAGTGCGGCGCAGATTGCCGAACACCGCCTCACAGAAGCTCGTCGATTACATCAAAGATCGATTGATCGCCAGTAGTGTCGCGTTGGCCAAGTGGAAGAAGGCCCGCCCGGAATTGTTCCCAGACTCCCCAGTTCCCGCTCGGGACGTGCTGCCAGGCGAGAACTGGATCTTCCCCAACCACCGGACATTGGCCGAAGTGATCGACGCGGAGCGAAGGGTTGCCTGAACCGTTCTGCTCGGTTCCAAACGAAGCAACAGCCCGCCCTCATGAAGGCTGATGAGAAGGGAGGTTGGTCGCATCCGTCTGACATTTGGTACCCTCGCCAGCCGACGCCGAGGCCCGCAGGAGCTCCGGCTTGACGAGGGTATCGTTCGCTTAACGGGAGATGCTTCCAATGAAGTCCCCCGAATGCACCACTTATCGAGGTTCAGTCGTTCCGATCTCGTCGCGGTCGCCGTCGAACGGCCTCTCTCGGACGGCGAAGAGGGCTTCGCGGATTAAGGGTCAGTGACTTTTTAGGACCACGCAGGACGCCTCAGCCTCTCCACGGATGCTATAACGTTTAGCGTTGCCGGGTCGATGGTCGCGGCGGGGAGGGAAGGATGTTCGGGATGCGAGACCGGCAGTCTGCGTCGCGGAAAGCCGGACCGGAAGACACGAATTGGTTCAGCAGGTGGGAACCCCCTGCGCAATTGGCGGGCAAAGCGACCGACCTCGATGCCCTTCGCACCGCCGTCGTTGACGCCGCAGGGGTCGGCTATGGTCTCTGGTTCAGCTATCTCTTCGTGCTGCTTTATTTCGCGATCGCCGCGGGTGCGGTCGCATCGCGATCTGCTGCTGGAGAGCCCGGTCAAATTGCCGTTCCTCAATGTCGAATTGCCGCTGAACGCATTCTTCATATTGGGACCGCTGGTCTTTTTGGTTGTGCACGCCTACGTGCTGCTGCATTTCCTGCTATTGGCGGGAAAGGTTGGCGCTTTCCACGCCGAGCTTGAGAAGCAGGTTCGCGAGCGCAAAAAAAAGGGCGCAGCTGCGCCGCCAATTGCCGAGCAACATCTTTGTCCAGTTTCTTGCCGGCCCGCGCGAGGTGCGGGAGGGGATCGTCGGCTTTTTGCTGAAAGCGGTCGCCTCGATCAGCCTGGTGGCTGGCCCAATCGCATTGCTCGTTCTATTCCAGCTGCAGTTCTTGCCGTACCACAACCCACGGATCACATGGTGGCAGCGCATCGCCGTGGCCCTCGACCTGGTCCTGCTTTGGCTGCTGTGGCCGCCAATCGCCCGAGGCGAGACCGCCCTCATAACCTGGAATGATCTTCGGCGTGTCAGGGTGGCGGCCTGGCTCCCCGTAAGCCTAATCCCGTTGTTATTGGTCTTTACCATCGCGACCTTCCCAGGCGAATGGCTGGACGTGAATATTCCGCCGGTGCGGCTCGTCCCGATGTCGCGGGAAGCTTGGCAATTACCGAGCGTCGCAGCCATCCAGGAGGACGATTCAGGCTGGGCGACCTTACACGAACTGTTGGTCGCCCGAGACGCCGACACCGTCACGGGCAAGCCATTGAGTCTATGGTCAAACGTGCTGGTGTTGCCGAATTTCGAGATCAGCGAGCGATCGAAGTTCGATGCGGAAGGCAAGTTCACCCCTTCCAAGACTGTCTCGCTGCGCGGTCGGCGGCTCGAAGGAGCGGTTTTCGTTTATGCGAATCTGAGGAAGGCAGATTTTACCGGTGCCAAGCTTACTAACGCGAATTTCCTTGGTGCAGACCTGGAGGGTGCCAACTTCTGTTCCCTTCTCGGCTTTGGAGGAACGTGTGCGCAGCTTCAAGGCGCTCAGTTTGCTTTCGCGAGACTCTAGGGCGCCTCGTTTGATGGCGCAAATCTGCAATGCGCCACGTTCCACGGCGCGAATCTACACGGTGCGTCGCTTGAGAACAGAGAATTGCAGGGGGCGCGCTTCGACCCGTTTCCGATTCCTGATATGGATTGGCCAACACATTTGGAGGGGGCTTCGCTTCGGCGAGCGCGGCTACAGGCCGCCGATCTCAGGAAGGCCCACTTGCAGGGTGCGTCACTCGACGATGCACAGTTGCAGGGCGTCGCGATTGAGGGCGCACTGCTACAGAACGCGTCGCTCAAACATGCCTTTCTCTGGCGAGTCAGGGCGCCGGCCCGTGAGAGCGTAAGCGGCGCGGCGATCGTCACTCCCGCCACCGAACCAAAATATCGCGGGCTCGACTGCCCAATTGAGCGGCAAGAACCCTGCGACTGGTCGCGCAAGCAGTTTGAGGATTTGAAAGATCTCATCAAGCAGTGCTTTTCACAAGGTGACTGGCGCAAGGAGACGTTACGCCGAATCGAGCCAGCACATTTGAAAGATGGGAATGAAGATTTGGCGGAGGCGGAAGCCTGGGACGAGCTCGAGAAACAATCACAGATGGATTTTAACACTTATCTTTATCCTGACCGCTTAGTCGAAATGCTTAAAGATATTGGTTGTAACGCTTCTGGGGCACCCTTCGTGATTTCAGCTTTAATAGGACAACTTGACGACCGCTTCCACGGTGACCAGGGCCGGCAGGCCAAGGTGGCGGACAAGTTTCTTGATATTCCAAGTTGCGACGGTGCGCGCAATTTGTCGGAAGACGACAAGGCGGACCTGATGGAAACTCGAAGCGAGACCAAGTGGTTGCCGAAATCTGCTTCCACTACTGCGGAGCAGCGCAAGTCAAAAAAATGAACCCGCCTGCTTGCGCATACCTCCCGGACAATTGCGAGAATTGCAGGGGCCGTGAGGTGCATGGGATCCCCGCGTTGCAATAGACTAGGCCTCTCCCCAGAGGATCTTTGTCGCGCGCCGCGCCCCTTCGGCCATGGCCTCGAATTTGGCCCAGCAAATGGAAGGGTGGCCGACCCGGGTGCCGAGCCCGCAATCGGTGCCGGCCAGCACATTTTCGCGGCCGACCAGCCTGGCGTAGCGCACCAGGCGCTCGGCCACCAGGTCGGGATGCTCGATGAAATCCGTGCAGTGGCCGACGACGCCCGGAACGAGCGTGGCACCCTCAGGAAGCTTCACCTCCTCGAAGACCCGCCATTCGTGCTCGTGGCACGGGTTCGACGCCTCGATCGAGTAGCTTCCAGCGCGCACTCGGAAGATCAGATCGATGATATCCCTGAGTGGGATGTCATCGTGGTGCGGGCCGTGAAAGCTGCCCCAGCAGACATGCAGTCTGACCTTCTCTTTCGGTATGTCGCGCAGAGCGTGGTTCAAGGCGTCGATCCGCAGCGCGGCGTATTTGCGGTATTCCGGCACCGTGATTTCGGGCAGGCACGCCCAGCCGTCCGGCAGGTCGGGATCGTCGATCTGCAGCAGGAAACCCGCATCTACAATCGCATTGTATTCCTCGCGCATCGCCTCGGCGATCGCGAACAGGAACGCCTCGTCGCTCTCGTAATATTCGTTTCCCATCCAATGCTCGATCGTGCCGGGGGTGTTGGCCGGCAGAAAGGCTTCCGCCACCGTGACGCCGGCGAGAGCCTCCTTGAAATTGTCGAGGTCGCGCGCGAGTTCGGCCCGCCCGACATAGCGCAGCTTGTCGACGCAGACCGGCATCGTCCGGCCGCCAGAATAGCGCGGGCGCGGATGCGCAGCGAAATATTCGGCGAATTTGGTTTCGTCCCGCGCCGTCATACTGAGCCGCCGGAACCCGGTGCTGGGGCGATTTTCGCAGCCGGCGATCCGCGCAGCGACGTAATCGGTAAAGTTCGGCTTCGACAATTCGCCGTCATTTACGACGTCGAGACCGCACGCAACCTGGCGCTCGACGATCTCTGTCACTGCCGACTTGAGGCGCGCGTCGAGTTTGGCTTGGTCGTAAGGCTCGCCGCGCGCCTTGGCCATGACCATCTCGCGCAGATCCTCGGGGCGCGGAAGGGACCCGGCGTGAGCCGTCAGGATGCGATCGGTGCTGTAGATCATTGCGAACCTCCCCTTCTCATCCGTTCTCGGCGAGCACCTTCCCTGCGAAATAGAGCGAGCCGCAGATCAGGACGCGCCCCTTGCCGTCGTGCACGGGAATATCGCGAATAGCCGCAAGGGCCGACTCCGCCGTCTGCGCCGGGAGCCCGACCGAGCCGGCCGCGGCAGCGATCGCCTCGGCTGGGAGCGAATTCTTCTCGCCGGGAATCGTCACCGCCCAGAGAGCGCGCGCATGCTTGGCCAGCGGGGCGATAAAGCCGGCAGCATCTTTCGTGTTCATCATCCCGACGACGAGGTAGAGTGGGCGGTCGCGCCAGCCGGCGGCGACGTGGCCGAGGATCTCGCCGGCCAACGGATTGTGGCCGCCGTCGAGCCACAGTTCCCAATCCCGCGGAACTGCATCGACCAGCGGTCCGCAGCGCAACAGCTGCAGCCGCGCCGGCCACTCGATCTGCCGCAGCCCGTCGGCAATGGCTGCAGCGGGAATGTCAAAGCCGGAAAGCTGTTCGAGGCAGGCGATCGCAGTGCCGGCGTTGACGATCTGGTGTGCTCCAATCAACGAGGACGCCGGAAGGTCTAGCAGCCAGCGCTCGCCTTCGTAACGCATCCCCTCGCCCGAGGCTTCGCAGAGCCATTCATGCTGTGCCCGGTAGAGCGGCGCCGAAACGGCCGCAGCGCGGGCCTCGATCACCGCCGCGGCCTCGTCGGGCTGCGGGCCGATGACCGCGGTGACACTGGTTTTCAGAATCCCCGCCTTTTCGCCGGCGATCGCTGCGATCGTGTCGCCGAGCAGCGCTTGGTGGTCGAGCGAAACCGGCGTGATCGCGGTCACAGCGGGATGAGGGATGACGTTGGTAGCGTCGAGCCGTCCGCCGAGCCCGACCTCGAGCAGCAGGATATCGGCCGGCGTGCGGGTAAAGGCGAGGAAGGCTGCCGCCGTCGTGATCTCGAAAAAAGTGATCGGCGCATCTCGATTGGCACGCTCGCATTCTTCGAGAAGCGCGGTCAACGCGTCCTCGTCGATCAGCCGCCCGGCGAGGCGGATGCGCTCGTGGAAACGGACCAGATGCGGCGAGATGTAGGCGTGCACGCGGTACCCGGCGGCCTCGAGACAGGCGCGCGTCGTCGCCACCGTAGATCCCTTCCCTTTGGTGCCCGCGACGTGAACGACAGGGGGAAAATTATCCTGCGGATTGCCGAGCGCCGCGAGCAGCCGCTCGATCCGGCCAAGCGACAGATCGATCAGCTTCGGATGCAGCCGGCCGAGGCGTTCGAGAACCCGATCGCTGGTCGGCGCAGTCATTCTGCCCCGCTGAGGTCCGGGAGAGCCTCGGCTTGCGGAACGGCAGCAGCGTGCGGCTGCGGGTTGCGCAGCAGCAAGCCGAGGATCCGACCCAATGTCGCGTGCAATTCGGCGCGCGGCACTACCTGGTCGACCATACCGTGTTCGAGCAAATACTCGGCCCGCTGAAACCCGTCGGGCAGCTTCTCGTGGATCGTCTCCTCGATGACGCGCGCCCCGGCAAAGCCGATCACCGCCCTGGGCTCGGCCAGCGTGATGTCGCCGACCATAGCGAAGGATGCCGAGACCCCGCCGGTCGTCGGGTCGGTCAGCACGACGATGTAGGGGAGGCCTGCTTCCTTCACCATCTCGGCGGCGATGATCGTGCGCGGCATTTGCACCAGCGACAACACGCCCTCCTGCATGCGCGCGCCACCAGAAGCCGGAACGACGATCAGCGCGGCTTCCTGCAATACGGCGAGCTTGGCGGCAGCGAGGATCGCTTCGCCGGCGGCGACGCCCATCGATCCTCCCATGAAGGAGAACTCGAAAGCCGCAACGACCGCCGGCACCCCGCCGATCCGCCCATGCGCAACGACTACCGCATCACTGCGCGGGCCAAGCGCGGCCTGCCCTTCCTTGAGCCGGTCGGTGTAGCGCTTGCGGTCGCGGAACCGCAGTGGATCGACCGGTGTGCGCGGCAGCTCGATGCGCGTGAAGACGCCGTCGTCGAACAAGATTTTCAGGCGCTGCTCGGTTCCGATGCGGAAATGGTGGCCGCAATTGCGGCAGACACGGAGATTGGCTTCGAGCTCGCGATAGAACAGCATCTGCTCGCAGCCCGGGCATTTGTGCCAGAGATTTTCCGGCACCCCCCTTCGGGAGACGACCGCCCGGATCTTTGGCAAAACGAAATTGGTGAGCCAACTCATCGCCGGCTTGTAACGGGGCCGCGGGTGGCTTGTCGAGTTGCCCGCATCGTTTCGGCATGGGCACCCGACATTGTACCGAGCGCGATGGCCACCAGATCCTTTTCCGGGTAGTGATGGAGCAAAGCCATGAAGCCGATACCCCTCGGAGCAAAGGGCTCCTTCACCCTCCTCGTGCAGCCCGAGCATTTGGCGAACCGCTTCAAGGACGCGACGCTGCCGCCGGTTTTCGCCACGCCGGTCATGATCATGGTCATGGAAAACGCCGCGCTCAATGCGATCAAGGCCTATCTCGACCCCGGCGAGAGCGCCGTAGGAACGGCGGTCAACATCCGCCATCTCGCCGCGACGACAGTCGGACGCATAGTCCTTGGCGAGGCCGAGGCAACGAGAGTCGACGGGCGCCAGATCGAGTTCGCGGTTCGGGCGACCGAGGGCGCCAAGGAGATCGGCGTCGGGTCGCATTCCCGGGTGGTCATCGACATGGCCAAATTCGTGCGGCGGCTCGAATCCTAATCGGCAGCGCCCGGACGCGGGCGCAAACCGCGGAAGCGGGCGCCGCTGCGCTCGCGGATGCTCTGGAAGACGACGTAGAGCATTGGAATGACGAACAGCCCGATCGCGCTCGCCGCGATCATGCCGGCAAAGACCGGCGTGCCGACGCTGTGGCGGCTGATCTCGGCGGCGCCCTGCGCGACGACCAGCGGGTACACGCCGAGAATGAACGCGAAGGAGGTCATCATCACCGCGCGGAACCGCATCCGCGCGCCGAGCGCCGCGGCCTCCCGGATATCCATGCCCTCCTCGCGCCGGTCCTTGGCGAATTCGACGATCAGGATGCCGTTCTTGGCGGCCATCGCGATCAGCACGACGAGCCCGATCTGGGCGTAAAGATCGAGCGCCAGGTGAAAAATCAATATTCCGAGAAACGCCCCCAGCACCCCGACCGGCACGGACAGAATACCGGCACCGGAATCATCCAGCTTTCGTAGAGCCCGACGAGGAACAGGAACGCGAACAGCACGGCGAGGCCGAGGATCGCGCCAGTCTGCCCGGAGGCCGCTACCTCCTGGTAGGCGGTCCCGGTCCATTCATAGCTGTAGCCCGCGGGCAAGGTCTTGGC
>Ga0126381_100000481_pt1 | contig 44030 bp, 35 predicted proteins | sample PanSoiMetPlot_28_FD_96465 | JGI IMG/M metagenome (GOLD analysis project Ga0126381, IMG submission 96465) | Tropical forest soil microbial communities from Panama - MetaG Plot_28 | ecosystem: Environmental > Terrestrial > Soil > Tropical forest > Bulk soil | place: Panama | collected 2016-02-17 | reverse complement strand
CACACCCATCCGCTCCGACTTGGCCAGCGCCGGCATCTTTTCCCTCGCCTTTGCCGACGACCGCCGCGGCATGGCCGTCGGCGGCGACTACGCTAAGCCAGCCGACGCCTCGCGCAACATCGCTACCACCACCGACGGCGGCGCCACCTGGATCGCGCCGCCCTCCAGCCCGCCCGGCTTCCGTTCGGCGGTCGTCTACCTGCCCGCACACCAAGCCTGGCTGACGACCGGAACCTCCGGCTCGGACATCTCCTTGGACGTCGGTAAGACCTGGAAGACCTTCGACACGGGTAACTACAATGCCCTCGGCTTCCACGGCGATGAAGGATGGGCCGCCGGTCCGAACGGACGCATCGCGAAATTTAAGCGGAACTGATCGTCGCTCAAGGGTTCGAGCCGGGTTCCGCCACCGTCGCATGACAGTAAACGCAACTCCTGTTTGGCACCGCCAACGGAGGGTCGTTCGATGGATCGGTATCGTTGTAGAGAGCGGCGCGGGCATTCAGGTCTGACGAGGCGATTGACTCCAGCACGGACCGGTAGGGCCAGGTTGCATAATTGGACGCGTACCGTGCATTGGCGTAGACGACCTTCGCGGCATCGACCTTCCCTGCCTTGATCAACCCATTCCCTAAGTTGAGCATGAAACCCTCCAGACTATGCGGCGCCATGGCGTTTTGCGACCAGCAGGCGCTCTTGCGGCCGACCGAAGTCTGAAGAGAGAGATATGGTTTCAGGTCTGGGTTGGTTCGGTCGACGGTAGTACCCGCGCAGGTATCGATTGCCTGCCAAAGCGAGTCCAGCGCCGCATGATAACTGCCGCTGGTGTTTGGGTCCGAGTTGTGGGCTGCCCATCGGTTGAAGTTGTTGAATTCCGGAAACTGATAGACGGAATAGCTCAGCATCTGATCGCCCTGGGTAATGAGCGCCGAATTGGCGCTCATCTGGCCGAGGTGCACCGTCGTCACCCCCAGGAACCCAGGGAGATGGTCGTTATAGGTATATCCGGCCGGGTGGGGGCCGTAGTCAAGATTCAGGGCGTTCTGAAAAACTTGGACGGCGGCCGGCAAGTCCTGCTGTAAGACGGCCCTGTCAGGATTTGGGTCGCGCGTGTACTCGCCGACATGCCAGAAGTGAGTGGCGCCGAGTAGCGCCTGAAGAGTGACATTTGCGGGATCCCGCTCAATCGCCTGCTCCAGTTGGGCTTCGAGTGTAGGAATCGCCGCATAGTCATTACCGTGGAAGATGGTCCAGAACTGCTCGATGGCTGCATCGCTGCTTCCGCGGAACGCTCGGCCGGATCCCTGGGACTGGCCCGACCCGAGGGTTGCGCTGAAAAACCATAAGATGCTGAAGCCAGAGAGCGCCGCTGGAATCATAGGCCTCTTCCTGATCCATCTGACAAGTGCGCCGGATGCGCCCTCATTGGTGATACTTCTCTTCTCCATTTCCCTGTCTCCTTTCAAAATGCGCTTTCATCTCCCCGGTGGTTGGCATCCGATCAATGGAAGACGGTGCGCACCGGCTCGGCATTTGCGGCGCCAATTCGCGGAGGATGCGGCGAACACCGCGATCCAAGCGGTGATTTTCATACTGCCTCCCTGTTGGGTTTAATGTGGGCATCGCCCACATTATATCCATTTTTATGTTGCTGATGTCAACATTGTTTTTACGACCCTTGACGGGGCAACGCGGTAATGTTGCGCGTGCCAACACTACGCTACAATGCCGGGTGAGAGTGTCAGCATGAGTCGCACGAAGCCCTATCACCACGGAAATTTACCCGCGGTTCTTCTCGACTCCGCGCTGCAGCTGATCGCCGAGGTGGGACCTACAGGCTTTACTTTGCGCGAGTTGGCGCGACGCGCGGGCGTGTCGCACAATGCCCCTTATCGTCATTTCCGCGATCGGGACGACCTCATGGCCGCCGTCGCTACCCAGGGCTACCGGGAATTAACGCACGCCATGCGGCGGGCGGCGCAGAACCATACCGATCCGCTCGACCAGCTCAAGCAGGCGGGATTAGCCTATATCACGTTCGCTTTGCGGCGGCCGGAACACTTCGCGGTTATGTTCGACGGGCCGGTCTCGCTAGAAACCGAACACGCTGGATCGTCAGAGGCGGCCAAGGAGGCCTTCACCACGCTCGTGCGCTTTGTCCAAGGGTGTCAGGAAGCGGGGCAATTCCCGTCAGGAGAGCCGCAGAACTTCACACTGCTGGCGTGGTCCATGGTCCATGGGGTCGCAAAACTAGCTATAACGAAGCGGCTCCCATTTCGGACCAAGTCTGAAGTTCTGAGATTCGCCAGGTTTGTGATGGACGAGTCGCTGGCATCGCGGGCGTCCGCACAGCCTCCGCGGTCCTGAACAGATTTGAGCTAAACTGGTCGATGCTGTTATCCGCCAAGGGGCTATCCAAACGCTACGGGCGCAACGAAGTGCTGCGCCAAGCGGGTTTTCGCGTCCTCGAACACGAAGTCCTGGGACTGATCGGCCCCAACGGCGCCGGCAAAACCACGCTCTTCGAATTGCTCGCCGGCCTCATTCCCGCCGATTCCGGCGAAGTGCAGTTTCAAGGCAAGCCGCTCGCGGCGGCGCAACGCAAGCACGCCCTCTTCTACCTGCCCGACGGCATCCGCCCCTGGGAGGCTCAACCGGTCCGCTGGGCGCTCGCCTTCTTCGAGTCCCTCTACCACCGCCCGGCCGGCGAGGGCCTCGAATTCGCCCGCGCGCTCCAGCTCGATCATCTCCTCGGCGCGCGCATCGGCTCGCTCTCCAAGGGCGAAGCCAAGCGCGCCATGCTCACGCTGTCACTGCTTACGCCGCACCCGCTGCTCCTGCTCGACGAACCATTCGATGGCCTCGACTTCCGGCAGACCCGCGAGGTCATGGCGCTCCTCCGCACTCTCCCTGCACGCGGCCGCACGCTCTTCCTCTCCATCCACCAACTCGGTGATGCCGCCCGCGTTTGCGACCGCCTGGTCCTCCTCAGCCGCGGCCAGGTCGTGGGCGAAGGCGCGCTCGACGAGCTGCGCTCCCAGGCGAATCTCCCCCAAGCCGGACTGGAGGAGGTTTTCCTTGCCCTCACGTAACGCGGGGACCGTCAATGTCGAGTGTCCCGGCGGCCGAGAGGCCGCCTTCGGCTGGACCGGCACCATTGCCTTCCTTAATAAAGAACTCCGCGAGCTTCTCGCCTCCCGCGCCTTCTGGCTCCTGCTCGCCATCATCGGCCCGCTCGTCGGTCACGGCTTCATCACCGCGGTCGAGACCTACTCCGAAGCCAGCCGCGGCGCGCTGCCGCAGGGCCTTTCCCCGCTCGACGGCATCCTCGTCCCCACCTTCGGCGCTTACGACCTCGCCGTCACTTTGCTTTTCCCCTTCGTCGTCATCCGCCTGGTCTCTTCGGAAAAATCCAGCGGCGCATGGAAGCTCATGCTGCAATCGCCCGCCGGCCCGGCATCGATGATGTTCGCCAAGGGCATCGCGCTCATGATCGGCTGGATCGTCGCGTGGCTCCCGGGCCTGATCGCTCTGCTGCTCTGGAAAATTTACGGCGGCACGCTTTATGCGCCGGAAACCCTCAACCTCCTACTGGGCCACTTGCTGCACGCAGGTATGGCCGCCGGAGTCGCGGTCGCCGCGGCAGCCCTTGCCGACAGCGCCGCCAGCGCGGCCATCGTCACCCTCGGCTTTACTGTCGGCACTTGGGCGCTCGAATTCGTCGCCTCCGGCCGTGGAGGCTTCCTCGAGAAGCTCGCATCCTACACCCCCACCTCCGCCCTCCGCACCTTTGAGCAGGGCCAACTTCGCCTCAGCACCGTCCTCGTCATGCTGCTCGTCGCACTCGCCGGCTTCGCCCTCGCTGCCATCTGGCTGGATTTGCGCCGCACTCCCGCGGAGCGCCTCGGCCGCACCGCCGTTGTCGCGATTGCTTTCGCCGCACTGTGCGCATTCCCCGCCCGGCTGCACGCCACCTGGGACTTCAGCGAGAACCGCCGCAACTCCTTCCCGATTCCCGACGAGCGCGCGCTCCGCCAGATCCGCGCTCCTCTTCACGTCACCGTCTACCTGGCCCCCGAAGACCCTCGCCTGCTCGATCTCAACCGCGAAGTCCTCAGCAAGCTCGATCGCATCCTCCCCGGCATGACCGTCGACTATGCCGCGCGCAGCCGCGCCGGCCTGTTCGAAGGACCAGCCGACCGCTACGGCGAAGTCTGGTACGAGCTCTCCGGCGGCAAAGTAATGAGCCGCTCCGCCACCGAAGAGATCGTGCTCGAGAACATCTACAAGCTCGCCGGCATCACGCCGCCCTCGCACGCCGGTGAGGCCGATTACCCCGGCCATCCGCTCATCGCGGAGCCCGCCGGTAGCGCCCTCATCTTCCATGCACTATGGCCACTGGTAGTAGTGCTCGCCGGTTTTGTACACTTTCGGAATAGGACTCGCACATGAAAACACTTCTTCCCTTCGCTTTGGCTTTCGCCGCCGTGGCTGCCGGGCCCATCCACATCGACGTCGCCTCTGAAAAGGCTGGCTCGGAGCCGACCCATTTCCTCGGCGTCGTCGGCCACTGGGTGGTGGTCAAAGATGGCGCCCGCAACGTCCTTATGGAAGACGGCCGCGAGTGGAAGAAGAACGAGCCCTCCGGCGGACTCGCCGACAAGGCCCGCGCCATTTACGGCGCGCGCCACGAAGAGTTCATCGACAATGTCAAGGCCTTCGCCTACTTCCCCTACGCCGTGGCGCAGGGCGTGGACGACTTCCGCAACGGCGAAATCTCCATGCGCTTCCAGATGGTGGACGGCTCGCTCGACCAGTGCGCCGGCATCCTCTTCAACCTCAAGCCGAACGGCGACTACCTCACCGTCCGCTTCAACGGCAAGGAAGACAACCTCGTCCTCTGGACCTTCAACAAGGGCGTGCGCAAATTCGTCAAGCGCGGCAGCGAAGAAGTCCCTCTTCCCATGAAGACCTGGCAAAACATGAAGATCGCCGTGCACGGTACGCAACTCCAAGGCTGGCTCAACGGCAAGCTTCTGCTCGAGTACACCCTGCCCGAGCCTGTCTCCGGCAAGATCGGCGTCTGGTCCAAGACCGACAGCGTCAGCCTCTACGACGAGTACACGATCACCGCGCAGTAATCCGCTGGTCAGACGGTCGCCTTTTGCCGTCCGCCCACTCGGCGCCCGGCGCCGCTCCTCTCCCAAAGTTCCGCAATACGTCCGCTTCGTCGACGGTTTCCCTATGACCGTCACTCGCAAGGTCCAGAAATTCCTGATGCGCGAACAGGCAATCCGCGAACGCGGCCTGCCATCCATCGCCGAAACAGCGACCGCTGAAAACGCAGGGATTCGGGAGTGTGCCCAGACTCTTATCATGTTTGCAGACGGTGATAACATGATTCGGACACAGATTAGCCTCGATGCCCGGGAGTACAAGCTGGTCAAGAAAGAAGCCAAAGCCCTCGGTGTCTCTGTCGCGGAGTTCGTGCGGCGCGCCGTCCGCGACGAGCTGCCCGCCTCCGGTTCACCGCCCTGGATGCGTTACGCGGGGTTCGTGGAAACGGGCGATCTGAATTCGAGCCAGTCTATCGACGATCTGATCTATGGCACGAAAGACTGAATGCTACGTCGACACATCCGCATTCATCGCTTTCCTGGATCGCTCCGACAGCTTCCACCCTTTGTTCCGCCGGCTCTTTGCCGCGCCACCGCCGTTGCTGACGTCGGCACTGGTCATCGCAGAAGGTCATGGCTGGTTTCTGCGGCGGTACGACTCTCGCCGGGCCATTGAGTTCCTCACCTTCGTGAGCGAATTGAATGTACTGACAATCCGGCCGTTTGACCGCGACTCTATTTTCAAAGCCGCCGGGCTTATCCGCAAGTTTGACGACCAGAGGCTTACGATGGCTGACGCTCACGGCCTGACCATCATGACGGAGCGTGCAACGCGTCTGTGCTGGTCAACCGACCGACATCTCGGACTGACCGGCGTCCCGATCGCCGCCTGATTGCTTTGAAACACCTGCCGTCGAGCCGAGGGCGCGCGGCCCGATTTCGTGGTCTGCTGCTATGAGGTCACCAGCGTATTACCGCCACAACGTTCCCCGCCCCAGAATATTCCCCGGATCGAGGCGGTGCTTGACCGCGCGCATGGCCTCCAACTGCGCGGGCGAGTACTGCAGATCCAGCAGATGGGCTTTGCGCTTGCCCAGCCCGTGTTCGGCCGAGACCGTCCCGCCGAGCGCCACGGCGTGCCGCGCGAATTCCACCAGCAGGTCCGAGGCGTGCTTCGGGTCGGCGGGGTCCGAGAACAGGTTGACGTGGAGGTGCGCATCGCCGATGTGACCGAAGATGACGTAGCGGCCCGGAAATTCTTCCTCCAGGCGCCGGCGATAGTAGGCCAGCATCTCGCGGTTCTTGTCGCACGGCACGGCATAGTCGGTGTTCATCTTCAGCGCGCCGGAGCGGCGAACGGTGTCGTTGACCAGTTCCGGGAGCGTGTGGCGAAACACGCGGAACCGCTCGCGATCGGCCGCGGAAAGCGCAAACCAGCTTTCCTCCGCGAAGGCGCCCGCCTGCGCGATGCGGTCGAGCCATCGATCGATCTCCGGATCTTCTTCCGATTCCAGGTCCTGCTCGATCAGCAGCGCCGCCTGCGCCGCCTCCGGGATATCGGGAAAGCGCCCGCGCAGCAACGCCAGCGACGGCCTGTCGAAATACTCCAGCATCCTCAGATGGGCAATGCCGCGCCAGGCGTCCACCGCATCGAGCGCGCTCTGCTCGCCGGCGAAGAAAACCACTCCGCCGATGATCGCATTCGGAGCCGGCAGCAGCCGCAGGCGGGCTTCGGTGATCACGCCCAAAGTGCCCTCTGATCCGGCAAAGAGATCTACCCAGTCCATCCCGGGTGACAGCGCATATCCGGCGGTATTCTTCTTTACCGCTGGAAGCTCGACAACGCCCACGGGAAAATCGATCGCGTCGCCGCGGCCCACGTCCATCAGCCGTCCATCGGCCAGCACCACTCGCAGGCGTTCCACCCATCGCCGCGTCGAACCGTAGCGGTAACTGCGGGAGCCGCTGGCGTTGGTGGCGATGTTGCCGCCGATCGCCGACGAAGTTTCCGTGGGATCGGGTGGGTAGAACTGGCCGCTCCGCGCCGCCGCCGCGTGGATGTCGCGCAACAGCACCCCCGCGCCCGCGATAACGTAGCCGGGATGCACCTCCAGCCGCCTCAGACGTTCTAGGGAGAGCACCCAACCGCCAAGAGGAACCCGCGCGCCGGTGATGCCCGTCCCGGCGCCGGCAATCGTTACGGGAATTCCGGCGGCTGAAGCTTCCTTCATCGCCGCCATGACGCCGCCTTCGTCGGCTGGAACAATGACCTTCTCGGCGTGCCCGTGGAAACCGGAAGCATCCTCCAAATACGCTGGGTTCACCGCCGGCCCCTGGCCCCCGGCCCCAGACCCCTGCCCTCGGCCCGCTACACCTCCAGAATCACCGGCATGATCAACGGCCGTCGCGCCGTCTCCTTTACGATGTAGCGCTTCAGATCCGCGCGGATCTTTTCCTTCATGACTCCCCAATCCGTTTTCTCCTCCTGATTCGAGCCCTCGAGCGTCTTAGCGACTACCTGCCGCGCCGCCTCCATGAAAGGCGAGCCGTCTTCCGCCAGCGCGAAGCCGCGGCTGACGATTTCCGGCAGGTTTTCCATGCGGCCCGTGTGCCGGTTGATCGCGATAATGGGAAGCACGATGCCGTCTTCGGAAAGATGCCGCCGGTCGCGGATCACCATCTCCTGCACCACGTCGTCCACCGATCCCGAATCGATGCAAACGCGGCCCACCTGCACCTTCCCGGCCTTGCGCGCCCCATGGTGGTCGATTTCCAGAATCTCGCCCGACTCCATCACGAAGGAATCTTCGAGCCCGGCGAAGCGTAAGTGTTCGGCCAGCCGCGCGTGCTTGGAAAGCTGCCGGAACTCCCCGTGAATCGGCATGAAATAGCGCGGCCGGACCAGGTTCAGCACCAGCTTCATCTCCTCCACGCTGGCATGTCCGGAAACGTGCAGCGGAGGGTTCATGGTGCCGTACATCACGTCGGCGCCGCGCCGCGCCATGTGATCGATCATGCGGAAGATGGCTTTCTCGTTGCCCGGAATGATGCGCGAGCTGAGCACGACGGTGTCGCCCGCTTCCACCGACACGTGCTTGTGGTTGTCCACCGCCACGCGCGCGAGCGCCGACATCGGCTCTCCCTGTGTGCCGGAAATGAGTATGGCCACTTTCGTCGGGTCGGTCTCCATCACGTCCTGCGGCCGCAGGAGAATACCGTCGGGAATATCGAGCAGACCCAGCGAGTGCGCGATCTCGGTGACGCTCACCATGCTGCGCCCGATGACGGCCACGCGGCGCCCCGCCTCTTGCGCCAGGTCGAGTACCAGTTGGATGCGGTGTATCGACGAGCTGAAGCACGACACCACCACGCGGTGATCGGCGCGGTTGAAGATCTCCTCCATTCGCGGCCTCACCGCCCGCTCGGATTCCGTGTAGCCGGGCCGGTCGGAGTTAGTGGAATCGGAGAGCAACAGCAGAACGCCGCGCTTGCCGTAATCGGCCAGCGTGTGCAGGTCGAACAACTCATTGTCGGTGGGTGTCGGGTCCACCTTGAAATCACCGGTGTGTAGGATGACGCCGAGCGGTGTGGTAATTGCCAATGCCACCGCGCTCACGATGGAGTGCGTGACGTGGATGAACTCGATCTTGAACGGCCCTATCTCAATGATCTGCTTGGGTTTGACGGCAATGAAACGGGGTTCCTCGTCGAGCTCGTACTCTTCCAGCCGCCGCTCCACCAGCGCCAGGGTGAAGGGAGTTCCGTACACCGGAACATCAATTTCCGAAAGGAAGAAGGGCACCGCGCCGATGTGGTCTTCGTGGCCGTGCGTTAGGACCAAAGCCTTTACTTGCTCACGGTTTTCCTTAAGAAATGCGAGGTCGGGCATGACCAGGTCAACACCGAAAAGCTCTGCGTCGGGGAACATCATGCCGGAATCGACCACGATAAGATCGTCGCCGCAGCGAATCGCGGTCATGTTCATGCCGAATTCGCCCAGCCCGCCCAACGGGATCACCTGCAACTTGAGATCGGTCATTCGTTCTATTCTCAACCATACCAGGGAAGGCATGGTTTAGGTTGGTTAGCGAGGACTCAGGAATGCCATTCTTTGGCCCGCCAAAGGCCTGTGCGCTCTCGGGACGGCGCGGAAGGAACTCCGGGATGGCCCAGGTTGGACAGCGCGCTTCCGAGAATGCCTTGTAACGGCATATCTCTCGTGTTTACTACAAAATAGAAATGCTCACCTCGGGAGGTGAGCATTCTTTTCCCTGTTCTACCAGGGCGATGTTCGATGGGAGAATCAGTTTCGACGGAATCGCAACCGCCAAAACTTTGTAGTTGGATCTTATTTCCCCTGAGCCTTTAAGTCAAGAAGAAATCCGGCGCAAAATTTTTGTTCGTAACCTGTACGTTTAGGGCAACTTGTGGGAATGACAAATTTTCACGTCCAAATCCGGGAAGCTGGAAAACCGTTTTTCTACAGTCGTCATTCCATTCCAACGTAAACAAAATTGGCCGGTTAGGTTTTTAGAACGGCTCATTCCAGATGCAGGGTGATCATCGGCTCCGGTTCCGGCCCCTTCCGGAAGACCCGTGTCACGTACTTCAGCCCGCCGAAAAGCAGCCCCGAAACAAAGGCGAAGGCAGCGAGTATCCCGATCAGAATACAGATATTTAACAGCAGATTCCCCATGTTGTCGCGTTTGGTCGGAACGTACTCGTCACGGGTGATCTGGGCTTGGTAACGGATGCCTGACAGCAAACGCTCGGCCATATCGGGATCAGCCGGAGAGGCGATGACGGCGACAAACGGGCCGCTGCGTTTCGCTACGGCTCCCGGCAATTTCTGGAAATCTCCCGCCTTCTCCATGGCGATTTGCGGAGTGGGGTAGTTGAAGATCGCCAGGGTCATGTCGCCTTTCGGGCTGTGAAAGACCCCTGTCTGAGCTTCGGCCCCGTAATGAAAGCCGGCGAGGGAGGCCGAAATGGCAGGATCGAACTTCGCCAGGCTCACCGGGCCGGTGATATACCGCTCGCTGTTCGTAGCCAGGTTGTCAGTGGGCAAATAGCTGGGAAGCACCGGCAGGGCCGTCACGTCAACGTTTTTCAACCCCTGCCCAAGGCCGTCCAGCTCTGCTGCAGTCGGTTTATATCCTTCAAATAAAAACAGATACTGTCCATGTACCCACGCGAGAGAGTCGCGCGTCTCGGCCGCCAGCGTCCCCAATTTGGATGGCCCGGAGTCGGCCGGCCGCTGCCAGTCGAAGCCGGCGAGTGCACCGGTCGTGTCTTGGAACTGCCACGCCGAGACCGTCATCTTCCCACCGCCGTTCTCGTAGGTAGCCGTCTCCCGGTCCTTGAGCCCGTATTCGTCCCAAATCGCCTTATCGGCAAGCGCAGGTTTGCTCGAACCGGTGCGATGGAAAGCCCCGATCGTATCCGGCAGAATCGCGGCCGAAGCGGTCAAAGGGAGAAGAGACAAAACAAGAGCAGCCATCCGATACTTCATCTATTTCATTAGACGCCAGAAACGGCGGCGCGGCTACCGGTTGCGGGCGTTACATCCGCCATGGGGCCAGAGCTTCGAGACCGCCTGAACACGTAGGTTCGCTGGCTCAGAAGTATGCCGTGCAACGCCTTCATCGCTTCGGGTCGTCGCGGGCCGGATCACGCTTTCCGCAATCGCCTGATTCAAGGATAAGCCTCCATTGCCGACGAGGTTGTCCGGGATATCCCCAAGAGCTGTCTACCAGAGGTGCGACACTTGCTCGACTTACCGCAAGGCGAGCTAAGAGCCTTGCCCGTGACACTTCTTGTATTTCTTTCCGCTCCCGCACGGGCAAGGATCGTTGCGGCCCACCTTCTGACCCACCGTTACCTGCTTCGGACCGCTTGAGCCGTCGCCGCCCACCATCTGGAGTTCCGCCAGTTCCCGCTCCTTCTTGCGCTGGATGTTGCGGGTGAAGTCCTCCATGGTGTTCTTGGCGGCCTGCCGGCGCTGTTCTTCGGCGGCCTCCTCGGCGCGCGCGCGTTCGTCCGCCTGGCGTTCGGCTTCCTCCTCTTCTTCCTCGGTCGGGAACGGCAGCACGGGGCCGCTCTGCACGTTCACCTGCAGGAAGAACAGGTACCGCACCGTTTCGTCCTCGATGCGGTCCATCATGGCCGTGAACAACTCGTAGGACTCCTTCTTATACTCCACCAGAGGGTCTTTCTGGCCGTAGGCACGGTTGCCGATGCCCTGCTTCAACTCGTCCATCGACAGCAGGTGGTCCTTCCACTGGTTGTCGATGACCTGCAGCATGACGATGCGCTCGGTGTTGCGCATGACGTCGGGCCCGACCAGTTCTTCCTTCTCGTCGTATTTCCGTTTCAGCCGATCGTACACGGCGTCGGTCAGCTCAATGCGCGTCAGGTTGCCGAACTCCGACATCTCGATCTTGACGCCGAACTGGCTCAGCACGTCATTGCGCAGAGTGTGGAGGTCCCAGGTGTCCGGGTGCTTGTCCTCCGGGCAGCGCCTGTCGATGAACTGCTCGACGATGCCGCGCACCATGTCCATGATGCGCTCCTTCTGGTCCACGCCTTCCAACAACTGGCGCCGCATGCCGTAAACGGCCTGCCGCTGCTTGTTGTTGACGTCGTCGTATTCCAGCAGGTGTTTGCGCGACTCGAAGTTCTGCACCTCCACCGCTTCCTGCGCCTTGGCGATGCGCTTCGAGATCATCTTCGATTCGATCGGCACGTCTTCTTCCATGCCGAGCCGCAGCATCAGGTTCTGCATGCGCTCGCCGCCGAAGATGCGTAGCAGGTCGTCCTGCAGTGAGAGGAAGAATTTCGCTTCGCCGGGATCGCCCTGGCGTCCGGCACGTCCGCGCAACTGGTTGTCGATGCGCCGCGACTCGTGCCGCTCCGTGCCTACGATTGCCAGTCCGCCCATACCCACGACTTCATCGTGCTCGGCATCCGTCTCCGCCTTGAAGCCGGCATACATCGCGTCCCACTTTTCGCGCGGCACCCGGTAGAACTGGTCGAGGTGGCTGAAGTAGTAGAAGTGCTCGTCGGCCACATACTGCGCCTGCTCCGGCGGAAGCTTCTCCGCCACCTTCTCTTTCAGGCAGGCTTCCTTGGCCATGAATTCCGGATTGCCGCCCAGCAGAATGTCGGTACCGCGGCCGGCCATGTTGGTGGAAACCGTCACTGCACCTTTGCGGCCGGCCTGCGCCACGATGTTCGCTTCGCGCTCGTGATTCTTGGCGTTCAGCACCTCGTGCCTCACGCCCATCTTTTTCAGCGTGCTCGAAAGCTTCTCCGACTTCTCCACCGAGATCGTGCCCACCAGCACCGGCTGCCCGGTCTCGTTGAACCGCTTGATCTCCTTCGCCGCGTTCCGGAACTTCTCTTCCAGCGTGCGGTAAACGATGTCGGAATACTCCTTGCGCAACAGAGGCCGGTTGGTGGGGATCACGGAAACGTCCAGGTTGTAAGTCTTCTGGAATTCCGCCGCCTCCGTCTCCGCCGTACCGGTCATGCCCGACAGTTTCTTGTACATGCGGAAGTAGTTCTGGAAGGTGATGGTGGCCAGCGTCTGGTTCTCGCGCTGGATCTTTACACCTTCCTTGGCTTCGATCGCCTGGTGCAGACCGTCGGACCAGCGGCGCCCCGGCATGAGGCGCCCGGTGAACTCGTCTACGATCACCACTTCCGGACCCTCGTCGCCATCCTTCACCACGTAATCGCGGTCGCGCAGGTACAGCACGTGGCCTTTCAGCGCCGCTTCCGTGTGGTGCTTCCATTCGATGGTGTCGAGGCTGTAAATGTCCTTGAGCCCCAACAGGCGCGCGGCTTTGTCGAAGCCCTCTTCGGTAAGCGCTACCGAGCGATGCTTCTCGTCCACCGTGTAGTCGCCGGTGGTGTATTTCTCGCCCGGTTCCTTGCCCTCGATCACCTCACCGCGAATCAGCTTGGGGATGATGCGGTTGGCCTTGTAATACTTGTCGGTGGATTCCTCGCTCGGACCGGAAATGATCAGCGGCGTGCGCGCTTCGTCGATAAGGATCGAGTCCACTTCGTCGACGATGGCGTAATGATGCCCGCGCTGTACGCAGTCTTCGATCCGGAACTTCATGTTGTCGCGCAGGTAGTCGAATCCGAATTCGTTATTGGTGCCGTAGGTGATGTCGGCGTTGTAAGAGTCTTTACGCTCTTGATCGTCCAGGTCGTGCACAATCACGCCGACCCGCATGCCCAGGAAGCGGTAAAGCCGGCCCATCCATTCCGAGTCGCGCTTGGCCAGGTAATCGTTCACCGTCACCACATGAACGCCCTTGCCTCCGAGCGCGTTCAGATAGCATGGTAGGGTGGCGACGAGCGTCTTTCCTTCGCCGGTCTTCATTTCGGAGATCTTACCGTGGTGCAACACCATGCCGCCGATCAACTGCACGTCGAAATGGCGCATGTTAAGCACGCGCCGCCCCGCCTCGCGAACCACCGCGAAGGCTTCGACCAGCAGGTCGTCAATCGACGTGCCCTGCGCCAGCCTTTCTTTGAACTCGATGGTCTTGGCAGCCAGGTCGATATCGGAAAGCGCCTGCATCTGAGGCTCGAGCGCCCCAATGGCCGCCACAATCGGCTGCATCTTCTTGACTTCGCGCTCGTTTTTGGTGCCGAAGATCTTTGCCAGAATGGCATCAACAATCATGAATGGTCTCGATACGGTGGGGAGTCCGCAATCTTTATTTTACCGCGTGTGAAACGTCCGTCCAATGGACAAGACGACCGACCGAGGACCCGATTAGCCGCCGCGCGCCGGCCGTCATCCGCGTGCCGGTTCTACGGGCCCGTTCTGAGAGGCGATTTAACGCCCCCGCGGTTCCGTTCGCAAGGGAAAAGGCGAAAACCTTGCTACACGCCCCGGCCGGCCTGCGGCCGCTCAATCGAGTCCTGCTTCTGCCATTCACCAGCCTTCCTGGCCTTTCCCTCCAGCCGGCGATTCGCGGGTCACAACGGACAAAACCCCCGCTATGGCTCATGCCAAACCGTGCAAGAGAAAGGCCAAAGCGCAGCTAAGCCCTTACCGCCGAGACGCGGCGGAGCAGAGATTTCACGGAGAAATGCTCTGGAGATTCTTCTCCCCGTCCCCCTCCGTTCTCTCCGTTGCTCCGCGGTTGATTGGAAAGCTACTATCGACATATGGAGCGGCGCACCTTCCTCTTGACCCTGGCCGCCGCCCCCTTAACCGCCCAAACGCCCAGGCTGCAGACCTTTCCGGGGGAAGTCCGCCGCTACCAGGACCCGACCACCGATCTCGATGTCTTCCGCCTCAGCGAACCGGCACATTCGAACGTCCTCCCTGCCTGGTATAGCCGTCCACTTTCGCGCAGCAGCGCACAACTGGTGTTCGCGTCCGACCGCACCGGTACACTCCAGCCCATCCGGATGAACCTGAAAACCGGGGAATCACACCAGCTAGCCGACGCGGCAGAACTGGATCCGTCTTCCGTTACCTTTACCCCGGATGCGCGTTCCTGCGTCTACTTTGCCGGAAGGTCGCTGGTCAGCGTCAACCTGTCCACCCTGCGAACGCGAACGCTGTATCAGATTCCCGAGGGTTGGGACCGCGCAGCCGGCATGAGCGTCGGGCCCGACGGCACCCACGCCACGTTCGCCGAGCGCCGCGGTTCCAACTCGCGCCTGCGCATGGTGTCACTGATACAGGGTGTACCGCGCACGGTGATCGAAGGGCCGTTCGCCATCTCGCACCCCATTCACCGGCCTATGCGCGCCCAGATTCTCTATCATCGCGGCGACAACGAGCTGTGGATGGTCAATGCCGACGGCCAGCAGAATCGCGCGCTTAAGCTTGCCGCCGGCCGTTCCGTTGGCGCCAATTGGACCGCGGACGGCAAGAGCATCCTCTACCTGAACCACCCCGAAGATCCCAAGCAGCTCCGCGCCATACGCGATCTGGTGCCGGACACTGGCGCCGACAAGCTGGTGGCCAAGACCAGTCAGTTTGCCGCCTTCGCCTTCAATCGCGACGCCTCAGTTTTCGCCGGCGCCAGCGCCAACAAAGGCTCGCCGACCGTGCTCATCCTTCTCCGCGTTACCGCGCGCGAGCGCACGCTATGCGAGCACAAAGCTACGGACCCGGAGGCCGTCACTCTGTTCTTTTCCCCCGACAGCCAGCGGATATACTTCCAGAGCGATGGCGAAGGAAAACCCGCCATCTATTCGCTGCACGTGGAGAGATTGGTGGAGAAGACGGACGACAGCTATGAACTTTGAGAACTTTGGTTGCGCGCTACGAGCTTTAAAGACCCGCGACAAACCCGCGCGGCTTTAAAGCGCTCGTAGCGCGCAGCTTGTAGCGCGAGGCTACCGGCTAACCACTTCCTTCGGCGTCGCCAGATAGCCCACAATCTGGTCCTTCTGAATCGTGTTGATCACCAGCTCGTACGGCGTGTGGCCGCCTTTGGCGACGTAAAACTGCACCGGCTCATTGAGGTTCTTGTCTTTCTTGTCTACCTGCTTGTCGTCGGCGATGATGTAAACCGAGTACTTATTGTGCTTGGGGTCAGCCTTGTCGAGCCTCATCATGATGTCGCCGACGCGGACGGGCTGCTTGGTCTTGGCCAGCTTGACATCGAAGTAGTTGCGCTCGCCGCGCAGCTTCAACGCCGACAGTTCCTTGCCGTTAGTGGCGATGAGTCCGCTGGCGACGCCCAAGTCGCCGGTCACCGACTTCAGGTCGGCAACTGTCTTGTCGAGCTGTGCCTGCGTCGCGGATTGTGCCGTCTTCACGGTGCCAACGTCTGTGGAAACGTCCGCGATCTTGGCATTGGTGGCCGTGGATTCCTGCTTCACTTCGCTGAACTGCGAATCCACTTGCTGCCGCATCTTGGCCTCTTCGGCCTGAATGTTCTTCTGAATTAAATCGGCGCGCGCCAGCGCCTCCTGCTTGGCCTGGCTGGACATGTTCTGCGCCTGGGCTCGAGCAGCCTGCAGTTCTTCCTTCATCGCTTCCAGATGGCGCTGCTGGGCCGCCGACGTCACCGAGTTGGCGTCTTTCAAATTGCTGATATCGGTCTTGAGCGACTCCTGCATCTTGGCCATATCCGTCCGCACGTGATCGATTTGCACGTACAGATAGATGTTGGCAGCCACCAAGGCGATGATGGCCCCGGCAACCAGCGCGGTCATCAGGCCGGATCGCTGTGGCTCCGGAGGATGAGTAAAAGTAGGTGTGGGACTCACGTCAAAAAAACTCCTTATTAATCAGTATAGATGCGCCAAGGGCCCGTTTCCGTTACGTAGGGGATAGCTCAAATACGTCACCCGGTTTGGCGATGTGTACCTCCAAACCATACTGCGAATTCAATAGCTTGGCCAGCGTTTGGGCCTGCTGCGGTTCTCCGTGTACAAGGAAAACACCCCGCAAACCGCCGGCGAAAGGTTCGATCCAGTTCAGCAGCTCATGCTGATCGGCATGGCCGCTCAACTCGTCAAGGCTGGAGATCTCCGCCCGCACGCGCTTTGGCTCGCCGAAGATCTGGACTTCCTGCCACTTTTCGACGAGCTTGCGGCCGAGCGTGTCCGCTGCCTGAAATCCGGTGATCAAAACAGTATTCCGCGGGTCCTCTATGTTGTTCCACAAATGGTGTAGGATGCGTCCCTGCTCGCACATACCGGAGGCGGAAATGATCACCATGGGGCCGTGCAGGTCGTTCAGTTTCTTGGATTCCGAGGCCTCGCGAACATACTGCAGCCGCTGGAAGCCGAAGGGATCCTCGTGGTTGGTCAGGAAGGCGCGCGCCTCGTCGTCGAAGCATTCCGGATGAGCGCGGTGCACCGCCGTGACGTTAACCGCCAGAGGGCTATCCACGAAGATCGGGATGTTGGGAATCCGTTTCTGATTGGCTAATTCGTGCAACAGGACGACCAACTGCTGCGTGCGGCCAACGGCGAATGCCGGAACGATAATGCGGCCGCCGCGCCGCGCTGTGCGATTTACCACGTCCGCCAGTTTGTTCACCACGTGCGACGCGCTCTTGTGCAGGCGGCCGCCATACGTGCTTTCCAGGATCAGATAATCGGCCGCCGGCATGACTTCCGGGTCGCGGATGATGGGCAGGTTGGGACGTCCCACGTCGCCGGAAAAAGTCAGCGTTATGGTTTTCCCACCTTCGGTTTCGTTGAGGATCACCGACGACGATCCCAGAATGTGTCCCGCATCGTATGCCGTGTAGACCAGGTTCTCCGTCAGCACCTGCGGTTCGTGATAGGGCACCGCATGGAACAGCGGCAGGGTGCGCTCCGCATCTTCCATGGTGTAGAGCGGCGTAACGTGACCGTTTACCAGGCCCTTCGATTTCCGGTGCTCGCGGCGTTTGTTCAGGAACTCCGCGTCTTTTTCATGGATGTGCGCCGTGTCGCGCAGCATCCAGTTGCAGAGATCGACGGTGGCGGGGGTGGTATATATGGGACCGTTGAAGCCGTTTTTGACCAGCGTAGGCAGGTTGCCGCTATGGTCGATGTGCGCATGCGACAGCACCACCGCATCGATGGACGAGCCGCTGAACGGAAGGCAGCGGTTCTTCCTGTCGGCATCGCTGCGCCGCCCCTGGTTCAACCCGCAATCGAGTAGAAACCGCTTCCCGCCGGACTCCACCAGGTGCATCGATCCGGTCACCTGTCCCGCGGCACCCCAAAACGTAAGCTTCATGGCTTGTTTTCCGAAAGGAAAATGGTACCAAAGCGAACAGCTTTTCAGCTATCAGCCATCAGCTATCAGCGGTTTCACTGATCCGCGGAAAGCGAAATCTTGACATGGTTGCTATTACGTCCTACGATATTACGCGGGACGTAATAACTTGAGCGATCCAGGTTTTCTCGTACTGGCCAGCCTGGCCGATGGCGCCAAACACGGCTACGCCATGATGGAAGATATCGAGGTCTTTGCCGGCGTGCGCTTGGGCCCGGGCACGCTCTATGGCGCTATCACGCGCCTCGAACAGCGCGGCTGGATCAGGCCCGTTCCCTCCGAAGACCGGCGCCAGCCCTACGAGATCACCGCGCTCGGAAAGACCCACCTCGAGGAGCAACTGGCCGGGCTGAACATGGTGGTGCGCACCGCCCTGCGGAGGCTGAAGCACGCATGACCCCTCCCATCCGTTGGGCTGCCCGTCTCTATCCCGCACGATGGCGCGAGCGCTACGGCGCCGAATTCTCCGCCCTGCTGGACGATATGCGCCCAGGCTGGCGCGACTTCTTTGACGTTCTCGGAGGAGCGATTCTCATGCAACTGAACTTGCCGGGCAGTGGAAAACTCGTAGCCGCGCTGGCAGCGGCAGGCCTCATCGTGGCAGCTGTGGTAGCCTTGCGCAGCGAGGACCGCTGGGTTTCCACCGCCGTCATGCAGATCCAGCCGGAAAATTCGGGGGACCGGTCGACCGTGCTGAACAAGCTGAACGAAGCGCAGCAGGAGGTTTTAAGCCGCCATTCCCTGGCCCAAATCATCGTGGCCGAGAATATCTACCAAAAGGAGCGGACCACCGATCCTCTGGAAGACATCGTCCAGAACATGCGCAACCACTCCCTCAAGATTCGCATGGTCGAATCGAGAGCCGCCGCGGCGTTCACCGTGTCATTTGAATATCCCGACCGCTATAAAGCGCGGGCAGTGGCGCGAGACGTGACGACGGCCTTCCAGCAACAGGTCAATCAATCGCGCGGGCCAGCGGTGAAACTGCTGGATCCCCCTACCCTGCCGCAGACCCCCGTCAGCCCCAATCGGTTTCGAATGATCGCGGCGGGCCTCGCTATAGGCCTTGCAGCCGGCGTGATCCTGCTCGGAATCCGCCGCTGGCCCGCCATCGCCCTATGCGGCATAACCGCCGCCGGCTTGGCGTGGGCCGTCTCGCAGCTCGTTCCGACACAGTACATCTCAACCGCCGTGATTACCGTGGCCGATGAAGACACCGCCCAACGGATCGTCCAAGACCTCACCACACGCACCTATCTGGCCTCGCTCGTGGAAAAAATGAACCTGTACCCCGAGGAGCGCAAAACGAAGCCCTTGGAAGATATCGTCCAGACAATGCGAAACCGTGTCGGAATTCAGTTCGTCGGCATCCCCCAAGGCCGTGCCCTTGCCGTCTCATATATGAGCGAAGACTCGAAGTTCACCGCGCAAGGGGTGACGCGCGCGTTGGTGGGGGAGGCCCTGCAGGTTGCGGCGCCCGCTCTCACGGGCAAGCGTATCACCCTCCTCGATCCCGCCAGCCTTCCCGAACATCCTGTCTCGCCGGACCGCCCCGCCTGGCTCTTATCCGGCCTGCTGGCGGGCCTCCTCCTCGGCATCGCCTGGACCATCATCCGCCGCTTCCGGGCGCCCGCCCAAGCCCACGCCTAGAACGCCCCGCTTGCTTTACGTTCGTGGCTCCGAAAGGTCTATCGGAGCCGCCACTTGCTGCTCGACCGTCAGGGAGCGGAGTCCCTCCAAACGACACGCGAGCCCTCACCTCCCAGCTCCCTATGCTCCCTCGGCTCCTCCCCTACGGCAAATTCGCAATTACATTCGGCACATTCCTCTGCCGCAGCAGGCTATTGAAATCCGCCACTTCCTTCTCCAGCAGCAGCTTCAAATGCTGCTGCTGCGTCGCCGCCTGCTCCTTCAGTTCGTCGTTTACCGCGACCTGCTGCGTGGTCGGCTGATAATCCGAGCTTTCGATGCCCTGCGCCAGGTAGCTCATCTTAGCGATCAGCTTGGGCGTGAACCGCACGTCGTCCTGCCCGCGGCCCGTCACCTTCAAAGGAATCAGGTTGTCTTCAATGGCGATCAGCTTGTCGCTGAGCTGGTCTGCCGCGCTGCGCATAGGTGCGCTCGCTTCCTCGTTGCCCAGGGCCGACTTCAACTCGAGCAGCTGCGCGCGCAGCGATTCGATCTGGTTCACCGCGTCCGCCAGGTTGTTCATCGTCCCTTCGAGCGACGTCAGCAGTTTCGTCTGGATCTGTATGTCGCCCTCGGTGCCGTTGGAATGCGGGTCCTTCAACACCTTGAGCGGCTGCGTGTAGTCCTTGCCCGCTACAGTCAGCTTCACGGTATAGCTGCCCGGAGGCGCCAGTAGCGAAATCGGACGTTCGCCCGGCGCGGCGCGCCAGCCCTGCGCATTCAGCGTGACTTCAGGCGCGTACATCGGCGCGGTGCGCAGTCGGATCGGCTTCGTGGGTTCGAACCGCAGGTCCCACCACACGCGGTTAAGGCCCTGCTGCGGAGCGTGATTCAACGTGCGAACCGTGCGCCCGCTCGCATCCACAATCTGCAAGCGGACCTGCCCGGACGGCGCACCTTTCAGGAAGTAATCGACCGACGCGCCATACGGCGGGTTCTGCCCTACGGTCGGATCGTTGGGCATGGCTTCCGGCGCTGTGGCGTTGCGGAAACGGTAGGCATCGCGCGGCGTGAACAGCGTGGCGTCGGCCGACAGCGTCTGCGCCGTCATCTGTTCGAGGGGCGTGATGTCGTCCATGATCCAGAAGCCGCGGCCGTACGTCGCCAGCACCAGGTCGTGGAAATGCGGCTGGATGGCGATCCAGTAGACCGGCGCGTGCGGCAGGTTCGATTGCATCCGTTGCCAGTTGGCGCCGTCGTCGAACGAAACGTACAGCGCGTTCTCTGTTCCCAGGAACAGCAGCCCTTTACGCATTGGATCTTCGCGGACGCAGTGCGCATAGCTCAACATGCTGTGCGGAATGCCATTTGTGATTAGCGTCCAGGTCTTGCCGAAATCGGAGGTCTTGTAGACGAACGGATCGCGGCTATTCACCTGGTGCCCGTCCACCGTCAGGTACGCCGTGCCAGCATCCCAGCGCGAAGCTTCGATATTCGAAACCGTCCCCCACTCCGGCATGCCGGGAAGATTGGCGGTGACATTGGTCCAGTGCTGGCCGCCGTCTTGCGTGAGCTGCACCAGGCCGTCGTTAGTTCCGGCCCAGATCACGCCCGCCTGCTTGGGCGATTCGGCGAGGGCAAACACCACGCCGGCGTATTCCACGCCGATGTTGTCGCCGGTCAGGCCACCGGAAAATCCCATGTGCGATTTGTCGTTGCGCGTCAAATCGGGGCTGATGATTTTCCAGCTCTGTCCCTTGTCGGTCGTCATGTGGACGTACTGGCTGCCGGCATAAACCTTATTGTGGTCGTGCGGCGAAATCAGAATCGGAAACTCCCAGTTGAAGCGATACTTCACTTCCCCCGCGGTGGCGCCGTCGACTTTCTCGGGCCAGATCTCCACATTGCGTGCCTGGCGGTTGCGCTCGTCGAAGACCGTCACGATTCCGCCCACGCTGCCCGAGCCCGACGCACTCGACCAGATAATGTTCGGGTCATCCGGATCCGGTGTAGCGAAGCCGCTCTCGCCGCCCGTCACCGAGTGCCAGTCGCTCCGTGGAATGGGCCCGCCGGTGGGTGGGCCGCCTGCCCCGCCCCGTCCACCGCGGCCTCCGCGTCCGCCACCACCACCGCCGCCGAAGCCTCCGGCCTGTTGCGTTGCGGCCGCGGACTCAGGATTCGGAGGCGCCCCTGGTATCTGCGATTCGGGATCGGGCGCCGCGAAACCGCCGCCGAACCCGCCGCGCCCGCCGGCCAGACTGTTGCTCGGGCCGCGATAGCTTGATCCATCTTGCTTGTTGCCGTAGACAAAGTACGGCACCTGGTTATCTACCGTCACGTGGTACATCTGCGCGATCGGAAACTGCACGCGCGCCCACGTCTTTCCGCGATTCACTGTGATCCCGATGCCGCCGTCGTTGGCCACCACCATGCGGTCGCCGTTCGTAGGGTCGATCCACATGTCGTGGTTGTCGCCGCCCGGCGCGGCGCCCTGCGCCAGGGTGCGGCCGCCATCGAGGGAGTGCGAAAACGCGGCGGAAAGGAAAAAGATTTCGTTTTCGTTGTCCGGCGCAACCGCGCAGCGCGTGTAATAAGCCGAGCGTCCCTGTAGCTGCCGGTCATAGCTCATAATCTGCCATGTGTCCCCTGCGTTGTCGGAACTCCAAAGCTGCCCGCGGCCCGTCGGTTTGCCGTCCATCGGCACGCCGTCTCCGCTTTCGATCAACGCATAGACACGGCTCCCTCGCTTGGCCACGGCCACACCGATCTTGCCGACGGGCGTGTTCGGCAGCCCGTGGCCGGTGAGGTGGTGCCACGTCAGGCCGCCGTCGGTCGACTTGTATACTCCACTGCTCGGCCCGCCGCTCGTGCGCCCCCAGGTGTGCATCTCCAGTTGCCACATGCCTGCATACAGGATGCGCGGGTTGTTGGGATCCATGGCGATATCCGAGCAGCCAGTGTTCTCGTCGGCGAACAAGACCCGCTGCCAGGTAGCGCCAGCGTCGGCGGTGCGGAAAACTCCCCGCTCCGGCTGCGGCCCGTACGCGTGGCCTAGCGCGCAGGCCAGCACGATATCGGGGTTCCGCGGATCGATGATCACGCGACCGATGCGTCCTGTCTTTTCGAGTCCGGTATGCGTCCATGTCTTCCCGGCATCGGTCGATTTATAGATGCCGTTGCCCACCGAAATATGGCTGCGGATGAAGGTCTCGCCCGTGCCCGCCCAGACGATATTCGGATCACTCGGCGCTACCGCCAGCGAACCCACCGAAGAGACGTCCTGCGAGTCGAAGATGGGCTCCCAATTGGTGCCGCCATCGATGGTCTTGAAGATGCCGCCGGACGCGGCGCCGACATAGTACACATTCGGATCGCCCGGAATTCCGGCTGCCGAGATCACACGGTTTCCCACCGGCCCTATGTAGCGGAAGCGCAGCTGATTGAGCCGGTCCGGCGCCGGCGCCTGTGCGAATGCGATGGCAGCAGCCGAGTAGAAGACGGCTGTCCTGACGAACGACATGAGAACCTCCAAGTTGATTGGAGGCATGATATCACCCGCTGGACGCTGCTGTGCGGCCGCTGCCGCCGAACTCCGATGTGTGCTGGCACATAATCGGCACCGGTGTCTCCGGCAGGCGATTTTCTAACTGCAGTCGGAACGTAGTCGCCGATCTAGGTGCAGGGCGTTTGCGTCCGTTTGATGACGATTTGAGATTTCCGGCCCCTTCCGTCTTTTAACCGTTGTGTTTGTGTGTGGCTCGGTACGTTTGTCGTCCTCTAGCCCGCCACCCGATGCAGGCACGATCCTTACTGCAATAGAATTGGAGTGTTCAGTCCAGGAGACCGGGGAAGTGGCGCTATAAAAGCCGGCAGGACTCGTCGCGTGGTTGAGGTTCGGCAAGCCCGAGGGCGCATCTTCCGGCTCTTACAAGGAACCGCCGGAGGGAGCAAATGGCTGACGCAAACCCTGAATATGCCCGCGTACCCCTTGAACCGAGCGCGTTGAGGCGAACAAGGATCAGCGCCATTGGTGACATCCCGTGGGGTACGCACCTTTGCCAGTTCTATCAGGACAAGCAGGACCTGATCGACATTTTGGTCCCTTATTTCAAGGCGGGCCTTGAGAATAACGAGTTCTGCATGTGGGTTACGGCCGAACCACTTCGCTCGGCGGAGGGCAAGGCTGCCTTGGCGGCTAATGTTGAAAACCTCGAAGCGTACATCGCCAACGGACAACTGGAGATTGTGGACACTGAGTGGTACACCGGCGGTGGGGAGTTCGAGTCCGATCGGGTACTTCAGAGCTGGGTTGACCGGCTCGAAGCGGCAAGGCGACGAGGGTTTGCCGGATTGAGGCTGACCGGAAATCCGTCCTGGTTGGAGAGGCCTGAGTGGCACGGCTTCATGGAATATGAGGCCGCTGTTGACGGAATTTTCGGGCAGCGTCGAATGCTGGCGATTTGCACGTACAGCCTGTCGAAATGCGACGCCCTTCAGATCATGGACGTGATTAGCAACCACAAATTTGCCCTGGTGAAGCGCGCGGGTAAATGGGAGGTTATAGCCCACGAGGATACTGTTATACAGAAGAACCGTCTAACTGCCGTTCTTGAAGCCCTCCCTGCTGGTGTGGCTTTGATCGATGTCCAAGGTCGCAAGGTTGAATCCAACGCCGCATTCGACCAGGTCTGGGCTGGGCCTCGGCGCGCTACCCGCTTTGAAGATCATGCCGCCTGCAAAGCCTGGTGGGCGGACACGGGACGGCCGGTCCAGCCGGATGAGTGGGCATCAGCACGGGCTGTTCGGAAGGGGGAAACCGTCGTCAACCAGGAACTGCAGATCGAACGGTTTGACGGCAGTCGCGCTTTTGTTTTGAACAGCGCTGCCCCCATCCGCGATGCACACGGTCGGATTTCGGGCAGTGCGGTGGCGATTGAGGATGTCACCAACGTAAAGCATGCCGAGGAGGCGCTGCGCGAAAGCGAATCTCGCTTCCGCGCCCTGGTGACCACCACTTCCGACGTCGTTTACCGTATGAGCCCGGATTGGAAGACGATGCTCTCTCTCCGCGGCCGTGACTTCATCCCCGACACGGAAGAGCCGAGCGGCACGTGGCTTCAGAAGTACATTCATCCTGACGACCAGCCGCACGTGATGGCGTCGATTGGCGAAGCCATCCGTACCAAGAGTACATTCGAACTCGAACACCGGATACGGCGTGTAGACGGCAGTCTGGGGTGGACGTTCTCTCGCGCTGTTCCCATCCAGAATGCGAATGGCGAAATCGTCGAATGGTTCGGCGCCGCTTGCGATATCACCGAACGCAAGCGGGTTGAAGAGCAGTTGCGCTGCAACCAGGCCCAGCTCATAGACTCGCAGCGTCTGGCTAATGTGGGGAGTTGGGAACGGGACGTCGCAACCGGAAAGCTCCGCTGGTCGGATCAGATGTATCGGATTTACGGGCTGGCGGACCACGCGCAACCGGTCTTTCAGACGTTTCTGAGCCTGGTCCATCCCAAGGACCTGGGAATCATTTCGGAAGCCCAGAAGAGAGTCCTTGCGGCCAACGTCCCGATTGAAGTGGAGTACCGGATTACACGACCGGATGGGGAAGTGCGGTTTATCCGCTCCATTGCCGAGGTGGTCACGAACGAGCAGGGCGCTCCGCTGCGTTTCGTCGGCACAGATCAGGACATTACGGAACAGGTCAAGGCAACCGAGCTGTTGCGGGAGAGCGAAGCGCGGCTGAAGAGCGCCGAGCGCATGGCCCATGTCGGAAATTGGATCTGGGACATCAAGGTCAACCGGGTGTCGTGTTCCGAAGAACTACTTCGGATCTTGGGCCAGCCCCCGGATTTCGAGCCAAGTTACGAGGAGTCCTTCCAGCTAGTCGCGCCGCAAGACAGGGAAAGAGCGGCGGAATGGGTAGAGGCCTGTCTTGCCAAGAGGAGAGGGAGCAACATTGAGGCTCGGATTCTCCGGCCGGACGGCGACGTACGGACAGTGGTTTGCAGGTCCCGGGTGCTGCTGGATGAAGACGGCTCGCCGGTGCGGATGTTCGGCACCTGCCAGGACGTGACCGCCACCAGGCGCGCGCAGGACGAAGCATTCGCAAGGCAAAAGCTGGAGAGCTTGGGAACGCTGGCCAGCGGTATCGCGCATGACTTCAATAACCTGTTGGGCGCCATGCTAGCCCAAGCGGAACTGGCGACGGCGGAGCTGGCTACCGGGTCACATGCCGATGAGGCGTTGAAGCAGATCCGGGAGGTGGCGATTCGTGGTTCCGAGATCGTCCGTCAATTGATGATCTATGCCGGAAGGGAGGGGGACGTCCTCGAGCTGACCGACCTATCGAAAGCCGTAGAGGGCATGCTGGGGTTGCTCCAAGTCAGTGTGTCGAGACACGCGACCATCGTTACGGACCTTGCCGAGAATCTACCGGCAGTCAATGCCCGCCCCGCACAGCTTCGGCAAATTGTGATGAACTTGGTCGTGAATGCTTCGGACGCGATAAAAGACCGCGATGGAATCATCCGCCTGACCACCAGATGCGCCACCGTGGGCCACGACACTGGCGTGAGAACATCCGATCGACTGGCTCCCGGCGAGTACGTGGAACTGGAAGTTTCTGATACCGGCATTGGCATGTCGCCGGAAACCATGTCCCGCGTGTTTGACCCGTTCTTCACGACGAAATCGGCGGGCCGCGGCCTTGGCCTTGCGGTGGTCCACGGCATCGTCCGGAATTTAAACGGGGCAATCCGTGTCCATAGCGAATTAGGAAGCGGCGCGACCTTTCAGATCCTGTTGCCTGGCGCCGCAACCGCGGCCAGCGCAACTACTGGTAGAGTCGCCGGCCTTGATGAAGCACCTGCGCCTTCCCGGGAGGCCACGGTACTCGTTGTGGAAGATGAGCATCCGCTTCGCTTGGCTGTCGCCAATATGCTGGGCAAGGCAGGCTTCAGGGTCCTCCAAGTTGATAATGGATCAGAGGCAATCGAGCTTCTCCACGCTACCGGTGAGATTGACGCAATCCTGCTGGATCTGACGATTCCGGGCGCCCCCAGTCACGAAGTACTTGCCGAGGCCATGCAGGTCTGGCCAAGCATAAAGATAATTCTGACGAGCGCATACAGCGAGGAGACCGCAAGAGCGGTTCTAAACGGACCGCAAGTCAGCGGTTACGTTCGTAAGCCCTTTCAGTTCGAGCATCTTGTCCGAGCGCTCCGGAGTGTCCTGGCATCGAATGTTACAGCACAGAGCGGTTCGCCGATGATTTGATGGGGTCATATTGCGATGAACCAGTCCCGTGGACTCTTGCCGCCTTTGGCCAGACTCCACCTGCGCGCCTGTCCTTCGAAGTCGCTTCTGTCAAACCATCTCCGCTGCCCGGCGATGTAACCTTTTGCCGAAAGTGCAGTACCTGTCAACGAAACGAACCGCGAGCGTATCAACATCAAAGGAGGGCGATGCCATGAGATCTCTGCTTGTCGCCTCCACGATCCTAGGCTTGGCTGGTCTGGCTGCCGTCGCACAACCCGCATCGCACGACAATCTCACTTTTGAGGTCGCATCCGTCAAGTCGCATGTCTTCGGTGCGCCGGGATCAACCGGCAGAACCGGCATTGAGGAAGACGCCGCGCAGGTACGAATCGAGAATCTGCCCCTGCGAGTGCTGATCGCCATCTCATACGGCTTGAAATCACGCGAACAACTATCGGGACCGGCGTGGCTCGACACCGCCACTTTCGATATCGTCGCCAAGCCGCCGTCAGGCTACGAACGCGGGCAGCTCCCCGCCCTCCTCCGCAATCTCCTGATCGATCGTTTCAAGCTCAGCGTTCACCACGAAACCAAGCCGATCTCCGGATTCGCGCTCGTGGTTGCCAAAAGCGGCCTCAAACTCCACGAGTCGACCGGTCCGAGAACCTATCACACCGGACGTCCGGGGCTGATCGAAGGAAATCAATTCTCCATCGAGCAACTGGCCGGGACACTCGGAAACCTGCTCGGCACGCGCGTCCTCGACCAGACCGGCCTTAGCGCCATCTACGATCTCAAACTCGAATGGACACCCGAGGCACCAGCCCAGTCCGTTGCGGGCGCCGAACCGGCATCCGCCGCCGACCCCGGTCTTTCCCTCTTTGCGGCCCTGCAGGAACAACTCGGCCTGAGATTGGCGCCGCAAAAGATTCCGGCGGACGTCGTCATCGTCGATCATGTCGAACGTGTGCCCGCCGAGAATTGATGCGGCTCCCTTACTGCGGCCTCACCACGGTCCCCCGCCGGCACACTCTTGCCACCCAGATTCCGGATTGGGCGGGACCGTCGAGGATGCGGCCGGCATCTTGGGCGACTCACAGCCATCGGGAGGAATCATTACGCGAAATGGAGCGCCGGCAGGCAGGCTCTCGAATCTGGGGACTCCGGAATCGACTTTGGCACGTGCCCGGCCACGAGACTCTGAACACCCGCAAGTCAAGCGGGCTGAATGGGATGGAATGGTGGACGAGATGGGATTCGAACCCACGACCCCGGCGTTGCGAACGCCGTGCTCTCCCAGCTGAGCTACTCGCCCGTGTTCGAGGGACCTCTCCAATATAGCAGAGTGACCTGCTCACGAATCGCGCTGATCGTGCGGGGGCGCTTTCATTGCGTGGCCGTCCGACTTCTGCTTCCGCCGGTTGGCCCAATACTTACGCATCCGCTTGGAGACTTCCTCGCGCTCCTCGGCATTCATGGATTTTCGGCCTCGCCGCTTCCCGAGCGGGGGAAATCCCGTCATTCCGCCGACTCGTTGTAATTCTTCCAGCGAGGCAATCGCGCGTTCCAGCTTCTCTTTTTCAGCGTACAGATCCTGCAGAGCTTTATATAGGTCCATCGCGTGTCGACCGCCAACCGCAAGCGGTGGTGGGCTGATCATCCGAATGTTACATCGGATGCAATGGTCATTTCCACGTGTTTATCCCATCTACCGGAGGAAAAATGGCCACCGGGGTACCACCGTGATCCAGTGTCTGGAAATGGCTAGGTATAGTGCCCCCGCTAATAGCAATAGTACAGCCATACCAATCGTCAGGGTGACTCTCCAGGGGAATTTCCTGTTCTCCCGGCGTAATACCAGGATATAGCTCGCGAAGACGCCTACATAAAACAGCCCGCACATGGGCACCGCGAACAGCATCATGTTGAATGCGTCGGGGGTCGGTGTGACGACAGCGGCGATAATAAATATGATCAATATCGCGTAACGGCTGTGTCGGATTAGGAATCCCGGTGTGACAATTCGCAACAAGGTCAGGAAAAAAATAATTACGGGCAGTTCGAAGACAACGCCCACGCCAAGCACGACATTGACGAAAAGGTTGAAGTACTCGTCCACCGAGACTACTGGTGTGATGTGCTTACCCAGGCCGATACCCAGCAGGAAGGTAAGAGCGAAGCGGAACGCCACGAAGTACGCGAAAACGCCACCCAAAATAAACAGACCCGCCGAACAAAGGATAAACGGGACCGCGAACCTTCTTTCCCGCCGGTACAGGCCGGGCGCAATGAATGCCCATACCTGATAGAGAACCCAGGGCGAAGCCAGAAAAATCGCGCATACAATCGGCAGCTTGAACCAAATCACGTTGAAGCTTTCCATGGGCGTGATTTGGGCGAGGGTTGGCGGATTGACGTGAAGCTGTTCGAGTGCGTGGGTGGCGGGTTGGCTGACGAACTCCCAGAGAGGATCGCAGAACAACAGGCTGATGAGAAAGGCGGCCGCCACTCCCATCAGAGCCCGGAGAATCCGGCTGCGCAGTTCCTGGAGATGCTCCAGAAACGACATCCGCACCATACCTTCGTCGTCATCGTCTCCGTCGCTCCCGCCAGGAGGCGGAGGAGGCGGCGTGCTGCCGCCTCCGAAGCGCCGCCGCGCCTTCTCCAACATGGTGGTGGGGACAGACCCCTGGCTGGGAGCCGCGCTCCCTATGCTTACGTCAGGTGAATCCATTCGCTATGCTTTATGCTCGGCCGTCGTAGAAGCTTCCGGGTGGTGTTCGCCCGCTCCGTGCGGTCCCTGTTCCACGGAGTTCTGGGCTATCGTGCCTTCCGGCGCGACGGCTACAGGCGATTCGGCGCCCTGAGTTGCGGGTTCGCTTTCGGTGGGTGTGTTGGACGAGGCGGAATCGTAGGTTTGCGAGTCGTAAGAGCCGCCATAAGCTCCATCGGCTCCTTCATACGAAGAATAGTCGTAGTTGTAGCTGTCGTACTGATACTGGTTGACGACTTCCTTCACCCCGGTTTCCGCTTCCAGGTTCTTCATTTCCCGGTCGAACGTGTCCTTGAGTTCGTTGGAGGCTCGGCGAAAGTCGCTGACCGCCTTGCCGATAGTCCGACCGATTTTAGGTAGCTCTTTGGGACCGAACAGGAGCAACGCAAGAAGAAAAATGATCACCATCTCCTGCGTGCCCAGGGTTCCAAACATCAGACTTCCTCCATGAGGTTTTCTAACTCATGATAGCAAATCGGCTACGGGCTACGAGCCACGAGTCAAAGCCTGGCCCCTCCGGACACCGGGTTTATCTCCTAGCTCGATGCTCACGGCTCGAAGCTGTCTTACCAAATGAGCCGGAGGGCCGTCTCGATGCGCCGCGGCGTGTTCGCTTGCGCGCCGATCGTGCCGAAAGCGGCATTCGTAGGCGAGGTGTTCACTACGTCGAATACCGTGGTGTTCGTCACGTTGTACGCCTCGAAGCGAATCTGCAAGCGGCGCGTCTCATTCCCCAGGTGGAAGTTCTTATCCAGCGAGAGATCGAGTTGGTCGGTCGCGTCGCGCCGCAGGTTGTTGAACCGGAGCTGCAGCGTCTCGATGTTGTACACCAGTTGCTGGGCGCTGACGGTGTTGAACTGCGTCGTGTCGAACAGCGTCGCGGTGGCGAAATTCGCGCCGTCAGGAACCCGCGACTGGTAATTCAGAGTGCCGCCATAGTAGATGTAGTTGCCCCAGCTCAACGGCTTGCCCGATTGCAGTGTGTACACGCCGCTCGCCTGCCAGCCGCCCACCAGCGAATCCATCAGCCGCGAATGCAGGTTTATCTTTCGTCCTCGCCCGATCGGCAACTGGTAAGTTGCCGTCACGACGTCGCGCAGGGGCCGTGAAATATCGGAGATCTCCTTGGCGGGCGCCGGGTCGGTCGCGTTCAGGTACGTCAGCCGGTCTTCGAGCCGGTTGTACATGAAGTTGTTCAACAGAATCAGCCCGTGCCCATAGCGCTTTTGCAGCCGCACGTTCAGACTCTGGTAATAAGAACTGCCCGCCGGATTGTCCTGCATCGTAATACCGGTAAACTGCGGGTAGTTCATGGCCAGTTGCGAAAACGCGACGGTCGAGCCGTTGAAGCCCGACACGCTCGGAATCAGGCCCTTGAAGGGGTTCGGCACGGTCGAGGTCATGAGCGTGTTCAGCGCGTTGTCGCGCGCCAGCGAGGTGCTCAGGAACTGCCGCGGAATATAGTCCAAGCTGGTGTTTATGTACTGGTGGATGTTGTGGCTGCCCACGTAGGCCACTTCCAGCACCATCTGGCCCGGCAACTGCCGCTGCACGCTGAGCTCCCAGCGCAATCCGTACGGGTTGAGCAGGTTCGGATCGACGAACGTGATGCTGTTGCCGAGGAACGTGGAAGCGCCCTTGGACGCGCCCGTCGGCGGCAGGAAGCCGTTCGGAAACGGATTCGACAGCGTAGACAGCACCGGAGACAGCAGCGGCGAGGGCAGCGGGATGGTGGTCTGCTGGCTGAATCCCGGCTGGTTCGGGCTCGGCGGAGGGAACAGCGAGTCCACCAGTACGCCGAAGCCGCCGCGGATCACCCACTTGTTGTTCCCCACAGGCGGCGTCCAGGCGAAGCCCGCGCGCGGGCTGAAGATTTTGGAGTTGCTGTGGTAGATGTCGTTGTTTCCCGAGGTCGGGAACGTCAGCCCGCCCAGCGCGCTGAACTGGCTCGCCGGCAGCTGCGGTTGCGGATTGGCCGCATAGGCGGTTGCTGCGGCCGCCGAGACCGAGTTCGTCGCCTTCGGATCGAAGCCGCTCACCGAACGATTCCACCACTCATATTCCGGGAAATCGTGGTCGAACCGCAGCCCCAGGTTTACGGTCAGATTGTTCTTCACGCGCCAATCGTCGTTGATGAAAAGCGCCATGTACCGGGCTTGGACGGTGCTCTGAGTATTCAGATCCAGACTGCCGCTTGAAGGAAGCCCCAGCAGGAACTGCGCGAAGTCCTGGCCGAAGACCGTGGTGTTGGACGCCGCCGGGCTGTTCACCCAGTCGCCTTTGAACCCATACGTGCCCGACGGATTGCCGAACGTGTACGAGCTGTACCGGTTCTGCCGCGCATCCACACCGAATTTCAGCGTATGGTTGCCGTGGACCTTCACCAGTTGTCCGAACAGTTGGAAGATGTCAAAGTAATTCGTGCCATCGCCGTTGTAGCCCAACGGCTCGAACGTGGCGCGCGCGCCCGCCGAAACGCTGGTGCTGTTGAACGTGATGTATGGCATCGTCTTGAATTCGGAGTTGGAATCGATGTAGGACGGGAAACCCAGCGACGTCGGGTCGACGCCGTCGGCGGGAGCAAAGTGGTGCTCCTGATAGCGCGTCCAGCTTCCGCGAATGTCCGCCACCAGGGTCGGCGAAATCGTGTACGTGTTGTCGATCGTCGCGCCGTTGTTAATCCGGTACAGGAAGTTGCCCGTGGCCGGGTTGTCGAAGTAGTTGTTCTTGTTCTGCGCCCGGTAGTTGTGGCGCGCGTCGAAGGAAAAGCGGTCTTTGTCGGAAACGTTGTAATCCAGACGGCCGAGTTCATTGTCGTAGCCGTCGCTATCGATCGTCGTCAGGAAGTAGTTCTGCTGCCCGTTCGTCAGGCCCGCCGTGTTCGGCAGCGGATAGTATTGGAGATAATTCTTGGCGACCGGGCTGATGAGCGAGGAGGGAATTAGGTTGTTTGGGAACGGCGTACGCGAAACCAGCGTGCCCGAGAGCGCCCCGGAGTTGGGATCGTAAATGGTGGCCGCATTGGTCTTCAGGCCCAACAGAGCGGAAAAATCGCCGCTGCGCTCGGCCTCGGTCGGAACCGTGGCGAAGTTCTCCGGGTTGCCGGTTTCGAGCGGCGAGGCCGCCGGGTCGGAATCGCGCATCCCTTCGTAGCCGAAGAACCAGAACAGCTTATTTTTGCCGTTGAAGACTTTCGGCACGAACACAGGGCCGCCTACAGTGGCGCCGTACTGGTTCTGGTGGTAGATGGGCCGGGCGACGCCCCTGGCATTGTTGATGAAAGAATTCGCATCGAAAACCGAGGTCTGATTGAAAATGTAAGCTGAACCGTGCAGTGAATTGGTTCCGCTTTTCGTTACCACGTTGATCGTGCCGCCCATCGCGTGGCCGTTGGCCGCGTCCATATCGAACACGTTGACGCGCACTTCTGTCACCGCGTCCTGCATGGGACTGTAGGCCATCTCGTTGCTGATACCTGCGTTGGGCGCGCCATTGAGCAACACCTCGTTGTGGCCGGACTGTGCGCCGCCGATCGAGATCTGGTTGGGCGCACCGTTATCGAAAGGCCGCACCGGCCCAGGCTCGAACAGCCCGACCACACCCATCGCCAGATTGTCCAGCATCATGGGAGTGCGGCCGTTGACGGGGACGTCCTCAACCTCCGCCGTAGTGATGACCTGCCCGAGCGATGGATTGGCGGTCACCATGATCGGAGCATCGGCGGTTACGGTAACTTGGTCCGTCAGAGCGCCGACCTCCATGCGGATGTCAATCACAGGATGCTCGCCTGCGCTGAGCGTGATGCCCCGGCGTACGAAAGTCTTAAACCCCGACACTTCGGCAGTGATTTCGTATTCGCCCAGCGCCAGGAACGGAATCGTGTACGCGCCGGTATCTTCGGATAGCGCGGTGGTCTTCACGCCAGTGTGAGTCTCGGTGGCGACGATCTTCGCCTTGGCGATGGCTGCGCCCTGCGCGTCGGTGACCGTTCCACTGAACGTCCCGCGGAATTCCTGAGCGAAGACCGGCGACGCGATCAAGCATACGGCGGCGAGGGCCGAAAGGCTGCACTTCATGGTCAGACCCCTTTCGCTGCATATTTATGCAGCACTGAAAACTGTCCAGCTATTGACGCTGATTGTAAGCCCTTACGCAGTCGCGGTCAAGCCGATAGGAATGTTAGCGATACGGCGGCCTGCATCGTTTACATCGCCTGACGGCCGGCCACAGCCATATTGACACCGCTCAGGTAATCCGATTCTGGTGAGAGCAGGTATTCGATCAGAGGAACGCCGTTTGTGACCGTCAGCGGCGCAAGCGGCGCGGAGATATTTACGCGAAACGGCCGGATGTCGGCGATTCCCTGATTGCCCAGAGGCTCCATCGGCCTGGAGGCCGATCCGAATCCTTACCTCAACGTCACCAACAGGGTGATCTCCTTCAACGCCACGGATGAAGTGTTCTATGGATCCCTACCTGGTGGGATTTTTGCGTCCAGTAACTGCACCTTCTTCGGCAACAACAACGTGGCCGGACCTCCCGGAGGCCCGAGTAGCCGGGTCAGTGCCCAGGCAGTCGTGCGCACGGGCCATACGCCGCCTCCATCCGATGAGGTGAGACAGCGCCAGCCATAGATGATCGCCCTACCACGCCAGTTCGTAGCTGTCGCGGAAGCGCAGAGCCAGGCGCGGGCGCGTGCTGCGGACCTGAATATTGTGAACGCCAGGGCGGCCGCCTTCCGGAACCACGAATCCCAGCGTATATCCGGCGTGCATGTCCTCGAGGGCGGCGCGCACACCTGCCGGCAGATCGTTGCGCCCGAAGAACTCCAACCCGCCGGTGCGCTCTGCGAAGTGCTGCAGAGTGGCCTCATACGTCCGTGTGACAGGTGCGAGACCGGATGAGTTCACGGTGTGTACCGTGACGTCGGCGCGGTTCAAACGGTCGACCGCGCCTTCGACTTCGCGGTAGTAGACCGCGTCGAGCGCGTGCGCTCCCGGCACGACACCGCCATTGACAACCATGGGGAATCCGGTGGAGAGCCAGATGAGGCTCTTCGGACCGCGCAGCGGCGCCATGCGGCCGGCAAGTTCTGACAGTGCGCGTGCGGTGTCGCGGATGCGGTTGTTCCAGTCGTACAGTTGCTCCTCGACGTTCATACGGCCGCGCGGATTGCCGAAGCGTGCGTCGAAACGGCCTGGGGGTTCGCTAAGCTCGGGGTTCGGCAGAACGCCGGGATCTTCGATGACGTTGGCCAGTTCCACCGGTGCGTCCGTGAAGTTGCGAATCAGACGAAGCGGCGCGGCCGAGTTTGGCGGTTCCAGCCCAAGCGCGTAAAGCGCAACCTTCTGCCGCGGTTGTAACGACTTCAACACCGCACGCAGGCCATCGACGGCTCGGAGGCGGTCGGCGATGCTCGCGTTCAGCCAATCGAGCAGAATTGCGGAGTAACCGGGTGCCTGCGCCTTCGCGTGCTCCGGCACCGCGGCAGCATTGGTGGGTTCCACTTCTCTACCGGTGCTGCCGCCCTCACCCACGAACAACGCGAGCGGCTGCGGCTTGCCGTCGTCCAGGATCTGAAACTCCTCCTTCCGCAGATCGGCTACCGGATTCCCCTGGCGATCGGCCGCCGCTACGTGGACCTGCACCAGCCGCGTAGTGGAACGGATGACAACGTCCGGTTGCGCGGAAGCGAAGCCCGCCAGCGTCGCAGCTAGCCACGCGGTCCGCAGGAAGCGCATGCCTTGCAGGCGCTGGAACACAACCGCGGGTTACTGCCCCCTTGTATTCCCTTTGCGACTTAGCGTTTCTTGCGAGACCCTTGCCTACTGCTGGCCGTCCTTCTTCTCGCCGGGACGGTAGAGCGTCGGCGCCTTCTTCTGCTTGTCCTGCTCGTCGGCGGCCTTCTGCTCCTCTGCCTTCTTGGCGTCGCGCTCGGCAGGGGTCATGGACTCCTCCAGCGTCTTCCGCTCCTTTTTGTCGCGGTCGGCGACTTCGCCCGACCGCTTGCCCAGATCCTCCTGCGCCATGTCGCGGCTATCGGTGGTGGCCTCGATGGCGTCCTTCAACACGAAGTCGTAGCGGCTGAAGTCTTTCGGCTGGTTCTCCTGGATCTTCTGCAGCAGCGGAAGCGCTTCGCCATCGGCGCTGGCCACCGCGTTCAATCCGGGCTTCACATCCACCTTGCGCCGCAGCGCGTCATCGGCCACGGCGTCGATGGCGTCCAGGATCCGATTGTAGTCGTCAAGCGCATCGTGGATCATAATCGACCGGCCGGGCTTGTCCTTGCCGAGCAGGCTCTTCACCAGGTCTATGCGCGAGCGCGCGAACTTCACATAGAGCAGCATGCGCTGGTTCGGTTCTTGAGCTTCGCGGATCTGGTCGGCTTCATCGGCCGTGAGGAAATCACGCCGTTCCTGAGCCGCCAAGGCGAACGTGAACGGCGCCGCCAGAACGAGGCTCCATATTAGCGTTTTCATTTCGGTTTCCCCTCCATCAGGCCTAGCAGCAGTTTGTCATGTACCTGCTGTACGTCTTCTTTCACTTTCTCGAGCAGCCCGCGATCCTGAAAACTCATGTCGCGCTGAAAGGTGTCGAGCTTCCGCAGCAGGTCGCGCGTCTGAATTTCGGCATACTTGAACCATTTGGGCGATCGGCGCGGGTCCTTGTGGGTTTCGTTGAGCGACGTGAACGCCAGGTCCACCGATTCCTGAAGCTCGGCGGCATTGGCGCTGACACCCGCCGTGTCGTCTTTCTGATAAGCTTCCCGCGCCGCTTGCAGGCGCGTGGCAGCGTTTTCCAGCGCCAGCCGCGCGCGTTTTTCCAGATTGGGTTCGGCGCGCGCCTGCTGCAAATCGACGCACCAGGACGCGGATACGAGTACAATCAATCCCAGCGCTACCCTGCCCATTCGCATTAGTGTCCTTTCAACTCATTGCGAATCGCTACGATCCTGTGCCGGGCCTGGAATTCCTGGTCCGGATTCCTGCCCTGGCTCATTTCGAGAAATCGCTCATACGTTTCCAGCGCCGGTTTCAACTGGTGCAGCTTGTCTAGAATGATCGCACGAAGGAAGCAGTTCCCGGCGGTATCCTCGCCTAACGCGCGGGCCTTTTCGAACGCCTCCAGCGCGCGCGGATAATCGCCGGTCAGGTACAGCATGTCGCCCATGTCGCGCCATGCCGGCGCATCGGCCGGTTTCAGCTTCACTGCCTCGGCAAACTGCGCTTGCGCCGCGGCGTACTGACGCGAATCGCGCAGTGCGCGCGCATACATCATGCGGATTTCGAAATGCGAGGGCTGAGCTTCGACCGCCGCCTGCATCAGCGGCAGGGCCTTGGCGAACTGCTTGTCGAACAGGTACGCCATCGCCAGCGCCACGCGGTTGGCCTGGCTCGGCTCCCTTCCGAAGGCGGCCTCCAGCCGGGGAATCGCCTCGGCGTACTGCTTGCCATTTATCATCAACTCGCCGAGGTGCGCCTGCACCGCCGGATTATCCGGAAATTCGCGGTAGATGGCGAGCGCTTCCTGCGGCTTCTGGTCCTTCTCATAAAGGTCCGCCAATTCCAGCAGCCAATCCTGGTTCTTGGGATCGAGCGCAGCCGCCTTGCGGTAGTGCGGCGCAGCTTCATCCACCTTATGTCCATGCGCCAGGGCACGGCCCAACCCTAGTTCCGCGTTACCGGATTTGGGATCGATTTCGAGAGCGAGAGTGTAGTTGGCGGCTGCCTCGCTCCACTTTTCCAGCGCGAACTGCGCCTCTGCCAGATAGTAACGGGGGCGAAACTCCGCCGGCTTCTGTTGCGCCGCGTCAGCTTCGAGCGGTTCCGCCGCCGCGGCATCCTTCCGCCGCAGCAGCAGAATGCCGGCGTTGAGTTCGGCCTCGTAGAGGTGCGGCTTGAGATCGAGCGTCTTGCGGTATTCCACGATCCCCTCGTCGTCGCGATGCAAAAAGGTAAACGCCAGCCCGAGGTTGAAGTGCGCGCCATAGTCGTTTGGATCCGCCGCGACCGCCGCCTGAAACTCGGTGACCGCCGCGCTGTAATTGGCGGCGTCGAGGGCCTTCATACCTTGGGCGTTGTGGTCCGGAGCCTGAAGAAGAAAAAGCGCCAAAATCGACCACATAATTCGATTCTAGCTCCGAGCTACGACCCACGAGCTGCGAGACAACCCCTGGCTGCCACCCGCGAACCGGGTTTGTCTCGTGGCTCGAAGCTCGCGGCTCGAAGCTATCCTTTCTTCTTCTCCGCCGGCGCCAGGTCCGGCGATTCCGGAGTGAACTCGAGGGGCAAATCGATCGTCTCTTCGCGCTGGCCGTCTTCATCGGTCACCCGTAACTTGTAATGCCGCGGTGGCGCGTCGAAAACCAGGTTGCCTTGCATCGTGTCGGCCGGTTTAATCTGCCGGATGTAGCCCATCCATTGGGGTACGCCTTCTCCATCAGAGACTTCCGAGTAGCTGTTGCCGCCGTCGTCCACGACCGTGACAGCCGGACAGGCAATCGGTTCGCCGCCCGAATTCGTCACCGAGGCCCGCACCAGGAGAAAGCGGTTCTGCGGCACACGCGCCTCAGCCCCTGTACCGATTTGCGTAAGCCATTGCGTCTCATAAGCGGCATAGATCAGATGCCCCAACGCCACCTTTTCCCCAAGCGGGTAGGTGCGGGTAGCTGTCGACTTTGGCGCGCACGATGTCAGTGCGAGAAGGGTCGCAAACAGGGCGAATGTGGGTCGAAGGTGAGAAGGGCGCATGATCGCAGGAACTATTCTCGCCAGCGGCAAGGACCGGTGTCAAATCGCTATTTCTGTTGGGCTTCCTGCAGGAGTCTCTCGAATTTCTTGCGCTGTTGCTCGTTGAGAATTTGCTCCACCCGCACCTTGCCGTCGCTCAGTACGGTTCGGTAGTAATCCCAAAAATCGTTCAGGATCGACCGCATCTGTTCGGCCTGCGCGGGGGAAAGATCGAGTTCCTTCTGCAGGTGTTCGAAATTGAGCGCCTTTCCGGCTGGGCTGTCGAAGGTAGGTTGATGCAGTCGCGTATGCAGCCCGAGATTCATAGCCAGAGCCCCCGCGACGGCACCGCAGAGGAAAACGAGCACCAACGTGACCGCGCACAACGTCTTCGGATCGGCGGACCTCCCGAGGGTCGCCCGTTCCAGCAGATTAGTGCTCATAGGCCGTCAGCGTGAGCAGCATGGCGTCGTGACCGGCCACCGTGCCGAACGAAGGCGAATCCTGCTGGGCCATGACGCTCTCCGGCGAGGGAGCCGCGGAATACCCGGTCTCCCGCGATACCAGATAAGTGCCCAGTATCGCCATCGTCAACAGGGATGCAAACGCCAGGCGGCGTCCAATTGCCAGGTCAAACGCAAAGAGATTCCCCAGGGAGGGCGCCGGCTTCCGGCTCTCCACCTGCTGCATGACGCGCGCATAGAAGCCAGGAGCCGGTTCGATCGCCTCGTCCGAGTGCAAGCCCTCGAACAGCAGCGTTACGTCTTCCATGGCTGCTATCTCTTCACGGCAAACTTCACACTGGTTCAGATGCGCCTCGATACGTTGCTTGTCGGCCGGATTCAGCGAGCGCGACAGGTACGCCTCAAGGCTCTCCATCACTACCGCGTGCATATGTTTCTTCCCTTACAGTTCGTAAATTACCACGACTCACCCCGCGCGGATCTTTGGCTCTTGGAAGCCTTCCCGGTTTCCGAGCCCGCCCGCTTCCGGGATTGCCCATATTGCTAAATCCAATGCGGCGAGCCATTGCCCGCCCGGCTCAACCGGTAACCAGACCGGGAGCGCGCTCCAACCTCTGCGCCGCCTTCACCAACTTTTGGCGCGCGCGAAAAAGCTTTACCTTGATCGTATTCTCGTTCATGCCTGTCCGGGCGGCCAACTCTTCCACCGAGTACCCCTCCACTTCTTTCATCATCAGGAGGTTGCGTTCTTCTTCGGACACGCGGGAGAGGAGCTTCAGGACGTAATCGCGCCGTGCCAGGGTGCTGTCGGCCGGCGCCTGCCGCCCGACGCTGGGTTCGTTGTTTTCCACCCGGCGCACTTCGTCTTCGCTTAAGTCGCTCTCATACACCAACTTGCGCACCTTTCGCTTGCGAAGGTAGTCGAAGCATTCGTTGACCGTAATCTTGTAGATCCAGGTGATCAGGGAACTGCGAAAATCGAAGCCCTTTATGGAAAGGTAGACCTTGGCGAATACCTGCTGAGCGATATCCTCCACGTCGTTGCGCTGGCGCACGATCCCGTGGATGATCGAAAACACTTTAGATTGATAGCGTTCCACGATTTCGTGAAAGGCCGTTTCATCGCCCGCCTGTGCCCGCTTGACGAGGGCCGCTTCCGGGGTGTTTTCAAAGTCCACTCTAATTTTTGCGGCAACCTTGGTGCCGAACACCGGAAAATCGAGCGCCCCGGACAGTGTTCCCATACACCGCTACCGACGCGCCTTCCGTCATACCGGTTTCAACAACGTAGACCGACACCTCTATCATAGGTCAAGAAACGGCAAACGTCCGGCGTACAGGTAACCTCTCGTGTTTCCCGCGACCTTCACCCATCACGAGACATCAAAACTGTAGAGAACTGGAGTGATGCGGTCCGATTTGGCATAATGGAACGGGCATCATCCTAAATTCGAGGAGTTAGATCGCATGGTGCAATTGACCGAAAGAGCGGTTGGCAAGGTGAAGGAGATCATGGCCAGCCAAAATCCTGCCCCTAACGGGCTGCGCATCGCAGTAGTGGGCGGCGGCTGTTCCGGATTCAGCTATTCGATGGCTTTCGAGAACCAGCCGAACATACTTGACAAGACCTACAGCTACAATGGGCTCAAGATCTTCGTCGATCAAGCCAGCCTCCTGTATTTGGACGGCGCCGAAGTCGACTACGTGGAAACGCTGGAAGGTTCCGGCTTCAAATTCAATAACCCGCACGTGAAGTCCACCTGCGGTTGCGGCAGTTCCTTCCAGGTTTAAGCCAGAACTCAAGCTTCGCAAGGCGCCCCGCCGGTCGATCGGGGGAGCGCCTTTTTGTGTTCGAGTGAAGGCAGACGGTGAGCGCTGCGCGCTACATCGACTGGCAGGACGGCACAGATTGGGTCGGACTGAACGCAAGGTGAATCGCTGGACGATCTTCAGGCGCATTTGAAGGATCTTTACTCCGATGTCACCAGCGGTGCCGTGCCGGGCATTGCCAATGGAAGCGTAGGGACGGGGTGTCAGCCGCTGCGCCTCGCCCTCCTGGCTCCCCACGTTCCTCTGCCCTCCGCTCCCCTAGAAAACTCACCGTAAATTCACCGCCCGTGTATACTACCCGGAATCGCCCGGGAGGGAACAGCATGGCAGAGCCTGCGTCCGCGTACATCATGGGCCACACCGACCGCGAACGATCGCGGCTCTCGCTGCAAGGCTCCATACTTAATCCATACACTGAGCGCTTCCTGCGCGGGGCCGGCATCGGGAGCGGTATGCGCGTCCTCGATCTGGGGTGCGGTGTCGGCGAAGTTTCGCTGCTGATCGCCGGCATCGTGGGGCCCGAAGGTCACGTCACGGGCGTCGATTTGGACCCGGTCGCGCTCGAGCTCGCGCGCACGCGCGCCGGCGAGGCGGGGCTCTCGCAGGCCGCTTTCCTGGAAACCAGCCTGGCGGATTTTCAGCCCGAGCGGCAATTCGACGCCGTCACCGGCCGGCACATCCTGGTCCATACACCGGACCCGCCGGCGCTGGTCCGCAAGGCAGCCTCGGCGGTCAAGCTGGGAGGCATCGTCGCGTTCCAGGAATTCGATTGCCTGGACTTCGTCCCTGGCTATCCACGGCAGCCGCTCGCCGAAAACGTCAGCCGCTGGATCACCGCCGCCCTCCGCCAGAACTTTACCCTATGCCGACTGCGGCAATCGGATCTATCACTGGTTGTGCGAGGCGGGGCTGAAATCGGTGTCGGTTCATGGCGATGTGATGATCGATGGCGGTCCCGACAGCCCATTCTACAACTGGATCGCCGAATCGCTGCGCAGCGTGATGCCTCTGGTCGAAGCGGCGGGAATTGCCACCGCGGCGGAGATCGATATCGACACGCTGCCAGCTCGCCTCCGCGAAGAAGCCGTGGCCTGCAACGGCTCGACCCCGGGCGCAGTAATGATCGGCGCCCACGGCCGTGTTGCATTGTAGGGCAGATTGGCAATCGGCGGCCGAGTGGTACTCAGCCAGGCGATCGAAGCCCGCCCTCAGCGCCCAGTCCGGAGACGATCACCGGCGTGGGCCGGCCTGCTCACTCTTCCCGCAGCACTCTCGCCGGATCCAGCACCGTAGCAGCCCGAGCCGGCGCGAAGCATGCCACCGCCGCCACACCCGCGAGCACCACCGCCACACTACCGAGCGTCAGAGGATCCGCCGGGCTCACGCCGAACAGAACGCTGCGCACCAGCCCACCGGCCCCTAATGCCGCGCCGAGCCCCAGCACCAGCCCCACCAGCACGGGCCGCATCCCCTGCGAAGTCACCTGCCCCGTCACCTGCGATGCGCGCGCACCCAAAGCCAGGCGGATGCCGATTTCGCGGCGGCGCAGCGTAACGCCGTATGCCACCACGCCGTAGATGCCGAGCGCGGCCAGCAGCAGAGCCGAGAGGCCGAATGCCGCGCTCACGCGCATCTGGAAGCGGCGCTGCGCCACCGTCTCGGAAACGATGTCGCCCATCGTGCGGATCGCGCGAACAGGCGCCGAAGGATCCACCTGCCGAATGGCGGTGCGCAATTCGGGCATGATCGCCCGCGTCTCGCCCGCGGTACGCACCACGATTTCCGTAATCTGAAACGGATTCTGCCAGCACGGCACGTAGATCATCGGAGTGGGATCGCGGTCGAGCCTTGTGGTGTGGACGTCGCCGACCACGCCGACAATCTCCGCGTCCTGCACCCCAGAGCCCGCATTCTTGATCCGCCAGCCGATGGGGCTCCGGCCCGGCCACAGTTTGGCGGCCAGGCGGGCGGATATGACCGCGACCCTGCGATTGCGGTCTCCCGCCTCAATCGTGCGCCCGCTCACCAGCGGAATCCCGAGGCTCGTGAAGTAGTCGGCGCTCACAAACCGCACGTTGACCATCACAGCCTGGCGCGTCACCGGGTCAACCGTAGCGCTGGTCCCTTCCAGTTGCACGCTGTTTACGTTCGATTCGCCGGTCAGGGGCGCGTGATTGACGGCGGCAGCGGACCGCACACCCGGCACCGCGCGAATCCGCTCGAGAGCACGATCGTAGAACCCAGCCTGCGCCTCCTTTGTGCGATATGCCGAGCCGATGGGCGTGACGTCGATGGCGACAGCGCTATCGGCCGTGAATCCGCGATCCACCTGCATCACGTGCCAAAGGCTCGAGACCAGCAGGCCTGCGAGCACCAGCAGAAGAGTGCTGAGCCCGACCTCGCCGCCCACCAACATCTCGCGCAGGCGCAGGCCGTGACGAGCTTCACTGGCGGTGTAGCCGGATGAGCGCAAGAGCTGCTGGGGATCGGCGCCGGCAAAACGCAGTGCCGGCAGCAGGCCGAATAGCAATCCGCAGAGAACCGCCAGCCCCAGAGCGAACCCAGTCACGGGAGTATCGACCTTCACTTCGTCCAGGCGCGGCAGCCGCACCGGCGACGTGGCAACGAAAGCCCTCACTGCGATCCGCGCGGCGGCAACACCCACTGCGCCGCCGGCCACCGAGAGCAGCAGTGCTTCCATGATGCCCGCCCTCGCCAGCCGTCCGCGCGACGCTCCCAGCGCGACGCGCAGCCCGAACTCGCGCGCGCGACCGCTCCCACGCGCCAGCATCAGGTTCGCCAGGTTGACGCACACCATGAGCAACAATAAGAGCACCGCCCCGAGCAGCACCAGCAGGCTCGCGCGGACAGGTGAAGACATCAGGTCTGCCAAAGCACGGCTCTCGACGTGCAGCCCCTTGTACAAGCCATGGTCGGCCACGATCCGTGCTTCGAGCATGTTCAATTCCGCAGCGGCTCGGCTCTCGGCAAGGCCCGGCCGTAGACGGCCGATCACCAGATAGTCATAATCGCCGCCCCAGCCTTGATTTACCGAACCGAATGGCCGGAAGATGTCAATCGTCGGGTTAAGGCGTGAAAGCCCTCCCAGATCTTCGCCCCTGGGAAAACGGAAAGTGGCCGGCAAGACGCCGACGATCGTGTGCGGAACGTCGGCCAGCAAAACCCGGCGGCCGACGATGTCGCGCGCGGCCTGAAAGCGCCGGCGCCAAAGCGAGTCGGTGATGACCACCTTGTCGTTGCGGCCTGGTTGCTCGTCTTCCGCGGCAAAGCCGTGCCCGAGTTGCATATCAACGCCGAGCGCCTGAAACAGGTTGGCCGTGCAGACAACCCCGCCGACCGGCTCCGGCTCGGCGCCGCTCAGACTCGAGTTGCGCGACCCGAACGCGGCAAGGCCATCGAAGGTGCGGCTCTGCTGTTGCCAGAATCGGAGATGTTGGATAT